>Ga0070693_100001520_pt1 | contig 10461 bp, 10 predicted proteins | sample KBSK1103metaG_FD_65472 | JGI IMG/M metagenome (GOLD analysis project Ga0070693, IMG submission 65472) | Corn, switchgrass and miscanthus rhizosphere microbial communities from Kellogg Biological Station, Michigan, USA - KBS K1-10-3 metaG | ecosystem: Host-associated > Plants > Roots >...
TTCGCCACAGATTACACAGATTTCTGCTCCCTATGGAACGTTTTTTACGCGTTAAGGACGTAAGGAACCGAAGGAGGGTTCCCAAAAATGCTTGACCTATATACCTATCAATCTGCCCTCGCGGCGTCCGAGGCAATTCATTGGCGCATTGAAGACATCATAGGCGGCGAAAAACGGCTCGACTTCAACAAGCCTTTTATGCCGGAAACGCTGGCCCATACGGAGCCACTGACGTTCTTAACAAAAGAAGAGAAACGAATCCTGAACCAGATCCGAGGCCATGCTTACCTCGTTATCTTCGGCCTCGTTGAAGAGTTCATCTTACCGTTCGTTTTGGACCACGCTCGTACGCAACTGCAAGGAAACGACTATCGCGTGCGGGCGCTGCTCCAGTTTGCCGGAGAAGAAGCTAAACACATTCAACTGTTCAAACGTTTTCGGGAGGAGTTTGCGGAAGGGTTCGGCACCGAATGCCCGGTGATTGGACCACCCGAAGCGATTGCGGCTGAGATACTGAAACACGATCCACTCGGCGTGGCGATCACCACACTTCATATCGAGTGGATGGTGCAGCGACACTACGTCGACAGTATCAAGGACAATCAGGATCTCGATCCGCAGTTCAAGAGCCTTTTGAAACATCATTGGATGGAGGAAGTGCAACACGCAAAACTCGATACGCTGATGGTCGAAGCGCTGGCGGCGAGTCGCAGCGAAGAAGAGATCATGAGGGGCGTCGAGGAGTATCTCGAGATTGGCGGTTTTCTCGATGGCGGGTTGCAGCAGCAAGTCGAGTTCGATCTGAACAGCTTCGAGGAAGCTACGGGACGGACTTTGACGAAAGATGAGGAAGACGAGTTTCGTCGCGTGCAACTACGCGCGAACCGCTGGACTTATCTCGGCACGGGTATGACGCACGAGAAGGTGCTTAACACGCTTGGATGGCTAACGCTGAAAGCGCGTCAACGAGTTGAAAGCATTTCGCCTGCGTTCTGCTAGACCGGACGCGGGGACGGGGAGACGCGGAGACACGGGGACGGGGAGACGCGGAGACGCAGATAAGTGATGCTCGCCGTGTCGCCGCGTCTCCCCGTCGCCGCGTCTCCCCCTCCTCTTCAGCTCGCCTTCGTTGCGCGGATAGTCAACTTGATCACAACGTCATCGCGAATCAAATTATCAGCCGCGCCCGCATAGTTGATCCCGAAGTCTTTCCTGTTAATCGAGAAATCACTATCGACACTCGCCGTATCCGCAGTGACTGCAATCGTCGCGGGAAACGTCACAGACTTCGTAACGCCGTGCATTGTCAGGTTGCCGGTGACGGTGTGACTTGCTCCTTTGTCTCCGCCCGCCCTGATTTCCGTCGACACGAATTTGGCATCCGGAAACTTGGCTACGTCGAAAAAGTCGGGAGTCTTGAGGTGTTCAGTCAATTTCGGGTCATTCGCCACGATGGAACTCGTATCTATCGTGATCTGGACGCGACTCTTTTCCGGACTACCCGCGTAATCGATCTCGCCGGAAAACTTTTGGAACGAGCCGTTGTGACTGCCAGTCACTTTCGAACCCACAAACTCGACCTTCGAATTCTGCGGGTTGATCACGTACTTGTGTCCCGCGACAGTCTGCGGCGACGCTTGCGCCGCCTCACCGGTGACTGCTCTCGACTTATCGGCTGCAGGATTGTTGCAAGCCGTAACAAACATAAGCCCTGTTAAAATCGTAACCGCGATACCTAAACGCATCATTCTCCTCCTCTTTTATCCACGAAATTAAGATCTAGCGACAACCCTGCGAAAGCAGTCGGGATATTCTTCCACTCGAAGGCACGGTTGAGACATTGGCGCGGTAGATCTGCCAGCCTCTGTCGCGCACATTCGACCTTCTCAACACATAACAACCGGCAAACACACGCTCGTTGCCTCTACGCGTCGTGGCAACAAGCACTGTCGTAAGTTCCGTGTATAAACTTCCTGCCGCACCCTCGACACGAGCAGGCGGCTCGACCAGCAGACGAACGCGATTCGTGTCGGCAAAACCTTTTACAAACTCATCGTAAGAAGACGAAGGCGATTCCCAGTAGCCGTAAGCACGGCGGTAGTCCTTCGAATTGATCGCGTCGTAATACGAAGCGAGCGCTGCGACCGGATCGTTGCGATCGTCGCGGCTTGTTTGCGCCAGGACAGGAGCAGTGATCAACAGCAGGACCACGAGAAGCGGCCAACGCATGAGCTTTAACCTCCAAAGAATCCGCTATTCAAACCCGGACGTTTTACGAAAAAATGTCGATAAACAGTCAACGCGGAAAAAAGCTTCTAAGTTACAATCCACGCATGACTTACGATGTTGCGGTCATTGGTGCGGGAGTGTTTGGGACCTGGACCGCGTATCAACTTCGTCTTCGCGGCGCCAACGTTCTGCTGGTTGACTCATACGGACCAGGAAACAGTCGCGCGAGTTCCGGCGGCGAGTCGCGAATGATTCGTCTCGGCTATGGTCCAGACGAGATCTATTCACGTTCGGCGCAAAGATCGCTCTCGTTCTGGCAGGAGCTGTTCGAGCAGACCAACTCGGTGAACCTGTTTCAGAAAACAGGCATTTTGTGGCTCGCACGCGCACAGGATCCGTATTGCGAAGCGACACTGAGAACTCTTCAGCAGCTCGGCGCGAAATATGAGCGCCTGGACCACGATGAACTAGTCAGGCGCTTTCCGCAACTGGAGCTTGGTCCGATCGCATGGGCCATTCTCGAGCCGGAGTCGGGCGTGTTGATGGCGCGGCGAGCGGTGCAGGCAGTTGCAATGGAAGCGCGAGCGAATGGCGTCGAATACATCGAGGAAGCAATCACGCCACCGGAGAGCAAATTAAATTTCATCGAGACGAGGTCTCGTAAGAAGATCGTTGCCGGACAGTTCGTGTTTGCGTGTGGTCCATGGCTGCCGAAGTTGTTTCCGGATTTGCTCGGCGGGTTGATTCACGTCACCAGGCAGGAAGTTTGGTTCTTTGGTGTGCCGCCGGGTGACGAGAGGTTCAAACCAGGGCCACTTCCCGCGTGGATTGACTTCAACGACCTCGTTTATGGACTACCAAACCTCGACGGCCGTGGTTTCAAGATCGCGATCGACGCGCATGGACCAGAATTCGATCCCGACACCGGCGAGCGGGTTGTTTCAGAGTCTGGATTGAAGGCTGTGCGCGAATACCTGTCGCGACGAGTACCGTTGCTGGCCGATGCGCCGGTGACGGAAACGCGTGTTTGCCAGTATGAAAACACGTCGAACGGCGATCTCTTGATCGACAGGCATCCGGAGTTCGAGAATGTCTGGCTCGTCGGTGGCGGGTCAGGACACGGTTTCAAGCACGGGCCGGTCGTGGGTGAATACGTCGCAGAGATGATCAACGGCACAGGCACGCCTGAACCGCGCTTCAGCCTCGCGACAAAACAGAAAGTGCAAGAGCGGAAGGTGTATTAGGCAGTCCACAAAGGCACAAACATGAAATCTGTGCCTTTGGTGGCGAACTTAACTTCAGGGCTTCGTCTCTGCCTTGTAATCGTCGAGCAGTTTTTGTGCGCGCGTGCTCGGGCTGATCAGCGCCAGCTTCTGCGACCAGTCGTAACCACTGAAAACTCCCACGACTTCCGCTTCAGAGTTATAGACCGGACTGCCCGAAAAACCGTCACGACTGTCGATCTTCACCGACCAGTACTCCTGGTTTCCGAGCATGTAGTTTCCATAAAAGCTGCCATGGCTGACGATCTTGTCGCCGTGCGGTCGCGCGATCAGAAACAGCGCGTCGTCTTTGTTCGGCGACGTTTGAAACTTCGGTGCTTTCGCCTGCTTGGAGTTGCGACACATCTCGAGTAGCGCCAGGTCCGCTTCCTTATCGACCCGGAGGACCTTGGCGCGACACCCATCGACGAAGACCTTCACATTAAGCTCATCGCTCGCCTTAAAACCCAGCATCACTTTCTTAGTGCTGCTGAGATTGCCGGAGATTACGTGATAGGCGGTCATCACCAACCCGTCGCCTACCAAAAATCCTGTTGCATATCCGTTGGGCCCCACGTCAAACAAGACGGAAATGGCTTGCTCCAGTGGATTCTGCTGCTTTTTGGAAAACTCCAACTCCAGCGAAAGTGTATAGCGCTCCTGTTGTTTGAGTATTTTGCTTGAGCCCTTATCAGCCGCACTGGCAGGGGCAAGCAGAACAATCAAGAGGGCGGCCATACAGGTAAGGCTGCAAAGCTTACTCTTCATCGTGACCTCCGTTCAGGCTCTTTAGTTCGCGTGTTGTGTAAACGATCCCGTAAATCAGGAAAAGATCAAGACGCCCTTAATCCGCGTTGTGGGGCGCGAAGAAGGAAATTCACTTCGATTCAGAAACTATCCGGGAACAGTCCGGAGCATTTTAGGGCGCGTCTTCAGGATACGCAATGATTTTGGTGTCGGGCGGCAAATAATCGCGTGAAGGTGTGCTGCGGCTATCTCGGAAGTGTTCAGATTTGATTCCCCTCGCAAAGACGCAAAGGCGCAAAGAAGAGACTGCTTTCCTTTGCGCCTTTGCGTCTTTGCGAGGAAACTTCTTCAGATTACGTCGCTACCGCGCGGAGTTTGGTTTCGTTGATTCGCGTGTAGTCAGGATTCAGGTAGACGAGGCGGCCGCCGACGATGGTTGCGACAGCAGCGCCGTACATTGAGCGCCGGTGGAACGGCGTGTTGCGGCTCTTCGACTTGGATTTGTTGACGTCGAACACCCACTCGAGTTGTGGATCGAGGAGCGTGATGTCCGCGTGTGCGTTCGGTTTCAGTGTTCCACGATCAGTAAACCCGAAGATTCGCGCCGGGTTTGCGGAACACATCTCGACAACACGTTCCAGATCGATTGAGCCAGCGTGAACCAGGTCAAACGCGAGGCCTACGGCAGTTTCGAGCCCGGTGATTCCAAACGCAGCCTGGTCAAATTCGAGCGCCTTCTCGTCCGCGTGATGTGGCGCGTGGTCAGTCGCGATCGCATCGATCGTTCCGTCTTTCATCGCCTCGACGACGGCGTCGACGTGTTCCCTGCTTCGCAAGGGCGGACTCATTTTAGTGTTCGTGTCGTATTCCGCGACTGCTTCGTCGGTCAGCGTCCAGTGATGCGGCGTCACCTCGCAAGTGACTTGCAGTCCGTCGTTCTTTGCTCTGCGAACCGCTTCCAGCGCTCCACGCGTCGAAACGTGCGCGATGTGAACTTTGGCTTTCGTGAGTTTGGCGAGAACGCAGTCGCGCACGACGTCTACGTCTTCGGCCGCCGCGGGCATTCCACGTAAACCCAGAATCATCGACCAGCGTCCTTCGTGCATTACGCCGCCCGCACTCAGCGACTGATCCTGGCAGTGATCGACAACAGTCAGATCGAAACCGCGCGCGTATTCTAAAGCCCTGCGCATCATGCTGGCAGTCGGAACCGATCGCCCGTCATCGGAAACCGCAACGATGCCGGCGTTTTTCATCTCGCCCATTTCGGCGAGCTCTTTTCCCTGACTGCCTTTCGTAACCGCACCGAGGGGGAAAACGTTTGCGAGTTTCGCCGCCTGACCTTGTTCGATGATGAAACGCGTGACCGCGGGGTTGTCGTTTACGGGATCGGTATTCGGCATCGCACAGATGCTGGACCAACCACCCGCAACCGCAGCAGCGGCGCCGGTGGCCACGGTCTCCTTGTACTCCTGACCCGGCTCGCGCAAATGCGTGTGCAGATCGATGAAACCCGGTGCGACGATCAAGCCGGTGGCGTCGATCACGTGCGTCCCTTCGGGAACCGGCTCGCCGCGATCGAGCATACCGACGATACGCGCATCTTCGATCAATATGCTGCGACCGCCGGTGTTGACTTGCTGCGCCGGATCGATCACGTATCCATTTGCAATCAGCAGCTTCATTCGTGATTCACCTTGCGTTCGCGTTTCTGTTTCTTCGCCGGTGGTTTTTCTTCGGCCGGTTCGGGAGCACCGCCCGCTAGAAGATAAAGGACAGCCATGCGCACGGCGACTCCGTTCGTGACCTGATCGAGAATCAACGAACGGCTGCCGTCCGCGATTTCCGAAGAGATCTCGACGCCGCGATTCATTGGACCAGGATGCATGACGATGGCGTCGGGCGCCGCGCCTTCGAGGTGCTTCGGATGTAGACCGTAATGAACTGCGTATTCGCGCATCGACGGAAAGAACGCGGCGTCCTGGCGCTCGCGCTGGATTCGCAAAACCATCACGACGTCAGCGCCTTTAACCGCATCCTCAAAACGTTTTTCGATCTTAAGACCGCTTTCAACCAACTCCGCAAAATCGTCAGGCACGAGCGTTCCAGGACCACCGACGCTGACCGTTGCGCCGAGTTTTGTCAGCAAGTAGATGTTTGAACGTGCGACGCGGGAGTGCAGGATGTCGCCGACGATTGCGACTTTCAAACCCTCGATGCGGCCCTTGTGCTCGCGAATCGTCAGCGCGTCGAGGAGCGCCTGAGTTGGGTGCTCGTGCGATCCGTCGCCGGCGTTGACGATTGGCGCGTTCGTCATGCGTGCGAGATGTTGTGGCGCGCCGGCCATCGAATGACGAATAACAATGCAATCGGGCGCCATCGCTTCCAGGTTACGGGCTGTGTCCAGGAGTGTTTCGCCTTTGGTTACACTGGACGTCGAAACGCTGACGTTGACCGCATCCGCCGACAAACGCTTCGCCGCGATTTCGAAAGACGTTCGCGTGCGCGTGGAAGGTTCGAAGAAGAGATTGATGACTGTGCGGCCGCGCAGTGTGGGGACTTTCTTGATCTGGCGTTTGGAAACTTCGCGAAAGTTTTCAGCGGTGTCGAGGAGGTGAGTAATCTCTCCGGCATCGAGCTCACGGATGCCGAGGAGGTGGCGGCGATTGAAAGTAGTATTCATAAGTCCATAAAAAAAGCGGCCATCGGCCGCTTCGTTACGCCGTCTCTGACGGTCGCTCGACGATTACCACGCCTTCTTCCTCGTCAAACTCCTGAAGCATCACCTTGATGATTTCACTCTTCTTCGTCGGCACGAGCTTGCCGATGTAGTCGGCCTGGATTGGTAACTCGCGATGCTCTTTACCGCGGTCGATCAGTACGGCTAGTTGAACTCGTCGCGGACGTCCGAAATCGATCAGTTGATCGAGTGCGGCGCGGATGGTGCGACCGGTGTAAAGCACGTCGTCGATCAGCACGATGTTGCGATTCTCGATGTCGCCAGGAAGCTCTGTGCGATTGACAACCGGCTTCGCGCCGACGGTCGATAGATCGTCGCGATAGAGCGTTATATCAAGGACGCCGACGGGCGGTCGATAACCTTCGAGGTCGGCAATCTTCGCTGCCATGCGTTCGGCGAGCGGAACGCCGCGACGTCTGATGCCGACGAGAAACAGATCGCCGGCGCCATGGTTTTCCTCGACGACTTCGGACGAAAGGCGGGCTAACGCGCGATTGATGCGCGGGCCATCCATGATACGAGCCTTCTCGACAAATTCCATGTGGGCGGATACTAGCAAGAAGCGTGTAGGGTGACAAGTTTACGAGGGTTTTAGATCTTTGCCTTTGTACTTCGTACTTGGTATCTTGTAAGCCCAACATGACCGTTTATCGATCGTTGGTGCGTCCAATTCTGTTTCGCCTCCCACCCGAAACCGCTCACGAATTGGCTTTGCACTCGCTCCCCTTCATTCCGCAGAGATTCATTGCGAAGCGTTACAGCAATTCGGCGCTCAGGATTGAGAGATTTGGTTTGTCGTTCCCGAATCCCGTCGGGCTGGCTGCGGGTTTCGACAAGAATGGTGTTGCACTGAAACCGCTGGCTGCGCTCGGTTTTAGTCATATAGAGGCGGGCACGGTTACATACCACGCGCAACCGGGAAATCCGCGGCCGCGATTGTTTCGCTTGTCCGAAGATGGAGCGCTGATCAATCGCGCGGGATTCAACAACGAAGGCGCCGCTGCTTTCGCGCGAAGAGTTGGGCAGCATCGACCTGATTGCGTGCTCGGAGTCAGCATCGGCAAGAGCAAGATCACGCCGCTCGCCGAAGCGACAGCGGATTACGTCGCGAGTTTCGAGTTGGTTTATAACGTCGCGGATTATATTGCGGTGAATGTGAGTTCGCCGAACACGCCGCACTTGCGCGAGTTGCAACAATCTGAACAACTCGCTTCGCTGCTTTCAACCTTGCGGGCGCGCGGTCGCGAGTTGCAGCACTGTTATCAAAGGCGCGTTCCGCTACTCGTGAAGCTTTCACCCGACCTGGAACACGGCGAGCTCGAGGTGATTGTCGACGTGATTGAGCGACTGAAGATCGACGGCATCATTGCGACAAACACGACGGTTAGCCGCGATGGATTGCGAACCGATGCGAGGCGCGTGGCGTCGTTCGGCGAAGGCGGGCTCAGTGGCAAGCCGCTCGCGAACCGGTCGACGAAAATGATTGCACGGTTGTATGAATTGACTGGCGGGCGAATTCCGCTGATCGGCGTCGGCGGGATCTTCAACGCGGAAGACGCCTGGGAAAAGATCTGTGCGGGCGCGAGTCTCGTGCAGTTGTACACTGGTTTCATTTACCAGGGACCAACCATCGCGCAACAGATTAACGAGGGTCTCTCGCGCATTCTCGCGCGTGAGGGTTTCGCGAGTCTCGATGCAGCGGTGGGTTGTAACTACAAAAAGGAGGAACAAATTGTCTGCGAGTGAAAAACTGATAGTCGCACTGGATGTTGAAACACCTGATAAAGCACTCGACCTCGTCCGCGAGCTCCGCTGCGTCGCGGGGATGTTCAAGGTCGGGTCCCAACTCTTTACCGCCGCCGGTCCACAGATCGTTCGCGATATCATCGCGCTCGACACAAAGGTCTTCCTCGACCTGAAGTTTCACGACATCCCGCACCAGGTCGCCGGAGCAGCACGCTCCGCCGCGGAGCTCGGCGTCACGCTGTTCACAATTCACGCCAGCGGCGGCGCAGAAATGATGCGCAGAGCAGTCGAATCCGTCGCTGAAGTCGCTGAACAAAGAGGCGGTGTTTGGTCGAGAATCCTCGCCATCAGCGTTCTCACAAGCATCGACGCGGCAATACTCTCGCAAACCGGTGTAACTTCAACTCCCGAGGAACAAGTGCTGCGCCTCGTTCGGCTGGCGGAAAGCGCTGGCTGCGATGGCGTCGTCGCGTCTCCACAGGAAATCGAATCAATCCGGCAAACAGTCCCGAACCCCGATTTTCTAATCGTGACGCCCGGGATTCGTCCCGCAAAAGACGCGAACGCAGATCAAAAAAGAGTCGCAACGCCGGCAGCAGCAATCGCGGCGGGCGCGAGTTATCTCGTCGTCGGACGACCGATAACCGGCGCGCCAGACCCGCTCGCGGCAGCGCACGAAATCATTGGAGACATGCAGCCCGGCGCAAATGTCGCGAAGCAACGGAACTGATCGATCCGGGCAGCGTGTAAAATAGGTCGAGCACTCGGTATTTGCCCAACTACGGATTTGAAACTATCATGCGACGGTGAATCTCAGCTTGAAACCCCCGTTCGTTTCCACGCTACTTATCCTCGTTTTAGCGTCCATATTTCCACTTTTTAGTCAGGAAAATGGCGCTACGATTCCACTCGCGCAAACGCCCTACCGCGTCGGCGAACGGCTCACGTACAACGTGTCTTACTCGAGCTTTCCGGATGCGGCGCATGTTGAACTCGAAGTCGTTTCCCGTGGAGTTCATTTTGGACGTGAGGCGATACAGCTTCGAGGGCACCTTGAAACCACGGGCGTTATCAACGTCGCGCTGCTCGCAATAAACAACGATTACGTCACCTACATCGATCCCGCGACAGGTCTGCCGTTTCGCGCCGAAGAAACAGCGCGGGACGCGATCAGGGCCGCAAGCTCAGTCGACGACTTCAATCAACCCGCCGGGAATGACGCAATCACGCCGCCGCAGAAAGGCTCTGCGGGAATCTACGATTTCGTGTCTGCGTTTTATCGCGCCCGCGCGCTTCCGCTCGTGTCTGGTGCGGTCTACAACTTTTCGGTGCGCGGTCAATCGAGCGATTACCAGGCGGAATTGAGAGTGGTTGGAAAAGAGATAGTCAGAACAAACGTAGGTTCGTTCCCGGCGATCGTCACTCAGATCAAGGTCAACACCTCATCGATCAAAAACATCAAGGCGTATTTCAGCGACGACCCCGGACACGTTCCGGTACTGGTAACTGCTCGCGTGAGTTCGGGTGACCTGAGGGCCGAACTCGCAGGCTCTGAGCTGATCAAACCTCCCGACGCCGCACCGACACCCACACCCGCGATCGTTGTTGCGCCGGCTCCGACACCGACGCCGCCGAAAGGACTAGACGAAAACCTGCCGTTTACTGTCGGCGAGCAACTCAATTATCAAGTGTTCATCAGCGGCGGGTCTACGCCACTCGGCCTCGCGACTTTCCAGG
>Ga0070693_100001521_pt1 | contig 10459 bp, 11 predicted proteins | sample KBSK1103metaG_FD_65472 | JGI IMG/M metagenome (GOLD analysis project Ga0070693, IMG submission 65472) | Corn, switchgrass and miscanthus rhizosphere microbial communities from Kellogg Biological Station, Michigan, USA - KBS K1-10-3 metaG | ecosystem: Host-associated > Plants > Roots >...
CGGGATGGGCGAGTTCGCTCTGGTCTCGACCGAGCGTCGCCTCGCGGCGGCGCCGGCACTCGCGAGCGCCGCCGCGACGGTCCACGAGGTGCCGCCGGGCTCACCGGCGTCGGCGGTGCCCGAGGCCGCCGCCGCGCTGCTCGGGCAGGCGAGCGCCGCCAACCTCGTCGCCCTCGGCGGCGGGCGGGCGATCGACACGGCGAAGGCGGTCGCGGCGGTCACCGGCGCCCGCGTCGCCGCGATCCCGACGACGATGTCGGGGGCGGAGATGACCGGCATCCACCGCCTCCCCGCCGGCGCCGAGGACCGCGTGCGGGCACTCGTTCGGCCCGCTCTGGTGATCGCCGACCCGGAGGCGATGACGAGCGCGCCCGAGCCCGAGCTGCGCGCCAGCTCGATGAACGCCCTCGCCCACGGCGCCGACTCCCTCTACACCCCGTTCGCCAACCCGGTGTCGCGGATGACGGCGCTGCACGGCGCCGAGCTGATCGCCCGCACGCTGGACGAAGGTCGGGCCGAGCGCGAGCGCGACTCGCTCGCGCTCGGTTCGATCCTCTGCGGCTACGCGATCGACTCGGCCGCCTTCTCGGTCCATCACGTCGTCTGCCAGACCGTGGCCCGCGTCTGCGACGTCCCCCACGCGCAGACCAACGCCGCGATCCTGCCGCGTGCGATGGCCTTCATGGCGTCCCGCGCCCCCGACGGCCTCGCCCCGCTGGCCGAGGCTCTCGAAGCCGATCCCGACCGGATCGAGGAGCGCCTCCTCCAACTTGGCGGAAATCCGCTTGGCTTGGGCGACCTGGGCGCTGATCCCGACAAGCTTCCCCGGGCCGTGGAGTCGATGCTGCTCCGCCCCGAGCTGGCCTTCACGCCTGAACCGCCGACTAGGTCGGATCTGGAGCAGCTAATCGAGAGAGCCTGGTAAGCGCTCCTCCCGCGGGCTGGTAACCCTGGTCCTTGGATTGTGTAGCGCTACTAGTGATCACCGATCGTCTCCGGGCGTACCACGCCTACACGCGCCGTCACGGCGTCAACCGGCCCCTCTATTTCCTCGCCCGCGTCTTCCTGACGCCCTTCTTCCTGACCTACTTCCGCTATGCCCGCACCGGGCGTGAGCACGGCCGGCTCGAGGGCGGGCTGATCGTCGCCGCCAACCACCGCAGCTTCCTCGACCCGTTCGCGATCGGAGGGGCCCTGCCCTGGGGTCGTCCCCTCAACTACGTCGCCAAGGTCGAGCTTTTCGAGCGCCGCTGGCAGGGCTGGATCCTCTCGCGGCTGGGCGCCTTCCCGATCCGCCGCGGCGATTCCGACGAGGACTCGATGGAGACGGCGCGCCGGGTGGTCGAGCGCGGCGGCGCGGTCTGCATCTTCCCCGAGGGGACCCGGATCCGGCGCGGCTCGCTCGCCGAGCCCAAGCGCGGCGTCGGCCGCCTCGCCCTGGAGACCGGAGCGCCGGTGATCCCGGCCGCGGTGCTCGGCACCGAACACGTCCGTCGCGGCTGGCGGATCCGGCCGCGCAAGGTCAGGGTGCGCCTCGGCCGGGCGATGACCTTCCCGCGAGCCGAGCGGGCCTCGCGCGGGCTGGCCGAAACGGTCACCGGGCGGATCTGGCCCAACGTCGAGCTGCAATGGGAGGATCTCGGCGGGTTGCCGCCGATGCGCCGCGCCGCCGTGATCGGAGCGGGCAGCTGGGGCACCGCCCTGGCCGTCCTTCTCGCCCGCGGCGGCCTCGAGGTCCAGCTCGCCGCGCGCACGTCCGAGCAGGCCGCGGAGCTGGCGGAGCAGCGCGAGAATCACCGCTACCTGGAGGGCGTTCGTCTCCCCGACTCGGTGCGGGTCCTGCAGGCCTCCGAGGTCGAGCTCGCCGGCCTCGACCTGGTCTGCCTGGCGATCCCCTCGGGCTCGCTGCCGCAGGCCGTCGGCGCGGTTGCGGATCGGGTCGGAGCCAGGACGGCGATGCTGCTCCTCACCAAGGGCCTCGTCGCCCCGCGCGGGCAGCTTCCGACTGAGTACGTCGGCGAGCGTGTGCGTGCCCGGGCGATCGCTTCGCTCGGCGGCCCCGCCCACGCGCGCGAGGCGGTCTCGGGGTCGGCGGCGCTGGTCCTCGGCTCCGTCGACGACGACCTGCGCGATCAGCTCGGCCTCGTCTTCGACCGCGCCGGCCTCTTCTGCGAGCGCTCGGGAGACCCGATCGGCGTCGAGATGGCGGGCGCCGCGAAGAACGCCGCGGCGCTGGCCGCCGCCGCGGCCGAGCCCCACGGCCTCAACGCGGCCGGCATCGCCGCCGCCCAGGTCTGGAGCGAGTGCGTCGACCACGCGATCGCGCACGGCGCCAGCCTCGAGACCTTCTCGGGCTTGGCGGGTGTCGGCGATTTGACGGCGACGGTGATGGCGCCAGCCGGGCGCAACCGTCGGGCTGGCGAGCTGCTCGGTCGTGGCACCGCCGCGGCGGAGATCCCGGGCAAGATCGGCCAGACGTCCGAGGGGCTCGACGCGGTTCCGCTGCTGGCCGCCGCCGCCTCGGCGACCGGCGGACGGGCCGAGACGCTGAGCGGCCTGGCCGCCCTGATCCGGGGGGAGATCGACGCCGACGCCTGGGTCGCCGGCCTGCGCCGCGGCGAGCGGGCCAGGGAGGCGGCATGATCCCGGCCCACCACCCTCGAGGTGACTAGGCTTGAGCCGTGAGTGCCGAGGAGAACGTCGAGCCGGCGAGCCTCGACCCCGCCGCGAAGGCCGAGCTCGACCGTGCCTTCGAGGACCTCTACCGCACCCACCTTCGCGACGTGTATTCCTACGCCTACTACAGGGTCGGCAACCAGCACGACGCCGAGGACCTCACCGAGCAGGCCTTCCTGCAGGCCTATCGCCATTTCGACCGGGCGCGGCGCGAGTCGGACGGCAGGCCGTTGCGGCCCTGGTTGATCCGCATCGCCCACAACCTCGCCTCGAACTACTACCGCGACCGCTCGCGACGGCCGCAGACGTCGCTGGAGAACGCCGACCCGATCGCCACCCGCCACGGGACCGAGGCGATCGCCGAGGGCAGGGAGGAGCTGCGCCAGGTGATGGCCAACCTGGAGAAGCTCCCGGACGACCGGCGCGACGTCCTGATCATGCGCTTCGCTCTCGGCATGGACAACCGCGAGATCGCCCGCGCCCTCGGGCGCAGCGACGGCGCCACCAAGGTCCTGATCCACAGGGCGATCAAGCAGCTGCAGGAGGAGATCGGCGATGAGCTCGAGTGAATCTGCCCGCGCGCCGCTCGGCAGCTGGAACGTCGAGCAGCTGCTGATCGATGCCCTGCGGCCGCTGGAGCCGCCCGAGCGGCTTTCCGGCCGGCTCGAGGACACCCTCTCGGCGGTGACCCAGGCGGCCGCCGAGGAGCTCTCCGAATGGGCCGAGGAGCTCTCCGAGAGCGAGCTGCGAGCGCTGCGCGATCCACGCAACTGGGTCCGCCCGGTGGTCGCGCTCGGCGCCGGCGGCGCGGCGGCGGGCGCCCTGGTCGTCCTCGAGTTCCGGCGTCGCGGTCGTCAGCAGGCGAAGGGCGGCCTGCGCTCGATCAGCGGCCGGATCAAGCCGTAGCGGTAGTTCCAGCGGGCGTTGGACGCGGGGTGGCGAGCGCGGCGGCGATCCCGAGGCCGCCGAGGACCAGGTGCAGGAAGTTGTCCTCGGTGTTGACCGGGATGAAGCCGAGAATCGAATCTCCGCTGCCGATGACGAAGCCCCAGGCGGCGACGACGAGGTAGAGGAGTCCGAGCCCGAGGGCGTACTCGCGGGCGGCGTAGCCGGCCAGCAGCAGCCCGAGCGCGCCGGTGAGGACGTGGACGATGTTGTGCCAGGCGTTGACGGCGAGAATCCCGAATACGTCGTCGACGTTGCCCGGCGAGCCGAACGACGCGCTGTAGAAGAAACCGATGATGCCGGCGATGACCAGAGCGCCGCCTACGAGAGTCGCGTAGAGCCTCGCGGGGCTTGCTCCTTGCATTCCTCCGTCTCCTTCGTTCGCGGTCGGTTTTGCGGCAATTGTAGGCTCCCCGATCCGCGATGCCCCAAACCTGTTACCGACATCCGAACCGCGAGACGGCCGTCTCCTGCTCCTCCTGCGGGCGGCCGATCTGCCCTGACTGCATGACGCCCACCCCTGTCGGGATGCGCTGCCCCGAGTGCTCGCGCCAGCGTACCCGGGTGACGAGCGGTGTCGGCGAGGCGTCGCTCTTCTCGCGAGCGCCCGCGACCTTCATCCTGATCGCGCTGAACGCGGCCGTGTTCCTCGCCGAGGTGGCGAGCGCCAACGGCGGGTTCGGGGTCGGCGGCAGCTCCGCCGCGGTGAACTTCGGCCTCTACGGCCCGTTCGTCGCCGAAGGGGAGTGGTACCGGCTCCTCACTGGAGGCTTCCTGCACGCCAGCCTGCTCCACATCGCCTTCAACATGTTCGCCCTCTATTTCCTCGGCAGGCTGCTGGAGCCCTCGGTCGGCACCCCGCGTTTCCTCGGCGTCTACGTCGCCTCGCTGCTCGGCGGCTCGTTGGGGGCTCTCCTGCTGACCCCGAACGCGCTCACGGTTGGCGCCTCGGGGGCGATCTTCGGCATCTTCGGCGCGACCTTCGTGATTGCACGGGGCAGGGGTCTCGACGACGTTGCGCGTTCGATCGGCTTCATCCTGCTGATCAACCTGGCGATCAGCATTGGCGGGGCCAGCCACATCAGCCTCGGCGGCCACCTCGGCGGGCTCGTGGCCGGCGTGCTCTGCGGCTTCGCGATCATCGCCGGGGAGCGGGGCATGCTCGGCGAGCGCCACTTCCCGGCGGAGATGGCCGCGATGGGCGTCGTCGCCGCGGTCTCGTTCTTCGGCGCGCTGGCGATCGCCTGATCGCCTCAGGCCCCTTTGATCGTCAGGTCCGGTCCGCGCACCTCGGCGAAGCCGATGCTCCCCGGAGCCGGGACTAAGTCCGGGTGCAGGAGATTGCCCAGCAGCTCGACGCCGTCGACGAGGCGCGGTCCCGGCCGGGAGAAGGTCGAGGCGGCGTCGACGGCGAACACCTGGCGGGCGTTCAGGTCCTCGAGCCGGAACCAGTGCTCGAGCACCTGCGAGCGGGCGCCGTCGACGTAGTAGCCGCAGGGCATCGCCACGACAACGTCGGGCGTCAGTCCCGACAGCTCACCCCAGGACACCTCCGGCGACTTCAACCCCGGCGGGCCGGCGACGTCGTCGCCGCCGGCGATCGAGATCATCTCCGGCACCCAATGGCCGGCGACGAAGGGCGGATCGAGCCACTCGAGCGCGACCACCCGGGGCGCGGTCGTCCCCGCGACGGCCGAGCGCACGATCGCGATCCGTCCCTCGAGTTCGCCGCGCAGCTCGTGCCCCTGGCCGGGAATGCCGGTTGCCTCGGCGAGCGCGACGACGTCGTCGAGCACCTCGTTGAGGGTGCTCGGGTCCTGCTGGATCACCCGCGGCTTGCTCGGCAGGCGAGCGGCGACGGCGACGACGTCGTCGAAGGACACGGCGCAGACCTCGCACAGCGCCTGGGTCACGATCAGGTCCGGGGCGAGCTCCGTGAGCAGCGCCTCGTCGAGCTCGTAGAGCGGCCGCCCCTCCGCCACCCGCGCCTTCACCTGGCGGTCGACGTCGGCCGCCGAGAGCCCGGCGGGGAGAACGCTCCGGGTCAGGTCGGGGAGCGAACGAACGGCAGGCGGGTAGTCGCACTCGTGGGTGACCGCGACGACGCGGTCGCCGAGGCCGAGGGCGAAGAGCATCTCGGTTGCGGACGGAACGAGGCTGGCGATGCGCATCGGGCGGTCAATATGGCACTTCCCCCGGGCTCCGCGGAACGGCGGGCTATATTGCGTACGCCGCATGGCCGACGACGACCTCCCCCGAAGTACCGGGCCATATAGACGATGAGCGTCCTGCTGCTCGTCCTCCTGCTCCTCCTGGTGGCCGTCAACGGCTTCTTCGTCGCGGCCGAGTTCGCCCTCGTTCGCAGCCGCCGGGGCAAGGTCGAACAGCTCGTGGCCGAAGGCGAAAGCGGCGCCGAGGAGGTGATCGAGCAGCTCGACCGCATCGACGAGTCGCTCTCCGCCTGTCAGATCGGGATCACGATGGCCTCGATCGGGATCGGCTTCCTCGGCGAGCCCTCGCTCGCCAAGCTCCTCGAGCCGATCTTCGGCGGCCTCTCGCACGGGGTCGCGGTGGCCCTCTCGCTGGCGATCGCCTTCACCCTCGTCACCGCGATCCACATCAGCATCGGCGAGCAGGTGCCGAAGATGCTGGCGATAAGCCACGCCGAGCGGACCGCCCGGCGCGTCTCGCGGCCGCTCGCCTGGTTCCGCATCCTCACCGCTCCGTTCACGCTCGGGCTCAGCGCGATCTCCAACTCGATCGTGCGCCTCTTCGGGGTCGACCCGACCGACATCGAGGAGCGCCACACCGCCGAGGACCTCAAGCAGATCATCGACAGCTCGCGCATCGGCGGCACGCTCGATCCCGGCGAGGCCGGGATGCTGGGCGGCGTCTTCCACCTGCACGAGCAGGAGGCGCGCGAGGTGATGACGCCGATCCCCGCCGTCGTCACCGTCGACGCCTCCGAGACCGTCGAGGCCGCTCTGCGTCGCTGCGTCACCTCAGGCCATACCCGCCTCGTCGTGATCGAGGACGAGAACCCCGACCGGGTGAAGGGGATCGTCCACAACAACAGCCTCGCCCGGCTCTACATGAGCGACGGTCCGCGGGCGGAGATCGCCTCCGCGGTCCGCGACGCCGTGATAGTTCCCGAGACGCGGCCCCTGGACGACCTCCTGCACGACCTGCAGGTTCAGCGCACCTCGCTCTCGGTCGTCGCCGACGAGTACGGACGCACGGTTGGGATCGTCACCGTGGAGGACATCCTCGAGGAGGTGGTCGGCGAGATCGAGGACGAGACGGATCCCCGTGCCGCGGCGCTGCGCAGGCTGGCCAGCGGCGAATGGTTCGTGCGCGGACACGTCTCTCTGGGCGACCTCTCCGACGCCGGCATCGAGCTGCCGGTCGACACCGACGCCTACAACTCGGTGGGCGGGTACGTCTTCGGCGAGCTCGGCAGGCTGCCAAAGCGCGGCGACACGATCGTCGCCAACGGCTACACGATCCGGGTCGAGTCGGTGCGTGAGAACAGGATCGAGGCGGTGCGGATCAGCGGCGCGGCAGGCGATTCCGTCCGCCCCGAGGCCTAGCTTCCCCAGGCAACCCGCGTTCCGCCGAACCATGGAGGTATCGCATGTGGGTTGTGCGTTTGAGCGACAAGCAGCTCGAGGTGCTGCGAGCGCTGTTGCGATCCGAGGAGCATCTGGGCCCCGCGCTCAAGGGAGCGATCGAGGCCCTGGAGCTGGCCCGCTGGGACGACCTGCCCGAGGCCGAGCTGCCCTGGGAGGAGATCGAGACCGCCGCGCGCCGCCAGGGCATTTCGGTCGCCGACGTGATCTGGGACCTCTCAGGCCGCAGCTGCGATAGGCCGCCTCAGTCGTAGCTGTAGAAGCCAGATCCCGACTTGCGGCCGAGCTTGCCTTCGCCGACCAGCTCGACGAGCAGCCCGGGTGGCTTGCTCGCGATCTCGCCGTTGTCGGCGTAGAGCGCGTCGCCGATCGCTTCGGAGACGTCGAGCCCGACGAAGTCGAGCAGGGCGAGCGGCCCCATCGGATGGCCGGCGCCGAGCTTCATGCAGGTGTCGACCTCACCCGCCTCCATGCCGGTGCGCTCCATCAGGCGCACCGCTTCGAAGAGGTAGGGGAAGAGCAGGCGGTTGACGACGAAGCCGGCCTGGTCCGGGACCTCGACCGCGGTCTTGCCGAGCGCCGCGCACCAGGCGAGCGCGGTGTCGCGCGCGCCCTCGGTGCCGTCGGGGAAGCAGACCTCGACCAGCTTCATGCGCGGCACGGGGTTGAAGACGTGCAGGCCGAAGAGCTTTCCGCCGACTCCACCGGCCTTGGCGATCTCGGCGACGCTGAGCGAGGACGTCGTCGTCGCCAGCTGGGCCTTGGGGCCCACGCTGGCCGCGATCTTGGAGAGCAGCTCGCCCTTTGGCTCGACTTCCTCGACGATCGCCTCGACGATCACGTCGCAATCGGCCAGGTCACCGGGGTCGGTGGTCACCCGCAGCCGCGAGGCGTCCGCGCCATCGAGCTTCGCGCAGGCGGCGACGACTTTCTCCTCGGCCCGCCACGCCGAGGCCTCGCTCCTGGCGAGGAGGATCGTGTCTGCCGTCGTCGTCGAGACGGCCGCCAGACCGGTGGCGATCGCGCCGCTGCCGGCGATTCCCGGACTCTCGTACCCCTGACTTGCGTTCATGGGCAGGGTTCCTATCACGCGGCCACCGGAATGGGTGGCGTGGCGATCTACGGTTCGGCATCCTCGAGCAAAAACATGTAACTTCTCCCATCAATCAAGATGATCTGGAGGAGCATCATGTCGGGTAGGGGAGCGTTTGCGGTGCTGGCGGGGGTGCTGGCGACGGCGGTCGTCATGGTCGGCTGCGGCGGCGGGGACAGCGACACCGCGGTCGCCGAATCCTCGGTCAGCAAGCCGCAGTACGTCAAGCAGGCGGAAGCCGTCTGCAAGAAAAGCGAAGAAGAGCTGCAGGCTGACTTCGCCGCCTTCGTCCGCAAGAGCGGGAACGCGAAGCCGACCGACGCCCTCTACGCGAGCCTCTTCGACGAAGTCGTGGAGCCGAACCTCTCGGCCGAACTGGAAGCGCTGCGCGACCTCGACGTGCCCGAGGGCGACGCGAGCGAGGTCGAAGACCTGCTCCTCGCGCGCGAGGAAAGCATCGCGACCGTCGAAGACAATCCGAAAGTGATCATCCAGAACAGCGAAAAGGTCTTCGAAGACGCCTCCAGGACAGCCGGGGCGTACGGCTTGAAAGCCTGCGCCGCCCGCTGAGCTCGCGCCTCACGGCCTGGCTGACCGGCCAGGGCCCCGCTATGCTGGCCGCCTCATGGACCTGACCCTGTCCCCGGCCGAGCAGTCGTTCCGCGACGAGGTCCGTGACTGGATCGAAGCGAATCATCCGGGTCCCGAGCCCGAGGCCGGCCTCGAGGAGGTGATGGCCTTCCGCCGTGAGTGGCAGGGCAGGATGCACGAGGCGGGCTGGGCCGGGATCTCGTGGCCGAAGGAGTACGGCGGTCGCGGCGCGACGATGATCGAGCAGGCGATCTTCGTCGGCGAGGCGGCCCGCCTGGAGGCGCCGAGCCCGGCCAACGTGCTGGGGCTGGCGATGGGCGGCCCGGTCGTGATCGCCCACGGCACCGAGGAGCAGAAGGCGCGCTACCTGGAGCCGATCCTCACCGCCGAGGAGATCTGGTGCCAGGGCTTCTCGGAGCCCGAGTCGGGCTCCGACCTCGCCTCGCTGAAGACGAAGGCGGTCAGGGACGGCGACGAATGGGTCGTCACGGGGCAGAAGGTCTGGACCACGTTCGCCCAGTACGCGAAGTGGTGCATGCTCGTCGCCCGCACCGATCCGGACGCCCCGAAGCACAAGGGGCTCACCTACTTCCTGATGGACATGGAGCAGGACGGCGTCGAAGCCAAGCCGCTGGTCCAGATCACCGGCGAGGGCGAGTTCAACGAGGTCTTCATCGAGGAGGCGCGCATCCCCGACGAGAACGTGGTCGGGGGCGTCGGCAACGGCTGGTCGGTGGCGATCACGACCCTGATGAACGAGCGGGCGGGGCTCGCCTTCGGAGCGATCGCCCAGATCGCCAATAGCCTCAAGCGCTTGGGTGCGCTCGCCGCCGAGACGCGGATCAACGGCAAGGCAGCCGCCGAAGACCAAGTCTTCCGCCAGCGCCTCGCCCAGCTCCACATCGAGGCCGAGACGATGCGCCTCAACGCCTACCGCGGCCTGACCAAGACGATGCAGTCGGGCATTCCAGGTCCGGAGGGTTCGCTCGGCAAGTGGCAGTGGGCCGACATCAACCAGCGCATCGCCGAGCTGGCGCTCGACGTCGAGGGCGCCTACGCGCCGCTTGCCCGCGGCGACGACCATGCCCTCGCTGGCGGCGCCTGGCAGTACTCCTTCCTCCGCTCGCGCGCCAACTCGATCGAGGGCGGCACCACCGACATCCTCAAGAACATCATCGCCGAGCGCGTGCTCGGCCTGCCGAAGATGCGATGAGCGCACGAGGGACGACCACCCGCCCGCGGCGGACGCGTGAGCAAGGACGCGAGATCGCCGGTGATTGTGAGCGCGTTCTTGCGGAAGCAGAGCACGCGGGCGGAATTTGACATGTACTTCGACCTCACCGACGAGCAGCAGGCGATCAAGTCGACGGCGCGCGACTTCCTCGCCGCCCGCTACAAGAGCGAGCGGATCCGCTCGCTTGCGGAGGGCGAGCACGGCTTCGAGCAGTCCGACTGGGAGGAGATGGCCGAGCTCGGCTGGCCGGGCCTGGCGCTGCCCGAGGAGTGGGGCGGGCAGGGCCTCGGC
>Ga0070693_100001525_pt1 | contig 10450 bp, 4 predicted proteins | sample KBSK1103metaG_FD_65472 | JGI IMG/M metagenome (GOLD analysis project Ga0070693, IMG submission 65472) | Corn, switchgrass and miscanthus rhizosphere microbial communities from Kellogg Biological Station, Michigan, USA - KBS K1-10-3 metaG | ecosystem: Host-associated > Plants > Roots >...
AGATGCACTACGCACGCCGCGGGATCGTCACCCCCGAGATGGAGTTCATCGCGATCCGCGAGAACCTGCGCCGGCGCGAGTATCTCGCCGAGCTCGCCGCCGCCGGGCCCAAGGGGGCGAAGATGGCCGAGCTCCTCGGCCGCCAGCATCGCGGCGAGTCGTTCGGCGCCGCGATCCCGGCGGAGGTGACGCCCGAGTTCGTGCGCGACGAGGTTGCGCGCGGACGCGCCATCATCCCGGCGAACATCAACCACCCGGAAACCGAGCCGATGATCATCGGGCGCAACTTCCTGGTGAAGATCAACGCCAACATCGGCAACAGCGCGCTCGGCTCCTCCATCGCGGAGGAAGTCGACAAGATGACGTGGGCGATCCGCTGGGGCGGGGACACGGTGATGGACCTGTCCACCGGCAAGCACATCCACGAGACGCGCGAGTGGATCATCCGCAACTCGCCGGTGCCCATCGGCACGGTGCCGATCTACCAGGCGCTGGAGAAGGTCGACGGCCGCGCCGAGGAGCTCACCTGGGAGATCTACCGCGACACGCTCATCGAGCAGGCCGAGCAGGGCGTGGACTACTTCACCATCCACGCCGGCGTGCGCCTGCCCTACATCCCGATGACCGCCAACCGCATGACCGGCATCGTCTCGCGTGGGGGCTCCATCATGGCCAAGTGGTGCCTTGCGCACCACAAGGAGTCGTTCCTCTATGAGCGCTTCGACGAGATCTGCGAAATCATGGCCGCCTACGACGTGTCGTTCTCGCTCGGCGACGGCCTGCGCCCCGGCTCGATCTACGACGCCAACGACGAGGCGCAGATCGCGGAGCTGAAGACGCTGGGCGAGCTCACCGCCAAGGCGTGGAAGCGCGACGTGCAGGTGATGATCGAGGGCCCCGGCCACGTGCCGATGCAGCTCATCAAGGAGAACATGGACCTCGAGCTCGAGCACTGCCACGAGGCGCCGTTCTACACGCTGGGCCCGCTCACCACCGACATCGCGCCGGGCTACGACCACATCACGAGCGGCATCGGCGCGGCGCAGATCGGCTGGTACGGCACGGCGATGCTCTGCTACGTGACGCCGAAGGAGCACCTGGGCCTTCCCGACAAGGACGACGTGAAGGACGGGATCATCACGTACAAGATCGCCGCGCACGCCGCCGACCTCGCCAAGGGCCATCCAGGCGCCCAGATCCGCGACAACGCGCTGTCGAAGGCGCGCTTCGAGTTCCGATGGGAGGACCAGTTCAACCTCGGCCTCGATCCGGACAAGGCGAAGCAGTTCCACGACGAGACGCTCCCCCAGGAGGGCGCGAAGCTCGCGCACTTCTGCTCCATGTGCGGTCCGCATTTCTGCTCGATGAAGATCACGCAGGACGTGCGCGACTACGCGGCGAAGCTCGGCGTGTCCGACGAAGAAGCGCTGAAGAAGGGGATGGAGGTGAAGTCCGTGGAGTTCGTGAAGCGGGGCGCGGAGATCTACTCGAAAGCTTGACCCGGGCCGGCGATACAGGCCCCCCGCCGGGGGCCGGCGACGAAATCGGCGCCGCGAGCGAGCCGATGCAGATCGTGCGTGCCCTCGCGCGGCGCATCGCACCGGTCGCGCACCAGAACGTCGTCGCGGTCTTTGTCTTCGATGCGACGCGCGCGCGGCTCCTGCGCCACGCGATCGTCGACGGGCGCGAGCTCCCGGTGAGCGAGATCGACCTCGGTGACTTCGAGTCGTACGCGGCGCGCACGCTGCGCGAACGGCGCGAGATCTGCATCGATTCGGAGTTCGGGGGCCGCCCCGCTGCGCGCATTCCCGGCACGGACGTGACCCACAGCATGTGGTTCGGGCCGATCACCCGCGGCGAGGACCTCCTCGGCGTGCTCTCGGTGCAGTCCTCGCATCTTGCGGCCTACGGGGAGGCCGAACGGGCGCAGTTCCGCATCCTCGCGGATGAAGTGTCGCGCGCGCTCGTGGCGAGCCGCGACGTCCGCAAGTAGCGCTCAGGCCCTCGCGTAGTCCGCGGCGATCCGCCTGCGCAAGGCGGCGTCGGGAAGGGGGCCCGCCATCGCCCGCACGTTCTCGCGCACGTGCGCGACTTTCGACGTCGCGGGGATCGCGCACGTGACGGCGGGGTGGGCCACGATCCACTTGAGGAATGCCTCGGCCCAGCTCGCGCAATCGATGTCCTTCGCCCAGCCGGGCAGCGCCTTCGCCGTCTTCGTGCCGAACTGGTTGCCGCCATCGAAAGGGCGATTGATGATCACCGCGATGCGCTTGTCCGCCGCCATCGGCAGCAGCCGCTCCTCGGCCTCGCGGTCGGTCAGGTTGTACGTGAACTGGATGAAGTCGATCGGCTCCTCGCGCATGATCTTCTCGGCGAGGTCGTGCCGGCGGCCATGGGACGTCGTCACGCCGATGTATCGCACGCGACCTTCGGACTTGAGGCGTCGCAGCGTCGCGAGATGCGCTTCGTAGTCGAGGAAGTTGTGCACCTGCAAAAGGTCGAAGCGCTGGACCTTCCAGAGCCTGTACGAGCTCTCGATCTGGCGCCGCCCCGCGAGGGCGCCCACGGTCCACACCTTCGTCGCAGAGAACATCGCCTTGCCGTTGGCCGGGAGTGCCGCGCCGATCGTTTCCTCCGACGCGCCGTACATCGGCGACGAATCGACGAGGCGTCCGCCGCCTTCGAAGAACGCGCGCATCACCTCGCCGCGCACCGCGCGGTCGGCCGCGCTCGTCACGTCGAAGGTGATCCACGTGCCCAGGCCGACGGCCGGAAGTTTTTCGCTCGTGGCGGGAATCGCCCGCGCCGTCGCCGGCGCCTGCGCAGCCGCATGGGGAAGGACGAGCGCGCCGCCCGCCCCCGCAAGGAACCCGAGTGCCTGCCGCCGGTCCATGACCCTTTCCACCTCCGACCCCTTTAGACTACGCCGCGATGGACCTTCCGCCACTTCTCGACGCCGTCATCCAGGGGATCGTCGAGGGCCTCACCGAGTTCCTGCCGGTTTCCTCGACGGGCCACCTCATCCTGGTATCCGACCTGCTCGGCCTGAACGACGAGAAGGGCAAGGTGTTCGACATCGTGATCCAGCTGGGCGCGATCCTCGCCGTGTGCTGGGAATACCGCGCCCGATTCGCCAAGGCCTTCTCCGGGCTTGCGAGCGAGCGCATTCAGCAACGCTTCGCCCTGAACCTCTTCGTGGCGTTCCTTCCGGCGGCGATCGTCGGCCTCGCCTTCCAGAAGCAGATCAAGGAGCACCTGTTCTATCCGCGGCCGGTCGCCTGCGCGCTCATCGTGGGCGCGCTGGTGATCTTCGCGGTGGAGCACTGGTACAAGCGCCATGGCGCGCCGCGGGTCGCGAGCGTGGACGAGATGACCTGGCAGGACGCGCTGAAGGTGGGCTTCGCGCAATGCTTCTCGCTGATTCCCGGCACCTCGCGCTCGGGTGCCACGATCATGGGCGGGATGGTGTTCGGGCTTTCGCGCCAGGTGGCCACCGAGTTCTCGTTCTTCCTCGCGGTGCCGATCATGTTCGCCGCGACCGGCTACCAGCTCGTGAAGTACCGCGCGCTCCTCACGGCGGACGACGTCGGCGTGTTCGTGGTGGGGTTCGTGGTGAGCTTCATCTTCGCGCTGATCGCGGTGAAGGCGCTCATCCGCTACGTCGCGCACCACGACTTCAACGCGTTCGCGTGGTACCGGATCGCGCTGGGCGCCCTGGTGCTCTGGTATTTCCGGTGAACGTCTACGCGAGCGCCGTCGCCTTCTCCGTGTAGCGCTTGATGAGCGCGAGGAGCTGGTCTTCCTGGTAGGGCTTGCCCATGTACTCGTTCACGCCGAGCTCGATCGCGTGGTTGCGGTGCTTGTCGGCGGTGCGGGAGGTGATCATGATGATCGGGATCGCTCGCGTGCCGTCGTCGGCGCGCAGGTTGCGCGCGAATTCGAAGCCGTCCATGCGCGGCATCTCGACGTCGAGCAGGATGCAGTCGGGCTTCAGGTCCTGCAGCTGCTGCAGCGCGTCCACGCCGTCCTTCGCGGTGGCGACTTCATAACCTTCGCGCGCGAGCATGCGGCCCGTGATCTTGCGCACGGTGAGCGAGTCGTCCACCACCATCACGAGCCGCGCCGTCCTGCCCGGAGGCTTCTGGGCTTCGGGCTGGGCCACGGCGGCCGCGGGCGCGGGTACGAGGGCCTCGGTCGCGGCGGCGCCATCGCGATGCACGAGCTGCACCGGGTTCAGGATCAGGACCACCTGGCCGTTTCCGAGCACGGTGGCGCCCGAGATTCCCGCCAGCCGCGCGAGCTGCGGGCCGATGGTCTTCACCACCACCTCGCGGTTGCCGATGATCTCGTCCACGCGGATCGCCGCGCGCAGCACGCCGCTTTTCAGCAGCAGCACCGGGATCTGGCGCGCAGGGGTCGGCGTATCGGCCTCGCCCAGCAGCGGCAGCAGCGAGCGCAGCGCGTAGCGGTTGTCCTTCCAGGTGATCTCGCCCCGGGCCGCGACCTCGGCGTAGGGCTGCGCCTTGTACTCCTGGACCTGCTCGATCATCACCGACGGCACGGCGTGGACGGTGGTGCCCGCGCGCACCATGACCGCCTGCGTGACCGCGAGCGTTAGCGGCAGCGTGATGGTGAAAATCGTGCCGCGCCCCGGGGTCGAAGTGATCTCGACGCGCCCGCCGAGCGAGGTGATCTCGTTCTTCACCACGTCGAGGCCGACGCCGCGCCCCGACACCTGGCTTACCTGCGTCGCGGTGGTGAATCCGGTGATGAAGATGAATTGGGCGAGCTGCGATTCGGGCAGCTCCACGTCGGCGGCGAGCAGGCCCGATGCCACCGCCTTCTCGCGAATGCGCTTGAAATCGAGCCCCGCGCCATCGTCGGTCACTGTGAGCACGACCTCGTTGCCGCGCTGCACCGCGTCGATCTGGACCTCGCCGATCTCGGGCTTGCCCGCGGACAGGCGCTGCGCCGGCGTCTCGAGGCCGTGCGCGATGGCGTTTCGCAGCAAGTGCTCGAAGGGTGCGGTGATCTTCTCCAGCACCGAGCGGTCCAGCTCCGTGCGCGTGCCCTTCAGTTCCAGGTTGGCTTTCTTGTCCAGCTCCTTCGCGGTCTGGCGAACGATCCGGTAGAAACGGTCGGCGAGGTTTCCGAGCGGGACGAGCCGCACGCCCATGAGGCCCTGCTGCAGCTCGCGGTTGAGGCGCGCCTGCGCGTGGATCGCCAGGTCGGTCTCGTCGAGGTTCTTCTGCAGGCCCTGGTGCAGGGTGATCACGTCGCCCAGGGACTCCGCGAGGAAGCGCGTGAGCTCCTGCATGCGCGAGAAGCGGTCGAGCTCGAGCGGGTCGAAGTGCTCGCCGAGCTCTTCCTTCAGCTTGATCGTGCTCTGCATCTGGCCTTCCGAGGCGAGTTCGACCTCGCGAAGCTGCGCGCGCATGCGGGCGATGTTGTCGGTGAGGTCCACCATGGCGCGCTTGAACGCCGCCATCTCGCCTTCGATCCGGGAGCGCGCGATCGAAAGCTCGCCCGCCTCGTTCACGAAGCGGTCGATCATCTCCGCGTTCACGCGCAGCAGCGCTGCCCGCGATTCGCGCATCTCCGGCGGCAGCGCGTCGCGGCTCGCCATTTCCTGCGCGGCCGCGGCGATCACCGCGAGGGCGCCGGGCTTGTCCTTCTGGTGCTCGAAGACCGCGGACACGGAAACCTGCACCGGCTCCGCCTCGACGATGTCCTCGCCGCGCGCCAGGCGCTCGAGCGACAGCGAGTAGCGGTCCACGCGCTCCTCGATCTCGTCGAAGGCTCCGGATTCGGGCTTGGCGGCGCCGTCGAGCGCGATGATCTTCGCTTCCAGCACGTGCGCGAGCTCGCCCAGGCGCATGAGGCCCGCCATGCGCGCGCTGCCCTTCAGCGTATGCAGGTGGCGATGCAGGTCGGCGGCAGGCGAATGGTCGGTCGGGGCCGAGCGCCAGCGGCGCACGCCCTCGGCGACGAGCGGAATGATCTCGCGCGCCTCCTCGAGGAACACCGGCAGCAGGTCGCGGTCGACGTCGTCCTTGATCTTGCGCTGGTCCTTGCCCGCCTCGAACTGCGGCGCGACGGGAGCGGGCATCGAAACGACAGCCGGTTCGTGCGCAGGCGTGGGCTCGGGCTCGGGTACCGGTACGGGCGCAGGCTCGATCCTGGGCGCGGGTGCCGGCGCCTCGGCGACGACGGGTGCCCCGGCGACGACCGGCGGCGCGGGCTCCTCGCGCGGCAGGCCGGGCATGCGAAGGTGCGTGCCTTCTCCCGTCCGGCGCGATTCCTTCAATCCTTCGCGAAGCCCGGCGAGCGTGGCGATCACGTCCTCGCGCGTGTGCGGCAGGGCCTGTCCGCGCACGGACTTCACCATCGCGTCGAGCGCATCCACCGCGCCGCGGGTTCCGGCGAGGCGGACCGAATCGAATTCGGGCGGCAGCTCGATCGCTTCCTGCAGCCATTTCTCCAGCGCATGCGCGACTTCCGCCACGGCCTCGAATCCGGTCGTGCGGGAGGTGCTCGCGAGCGTGTGCGCGGCGCGCATGAAATCGGGGGATACCGGGTGCACCGCATTGGATTCGATCGCGGCGATCTCGCGCTGCATCGAGGCCATGTGCTGCTCGGCCTCGCCCAGGTAGATGCTGAAAAGCGAGCGCGTGATGCGCACTTCGCCGACCACCACTTCCTCGTCGACGGGAGCGGCTTCGATGGATGCCGCCGCCTCGATGGGCGCCGCCGCTTCGATCGGCGTTGCGATTTCGACCGGCGCCGAAACTTTCGGCTCGACCGCTTCGGTCACGGATTCGGTGACCGGGACGGGCTCTTGGGCCGGCGCGACCGGCTCCGCATCGAACGTGAGCGCCATCGGCTCGGTGACGGGCGCGGGCGGTTCCACTGGCGGCGCGGGTTGCGCAGATTCGGCAGGCGCCCCGAGGTCCAGGGATTCGAAACTGAATCCGGCGGGCTCGGGCGCCTTCGGCGCGGACTGGGCCGGCTCGATCACGAGCGCTTCGAGCGGCGGGGTGGAGACGGCCGCCGCCGCCGCGGGCGCAGGGGCGATCGCTTCGCCCGTCTTCAGCGCCTCGGCCTGGCGAGTGATCTCGGAACCGTCGATGCGCGCCGCGCCGCCCTCGCGCAGCTCCTCGACCCAGCGGGCGAACGATCCCCGCGCGAGGTCGATGAAGTCGAGCAGGCTCGCGCTTGCGGGCTTCTCGTCCTTCAGCCATTTGTTCATCACCTGCTCGCACTGCCACGCCATCTCGCCAAGCTCGTTCAGGCCGACCATGCGACCGCTGCCCTTGAGCGTGTGGAAACCGCGCCGGATCGTCGTGAGGGATTCGCGGTCATGCGTCGCCTCGCGGCACACCTCGACGCTCGATTCGATCGTGCCGACCACCTCGACCGCTTCCTCGAGGAAGATGTCGAGCAGCTCCTTGTCGATCTCCGCGCCGGGCGCGTCGACGAGCTGCACCACCTGGGGCGCGGGCTCCTCGGGCGCCTTCTCGGGCGCGAGCGCCTTGAAGACCCCGGACATCTGCGGATCGCCCGCATCCTGCATCGCCTGCAGCGCGGCCTCGCTCTGCTTCGTGACGGCGGAATCCGCGACCACCGCGGCGTCGCGCTTCAGCTCGCCGAGCGATTTCTCCAGCCTCGCGCGCGTGGTCTCGGCTGGGCTCTCCTTCCAATCCTCGTAGAAGGCCTGCACCTTCTGCTTCTGCAGCTCGATGTCCCCCGGCGACACGGTGGCCGAACGGCGGATGACGCTCTCCAGGCCGATGGGCTCGGGCTGGATGAGGCCGAAGCGCAGCAGCGCGGGCACCAGCGTCTCCTTCGCGCCGGCCGATCCTTGCTGCAGGGCGCTGATGTAAAGCCCCAGCGCCGACAACCCGTCGGCCACCATCTCGGCGGCTTCTCCGGCCCCGTCGAGGGAGCCCTCCGAGAATTGCTGCACGCGCGACATCACCGCGGCGTTGAGCGACGCGGCATCGTGCAGCTCCATGATCATGAGCGCGCCCTGCACCTGCGCGAACTGCGCCGGCAGCGGCGCGAGCTCGCCGCGCTTGGCCGGATCGCGGAAGAAGGCGTCGAGCGCCTGCTCGATGTTCTGCAGGTTCACCTGCACTTCCTGGCCCACCTGGAAGATGAGCAGCTTTTCCTGCGCGCGGCGCGTCATCTCGTCGAGCAGGCCGCCTTCGATGCGGTCCACGGGCGCGAGCGCCTCGCCCGCCATCGCGCTCTTCAGGCGCGAGGTGACGGTCTTCGCCTGGCGCGCGAAGTCGGCGCCGAGGCGGAAATAATTCTCGAGCGCCGATTCCACGAACAGCATCGCGGTGGCGACCTCGAGCGATTGCGCCTCCGAGGGCGGGATCGCCTTCGCCTTCAGCATCGGCGCGACCTCGGTGAGCGTGAAGAGCACCGTGTGGATGTCGCGGTTGGGCAGGCGCCCTGCGCGCTCGGAGAGCACGACGGCCTGCTTGCCGAAGGGATCGAGCGCGGCGCGGTTGCCGGAGGTGTACTTGAGCCAGGTGTCCTTCTGCTGGGCGGTGAGCTCGCGCACCTCGCGGATCATGCCGTTCAGCTGCTCGTCGTCGGCGCCGGGCCCGTGCAGGCCATGATCGGGAACGGCCACGAGCTGCTCGAGGCGGAAGGCGTCCTTCAGCATCACGACGCGCTCCGAGACCGGGCGCGAGCGCGCAACGGCGAGCAGCAGGTCGCGGAAGAGGCGCTCGGCCACCTTGGCCGAGCCGTCGATGAGCTGCTTGATCTGCTGGTCGAGCTTCGCGTAGAGCGGCTTGGCCGCGCCGTTGGTCTCGATGCCGGAGAACACGAGCGCGTCGAAGAATCCCGCGGCGGCCGACCAGAACGGGCGGTTGTCGGTGGCCGCCTGCAACGACTCGATCGCCATGATGGCCGCGTGCATCTGGCGCAGCGATTCGGCTGCGTCCGCGCCCTTCAGCATCTTCAGCAGCCCCTGCTGGTAGAGCGAGCGCTGGTGCGCGAGCGCCTTGGCGAGCACCGCGTCGTCGAGCTTCTCGCCCGCCGGAAGCGCGGGCAGCTGCGCCGAAAGGTTCGGGAAGAAGAGGTCGCCCTCGTTGGCGTCGGAGGCGCCGCGCGCGCGGTTCAGCTCGATGAACGGGGCGAGCATGCGCAGCGGCTGGTCGGGATGCCCTCCGAGCAGCGTGTCGAGGTACGCCGAGAGCGCGGAGATGCCCTTCTTCGCGATGGCGATCGCGGCCGGGAGCTGCGCCGCGTCGTCCTTCTCGAAGGTCGCGACCAGCTTCTCCAGCTCCTCGTTGAAGCGCGTGGCCGCGCCCAGGCCCACCATCGCGAGCGCACCGGTGGCCTGGTGAAGGTGCGTGAGGATGTACTTCACCACCGAGCGATCGGCGGGGTTCGCGACCAGCTTGTCGAGCGACTCGCGCGCCTGGTTGAGCGAGTGTTCGATCTCGGTCTTGACCCACGACAGCGGGCCGAGATCCAGGTCGGTTGCGGGGTTGGCTGCCATGTGTCGGTCTCGCTCGCTCCTCGGTGGCCGTTACAGCTTGAAGCCCGATACGGAGCTCTTCAGCTCCTGCGCCACCGCCGCGAGATCGCGGATCGAGCCGGCGGCCTGCTGCGTGCCGCGCGTCGTCTGCCGCGTGATCTCGAGGATGTCCTGCATGTTCTGGGCGACCTTGTTGGTCGCATTGGCCTGCGTCTGCGTGGCCGAGGAGATCTGCGCGATCAGCGTGGCGAGCATCTTCGTCACCGCGTCGATTTCCGAGAGCGCCTGGCCGGCGGCGTCGGAGAGCTTCGCGCCCTCGACCACGCCCTGCGTCGACTTCTCCATGGCCGCGACCGCGTCCTGCGTGTCGGCCTGAATCGTCTTCACGATCGCGCCGATCTGCTTGGTCGCTTCGCCGGAGCGTTCGGCCAGCCGCTGCACTTCCTCCGCGACCACCGAGAAGCCGCGTCCCGCTTCGCCCGCCGACGCGGCCTGGATGGCGGCGTTCAGCGCGAGCACGTTCGTCTGCTCCGTGATGTCCGAGATGAGCTCCACGATCTCGCCGATCTCCTGCGAGCTCTCGCCCAGGCGCTTGATCCGCTTGGAGGTCTCCTGGATCTGCTCGCGGATGTCGTTCATGCCGGAGATCGAGCTCTGCACCGCGACGCGGCCCTTGTCCGCGGCCGCGAGGGAGCGCTGGGCCACCCGGGCGCCTTCCTCGGCGGTGGTCGACACCTCCGAGATGGAGCGGGAGACCTGCAGCACCTGCGCGGTCGTCTCCTCGATCTCCTTCGACTGCCGCTCGGCGGCGCCCAGGAGCTCGGCGGAGATCGATTGCGCGTGCGCCGTCTTCTGCGTCACCTGCGTCGCGGCGTTGGACACGCCCGCGACGAGGGTCCGGAGCTCGTCGATCGTGTAGTTCATCGAGTCCGCGATGGCGCCCGTGATGTC
>Ga0070693_100001529_pt1 | contig 10447 bp, 8 predicted proteins | sample KBSK1103metaG_FD_65472 | JGI IMG/M metagenome (GOLD analysis project Ga0070693, IMG submission 65472) | Corn, switchgrass and miscanthus rhizosphere microbial communities from Kellogg Biological Station, Michigan, USA - KBS K1-10-3 metaG | ecosystem: Host-associated > Plants > Roots >...
CGTCTTCGTGAAATCAATCATCTGAAAGAAGGAGAGTGTCCAAGAGAGCCGGTCGGAATCGCAAGGTTGGTAAAGTATAGGGATGATTCTGTTCTCGAAACGGTTCTGCTGAAGCGCATAAAGCACCTCTCTTTTCACCCAAACGGATTCAACGGAGTTCGGCGAGAGGATTACCACAAACCAGTCGCAGCGCTGCAAAGCCGCCCCGATCTCATCGTGCCATTGTTGCGCGCTTAGGATATTTTTACGGCTATACCAGACGGGAATCCCATGCTGACGCAACACCTCAACTATTGAAGCTGCAAAGTCTCGATCCTGATCTGAATAAGAAAGGAATACCTCACTCGGTAACATATGTTTTGAAGGCTCGACAGTCTTAGAGAGTGGTAGAATCCGAGCCCTTCTAGGAAACTCCAACAGCTTTCTAAAACTCCGTGATGTGGAACGATGACAACGTGGACAACGGCTGAGCGGCTCCGCAAACTCATGTCCGCAACCATGACATTTCATCTTGAAAGTTGTTCTTAACTACGCTACTTGCTTGAGCGCCGAGGCAATCTGCGCAATTCCTTCCTCGTCTTGGCCAGGCTCAGGGAGGACAATGCCCTTCAAGCGTCGAAGAATCCAGGGGATCTGCTCTTCGGGAATCTGATCCGGGCTTCCTACAAAAACGGGGATCACGCGATGACCGTACGACACCTGCCCGAGCGCGTAGGATATCTCAGATTGCACGAACCGCGATGACAGCGCGTCCGGTGTTAGCAAGACAACCATCGCCTCGGACTCTCTCAGAGCCTTTGCAATCTCTTCCGCCCAGTTCTGTCCGGGAAGAATCTTAGTGTCATCCCAAACGTCAAAGCCGCATGCCTTCAGGCCGGATGCCACCTTCCGTGCTAAAGTCATGTCCTTCTGTGTGTGACTGATAAAAACTTTCATAACCCTTAACGAACCAAATAGGCCTTTCTCGATGCGACCGATTATATCGCTGTCGATATTGCAAGACAATAGATAGAAATTGGTGGTTCGGAGAAGTGCATTTTCGACTTTTGACTTCTGTCTCAAGCCTCCGTACTCTAGTATTTCTGCTATGCGACAGAAGACCTCGGCCATAGTCGTCATCGGCAACGAGATTCTGACCGGCAAATCAGAAGACAAAAACGCCAGCTTTCTGATCGGTGAGATGTATCGCCTTGGCGTCGCGCTCCGCCGCATCGTGGTGATACCCGACGATGTGGAAGCAATCGCGGCCGCGGTGCGCGAATGCTCCGAGGGATTCGATTACGTTTTCACCTCGGGCGGTGTTGGTCCGACTCACGACGACGTGACAATCGAAGGCGTCGCTCGCGCATTTGATTGTGAGGTCACGAGGCATCCCGAGCTTGAGTCGATGCTGCGAGGCTACTTCGGAGATGGTCTCGACTCAGCGAGACTGCGAATGGCGGATGCGCCGGAAGGATCGGAGCTGATTCGCGCGGATGGAATGCGATGGCCTGTGATCGCCGTCAGCAACGTCTACGTTTTGCCCGGAGTGCCCGAGTTGTTTCGCAAGAAGTTTGAATCGATTCGAGAGCGGTTTCGCGCTGAACCGTTTCACACTCACACGCTCTACACTCGCGAGGACGAGTTCGATATCGCGCCGCGGCTCGATCAGGTTGCGGCTGCGCATCCCGAAGTCGACATCGGTTCTTATCCAACCTTCACTCGCGATGATTACCGCGTCAAGATCACGATTGAATCGAAAGAGCAGGCCACTGTTGAACGCGCGCGCGACGAATTGCTCAGCTTGCTGGATCCGGCTCTGTTAGCCCAAGTCGATTGAATCCTCTATAATCGCGCGAACCAAAATCAGGAATGCTATTGAACAGATTATGAAGAGATCGCTGCTTCTTACCTTAGCCGTTGTCCTAAGCTTTCTCAATGCTCCGGCTCGTAAGGCTGATTCCAACGCGCTTCGCTTTGAAATCACGGTTGCGGCGGGGCTCATAACCGCTCCGCAAAATGGACGTGTGTTCGTTGTGATGACGCGCAATGCAGCGATCGAGCCGAGAATGAAGATCGGGGACACCGGTATGGACGCGGCGCCGATGTTTGCGCGAGATATTAAGAACCTTGCGCCTGGTGTAATGGCAACCATCGATCAGGCCAGCGTTGCGTTTCCGCTCCAGAGTCTCGCGCAGCTTTCGGCAGGCGACTACTTCGTTCAGGCGCTGTTCGATTCCAACATCGATCTGAAGTCGGTAAACGCGCCCGGCAACTTGTACAGCAAGCCTCGCAAGATCCGTCTTGATCCTGCAAGCGGCGTAGCGATTAAGATCGAATTGACCGAGCGAGTCGCGCCCGAGGAATTGCCCGCTGAAACCGGCTACGTCAAGTTCGTGAGGATTCAATCGAACCTCTTGACGAAGTTCCACGGCCGGCCGATCTACTTGCGAGCGGGAGTTATCATCCCGCGCGGCTTTGATTCGGACGCGTCGAAGCGCTTCCCGTTGCGCGTTCACATCGGAGGCTACGGATCTTCGTTCACCGGCGTGCAAAGAATGATGCGCGAGGGCTCTCCGTTTCGAAGCGCGTGGCTCGCGGACGATACGCCGCGAATGGTCTTTCTGCATTTGGACGGCGATGGACCGTTTGGTGATTGCTATCAGGTGAACTCCGACAACAACGGTCCGTACGGTGATGCGATCACGCAGGAGTTAATTCCTTACATCGAGCAGAAGTATCGGTGCATCGGCGAGCCCAGGGCTCGAGTGCTGGATGGAGGATCAACGGGCGGATGGGTTTCGCTTGCGCTTCAGGTTTTCTATCCCGATTTTTTCAACGGTACGTGGTCGGGATATCCGGATGGCGTCGACTTTCGGGCGTTTCAATTGATCAACATCTATGACGATGCAAACGCGTACACAAACAAGCACGGCTTCGAGCGGCCCAGCGCGCGAGACTTGAACGGCGAAGTGCGATTTACAATTCGACACGAGTGCCAGATGGAAAACGCGATGGGACTCGGCGACAGCTACACGATGTCCGGCGAGCAGTGGGGCGCGTGGAATGCGACATATGGTCCTCGGGGCACTGATGGCAAACCCGCGCCGCTTTGGGATCCGAAGACAGGCAAGATCAATCGCGAGCTTGTCGAGCACTGGAAGAAATACGATCTGCGAATGGTGCTCGAGCAGAATTGGAAAACGCTTGGGCCGAAGCTTCGCGGCAAGCTCACGATATGGGTGGGCGAGGCGGACGAGTACTTCCTGAATAACGCCGTGCATCTGCTCGACTCATTTCTGTCGAAGGCTGATCCACCGTATGAAGGAAAGATCATCTACGGTCCCGGCAAAGGCCACGGCTGGACTCCGTTCAGTGAGCGCGAAATGATGAATCAAATGGCCGCGGCTATGGAAAAGGCAAGACGATAGACCACGGATGGCGCGGAACAGACGGATTCTCACTGATCTGATCCGTGACAATCCGTCCAATCGCGTCATCCGCGGTCTATTGGATCACGAGACCATTGTGAAGAAACCCACCAAATATCAATTCTTAATCGACCACGCGTTGGACGCGTTGCTCGTATTCATTCCCGTCGCCGCGGTGCTTCATTATTCACACGCGCCGGAGATTTGGACCTTCGTCGCATCGGGTCTCGCGATCATTCCGCTTGCAGGGTGGATGGGTAAGGCGACCGAGAGCCTCTCCGAGAAGTTGGGAGCAGGCATCGGCGGATTGCTCAACGCGACATTTGGAAACGCGGCGGAGATGATAATCGCCGTTCAGGGATTGCGTGCCGGACTGACGGAAGTGGTAAAAGCCTCGCTCACGGGTTCAATTCTCGGGAACATTTTGTTGGTCCTCGGAGCGAGCATCGTCGCCGGAGGATTCAAGTATCGCAGCCAGAAGATCAATCGGACCGCGGCAACGATGAGCGCGACGCTGATGGCGTTGAGCGCGATTGGCTTGCTGGTGCCTGCCCTGTTTCACTGGGTCACTCACGGAACCGCGGGGCGCGCGGAAAAGAACATCAGTCTCGAAATCTCGATAGTCTTGTTTGTGACTTACATTCTAAGTCTGGTCTTTGCTTTGCGCACCCATCGCGACCTGTATCTGGGTAAGAGCGAGGGACACGCGAATGGTTCGTCGATGAAACCCCGAACCGCGGGGGGAGTGCTACTCGGCTCGACCGCCTTGATTGCCTGGATGAGTGAGTTGTTGGTTCATGCCGTGGAGCCTGCGTCGAAAGCGCTCGGGTTCACGGAGGTATTCGTGGGCGTCATCGCGGTTGCAATCATTGGAAACGCTGCCGAGCACAGCACGGCGATACTGGTGGCGATGAAGAATCAGATGGACCTGGCTTATCACATAGCGGTTGGATCGAGCATGCAGATTGCGCTGCTGGTTGCTCCGGTGTTGGTGTTTCTGAGTTATGCGATGGGAAAACCGATGGACCTGGTTTTCACGACTTTCGAAGTAATAACGGTTGGTTTGGGTGTATCGGTTGTCAGTTTAGTGGCGGCTGATGGAGAAACAAACTGGATGGAAGGCGTGCTGTTGCTCGCAGTCTACTTTATTTTCGCGATAGCCTTTTTCTTCTTACCACCAATTTTTCCCGGGATGTGATTCAGAGTCTGCGAAGGATTTGGCAGAGTCAGTGTTCCTGCGTATGAGAATCGACTATCCAAACAGCTCGCGCAGAACCTGAATGCGTATAAGATTCCTATCCAGAGTTCGCTTTGAAAAAAGCTTGTCTGAGAATTCGCGCGGTACTATACTGGCCGCAATCAGAACTCAATCACTTCGGGAGGTTTGGCATGATCAGGAACCACGGAGTCCCGGCTTTAGTTCTATTCTTGGCACTGATCTCAGCGCTTGCGCTTGCCGATCCGCTTATTGCGCAGCAATCAAGGAACCGATCAGCGGGAAGAGAAGCCTATGAATCAGCAAAAGCCCGGGATCGCAATCTGCAAAACCGAACCATGGTTATGCAGCACGCCGGGGACGCGGACAAAAAAACTCTCTCGAACGAGGAGTTGAAAGCAGTCGTCGGACAAATGAAGGAAGACTTCAAGCGCCTACAGATTGTTAACAACAGCATGATGCGTGAAGTCGCGACGCGGGACGCACTTGACTACCGGGACGTTTTGAAAGCAACCGATGAAATCAACAAGTGCGCGAAACGGCTTCAGACTCTAATCGCGAGTCCTGACGCCGAGGATAAGAAGGACGACAACCGGCCGGATGCCTTTGATCCGAAGCAAATGAGACCGGCTTTGTTCCGGCTGGACGACCTCATCATGGCGTTTGTTACAAGTCCTCTCTTCAAGAATTTGGTCGATGCGGAGAACGCTGAAAAGGCTCGACGTGATCTTGCAGGCATAATTGAACTGAGCGGTGTCATCAAGAGACATGCGGAGAAGTTGGGGAAGAGTTCTTCCCAATAAACGATCATTCACCGGCGTTCGCGCATTTGCGGATTCTCGCCGGATCAAATCAAACTGTTTGCGGCAAGCCTGTAGCGCAAGTATAGTCACACAACTCACCGTGTGCCGAGGAGATAAGAAATGAGAGGTAATTGCGCGCGCACTATCGCAAACCCGTTTTTCATCCTCGCGGGCGGGATTCTGTTGTTTGCGGCGGTGTCGGGTCTCTCGATGGCACAACAGCAAAACCCACCCCCGGTTTCTTCGCCGGGCGCTACGTCGCGAGCGGAATTTGAAAAATCCAAGGCGAATAAGAAAGAAATGGACGCACGCGAAACTGATATCCGTCTTGCCGAAAAGGGCGCAAAGGAAATTAATCGCAACAAGGAGTCGCTGACGATGAAGCGGGTCAGCGAGAACTTTGTTCGGCTACAAACCACGACGAATGAACTAATGAACGCAGTAAGGAACGACAACGCGCTCGAGTACGTCCGCGTTAAGGACTCCGCCGCCGAGATCAACAAATGCGCGCAACGACTCAAGAGCGACCTTGTTTTCCCGGAGGTAAAAGGCAAGAAAGCCAGGCGAGACGATTCAGACGATACGGATATGAAGACTTCCGTCCTTCAACTTGGTGCTTTGGTGAAAGGGTTTGTGACGAATCCATTTCTAACGAAAGGCGTGCAGGAGGAGTCACTGGGAACAAAGGCCCTACGCGATCTGGATCAGATAATCGAGTTGAGCAATTCAATTCGAAAACATTCGGAGAGATTGAGCAAGAACGTTCCCTAGAGAGAGTCCCGGCATGGTCCGGCATCAATGCAAAAAATAACTAGGGGAGAGTGCTCAGCACTCTCCCCTTTCTAAAGCAATTGCTTCGATCGAATTGAGGTTAGAAGCTGTACCTCAGCACGAGCTGGATAACGCGCGGGCTTCCGCCGTAAATTCGCGGGTCGAGGAACTGGTTGCCCGGCGCATCGCTTGGGATGATGTAAGGGAGCGAACCGAACGTCGCATCACCGATAGTGAACTGCGGGTGATTGAACGCATTGAACATCTCGGCTCGGACAGTCAGCGTTTGACGCTCGGTAAGTGGGAACCTCTTGGCGATCGTGATGTCGAAGTTGTTGATCGCCGGCGCCCTCAGAACATTGCGTCCAACCGTAGCCAGCGCGCCGACATCCCCCCGAATCCACGCGGCGTTCGGGTTAGAAGCAACGTAACCAACCACCTGACTCGAAGGAACACTCCCGATCGGGACAAAGGTTCGACTCTTGGTGACCCACAGAACATCGCTTCCCAGCTTTCGGTCGCCGTTGGGATTGAAGATGGTGCGGTCACCTGCGGTGTCGCCGTTTCCGTTCAGGTCCCTTTGAGCCAGAGGGCTGAAGGGTTGCCCGCTCTCGGCTTGATAGACACCGCTTATTTGCCAGTTGCCCAGAATCTGGCCAACAAAGCCGCGTTCGCCGCGATAAAACGGCAGTTCCCAAATCCAGCTAGCCACAAAGCGATGCGGCCGATCCAGAACAGATATGCCGCGGTCGTTCCGGATATTGAAGAAGTCTTGCGGCCGGCGAGGATTTACAAGGCTCGAGAACAACTCGTTGGTCGAGTCGTCTATCGTCTTGCTGAAGGTGTACGAGGCATCCAGAAGGAAGCCTTGTGTGAACCGGCGTTTCACGTTTATTGACACCGCGTTGTATTCGGAGTTTCCCGCAGCAGGGAACCCAGTGACCCCGGATAGAAAACCGAGAGGTCCAAGGGCCGTATGCCGGGCGTTCAGGAAATCCTGCCGCGTCTTCAATCCCGAAAGCGCGCCTGCGCTCGGCACATCAGACTGGTTGAAAAACACTGGAAGATTGAAGTTCGGCGCCACGCCTCCATTCAACCTGTCCTGAATGAAAAGATGCACTCCGCGCGTGCCAAGATAACGCAACTCCATCGAGGTGTTCTTCATGAGCTCACGTTGATACGCAAGCGACCAGGAGATCGTGTAAGGAGTTTGCGTGTCAAAAATGAGCCCTTGTGTGAACGCACGAGCCAGCGCCGGGTCGGTGAAGAATTCGGACGGCAGCGCGCCGCCCGACGGGATGCCACCGTTGGCAAGGAAGTTGGTATCGGTTCCAAAAGGCCCGCCGTTTCCAGAGGTCGCATCAATCTCCTGCTGGAACTGCGGAGGCAGTTGCAGCAAAACCAGATTCTGGAAGAGTACATCGTAAGCCAGGCCAAAGCCGCCTCGGATTGATGACTGGTTTGAATCTCCAAAGATCTTATGCATCCAGCCATTCTTGAAGTCGGGCGCCCAGGCAAAGCCCACTCGCGGGGCCCAGTTGTTCTTGTCCGTCTTCGGCGTCCGGAAATGTATTCCGTTCGGAAAGAAACCGGGCAATTCCTTATGAATCTGAGCCAGGATAGGATCGCCGGCGTCCACGTCGGCAATCTTGTTGAACTCTTGCAGTGCCGCATCGCGCGCATTGGTCGTGTACTCGTACCTGACGCCCAGATTTAGTGTGAAGTTTGGTCTCCACTTGAAGTCATCCTGCGCGAAGAAGTAATACGCCTGCTGGTTGCCAGCAAAGGACCCTGACCCCACGCCTTTCAGCGCGAATTCGGGTTTGAGATCTGACAGGAAGTCTTGCAGATTCTCAAACTGATATTCGCCGCGTTGACGCGGGAGAAAAATGGTCGGCGCAATCGCGTTGTAGTAGGTAAAACCGAACTTGAACTGGTGCTTGTCCCTCGTCCAACTAAGCGCATCATACCCCTGGTAAACATTCGTTATGCCGCTTTGGGGTGAATTCCCGTCCGGGCCAATCTGCAGCCCAAGATCGTTGATGATTATGTTAGGGAATTCACCGGATGGGAAGGTCGGGAAGTCGACCGGCACATTGAAAGCCGCAACCTGCCGGCGATAGCCTAATCTGAGTTCATTGACCATCAACGAGGAGAAGTTATGATTCTCCGTAAACGCGATCAGGCGGTTGTCCACCGCGATATCGCCAGTGAACTCAGGCCCCGGCGAACCAGTCAGCGGAGAGCGCAATCGATCCCACAGGACCCGGCCGTACATTCGGTCATTGTCCGACATGTTGTAATCAACGTTGGCCTGCCATTGGTACAGGTTGTTGAAGGAGGGAACCTGCACGGCAAGTTGGCCGACGGGAACTGTCGCCCCGAACACAGTAACCGAACCACCTTGCGAGCCGGCCGGCGGAACGTGGGTCTTCAGAATGTTAAAAGGAAATGACTTGACTCCACTAAGCCCTTGAAGAATGCTGAACCCAGCAGCCGTCGGCACCGTGAATTCGATCGTCGAACCCGCAGTTCCTGTCGTTTGATACTGGAACGCACCGAACCAAAAAAGCTTGTCCTTGATGATCCGGCCTCCGGCATCAGCCCCGATGCGGTTAAAATCAAACCGCGGCCGTTTGAAGTCGTCGCCAAACAGCCCACTCGCGGCTGCCGTTTCCTTCAACCTATGATCGAGCGCGTTTAGGTTTTTGTTCTGGTTATACCACCACAAGTCGGTGTGAAACGTGTTTGTTCCGGTCTTGGTGATGGTGTTGAACTGGCCCGCTGACGAATGACCGAATTCCGCAGTGAATTGATTCGTGAGAATCGTGAACTCCTTGACTGCGTCACCGATCGGCGCGACCTGCGGACCCGTAACCGAGATGTCGTTGTTGTCTATGCCGTCGAGCGTGAACGAATTGTTACGCGGCCGGTTCCCTCCGACTGAACCCACAGATCCGAGAACGCCCGCGCCCTTCGTGACCACATTTGGCGCCAGCAACGCCAGGAAGTTTTGATCGCCGCCAATTGGCAGTTCGATAAGCTGACGGCTCTCAAATGATTTACCGAGTTGGCTCGTAGTTGTCTCGACAAGCTCCGCAGCCGCTCCTGCTGCGACGTTGATAACCTCAGTCATAGCTCCCGGCGTAAGCGTTGCGTTGACGTCGGTCACTCGGTTGAGTTGAACCTGCACGTCAGCATTGGAGTACACCTTGAAGTTTGTCGCTTCAATCGTGACCGTATAAATTCCGACTGGCACGTTGTTGATTCGGAACGCGCCATTGTCCTCAGCGGTCGCGGTAAGCATCTGTCCGGTCGCGTTGTTCTTCGCTGTGACCTTCGCTCCGGCAACCACAGCTCCCTGCGCGTCGACAACCGTGCCGGCAATACTGCCGTCTGTGGTTCCCTGCGCAAAAATCGGCGCGGTCATACCAGACAAGAGTAGAGAAACTGCAAAAAGGGTCGCCATGCCCTTTCTCAATACACTCTTTTTGACTTTCATCTAAAATCCTCCTAGTGGTTAAAGCAGCTATTGGAAACGCAACTCTTACGAGTCAGTGTTGGCCAAATCACTACCGTTAGCATCGGTCTTCGACGACCGGCGAACGATTTCGATGGCTGTTGACCATTAGTGGTGGTCGAGTGAAACGATCCCGCCTGACTAAACCGATTTGAAGTGATCGGGACAAACAACTGAGCCATCCTGTTTTCGTTTGAACCCCTCAGTCGACGCATCGCTTTCGGTTCCGCGTCAGATTGCCTTTTGACTTCTCACGGCTAGGGTCGTCATTCTGAAGGGTTCACGGTTCACGGAAATGCTCTAATTAGACGATTTCTTGGTCTGAACTCGATTTTCATTCAACGCAACTAGCATTCCTTAAGCTCCCACCGAACAAGCACTTCCGTTAACATTGCAGCGGCTTTGGGTTAACCGGGCAAGGCCCCCTCATACAGCCTGATCTCTTCTATCTATCGATTCAATTTTTTGGAGAATATCCATAGTTTTGGATATTCCCGCCGTCCTTTTCGCGCTCTGCGGTAACGCGAAGCTACGCAAATCGACGAAGTGCGGATAGCATGTAGCGCGCGCGCCGGCAAAGACTTATGCACCGTATTGAGCAACTTGGCTTAGAGAATCCTGGGGGAGTTGTCCAGTATTCTGGCCCTGGCAAACGTCGTTCTCCAATGATGGCGTGACGAAGCTATCCGGTGATTCAGTCGTGTGAGACGGATAATGATGATGAGAT
>Ga0070693_100001536_pt1 | contig 10420 bp, 11 predicted proteins | sample KBSK1103metaG_FD_65472 | JGI IMG/M metagenome (GOLD analysis project Ga0070693, IMG submission 65472) | Corn, switchgrass and miscanthus rhizosphere microbial communities from Kellogg Biological Station, Michigan, USA - KBS K1-10-3 metaG | ecosystem: Host-associated > Plants > Roots >...
CGTTGACGCACATCTGATTTGTTGTAGGCTGCAGCATCACCGACCCACCTCTCGCGAGGTGGGTATGCGCGAAAACCTGACGCGCACTCTGAAATCCTTTCACGCTTATTGTTGCGAGACATCGCCAGATGGTTTGTGTGACGGTCCGCGGAGTATCGAAGTTGCGGTCATTACAATCAGCCTAAACACCGTCGCCTCGACGTTACCGCCTGACCGAGATGACGTTATGGATTGGCATCCGAATCCAGCGGTGTCGTGCGGCCCGAGCGATCATTGAATCCCTGGCGCAATCGTTCGCGTTCCTCCGGAGTCATCTGTTCCCATCGCTCATCCATTCGCTCGCGGATTCTCTCGCTTATTCGTCCCTCCATTCGCCGGCGGGAGCGACCCGACGAACCGCCACTAAGACCAAATCCTCCAAACAGAATCCGGCATAGCGCCAACAATCCGAGTGCCTGCCAGAAGTTGATTGTGCGCAAGCCGAACAACTCGGGCGCCAGCCAGTTCCACAGAAGCATCACCACCTCGCCGCCGATCCAGGCGAAGATCGCCATACCGATGATCGCCAGCGGCGCTATCAGCATTAGCTTTGTAAGTCTCGACAGATTTCGCAGTCTCTTTCTCATGTTGTGTTCCTCACTTATTCGTAAACTCGTCGTAGATGCTCTGCAATCGCTGGCGCAGATGAAGCACCGCGAAGCGCTTGCGCGACAGCAGCGTGTTGACTTTTATGCCGCTCTCCGCCGACAACTCCTTGAAGCTGCGCCCCTCGAGTTCGTGAGCGACGAATATTTCACGCGGCCCATAGGGCTCATCGGGCAGTTCGTCGAGCGCCGCTTCCAACTCATCAAGAAGCACGTTGCGAATGTAGAGCGCCTCCGGCCCAGCATCAGGCGACGGCAACAGGTCTTCGATCCGCGGCGCGTCAACATCTTCGTCGCCAAAGGTGCCAAAGTTTTTGCCGGCTGCGTCGCTGAAGTTCGCAGGCTTCTTCTTGCGAAACAGATCGGTGATGCGATTGCGCGCCACGCGAAAGAGCCAGCCGGTCACGTGATCGATCGGCATCAGCAGGCGATTTGCTTCCACGAGTTCGTAGAAGACTTCCTGCAGGATGTCCTCGACGTCCGATGGATCGGGCACTCGCCGGCGGATGAAATTGCTCAACCGCGATCGCTCTTCCGCGATGATCTTGGAGATTTTACGATCTTGCTCGTTCATCGAGATGATGCTCACCGGCTCATCCATCCATTACTGTAGACGAACGAGGGCCGCAAATATTGTCGAGATCCTTTTCAGCCCGCACTGTATGGAAGTCTGAAGAAGGGAAGCAACGAGTTGATGCTCGCCGGAATGAACGCGTCGAGCGATCGTTAGGCTTCGTCGCGCGACAGCACGTTTTCTATTCGACGGTCCGGAATAAGCCAGATCATCGCCACTGCAACGTAGATCGCCTCGGCGATCCACGTCGAAAGCATTGTAGCAACGATTGCCAGGATATAAAGCACAGGTGACAGCTTGCCCTTCAAGTCGCGCCCGACGGCTTTTTTCAGGATCGAGTCCGGTCCTTGCGCGCGGATGATTGCCCGCTCGAGCAGGTAGTACGCGATCGCGGCCATCAGCAGCACCACACCGTAGAGCGCGGCGGGCACCCGGGCGAAATGGTTCTCACCCATCCAGCCGGTGGCAAACGGAAACAACGACAGCCAGAACAACAGGTGAAGGTTCGCCCAGAGCATCGCGCCCGTGACCTTGGTGGTGGCGTGCAGCATGTGATGATGGTTATTCCAGTAGATGCCCACGTAGACGAAACTCAGGACGTAGCTGAGGAATACCGGGAGTAACGGCAACAGGTCATCGTGCAGGCTCGCGCCGTGCGGCACCTTCAGCTCCAGCACCATAATCGTGATGATGATCGCGAGCACGCCGTCGCTGAATGTCTCCAACCGTCCCTTGCCCATCAACCCTCCATTGAAGTTTCCAAACCTGGTCCGACTCGGACCACAGCGTCGCTATGCCGGATCGGGCCACGGCCGCATCGGAAGCCGCAGAGCCTCGTACGAGTGAGCAAGCATCATTACGCCCGCGTCATCGAAGCGATGCCCGACGATCTGCAATCCAATTGGCAAACCGTCATCGTCGTAGCCCGCGCATATCGAAGCTGCCGGCTGCTCCGACATATTGAAGGGTGCGGTGAATACGATGTGATCGAATGGACGCCGCGGGTCATTGCCCGGCGCCGGCTCGTTGACGGCGTATGCAGTGATGGGAGACGTCGGGCTGATCAGGAAATCATAGCCCTGGATCGCTGCCACGGCCTTCTCGCGCATCAACATGATCTGTCCAAGCGCGCGCAACGCTTCAGCGGCACTGTGGCCCTCTGCCCTCCGGCACCACTCGAGTATGAAAGGCAAAACCTTCTGCTGACGTTCCGAGGGAAGCCGCTCGACATCAGCCAACAGACGTGACTGAAAAAATAGATCGAGACCGTCGAGCATTTCTTCGGTGACAAAGGGCTCGACGCGTTCGACAACCGCGCCGGCCTCTTCGAATGTCCTGGCCGCCGCTTCGATCGCTCTACGAACGGCCGGTTGCGGAGTAGCGCCGGCTCCAATTTCCATGAGGAGACCGAGCCGCTTGCCTCGCACTTCGGCAACAAGCGTCTCAGTCCAGTCGCGCGCATCGTAAGGCAGTGCCATGTAGTCGCGTGGATCTGGCTTCGTGAGAATATTCATGAGCAACGCGGCGTCGGTAACTGTGCGGCTCATTGGGCCGGTCACTCGGCCCAGATATGGCGGATAGATCGGGACGCGGCCCAGACTGGGCTTCAACGCGAAGATTCCGTTATAAGCCGCGGGCAGTCGCACCGAGCCTCCGATATCGGTGCCGAGTGCAAGCGGGCCATAACCAGCCGCGATCGCAGCACCCGCGCCCGAGCTTGATCCACTTGTGTTGCGTTCGGTGTTCCATGGATTGCGAGTGATACCGTGCAGACTGGAAACACCGGAAGCCAACATCCCAAAATCCGGCATTGTAGTTTTTCCGACAATGACGCAACCGGCTTCTTTCACTCTGGCGACCGGCGGGTGATCAACGGCGGCGGGCGTGAAGTCCGCCGCCGCGGTGCCGACCGGAACCGGATCACCTTTAGTTGCGATGAGGTCTTTGATAGTAATCGGCACGCCGTCGAGCTGACTCAATGGTGCTGACTCGCGCCAGCGCCTTTCTGAGTGTGCTGCCTGTGCGAGGGCGCCGTCGGCATCGATGATGTACATCGCATTGAGCTTGGGCTCGCAGGTCTCGATACGTGATAACACAGCTCGCGTGACGTCTACCGGTGAGAGCTCTTTCGAGCGGTAGGCCTGCGACAATTCAAGCGCAGTGAGATCGTACATCTCGCGTGTCATATCGTTTCCCCGGTTCTTTCGCACGAAGCTCGGTTCGATCGTGATGAGCTAAGCAGACGGCGAGTGTTCATAGGATGAGCAGCCTACTATTCCGTATTGATTGGAGCAAGGCGCAAGCGTAAGAGCGATCGGAAGTGGGTGTGACAAAGAATATTAACCCGCGGAGCGAGCGATGCCGTATAGCCACGGGTGAGTCCGCGAACCCGTGGAAAGGAACACGCGGCGCAACGCGATGCAAGCCGGAATCGAACCCGCGAAGCGGGTGACGGTCTTCGACGGGTCAACATAACGCGTGCATTGGGGCCCTCTCCGACTTGAGTGGAAAACAACCGGAGTGAACTCTTCGTGTGTTCTTGCCTTGGTCGTTCTCGGCTGCACTAAGATTATTCCTTCCTGCGTCCAGCCTCCTCGGCAGAGATCAGCGCCAATGACGAAAGGTCTTTGTCCTGATACCCGCGCGCTATGCCGGTGAGTATGCGCTCGCGCACGAGGCTCGCTGCAGGCATCGGGACATCAAACGATTCGGCCGCGTCCAGCACCAGTCCAATATCCTTGAGCCCAAGCGCGAGCCGGAATCCCGGGTCGTAGCGATGTTCGAGCATCAAACCGGCGTAGTTCTTGTAAACCGGCGCGGAGAACAACGTGTCAGTCAGGAAATTGAAACACGCTTGCGGGTCTGTCCCTGACTTGCGCAGGAGCGCCAGCGCTTCGGCCAGGCTTTCAACCGCGGAGACCAGCAGGAAATTGCCAATGAGTTTCACCATCGGCGCCGCAACGGGGTCGGTTCCGACCACGATAGTTCGTTGTCCGACCACGTCGAAAACAGGCTGGCACTTCGCAATCGCCTCAACATCTCCCGACGCAACAATCAGCAATCGCCCGGCTGCCGCCGCATCGGGCCGGCCGAACACCGGAGCGGCGATGAATCGCTGCCCCGCTTCGCTGTGCGTCTTATTGAGTTGTAAGATGAGATCCAAACCGAGCGTGCTCATTGAAATGTGAATACACCCCGCAACTGCGTTGGCAATGCCGTAGTCTCCGAATACGACGGCTTTTACCGCGTCGTCCTCCGAAAGACAGGTGATCACCACACCGTCTTTGCAGGCGTCCGCCGGAGTCAGAGCTATCAGCGCGCCTTGCGACTGCAATTCTTCGGCGCGGCTCGGCGTGCGATTCCAAACCGTGACGCGATGACCCGCCCTCAGCAGGCTTTGCGCAATGCCGCGCCCCATCATTCCCAACCCGATAACTCCGAGATTCATCCTCTGCTTCTCCCGGCTGATTCCACTTTCATTCGCTGGCAACTGCGATAGCTTCCACTTCGATCAGATATTCTTCAGCGACAAGCCGCTTCACCACGACCAATGTGCTCGCGGGCGGATGTTCCGTGTTGATGTAGCCGTCCCGCGTGTCGCGCAACGCCTGCAAATCCGAAGCGTCGGCGAGGTAGTAATTGAGCTTGACCACATCGTTGAAAGTTGCGCCGCCCTCTGCAAGACGAGCCTTCAGGTTTTCAAAGACCTGCTTGACCTGCGCGCGAAAATCGCCGGCGCCAACCAGCTTTCCGTCCTTGTCCAGCGCGAGTTGCCCCGCGACATAAAGCGTGCGTCCGCCGCGAACCTCGACGACGTGCGAATAACCCCGAGGCGCGCGATTGATGTAACGAACTCTTGCCGCTTGTGCTGACATAGTCTTTTTCTCCTTTTGTTTTTGAATCCATCCCGCGCCGAAAACGACGACGCACATTCCCAGCGCAATGACAGTTAAGCTCCTCGCCATCACGATACGATTCATACTTGTCTCCTTTGATCAGTTGTTCAGCAACTCACGGCTAGAGGATGCAAGGCTTTGAGACTTGAGAATTGGATATCGGATTTCAGTCACGCCAGGACCAGCACCTTGCGCGACGCCGCCCTGCCAATACAGCTCGCTAAGCGGCCCGCCAATCGTATAGCCATTCGTCTCGATCCAGGAACGCGCGGCGACGTAGGCCTCTGTGATTGTCTCGTCGCTTCCATGATGAAGCAGACACGCATTGACGCTGGACGGAAGTTCGTAGACCGCGATTGGGTCTTTTTCGGGGACGGGCCGATCGAGGAACACAAGCGCTTCGCAATCGATGCGTTCTGCTTGACCCGCACAGGTGTGCCAGATGGCGGCGTGTTGTCCGTGAGCATTGTGACTCTTCAAGTGGCGGTTGAGTTCGGCAAAGAGCTCCGCGGCTTCGTCATAAGAATCGACGCTGTCGCGCATCGAAGCTACCAACTGCGGCGCAACTTGCCGGAGCGCGATCTCATAGTTGGGACTGCGGCCTTCACGCTCGATCTGCACGAGCCATGCCTCGACCTGCGCGAGTCGCGCCTGTTCTCGAGTGATCCGGCGGGAAAGGACTTCGCGTTTGCCGTGGAGCGCCTCGCGCACTTGTTCAACGGGCATGCCTTCTTGCAGCAACAGCGCGATCTCGTCCAGCGAGAATCCCAACTCCTTGAAGACCAGTATGCGATTGAGGCGGGACAGCAAATTCGCCGAGTAGTAACGGTATCCCGTAGCGCGATCCACGAAAGTCGGTTTGAGCAGCCCAACCTCATCGTAGAAGCGAAGGGCCTTGATCGAGACTTGACTCAATCTGGAAAAATCTCCGATTCTGAACATCTCAGCTCCTTTATCCGAAAAGAACCGTTTAGTTGTTCACGACCGCAGTCTACAGTCTCCCGTAACTGGAGAGTCAAGCGAAGCCTCACGGCAGATGCAAACCACTCCCGCTCTCCGCCAGGAGGCGGAAAAAACTCTGAGCGTTCTCTGCGTTATCGGCGCCTCTGTGGTGAGCTGTTTTTCGGGCAAATTCACCGCAGAACCGCAGGGCACGCTAAGATCACGCAGAGAAAACTATTTTTCCTCCAGACTCCTTTAAGAGTCACTTTATGCCGGGAACACACGTCGCTCCAATGACTCCAGGTTCTCACGCACGATGCGGCGGGTGTTGCACAGTTTCTCTCCGACCGTAGCCATCGATAGAAGCAACAGTACGGCTGTATCGCGCTCACTCCATCGGAGTGACCCGTCGATAGAAACGAAGTCGCGCGGTATCCCTTCACTCCGCAGGAGTGACCTGTCGATAGAAACGACATCGCTCCGTATCGCCTCACTCCGCAGGAGTGACCTCCTGGTGAAATGCGACATCGCGCGAAGGTAAGCACAGGTAACTCCTACGGAGTTCGGACCGTGAACGTACGGGGTTCTATCGACAGGCAACTCCCGCGGAGTTCGCGATGCCGCGCAATTCTCTCGGGCCGTAGCGTGATTAGTGACTGGCGTGCGTCCGAGTCGAGCCAGAACTTCGCGCCGCAATTCTCTCGGTGAGCGCGCGTGTGTCGAGGCTCACCGCAGTCGTACGAGTAGAAATAGAAGCGATACGATCCACTCGCTTTCTGGCTCTGAAGTGAGCGGAGACAAAGAGAGGGTCAATGCTCTTAGGCAAATTAATATTTGTCTGTGGATATTGTTTGCGTGGGCTCCGTACAGGACCGCGAGTTCGCTCGATAAGTAAGCGGATTCTGTATTACCGGCATCGTTAGTCCTGGCAGCCCTGGGCACAATTGAACACGGATGAAGAACCGCCGTTCGGTGGCGTGTAGACGATTGCTCCAGGCAAGCCATTACATATTCGCCCTTTCGCAATCGCACGCGTAAACACGTTGGTTGCCGCATTATAGTCCTTGAACTTCAACTTCTTCGGTGTCACGCCGCCAATCGTCAATGTTACGCCGTCGCGGAAGGTCCCAAACAGAGTCAGGGTAAAAGCACCTGAGGGATCACGATCAAGCTGACACCTGGTGATCGGAGGAAACTGATCGCCCACGGTATCACCGCTTCCTGGAGAGGCGGAGCCCTTGCACTTGAATTGAACAAGAGTTCCCTGCTCGTTTCCCAACGGACAACCCGCGGGCGCTCCGGCAGGCAACACTGTCAGGTTGCGGCTTGTTCCGTTCGGTCCGCTCACAAAAATCAAAAACGTCTTGCCGGCATTAGACGGGTCGGGCTTGAAGAACGCATCCACAAGATTGTTAGTCAGAATTTGAATCGTACTCGCTTGAATGACATTCGCGGGATTACCAACTTCGACTCCGAACACCGACGTGACGTTCGGCTTTCCGTCCGCCAATAAGAAACACGCGCCCGGTATTAACACGTTCTGACCAAGCACGCAGTCTCCCTCGGATGGCGTAGCCGATATCACCAGTGGGGCTCGAAGTCCAAGATCGATCGGACACGTCAGCGACTGCGTGATCGGCCCAAACACGTTGTCATCTCCAGCGCTGAGCGTGCATGTCAGTGTGATCGTCGCGAGTCCTCCACAGCAGGCCAGCGGGAATGCCGTTCCCGGACTCGTGCCGAGCGCAGGCAACGTAGCCTGAAAAAGAAGTGAGTTGATGATGGTTATGTTCTTGAGCGGGATCAAAAGCTCGGGCGCGCCGTCTCCGTTCGTGTCACAGTTGATCGCAACCGAAGTGGGCATGAACCCGCAGTTGACGAAGTTCAACGTGATCGCGCAAAGCCCGTTGATGATGCCGACGGTTGATCGCGCAGGTATTGCCGGTTGATTGGGGGCGGCGACGACGGGACTGGCCGGGAAGATCAGCGGGCAAGATTCAACCGGATGCGCGTTGAAGCGGTTCGCGGCGGGTGTCGCCGCCGCCAACATGCTTAGCAATACGATTGATTTTATTAGTGCTCTGGCGCTCATTTATTTTCTCCCGCGATTGCCAGGGTCGTCGCTCGATGCCACCGAGCCCAGCGATTATATCCGAAGCTCGTTCTTTCGAGCAGGGTCTTTTCACAACCGCGGTACGCGGCCCGGTGTACTTCTCTGCGAGTGAGACGGTATGCTATTTACCCGGTTGTTCAAATTCAGTCGGAGGCTTTGAAGTCTCACATCCACATTGATGCTACGGTTCACCCCAATCAAATTAATTGCAAAACCTTTCGCCGCCGGACTCGCGTTTATTCAGGGCGCCGGTTCGGCCGCGTGGACTTTTCCTTCGGTGCTCTTCTCGGCGATGTTGATCGCGTGGGCCGCGGAGGCCGCGCAGTTCTTGATCTCGCAAGGGCTCGCGCTTGCGGTGCTGGCGTGGCTTCAGACGCTGCCCGAGTTCGCGGTCGAAGCAGTCATCGCATGGCAGGCCGGCCAGACGGCAAGCGATCCGGCCGTCTTGCCCGCCGTCAAAGTACACGCGACCGCGCTGATGACCGCCAACCTCACCGGGAGCCTGCGGCTTTTGGTTGGACTCGGTTGGCCGATGATCTACTGCACCGCGGCGCTGTTCTATCGCAGGCAAACCAAAAAGCGGCTCAAGGAAATCGCTCTCGAGAAGGAACACGCGGTCGAGATAGTTTTTCTGCTCATTTCAATTGCATACTTTTTCGTGATCTGGGCTAAGGGCACTCTCAGTTGGGTTGATACAGTCGTGCTGTCATTGATCTACTTCGTGTATCTTTACTTCCTGAAAAAGATTCCGCCGCAATCCGAAGAAAAAATCGAAGACCTCGATCGAATCCCGCGATTCATCCTTCGCCAGCGCCGCGCGGCGCGCAACGGCTTGATCGGCGCAATGTTCGCAGGCGGCGGATTGATCCTGTACTTTGCGGCGCATCCGTTCCTCGAGAGCTTGAAAGCGCTGGCGGTTGGTCTCGGCATCTCTACGTTTGTGTTTGTTCAATGGGTTGCGCCGTTCCTTTCGGAGTTTCCCGAAAAAGTCTCAGCGTTCAACTGGGCCCGGCGAGTAAGCAGCGCTCCGATGGCATTGATGAACATGGTCAGCTCGAATATCAATCAGTGGACGATGCTGGCGGCAATGCTCCCGATTGCGTATTCGCTGGCGCTCGGGAGTCTGGGCACGATCGACTTCGATTCGCATCAGGAGCTCGAAGTACTGATGACTATCGGTCAATCGCTTTTGGGCGCTTTGCTGCTGGCGAACATGCGGTTCACTTGGTGGGAGGCGGCCCTGCTGTTCGCGCTGTGGGCCGTTCAGTTTGTGTTCTCAGGCTTTGAGAAACCGGTCGATCCGTCGATGCCTCACAACAGCCTCGCGGTATATGCCGCTGGTTTGTTTGGTCTGGCGGCGGATCATGTCGAGAGTTTCGCGCATCGCGGGAAGGAAGTGATCACCGCGTTGTATTTCATCTGGACCGGAGCGATCGTTGCGGCTGCCATAAAGAAGCGCAGCGGCTTTGAAGCGTTTATAGTCTTTCCGAAACTTATGCGAGAACATTGGTAGGAAGACAGAGATCAGAAGTCAGAGGTCAGAAGTCATGAGCATCAAAACCATCCTGCTACACACCGACTTCAGCGAACACGCCCAGCGCGCACTCGAAACCGCGTGCGCTCTTGCGAGACAACTCGGCGCGAAGCTATACGTGTTACACGTTCAAACTGGAAGCGCGCTCCGCATTGCCGTCCAGGAAGGTTTGCTGGATGATGCCGCGAACGATGAGGAGCTTGAAAAGGCAGTCGAGCAGTTGATCGAGATGCGCTTTTCGGAAACGCTCTGCAATATCGACCGTTCCCAGATTGTTATTGAACACGCTTCGCGTCGCGGTGAAGCGGGGGCGACCATCGTGGCTTATGCGACAGAAATCGGCGCCGATCTCGTCGTTGTAGGGAGACGCGGCGCGGGCTTGATCGAAGGCATGCGTGCGGCCGTTATCGGCTCCGTGGTGGAAGTGCTTATTCGAAAATCACCCTGCCCGGTCGTGGTCGTCAGACGGGAACATGGGATTTAGGATTTAGGAGTTAGGAATTAGGAGTTAGGAGTTAGGAGTTAGGAGTTAGGATTTGGGATTTGGGATTTGGGATTTAGGATTTAGTCTCCTCAACACGGGGTTCTCAAATCTCACGCCACATCAATCTCAAATCTCAAATCTCAAATATCTCAAATCTCAAATCTTAAATCCCAGATTGAAAAAAACCCTAACTGCCAGCTCCCAAATCCCAAATCCCAACTCCTAAATCCCAA
>Ga0070693_100001539_pt1 | contig 10416 bp, 9 predicted proteins | sample KBSK1103metaG_FD_65472 | JGI IMG/M metagenome (GOLD analysis project Ga0070693, IMG submission 65472) | Corn, switchgrass and miscanthus rhizosphere microbial communities from Kellogg Biological Station, Michigan, USA - KBS K1-10-3 metaG | ecosystem: Host-associated > Plants > Roots >...
GCGATCTCGGAGTAGAGCTTCGCCAGCCACGGGAACGGATTGGTGTCGATGCTGAAGTAGACCTGGTCGCGCTTGCGAAGCCCGCCCGCCTCGCGCACGCCGACCAGGTTGTTCGGCCGGTACTCGATCGCGAGCGTGGTCGCCCGGGGGAGCACCACGCGCACGCCCACGTTGGTCTGCTGGTAGATGGCGGTGCCGTCCGGGTCGGTCTTGTAGTCGGCATTGAGGTAGGGCGAAACCTCGCCCAGCCCGAAGGCGCCGACGAACTTGCGCGTGGTCTCGCTGTAGATGCGCCGGTAGCCGTTCTGCGCGATGAAGCCGTTGTCCGCGCGGAAGTCCCGGCCGACGTCCTCGAGGGACACGTACTCGTGCCAATTCGCCGACTCGAACACCCAGTCGCCGAGGAAGGCATGGCTGGATGTGAGCTCGCCCTTGGCGAGCGAGCCGCCCACCGGCTGCGCCGTCGTCCACGAGCCGAGAATCTGAGCGCGCAACCGGTGCTCCGCATTGGGGAACCACACCACGTCGGGTCCCGCGACGCGGTTGTACGCACCACCCTCGAGCGTGCGATCGGTAAAGAGACCGCCCACGGTGGCTCCTCCCGCCTGCCATCGCCCACGCGCGAAGGTCGCCACGGACTTGAAATCCTGCAACGCGTAGTTGGTGGTGAACGTGTTCGGCAGCAGGACGAGGCCCCCGCCCTGGTCGCGAGTCACCATGATCGTGCCGTCGAAGTCGTCCTTGCGCTGCGTTGCACGCGCGCCCCAGCCGGGATCGGTCACCGAGCGCGTGTAGAGCGCGCGGAAGGGCGACTCCAGGATGTCGTTGCCCTCGAGGAAGAACGGGCGCTTCTCCGGGAAGAAGAGCGCGAACTGCGAGTTGCCCGAGAGCTGCGGCGCGTCGATCTCCACCTGCGAGAAATCCGGGTTGATGGTCGCGTCCACCACGAGGTCGGCGCGCGGGCGCCACTTCGCGTCCACGCTCACGATGACGTCGGTCTCGCGGGTGGAAGGCTGCGAACCGTCGCGCAGCGTCACGTTGCGCACCGTGAGCTCGGGACGCACGGCGAGGAAGCGCGCCGAGGGGAGCTGGTCGAGCCCCGTGAGCGGCTCGTTGAGGCAGATGAAGCAGTTCTGCTCGCGCGGAAGCTTCGACGATGAGATGCGGTAGCGGTCGTCGCGCGGCCAGTTGCGGAACACCATCGTGCTCCACGTGGCCGACGGCGGGTCGCCGTAGCGCAGCGACGAGAACGGGATGCGGAATTCCGCGGTCCAGCCGCCGTCGAACCTCCCGGTGACCACCTCGAAATCGAAGTCGGGCGAGAAGTCCTCGGCGCCGCTGTCCTCGTTGTACAGGCCGTCGCCGATGGAGCCGCGCGGGTTCACCCGGAAGAAGTGCGCGAACTTGCGGTTGCCGACGGGGTCGATGAACAACACGATCATGTCCTGGTCGGCGAGCACCTTGTCGCGGCGCGTGAAGGGAGCGCGCAATTGCGAGGCATCCGGATCGAACGCCTTCACCGCGATGTACAGGTTATGGTCGTCGTAGGCGTAGCGCGCCTCGGTGCGCACGCGCGGCTCGGATTCCGCATTGGGAAAGATCTCCCAGAAGCGGTCGAGGAGCTGGGCGCGCTGCCAGGCCGGCTCGTCGAGGTTGCCGTCGACGGCGATGCGCTCCGACGGCTCCAGGCGCAGCGCCTGGAGGGCGTGGGCGGGCACGGCGGCCGCCAGTCCCAGGGTGAGTGCGGCGAGTCTTTTCTTCATTCTTTTCAGGCTTTTGTCGAGTGCGCGCAGGGTAGCGGCCGAGCCCTCGCGCGGCAACGGGATTGCGACCAAATGCGCAACGGGCGGGACAGGTTGCATTGTGCGGCGCAGCAAAGCGGCGTATATTCCGCGGCCACAAGATGAGCGCAGCAACCGCCGCACCGGCCACACCCCATTCGACGCACTCCCACGCGACGGCGGCCCTCGTCCTCGGCGCCATCGGCGTCGTCTTCGGCGACATCGGCACGAGCCCGCTCTACGCGCTGAAGGAAGCGTTCAGCCCGCGCTACGGCATCCCGCTCACCGAGGCGAACGTCTTCGGCATCCTGTCGGTGATGGTGTGGTCGATGGTGTGGGTCATCACCATCAAGTACCTGTTCGTGATGATGCGCGCCGACAACAACGGCGAGGGCGGGATCCTGGCGCTGCTGGCGCTCGCGTTGCGCGAGACGCGCGGGCGGCCGCAGCTTCGCTGGACCATCATCGGCATCGGCATCTTCGGCGCGGCGATGTTCTACGGCGACAGCATGATCACGCCGGCGATCACCACGCTGTCGGCGATGGAGGGCCTCAAGGAATACTCGCCCAAGCTCGAGGATTTCGTGATCCCGTTCACGCTCGCGGTGATCGCGGGCCTTTTCTTCATCCAGAAGCACGGCACCGCGAAGGTGGGCGCATTCTTCGGCCCGGTGATGGTGCTGTGGTTCCTCTCCATCGCCGGCTGCGGCGTGCTGCGGATCATGGAACACCCCGAGGTGCTCCTGGCGCTCAAGCCCTCGTACGGGGTGGACTTCATATTCGCCAACCCGATCGCCGGCTTCTTCGTGCTGGGCGCGGTGTTCCTCACCCTCACCGGCGGCGAGGCGCTCTATGCGGACATGGGGCACTTCGGCAAGAAGCCCATCCGCATCGCGTGGATCGGGTTCGTCTTCCCGGGGCTGCTGCTCAACTACTTCGGCCAGGCGGCCTTCGTGCTGTCGGTGCCGAGCGCCATCGAGAATCCGTTCTACCGCATCGTTCCCGACTGGGGGATCCTGCCGATGGTGGTGCTCGCGACCGCCGCGTCGATCATCGCCTCGCAGGCGGTCATCTCGGGTGCCTTCTCGATGACGCGCCAGGCGATCCAGCTGGGCTACATCCCGCGCCTGGAGATCCTGCACACCTCCGAGCGCACCATCGGCCAGATCTACGTGCCGTTCGTGAACTGGGTGCTCTTCGTCGCGGTGACGATCCTGGTGCTCGGCTTCAAGACCTCCGACGCGCTCGCGAACGCGTACGGCATCGCGGTGGCGGCGACGATGGTGATCGAGTGCATCCTCGCGATGGTGGTGGCACGCCTCATCTGGAAATGGTCGGCGGGGGGCGTGGCGGTCGCGATCGGCAGCATGCTGCTGATCGACACCGTCTTCCTCGCCTCCAACGCGACCAAGATCCTCGACGGCGGCTGGTTCCCGCTGCTGGTGGGCCTCGCGATCTACACGCTCCTCATGACGTGGAAGCGCGGGCGCACGCTCATGTTCCGCCGCCTGTCCGAGCAGGGCATCCCGCTCAAGCCCTTCCTCGAGGGACTCGCCGCGCATCCGCCGACCAAGGTCCCGGGCACCGCGATCTTCATGACGGCCGCACCCGACGCCGTGCCGCACGCGCTGCTGCACAACCTCAAGCACAACAAGGTGCTGCACGAGAAGACGGTGTTCCTCACCATCGTCACGCACGACGTGCCGTTCGTGCCGCCCGAGGATCGGGTGCAGTTCGAAAGCCTGGTGAAGGGCTTCTACCGCATCGAGGCGTGGTACGGCTTCAAGGAGCAGCCCGACATCGACGAGATCCTGAACGCGTGCCGCGTGCGCTATGGCCTCTCGTTCGACGTGATGGACACCTCGTTCTTCCTCTCGCGCGACACCGTGATCCCCACGAGCGACCAGCCCGGCATGGCGCTCTGGCGCGACCACGTGTTCGCGTGGATGACCCGCAACGCCACCCGCGCCACGGATTTCTTCAACATCCCGGCGAACCGCGTCGTCGAACTGGGCACCCACATCGAAATCTAAGGGGCCATGTCCCCCGAGTTCGAGGCCCTGCGGCAGAACAAGAGCGCGTTCGCTTCCGCGATCGCCGCCGCCGTAGGGTTCGCCCTCTTCTGCCTCGTGGGAGCGGCGGTCCTGATGGGATGGATCGGTCCCGGCGTGCGACCCGCGAAAGTCTTGCCGCCCCCGGCCGCGGCGCGAATGCAGGCCAACGAGATGGGCCTCTCGCCCGGAGAGACGGTGGTCTCCGCGGCCGAGCTGCCCGTGCCGCCGGCCAAGGCGCTTCCTGCGCCGGCACCTGCCACCCCCGCCGCCGCCGCACCCTCCTCGCCCGCGAAGCCGCCCGCCACGAAAGCGGCGGAGCCGAAGCGTCCGCACAAGCGACACCACGCCGAGCCGCGCGCCGCGCCGGCAGACTCGGCCGGAAAGGATTCCACGCGGGCGCGTTCGCAATCGCCGGCGGTGGCGCAGGCATCCCCGCACCCCACCGACACCGACGACAAGTGGCCGCAGCCCGCCTGCGGCAATTGCGGAGCGGTCCAATCGATCCGCGTGTTCCCCGATCTCTGGGAAGTGCGCGTGCGCTTCGACGACGGCGGCCACCGCACCATCCGCTATTCGCGCCCGCAGCATTGGCGCGTGGGCGATCGCATCCGCTATGAAGGCGGGCGCCTTGTGCCCGAATGAACCGTCAGGAAGCTGCGGCCGGCATGAACTCGAAGCGCTCGCCGTTGGCGCCGGTGAACACGAGGCGATCGCCCTCGCGCGTCACCACGCCGCCGAGGGTCGCCAGCAGCCGGCGCTCGATGTCGTTCTCGGGTCCCGCGCACGCGCGCTTGGTGGTGACGAGCGGTCCCACGCGGATCGTCGCACCCTCGACGTGCCAGCCGCCATTCAGCATGTTGCAGCCGGTATAGCCGGTCACGCGCTCCGAGTTCACGAACTCGAGCCGCGGGAGCGTGCGTGGATCGGGATTGCCCGCGACCACGCCGATCCAGCGCGTGCCGGCGAGCGAATGGCCGATCGCTTCCGCCGGAGCCGGGGAGCGCGCCGCGGGCGCTTCCACTTTCGGTGCGGGCGCATCCGCGCACGCGGCCAGCGCGAGCGCCAGCAGCGCGACGACGGGGCGGATCCCCATCACTTCGGCCACTCCGCGGGCGGATCGGACTTGAAGTTGAGCGCGCCGGCCGAACCGGACATCACCATGGCATCGACGGTGATGGTGTAGCTCGAGACCGCCTGCAGCACTTCCAGCACGCGCGCCTCGGCCGCCTGGGTTCCCGCATCGCACGGCTTCACGCCCCGATCGATGCGGCCCACCGCGATGAAGCGCGAGCCCACCGTGTCCTGCACGTAGCGCGCCGCGATGCGGTTGCACCCGCCGAAGCCTTCCATGCGCCCGTCGCCGAAGCGGAACCACGGCTGCTCGCCGGGCACCGGCAGCTCCAGCACCACCACCCATTTCGTTCCCACGAAGGGCTTGGGCGGCGGCTCCTTCTTCTGCAGCGTTCCGCAGCCGGCGGCGAGGACGGCGAGCGCCGCGGTGGCGAGGATCAATCTCATGTCTTGGCTCCTAGTCGTCGAAATAGTGTTCGATGGCGGCGCCGATCAGGTCCGCGGCGCCGACCAGCAAGGCACTGCCGCCCGCCTCGAGCGCATGGACTGTCGCCGGCGGATCCGGGCGCGGCGTGGCACCCCTTCCGCCCGCCGGGGCGAGCGCCGTGACCCGGCCGCCGCCGGCGAGGACGATCTGCGCCAGGCGGTTGGCATCGAGGTCCGCGGCCTTGCGCTGCATGCCGTCGAGTTCCAGCAGCGTGCGTCGCACCTGCTCGGGATCGAGGATGGACACCGGCGCGTGGCAGTACGGGCAGGTCATGTTGTGCTCGAGGTCGATGGGCGCGCCGCAGCTCGAGCAGCGGACCTGCTTCACCTGCGCGCGCAGCGTCACCGCCTCCTTCTCGGAGAGCGAGCGCACGAAGTTCTTCTCGCGCAGGAACATGTAGAAGGTCGTGAAGCGTCCGTGGCCGGCGGCACAGCGGTAGTAGGTGAGGCGGTTGTTGCGCTGCATGTCCTGCGTGAAGGCGAGTGTCCCGCTGCATCGCGGGCAGCGGCACTTCTCGGCGAGCGGCTTCTGCGGGTCGTTGCGGTGCTCGTTGATCTCGCGGAAGAGCTGCACGATGGCGCCGGGCGCGAGCGCCGCGCTCTCGAACTGGTCGAACCACATCGCGTGGCAGGGGAAGCACACGTCGATGCCGACGTCGCCCGACACCTTGCGCTCGAAGTCGCGATGCTCCATCGGCGCGGCGCAGCTCGGGCACGGAATCGCGTTCACGGCTTCTCCGCGACGTTCTTCAGGTTCGTGAGGCCCTTCTCGAAGTCGGGGCCGGCGAGGCGGTCCATGAACGCCGCGAGGTAGTGCTTGAGCGGATTGGCGCCGACGTCGCCCGCGCTGGTCCAGGTGACCTTCGTGCCGGGCGACGCCGGCTCGATCGAGAACGCGCCGCGCGATTTCAGGTTGAAGTCGGGGAACACGAGCGAGTACTGGATGCTCCGGTTGGGCTCGACGCGGACGAACTCCATCTGGCCCGTGCCCTCGCTGGCACTCTTCCACGACCACCGGGCGCCCTGGCCGAAGGGCGGACCCGCGTAGCGGACCTCCATCTTCGGGTCGCGCTCGTGCCACGCGCTCCACTTCGCCCACAGGCGCGGATCGGCGATGAGGTCGTAGACGCGGTCGGCGGGAGCGGCGATCACGATGGAGCGGGAGACTTCGAAGCGCGACGGCAGGAAGAGCCCGACCGCCAGCGCCGCGAGGACGAGGATGCCGATGACCGCAAGGGTCCACTGGACGAACTTCAGCCGGTCTCCTCCTTTGGCTCGCAGAATACAATAAGAGGATGTGCAGCCGTTATTTCCTCGACGCGGACGGCAACGTCATCGCCTACACGTTCCGCGTCCCGCCCGACACCGCGATCCGCAAGCGCTTCAACATCGCTCCCACGCAGGAAGCGCCCGTGGTGCGCGTCTCGCGCACGGGCGAGCGCGAGATCGCGATGCTGCGCTGGGGCCTGGTGCCGGCGTGGGCGAAGGAATTGCGCGTCGGCACCAAGATGATCAACGCACGCGCCGAGGGCGTGGACACCAAGCCCGCGTTCCGCGACGCGGTGAAGCGCCGCCGCTGCATCGTGCCCGCCACCGGCTTCTTCGAGTGGCAGGGCGAGCCCGGGCGCAAGCAGCCGTTCGCGATCACGGTGCCGGGACAACCGCTGTTCGCATTCGCGGGACTGTGGGAGCGCTGGAAGCCCGCGGAGGGCGAGGCGGTGGAGACCTTCACCATCGTCACGACCGACGCGAACGAGGCCGTCGCGCGCATCCATGACCGCATGCCGGTGATCCTGCCACCCGATGCCGTGGACGCCTGGCTCACCGTGCCGCCCGAGGAGGCGCTGGCCCTCCTCAAGCCCTACGAGGGGGAGATCTCGTTGCGCGCCGTCGGCAAGTTCGTGAGCAACGTGAACCACGAGGGCCCGGAGTGCCTCGACGACGCCGCGCCCCCGCGCGACGAGGCGCCGCGGCAGCAGACGCTGCTCTAGACGGCGGTCTTCCTTTTGCAATCGCGAAGGCGCAGACTGGTCCTCCACCCTCGAGAACTCGCGAGGAGGCCGCATGAAGGACGTCGTGGAAGCCCGCCCCGAAACAGTTGCCGATCGGAAGTCGCCGCGTGCGTCGCCGCCCGCCGACAGCCATGACCTGCCGGTGCTCGCGGCAGCGGAAGATTCGCGTTACCAGCCGCCGTGGGAGTCGCTGCTCGACGACGGCGTGCAGCCGGCGCTCATCCTGGGCGCCGAGCGCCGTTCGAACGGGGGCCGGCGCTAGCCCCGTCGCTTCACCGTCATTCCGCATTTCGATCCGCGCGCGCGCCTCGGGCGCGGCGTTGCGATCTCGCCACGCACAATCTTGATCGCGGTCAACTTCGCAGATCCCGTTCAGTTTCGTGCAAGTCTCGCGGCTTAGGTTTGCGGCCGAATCGCCTTCGGGCGATCCCGCTTCACCTCACCATCGCGAGAGGAGATGCCATGACCCGAAACCGCAAGCCCGTTGCCCACGCGGTGCTGCTGGCACTCGCAGGGGCGGCACTCGCAACCGGACCCTTCGATGCGCGCGCCGACGAGGACACGCAGCGCGAGATTCGCGCCCTCAAGGACCAGATAGAGAAATTATCTCGGCAGGTCGACGAGCTGTCGCGCCGCGAAGCGGCGACATCCGCGCGGCAGCACGATTTGGAAAGGCGCGCACCCGCGCCCGCCGCCGCGGCCGCCCCGGCAGTGATGCCGGGCAACGATCTCACTTTCCACGTGGGCGGCGGCGAGGTCACCCTCTACGGGCACCTCGACGTCTCGATCGATACCCAGACCAACGGCATGAAGGGCTTCATCAACGGCGGCGAGCCGGTCACCGGGAACAACGGCTGGGTACCCGACATCTCGAGCAACCTCTCCTACTTCGGCGTGAAGGGCAAGCGCGCCGTCGACCGGGAGCTGGAGGCGATCTTCCAGCTGGAAACCGAGATCGCGGTCGCCGCCACGCCGGGCGCATCCGACCAGGCGCCCGATGGCACGGCGCAGAAATACGAGCTGGGCTCGCGCAACAGCTTCGTCGGCCTGCACGGCGCGAGCTGGGGCACGGTGGCACTCGGCAAGATGGATACGCCCTACAAGACATCGACAGGGCGCATGGATCCGTTCGCGAGCTCCCCGGGCGACTACAACGCCATCATGGGCAACAGCGGCGGCGACAACCGCGCGGAGTTCGACATGCGCATGCCGCACTCGGCCTGGTACCTGTCGCCGAAATGGGGCGGGTTCTCGTTCGGCGCGCTGTTCTCGCCGCACCAGAACCGCAGCACCGATCACGGCCTCTACGCGCAGGGCGAGCCCGATTGCTCCGGAGGCAACTCGACCGCGGGCCTCAACGGCCCGGGCGGCCAGCCGGGCGTGTGCGAGGACGGAGCCTTCGGCAACGCGTTCAGCATCGCGGGCGCGTATGACGCCGGTCCGCTCTACGTCACCGCCGGCTACGAGCTGCACAAGAACGTGAACCGGCGCGGCGACGAGATCGTGCCCGGCACGATCGGCGTGCGCGACGAGATGGCGGCCAAGATCGGCGTTCAGTACACGTTCCCGACGCACACGGTGGCGAACTTCATCGTCGAGCGCTTGAAGCGCGACGCGATCACGCCGGACCTGGACGAACGCACGCACACTTCGACCTGGTTCGCGCTCACGCAGCACCTCACGCCGCTGGACGATCTCAACTTCGGGTGGGCGCGCGCCGGCCGCACGCCGGGGCAGCCGGACCAGGGGATCCAGGATCGCTACGGCAATCCCAACGGGCCCGGCAGCGCCGACAATGCGGCGAACCTCTATGCGTTCGGATACAAGCACCGGTTCGAGGACTATCGCGCGACCTGGTACGTGGTGGCGGCGCGCCTCAAGAACGACTACTGGGCGCACTACTCGCTCGGCGCCGGCGGCCACGGGCTGCCCACGCGCAACTACGTGGGCGACAAGTTCATCGGAGGATGCCTCGACGGCGGGAACTGCGGGCCGCCCTTCTCGGGCAATACCGCCGAGGCGGTTTCGCTGGGCCTCACCTACGACTTCTAGTCGCTAGGCCGCCTCGAGCGTCGCGTCCTCGCGCGAGGCGCGCGGGATCGCCTGCACCGCCGATCGTCGCTTGGCGATGAAGGCGTGCAGGATCCTGTAGATGTCGGGGTCGAAGTCGATCTCCACGCGCGTCGCGGCCAGGTCCTCGAGGTCCTGGTCGCTTCGCGCGGTCCCCACGTGGCACCAGCGGTCGAAGACGTGCGCCTCCTCGAAACGGCCATCGGGATGTCGCTCGCGCACGATGATGCGGCCCTCGAACGGCCAATCCGCGACGCGCCATGGAGCGAGCGCCGTCGCCAGGCGCAGGTGGTGCATCTGCGGCGTCTCCTCGCCGATGCACGCGCCGCGGCACTTCTTCACCTGCCGCGCGAAGCAGGGCCCGCCGCGCTTCTCCCAGCCGAGCTGCCGCCAGCACAGGCCCTGCTCGGCAGCGAGCTCCTCGAGGAGCTTCTTCACGTTGAGCTTCGCGGCGAACGGCCCGTAGAGCGACTCGGCCCCCTCGCGCCGCTGCGACCAGTCGATGTCCTTGTTGGCGAGGATCTCGGGCGGCGCGCTGAGATCGGGAAGGCGCACGAAGCACGCATTGAGCTTGCGGCGCAGGCGGTAATTGTGCAAAGGCAGCAGCGTCTTCACCAGCCGCGCCTCGACCAGCAGTGCGCCCAGCTCGCCCGCGGTCTCCTCGACCTCGATGCGCTGGATCTCACCCGAGATGCGCACGTCGTTGGCCGAGCGGTAGTCGCTCGAGAAGTGCGAGCGCACCCGGTCGCGCAGGTTGATGCTCTTGCCGATGTAGAGCGGCAGGTCGTTCACGCCGTAGAAGCGGTACACGCCCGGGCCCTCGGGCAGGTTCTCCAGCGCATCGGCAGGAAGCTGCGGCGGCAGGCTCGGGATGCGCAGCAATCGGCGCACCGCCGCCGTGATGTCGGCCACTTCCTTCTCGCGATAGAGGCGCTGCACGAA
>Ga0070693_100001540_pt1 | contig 10415 bp, 7 predicted proteins | sample KBSK1103metaG_FD_65472 | JGI IMG/M metagenome (GOLD analysis project Ga0070693, IMG submission 65472) | Corn, switchgrass and miscanthus rhizosphere microbial communities from Kellogg Biological Station, Michigan, USA - KBS K1-10-3 metaG | ecosystem: Host-associated > Plants > Roots >...
GCGCGGACTCGGACCAGTAGCGCGCCACTTCGAAATGGCGGCTGGACTGGAAGCTCTTGGCATTGTTCTCGGCGCCATCGATCAGGTGCGTCTGCAGGGCCGTGAACACTTCGCCGTAGGACAGCGGCGTCGGGTTCGCGCCGAACGCGCGCACCATCTGCATGAACAGGTCCGAGGGCGGCACGCGCAGCTTCATGCCGTGCAGGTCGGCCGGCACGTGCAGCGGCCGCCGCGTGTTGTAGAAGTTGCGCGAGCCGCAATCGTAGAAGGCCAGGCCGACCAGGTCGCGCCGCGCGAAGTCGGCGAGGATGCGCTGGCCGACCGCGCCGTCGAGCACGCGCTGCAGGTGGGCGGCCGAATGCACCAGGTAGGGCAGCGACAGCACCTGCGTCGACGGCACCAGGTTGTTCACCGCGGCCAGGTAGACGCGCGCGAAATCGACCGCGCCGAAGCGCGCCAGCTGCGTGGTGGTCGCCTCGCTGCCGAGCTGGCCGGAGAAATACATGCGCACGCCGAGCCGGCCGTCGGTCTCGCGTGCCAGCTGGTCGCCGATCCAGCGCACCGCGGTGACGGTCGGATAGCCGTCGACGTGCACGTCGGTGGCGCGCAGCAGGGTGCCGCCCGCGGCGAACGCGCGCGGCATGGCGCCCAGCGCCGCAGCGCCCAGCGCGGCGCCGAGCAGGCGGCGACGGTCGGGGCGATGGCGGTCGGGGCGGTGGCTCATGCGGCGTCGACCGCCAGCGCGGGGACGGCGTGCACGTGGATCTCGACCGGTGCGGCAAGGCTGCCGCCGGTGAAGACCACGCGCGCGTCCTGCCCGGCGACGATGTCGTGGATGCCGGTGGCCGCGCCGGTGGACACCAGCTGGCCGGCACGCAGGGGCCGGCCCAGGCGCGCGCAGCGCGCCAGCGCGAAGGCCAGTGCCGCCAGCGTGCCGCCTTCGATGGAACTGGCGCGGCCGGTGCCGACTGACTCCCCGGCCACGAAGGTCTCGCAGCGCAACGCGTCATCGCCGTGCCGCTGCCAGTCCTCGATCCGCGGACCGAGCACTAGGCCGGCGTTGTTTCCGTAGTCGGACACGACCACGGCCGGCCCGAGCCGGTTGATGTCGGGCAGCGCGCTGCCGGCCAACTCCACGCCCACGCGCAGCTCCGCCACCAGCGCGGCGGCTTCGCCCGCGCTCCAGTCGAGCTTGCCGGCTGGCGCGTCCGCACCGAGCACGAACACGAACTCCGCCTCTACCGCGGCAAAGCCGCCGGGGATCACCGCGAATCGCGCCGGCTGCGCGCCGGCCTGCTGAAGGGTGTCGGCGAAGATGGGACCCACCAGTCGCTCCTCGCCGACCCGCTCGACCCAGACGGCGCCGATCTTGCCGACTTTCCAGCCGGCAATGGCAGCCGGCCAGAGGGCGATCGCGCGCGCCTGGCAGGCGTAGGCCGCGTCCAGGCTGGCCGGCAACGCCCCGGGGTACTGCGGCAGGGCACGGGCGGCGCGGCGCGCCGCCACCAGCTGCTGGGCAATCCCCGAATCCTCGGTGTCCTCGCGCACGCGCCCTTCCAGAAATGTCCCGCCCCAGACGGGGTTGGACAATTTGTATAGGAAACCGGTGTCATTGACAATCCGGTCTGCAGTAGACTCGGCCGGAATCGACCTCCGGAGCCATTGCATGGGCAGTTCCCCTTCCGCCGCCGTCCTGGCCTTTAGCCTGCTCGCCGGCGCAATCGCCCTGTCCCTGCCCGCGCAGGCAGCAAGTCCCGCAATTGCGACGCCGGCCGCGGCAATCGCCTTCCCCGGCGCGACCGGCTGGGCCGCGACCACGCCCGGCGGCCGCGGCGGCAAGATCATCAAGGTGACCACGCTGGCCCCGACCGGCGAAGGCTCGATCACCGCGGCGCTGCAGGCCAAGGGTCCGCGCATCGTCGTGTTCGAAGTCGGCGGCGTGATCGACCTGGGCGTGCACACGCTCAAGGTCAAGGAACCCTTCCTCACCATCGCCGGCCAGACCGCGCCGCAGCCGGGCATCACATTGATCCGCGGCGGCGTCGACATCGCCACGCACGACGTCGTCATCCGGCACATCCGTATTCGCCCGGGCGAGGCGGGACTGAAGAAGCGCAGCGGCACCGACTTCGATGCGCTGTCCACCGTCGGCGGCGCCCATGACGTGATCGTCGACCACTGTTCGATGACCTGGGCCACCGACGAGAACCTGTCGGCCTCGGGCCCGCGCTTTGGTGGCGAGACGCCGGAGGAGTGGCGCGAGGCCACGTCGCACCGCATCACCTTCAGCAACAACCTGCTGGCCGAAGGCCTGGCCAACGCCACCCACATCAAGGGCGAGCATTCCAAGGGCTCGCTGATCCACGACAACGCGCGCGACATCCTGATCATCGGCAACCTGTACGCGCACAACAACGAGCGCAACCCGATGTTCAAGGGCGGCACGCAGGGCGTGGTGGTGAACAACCTGATCTACGACCCGGGCCAGCGCGGCGTGCACTACAACCTGGTCGCCGAGGAATGGCTCGGGCATCCCTACCAGGACGGGCGCCTCGCGCTGATCGGCAACGTGATGCGCGCCGGTCCCTCGACGCCGGACAAGAGCGTGTTCTTCATGTTCGGCGGTTCCGGCGGGCTGGAGCTGTACATGCGAGACAACGTCGCGGTCGACCGCGTCGGCAATCCGCTGCCGATGCAGGGCAGCTACAGCACCGCCGGCACCGGCGTGCACATGCTCAAGGCCTCGCCCGCCTTGCCGTTCGGCGTCGTGCCGCTGCCCTCGGCCAAGGTGCAGGACGCGGTGATCGCCAATGCCGGCGCGCGCCCCTGGGATCGCGACGACGTCGACCGCCGCATCCTCGCCGACACCATCGAGGGCCGCGGCAGCATCATCGACAGCGAACAGCAGGTCGGCGGTTATCCCGAGCAGCCGGAAACGCGCCAGGCCTTCGTGCCCGAGGACTGGGACCTCGACACGATGGAACCGCGCAAGCCGCTGCCGCGTCGCGCGCCGCTGAAGTAGGACAGGGCGCAGCGCTGGTGGCCGACGCGCGCCGACGCGCCCTGCTGCAGGGCGGCCTCGCCGGCGCGCTCGCCGCACTGGCGCCGGCCACGGCGCTCGCTGCGCTTGCGGCACCGGTGATCGCGAACACAGCGGCCGACGATCCGCACACGCCCAGCGGCGTGGTGCGCACGCGCAGTGGACGCGTACGCGGTTTCGTCGACCGCGGCATGCAGGTGTTCCGCGGCATCCCCTACGGCGCCGACACGGCGCCGCGCCGCTTCCAGCCGCCCGCGCGCGAATTGCCGTGGCGCGGCGTGCGCGACGCGACCCGCTTCGGCGCGGCCTGCCCGCAACGCGGCGCGAAGGATGCCGGCAGCGAGGACTGCCTGGTGCTCAACGTCACCACGCCGGCACTCGGTGACGGCGCGCGCCTGCCGGTGCTGGTCTACATCCACGGCGGCGCCTACACGACGGGCTCGGGCAGCGATCCGCTGTACGACGGCGTCGCGCTGTGCACCCGCGGCGACGTGGTGGTGGTCACGCTCAACCACCGGCTCGGCTGCCTGGGCTACCTCTACCTCGGCGAGCTCGGCGCGTTGGGCGACCCGACCTACGCCGACGCCGGCAACGCCGGGCAACTCGATCTCATCGCGGCGTTGCAATGGGTGCGCGAACACGCTGCGGCCTTCGGCGGCGACCCGGGCAACGTCACCGTGTTCGGACAGTCCGGCGGCGGCGCCAAGATCGCCACGCTGATGGCGATGCCCGCCGCACGCGGCCTGTTCCACCGCGCCTGGACGATGAGCGGACAGCAGGTGACCGCAGCCGGCCCGCGCGCGGCGGCGCGACGCAGCGCGCTGTTCCTCGACGCGCTCGGCACGCGCGATCCGCGCCGCGCCGCGACACTACCGGTTGCTGCGCTGCTCGCGGCCGCGGCCGTGCGCGACCCTTCGCCGGTCGAGGACATGGCCCTGTACTTCGGGCCCGTGCTCGACGCGCGCAGCCTGCCGCGCCATCCCTTCCACCCGGACGCGCCGCCGCAATCGGCGGACATCCCGATGGTGATCGGCAACACACACGACGAGACGCGCGGTTTCCTCGGCCGCGATCCGGCCATGCAGGCGCTGGACTGGCGCTCGCTGCCGGCGGCACTGCGCGCGCAGCAATACGTGGACCTGCCGGTCGATCAGGTGATCGCGACCTATCGCAGCCTGTATCCGGACTACAGCGCCGCGCAGGTGTTCTTCGCCGCAACCACGGCCGGGCGCTCCTGGCGCGGTGCCGTGCTCGAGGCCGAAGCGCGCGCGCGCCAGGGCGCGCCGACCTGGGCGTACCAGCTCGACTTTCCCTCGCCGCTTGAAGGCGGCCGCCTGGGCGCGCCGCACATGATCGATATTCCGCTGGTGTTCGGCACGCTCGCCGTCCCCGGCGCGCTCAGCGGCGACAGCGTCGCCGCGCAGCGCGTTTCCGAGGCCCTGTCCGGCGCCTTGCTCGCGTTTGCGCGTAGCGGCGACCCCAACCACGCCGGCCTGCCCGCGTGGGCGCAGTACTCGCTGGCCGGCCGCGAAACAATGCTGGTCGACGATCCGCCAACGCTGGCCCGCGATCCCCGCGGCGGCGAACGGCGCCTGTATGAGCAGGCGCCGTTCGTGCAGCGCGGGACCTTCTAGCCGGTCAGAACTGGTAGCGGAAGCCGGCGTAGAACTGCCGGCCGGTGTGGTGGTAGACCGAGGTGCGGTCGCCGACCGAGTCCACGAACTGGCTGTTGAACTCGTCGGTGAGGTTGATCCCCTCGAGCGTCAGGGCCAGCTTCTTGGACACGTTCCAGGTCATCGAGAAATCGAGGTTGAAGGTCGAGCGCTTTCCTTCGACGTCGTTGTTGTTCTGCCCGGGCACGCGCTGCAGGTAGTCGTCGCGGTAGGAACCCGACACGCGCGTGCTGAAGCCCTCGGTCTCGTAGTACAGCGTGGCGTTCCAGGCGTCCGGCGACAGGTTCACCAGGTCGTTGGTGACGAAGGTGCCGCTGGTCGGCGACACCGCGTAGTCGATCTCCGACTCCACGTGCGTGTAGTTGAGCAGCGTGCCGAAGTTGCTCCAGAACCCGGGCAGGAACTTGAACCCCTGCTGGTAGTTCAACTCGTAGCCCTTCAGCGGACCGCCGGGCGTGTTCACCGTGGTGGTGACCTCGAAGGGCGTGTCGTTGGGCATGCCCGGCGGCAGCAGCGAGTCCGGCAGGCCGGTGGTGTTCCAAGGCCGTGTCTCGCGCAGGTTCTGCACGTAGCTGTCGATGTCCTTGTAGAACAGCGCGGCGCTGAGCAGCGAGTTCGGGGCGAAGTACCACTCGGTGCTGAAGTCGTAGGTGGTCGCGCGGAACGGCTCGAGCAGCGGGTTGCCGGTGGTGATCGTGCGCAGGGTGGTGTTGACGGTACCGCCCGGCGAAAGATTGGGCAGCTGCGGGCGCGCCATCACCTTCGCCGCGCCGAAGCGCATCACCACGTCGTCGGCGACGTCCCAGGCCACGTTGAGGGACGGCAGCCAATCGTCGTACTCGTTCTCGACGATCACCTTGAGGGCGCCGCCGGTGGCGAGGTAGCCAGTCGCGCGCGTCCACGTGTTCGAGTAGCGCGTGCCGATGTTGCCGCGCAGCGGCCGGCCGAACAGGTCGACGTTGAAGTCCATCTGCAGGTAGCCGCCGGTGTCCACTTCGCGCACCGCGCGGTTGTTGCCGCGGGCGTTGCCGTTGTCCACGCTGCCCAGCCTGAAATCGCCGCCGGGCACGCCGGTGTTGCAGTTGCAGTAGATGTTGAACAGCGAGGCGAGCGCGTCGAGGTCCGGGACCAGCCAGCCGCCGGCATTGCCGCCCGGCTGGCCGAGGCCTTCGCCGAAACCGGTCAGGCCGTGGCTGATGTCGGCGAGCGTCGTGCCGGCCGGCAGCGCCGGAACCACCGTCTCGCTCGCACGCCGGGACTCATAGGTCTCGAAGCCGAACTCCTTGCGCGTGATGCCGGCCTTGAAGGTCAGCGCATCGTTGGCGATGAAGTCGAAGTTGAGCTGCCCGGTCTGGAAGGTGTTGTCGGTGCCGAGCGGGCGGATGCGGATTTCCGAACCGGTCGAGTTGGCCACCGGACTGCTGATCCACTGCCAGGCCGACGCGCTGCTGACGTCGAAAGGGTAGGTGATCTGCGGCGTGTCGTGGTTGCCGCGGAAATCATAGGTGTAGCCATCGACGTTCTGCACGTCGAAGGTGACCGTGGTCTGCACCGGGTTGCGGAAGTTCGACTTGGCCGCGCCGACAAGGAATTGCATCGTCAGCTTGTCGTTGAAGCTGTGCTCCAGGTCCATGGTGTACTGCTTGAAGCGCGTCGACAGTTCGTCGAAACGCGCCTCCGAGCGCACGTCGACGTTGTTGAACACGCCGTAGACCATGTTGCCGTGCTCGTCGACTTCGGCCGACACGACCTCGGTCTGCGGCTTGCCGCCCTGCGCCGCCGTGCGGCTGAAGGAGATGGTCTCGAGGAAGTCTTCCTCGCGCGTGGCGTCCAGGTTGGCGTACATGCCATCCAGGCTGAGCGTGGTGAATTCGCCGAGCTGGAACTGCAGTGCGCCGGTCACGCCGGTGCGCTCCTGCTCGTGGGTCAGGCGGCCGTAGCGCGGCAGGCGCGGATGGAACACGCCGGCAGCCATCGCCGTGTTGTAGGCGGCTGCATTGGCGGCGGTGTTGGCGCCGCGCGGGATGCCGGTGCCGCACAGGGTGGCGCTCGAGCCGGCGCCGCTGGCCGGGTTGGCCGGGGTGATGCCGACCGGGCTGCAGAAGCCGCCCGAGCTGCGGCTGTCTTCCCAGCGCACGGCGCTGAAGCCTTCCTCGAGCAGGCCGCGCTCGCTGTACGCGAACGACAGCAGGGCGCCGACGCGACCGTCGTCCCAGGTGTTGCTGAGCAGGCCGGCGGCGCGCGGGTCCCAGGAACCGGACAGGTCGTTGTAGCCCATCTGCCCGGTGAAGGTGGCGGTGAAGCCGTCGAAGTCGAACGGCCGCGCCGCGCGCAGGTCCACCGTCGCGCCGAGCGAGCCTTCCTCGATCTCCGCGGCCTGCGTCTTGCGCACCGTCAGGTTGCTGAAGAGTTCGGACGCGAACACGTTGAAGTCGAAGCCGCGGCCGCGGTTGGCGCCGCCGGAACTGTCGGTGCCGCCGGTGGTGGACAGCGCTTCCATGCCGTTGATGCGCACGCGCGTGAAGTCGGGGCCGAGGCCGCGCACGGTGATCTGCCGGCCTTCGCCGGCGTCGCGGTCGATCGACACGCCCGGGATGCGCTGCAGCGACTCAGCCAGGTTGAGGTCGGGGAACTTGCCGATGTCCTCGGCGACGATCGAATCGATCTGGTCGGTGCTGTCGCGCTTCTGCTCGAGTGCCTTCTGCAGGCTTGCGCGGAAGCCGACCACGGTGACCTTCTGCAGCTCGGCCGGCTTCTTCCCGTCCGCGGTGGCGGCATCAGCTGCCGGTGCATCGGCCGTCGCCGTGGCGGTTGCGCTGTCGGCCGTCGCGGCGGGCTGCGCCGGGGGCGTTTGCGCCGCGGCGGTCCAGGCAGCCATCTGCAGCGCCGCGCCAATGGCGGCGGCGAGCAAGGTAACCGGTGTCTTTCTTCCAGTGTGCTGCTTGTTCATCCTGGTTCCCCTCCCGAGGCGTCTGTTCGCTCTGCGGCGAATCTTGACTGTGATGGTCCACTTGCTATGGTGGCTGGAGCGGCGCAATGACACCGCTGGACAAAACTTAGCAAAAGCCGTGCGCCGGCGCATGTTGCAGTGCAATATGGTTCGAAAGGGGGAGCGGATGCGCCAGCGGATCGTCTGTTTCGGAGAGGTGCTGCTGCGCCTTTCCGCCCCGGGCCGGGAGCGCCTGCTGCAGTCCGGACGCCTCGAGGCCTGCGTTGGCGGTGCCGAGGCCAACGTCGCCGTCTCGCTTGCCCGCTTCGGCCACGACGCCGCCATGGTCGGCCGGATCGCCGACAACGCGCTTGGCCGGGCCGCCGCGGGCGAACTGCGCCGCCACGGCGTCGATGTCGCCGCCCTGCTGCCCGGCCCGGGCCGCCAGGGCCTGTATTTCCTCACGCCGGGCGCCGGCCAGCGCCCCAGCGAAGTGCTCTACGACCGCGAGGCCTCGGCCTTCGCCACCCAGCCTCCGGCACCGGCGGACTGGGCCGGGCTGCTCGCCGGCGCGGCCTGGCTGCACGTGTCCGGGGTCACGCCGGCGCTGGGACAGGCCTGCGCCGACGCCACCCTCGCGGCCATGCGCGCCGCGCGCGCGTCCGGCATCCGGGTGAGCATGGACGGCAATTTCCGACCCTCTTTGTGGGCGCGCTGGCCGGGCGACCCCCGGGCGATCCTCGGTGGCCTGTTCGCCGAGGCTGACCTGCTGTTCGCCGATGCGCGCGACATCGCGCTGGTGCTCGAACCGGGTGCCGAAGCCGGCGCAGTCGACCCGGTGGAGCGTTTTTTCCTTGCCGCCGGGCGCGCCTTCGCGGCCTTCCCGGCGCTGCAGCGGATGGTCGCCACCGTCCGGCGCACCGACAGCAGCGACGAGCACGCGCTGGGTGCGGTGCTTGCCGACCGTGACGGCGGCCAGCATCGCCTGCCGCCGCAGGCCGTAACCGGCATCGTCGATCGCATCGGGGCTGGGGACGCGTTCGCCGCCGGTGTGTTGCACGGGATCCTGGAAGGGCTCGGGGATGCAGCCAGCCTGCGGTTCGGGTTGGCGGCGGCGGTGTTGAAGCATTCGATTCCTGGCGACTTCAACCTGGTCGATATCGGTGAGGTCGAGGCGTTGGTGGCGGGTGGGTCTAGTGATGTGAAGCGCTGAGGCGCTCGGGGCTGTTTCGCCGCGTTGATAGCGATTGATGGGGCGCGCGGCGTAGCCTGATTGGGCTGGGGTGCTGCGCGAGAGGGGAGTTTGGCGGCCGCGGTGCTGAGGCATCGTCGCTCCCGGGCATCCTGCCCTCTCGCCGACGTGACGCCGTCGCGCGCTGCGCGCGCTTCCGTGGCGTCAAAAAAAACGCCGCCCGGAGGCGGCGTCAAACTCTATGTTTTGGACGCGCGGCCCGGCGGCTGCGCGGTTACGGCGAGTCGCTGGGTTCCACGAAGCTGATCTTGACCAGGCCGGCGTTCTTCGCACGGGACAGGACCTTGGCCAGGGTCTCGTACTCGGCGTCGCGGTCGGTCTCGATCTCGATGGTCGGCTGGAGCTGCGCGTTCGGCGCCACGCCAGGACCCATGTCGCCACGGGCACCTTCGACGTCGAACTGCGACTGCAGCGTGGTCATCGGCGTCGGCGCGCCGTTCCAGGCCACCGAGCCGCCCGCGTCGATGCGGATGCGGATCGGCTCCGGCGGGTTGCCCGGCGGCGGCGGGGCCGTCGAGGGCTGCGGCAGGTCGACCTGGATCGGGTAGGACAGCGGCGGCACCGTCACCATGAAGATGATCAGCAACACCAGCATGACGTCGACCAGCGGCGTCACGTTGATGTCGGCCATGGGGCCGCCGGAGTTGGAAGTGAAAGCCATGGACCGTTCCTGCTTTAGTGGGCGCGTTCGGGGCCGGAGACGAAGCCGACCTTGCGGACGCCGGCTTTGCGCAACTGCTGCACCGCGTCGTTGATGATGCCGTACTTGGTGTTTGCGTCGGCGCGCACGTTGACCTGCGGTTGCGGGTCCTTCTGCACGATGATCGCCGTGTACTGGTCGAGACGGGCCGGGGTCACCGGCTCGTCGTTCCAGAAGCGCGAGCCGTCCGCCTTGATCGCCAGCGTCACCGGTGGCGTCTTGATGATCGGCTTCACGGCGAGCGTTGCTTCCGGCAGCTTGACCACGACCTTGTGGGTCATCAGGGGCGCGGTGATCATGAAGATGATCAGCAGCACCAGCATCACGTCCACGAGGGGTGTGACGTTGATGTCGGCCATCGGGCCGCCGCCGGAACTATTGGAACTGAAGGCCATGGTCTGTCTGCCTGGGTCTTGGTCCGGCGCTTAGCGCTTGGGCACTTCGCCGACGCGCGAACCGGTCGCGAAGAAGTCGTGCAGGTCGTGCGCGAAGGTGTCGAACTTGGCGTAGGTGTCGCGGTTGACCCGGACGAAGTAGTTGTACGCAAGCACGGCCGGGATTGCGACGCCGAGGCCGATGGCGGTCATGATCAGCGCCTCGCCGACCGGGCCGGCAACGGCGTCGATCGAGGACGAACCGCTCTCGCCGATCGACAGCAGCGCGTGGTAGATGCCCCAGACGGTGCCGAGCAGGCCGACGAACGGCGCGGTGGCGCCGACGGTGGCGAGCCAGGTCAGGCCGTTCTCGAGGTTGGCCGACTCGCGGGTCACGGCCTGGCGCAGGGCGCGGTCGATGAACTCGGAGCGGTTCAGGGCCTCGAC
>Ga0070693_100001544_pt1 | contig 10409 bp, 10 predicted proteins | sample KBSK1103metaG_FD_65472 | JGI IMG/M metagenome (GOLD analysis project Ga0070693, IMG submission 65472) | Corn, switchgrass and miscanthus rhizosphere microbial communities from Kellogg Biological Station, Michigan, USA - KBS K1-10-3 metaG | ecosystem: Host-associated > Plants > Roots >...
TCCATGTCGCGCTCGAGCGGCGCGGACTGGAAGACGAGGATGTCGTTGCGCGCGGAGAGCGGCTTGGTGTCGCCCTCGCACGGCCCGTAGTCGGCGCGGCAGCGCTGGTCGAGCGCGCCGTTGGTCATCAAGGCCCCCGAGGAGCTGATGTTGCCGCCGAGGGTGGGCACGGGATGCTTCGGGTCGAACTGAAACGACGTCGGCGCCGACGACTCGGGCGGCTTCGGCAACAACGCGCCATTGGAGCTCAGGTAATAGTTCGTCGTCACGGCGCGCGAGAGCGGCCATTCGCGCTCCTCGCGCCAGTGCCCGCCGACGAATACGCGCCCCTCGGCTGTCTTGTGCCCGTCGCCGCCGCCCATGACGAAGATGCGCACCGGCGGCCCGTTCTCGACGCCGTTCTGGATTCCTTTCAGCCAGCGGTCGTACCAGCGCTTGGCAAACTCGAGGTACTTGATGCTTGCCTCCGGGCCGAACTCAGCCTCGCCGGCGTGCGAGTCCTCGGCGCCGCCGTGCACCCACGGCCCCATGATCAGACGCTGGTTGTGCTTCGTCTTCGACAGCGTCACGTAGGACATGTTCGATGTCTGCGCCGCCCACGAGTCGTACCAGCCGCCGATGTGGTAGACCGGAACGTCTTTGTACTCGGCGACGTGGTCGATGACGCTCGCGCCGTAGTTGCGCCAGAAGTCGTCGAGATCGCCGTGACTCATCGCCTCGATGAGCCAGGCCTCGTAGTCGGGAACGAGCTTCAGCGGCGTCGTGCCGGCGCGCAGCGGCAGCGCCTTCACGTACTCGGTGACGTGCTTGGACGCCTCGTCGAGCACCTGCTTGGTGTGCGGGTTCCCGAGCGCCTCGTGGCTGCCGTCGCGCGCGCCGTAGGTGAAGATCCAGTTGAAGAAACGCAGCTCGAACGCGCCGTGGTGGCGCAGGCCGTAGTAGCCGGCGTTCGCGGCCGCGTCGATCGGCACCATGGCGGCGAGGAACGGCGCGCCGGAGATGGCCATGGCGTGCTGCGTGGCGCCGTCGTACGAGCCGCCGAACGTGCCGATCTTGCAGCTGCACCACGGCTGCTTGCCGAGCCAGACGGCGGTGTCGTACGCATCATTGACGTCGTCGGGCATGAACCGCCACCGCCCCTCGGAGTGGTAGCGCCCGCGCAGGTCCTGACCGACGACGACGTAGCCGTCCTTCACGAGCTCGGCGAGCCAATCGACGTTGGCCTTGTCGTACGGCGTGCGCTCCATGAGGACGGGAAACTTCCCGTCGACGGCCACGCCGTTGCGTGCGGGGCGATAGATGTCGGTGGCGAGGCGCACGCCGTCGCGCATCGGAATCATGACGTTCTTCGACACGACGGAGTCGTACGGCGGCTCCGCTTGGGCCTGGGCCAGAAGGAAGAGCAGGAGGCAGGAAGCGCGGAGGATCATGGGTGGGTATTCTAAAAGTTCGAACGGAAGCGGAACAGGTTGTCGCTATTCGTGAAGAACCTGATGAACGAAGGCCACGGCGATTGCGCCTTCACCGACCGCCGACGCGACTCGTTTGATGTTTCCGCCCCGAACGTCGCCGACCGCGAAAACGCCGGGAAGGCTCGTCTCCAGCAGATGCGGCGCGCGCGGCAGCGGCCATTGCGCCGCGTCGAGGTCCTCGCGGTTCAGATCGGGACCGGTCTTGATGAAGCCGTGGTCATCGACGGCGATGCAGCCGTCCAGCCACTTCGTCGCCGGAACTGCGCCGGTCATTACGAAGAGGTGCCGAATGGCTTCGACGTGCTCCGTTCCCGTCGAGCCGTCGCGGCAATGCACGTGCTCCAGGTGATCGTCTCCTTCCACAGCAACCACCTGACACCCAGTTCGGACTTCGATCTCAGGGGTCTCTTCGATCCGGCGGACGAGGTACCGCGACATGCTGTCGGCGAGCTCCCCTTTGCGCACGACCATGACGACGCGGCTGGCGCGCTCGGCAAGGTAGATCGCGGCTTGCCCGGCGGAGTTGCCGCCGCCGGCGATCATGACCGTCTCGCCCTTGCAGAGCTGCGCCTCCATCGGCGTTGCCAGGTAGTACACCCCCGCGCCGTTCCACTTCGACAGGTTCTCGATCGGCAACCCCCGGTACTCCGCTCCGGTGGCGATGATGATCGTCCTCGCGCTCACGCGCGTGCCGTTGTCGATCTCCACTGCGAACGGACGAGCGTCGCATCGGAGACGTACCGCGCTTCTGGCGATCAAGAGCTGCGCGCCAAATTTCTCCGCCTGGCTGAAGGCGCGCGTGGCCAGCTCCTGACCGGTGATGCCTGACGGAAAACCGAGATAGTTTTCGATGCGCATGCTCGAGCCGGCCTGACCGCCAGGCGCGTTGCCTTCGATCATGAGCACGTCCAGCCCTTCGGATGCGGCGTACACGGCCGCGCCGAGACCGGCCGGTCCGGCGCCGACGATCACCACATCGCGGACGTGCTGCTCGTCGACGTCGATCGATTCGTTGAAGCCCAGGCACTCGGCCACTTCTGCGTTTGTCGGATCGCGGAGCACGACTTCGCGCCGGCAGATGACCAGCGGAATCTCATCGCTGGAAACGCGGAAGTGATCGAGGATCTCCTGGGCCATGGCGTCGCGGTCGAGGTCGATGAACGTGGCCGGATGGGCATTGCGCGCCAGAAACTCGCGAATCTGGAGCGTTCGCGGCGAATATGCGGAGCCCAGGATCAGGACGTCGCCGAAGCCCTGATCGAGGAGCATTGACCGTCTGAGAATGAACGCCCGCATCAAGATCGCGCTCAGCTCCGCGTCCGTCTGCACCAGTGCCAGCAGAGCGTCGCGCGACACTTCGATCACCTGGCCCGGAGTGCTGGCGCGAATCGTGGCCACCGGCCGGCGTCCGGCGAGGATGTTGAGCTCCCCGCTGAACGAGCCGCGGCGATACGTGGTGATGAGCTGCTCTCCGTCGCACGACGGGCGCATGACGGACAGCTCTCCGTCGGTGACGACGAAGAATGGAAACTCCTGCTGGCCCGCCCGGAGAAGCACGTCGCCGGACTGCAGCGAGCGGTACTGACCGTGTTTCGCGATCCGCGCGATTTGGGCCTCCGTCAGCGTAGGCCACACTTGATCTTCACGGGGCTCGATTGAGAGCGAACCTGCGGACACGAGCTTCTCCTCGGTTACCGGAACAATACCGCATTCCAGATGGACGCCGGCGGCCGCTCACGCCGCCGCATCGAGCAGCACTGTGTTCGTCGCCGGTGACGACGATGTCGTTGGTATCGGCGATGATCTGACGCAGACCTTTCCGAACGATGGCGTGGTCGTCGGCGATGGCAATGCGGATCATCGTTCCGGGCTCCAGAAGACGATAATGCTGCCAGTTCCCGCGTCATTATGACCGCTCTCCGCTTCTTCATCGCCGACGATCACGCCGCCATGCGGCGCAGCATCCGCGCGCTCCTGGAATCGCGCACGGGATGGACGGTGTGCGGCGAGGCGGAGGACGGCCAGGAGGCGGTCGAAAAAGCGAGCCGTCTCCGTCCCGACGTGGCCCTACTCGACTACGAGATGCCGAAGCTCAACGGGCTGGAGGCGGCGCGGCGGATCCACGAGCGCGCCCCGGCGGTGCAGGTGCTGATCCTCACGATCCACGATTTCGAGGGGCTGCACGACGAGGCCCGCCGCGCCGGCGCCGGCGGCGTGGTCGTCAAGTCGGACGCCGGCGATTCGCTGCTGCGCACGATCGAATCGCTGCCCGAGGGAGCGATGACGATTCCGCTCGCCGGCGCGCTCGTGCGGGACCGCCGCCACATCGCCGCGTTCTTTCACTCGCCACGCGAGCGCTACCAAGTGCTCGGCCCGTTCATCGCCGACGGCATCGCCCGAGGAGAGAAGGCCGTGCACCTCATCGACCCGCCGGACCGCGACGTGCACGTGCGCCGCCTGCGCGAGGCCGGAGTCGACGTGGCGGCCGCGGAGAGGCGGCATCAGTTGGAGCTCCTTCCGTGGGATGAGACGTACCTGCGCGACGGACGCTTCGACCAGTCGGCGATGGCGGGCATGGTCGACGAGATTCTCGGCAACGCCGCGGCCGACGGATACCCGCGGACGCGCGGCATCGCCTATATGGAATGGGCCCTCGGCGACCGGCCCGGCGTGAGCGATCTGGTCGAGTACGAGGCGCGCCTGAACGACGTGCTGGCCGAGCACGCCGACGTGGTGATCTGCGCCTACGATCTGATGAAGTTTCCCGCTCACCTGATCCTCGACGTCTTGCGCGCGCATCCGGCGGCGATCGTCGGCGGAGCGCTGCGGGAGAATCCGTTCTACACGCCGCCGGCGACGATGATCGCGGAGTTGAAGGAGCGGGGGCTCAGCGGCCACTGAAGAGCCTTGCGGCGTGAAAATGGAGCTCGCGTCACTCTTTTCATCGAGAACGCATGCGTGGAGCTGACAGATGGCGGAAGGAAATTTGCCCGGTCTGAATGTCGTGATCGACATCTCGCATCACAATGGACACATCGATTTTGATGCAGTCGCCGATACCGGGATCCTCGGCGTGATTCAAAAGGCTACGGAAGGACGCGATTTCTCCGACAAAACGCTCGCCGATAACCGCAAGCGCGCGCTCGCTGCCGGTCTTCTCTTCGGAACGTACCATTTCGGAACAGCTTCCGACCCGCTCGCACAGGCGGAGCACTACCTATCGGTCGTCAAGCCACGAAAGGGCGAGATCATCGCGCTCGATTTCGAGAAGAACGAGCATGACCCTGCGAACTCCATGTCCTTCAGTCAGGCCAGGTCGTTCGTCAGCCATATGTTGGATACGCTGCCTGACCGGCAACTGGGCTTCTACTCCGGCGACCGGATCAAGGAAGCGCTCGGATCCAAGCATGATCCGCTTCTGGCGAAGTGCTGGTTCTGGCTCGCTCAATATGGCGAACATCCAACGGTGCCCCCGAACTGGACCAAATTCACTCTCTGGCAATACACCAATGGAATTCTCGGCCCGCCACCGCATTCGGTCGCCGGTGTGAGCGGCAATTGCGACCGGGATCGCTTCAACGGTACCGCCGAGGAACTGCGGAGCTTCTGGAAGTCGGCCTGATGTTTGCCGCGGCCGTCCGCGCTCGAGGCGCCGTCACCACGCAGGCTGTGGAATGCGCCACGCAGGTTGTGTAATGCGCGGCGAAAGCTATGTAGCGCGCCACGCAGCCTGTGTAATGCGCGACGCAGCCTGTGTAACGCGCGGCGCAGCCTGTGTAACGCGCGGCGCAGCCTGTGTAGCGCGCGACGCAGCCTGTGCAGCGCGCGACGTAGCCTGCGTATCGCGCGACGTAGCCTGCGTATCGCGCGACATAGCCTACGTAGCGCGCCGGGCCGGCCGTTTCACCGTGTGCGATTGGCGGTTCCCACTGCGCGACGCCGTCGCGCGCCGCGATCACCCCCTCGTACAGGCCAACGAGAGCTGCGCACGCACTGCGAAGCGACGCGCCGTCACTCCCACGCCAGGTCGAACACGCACGCGGCGTCGCCGCGGCACTGGCACTCCGGCTCCCACACCTCGATGCCCATGCCGCCGTGCAGGCGGATGCATTCGCGGTAGAAGCCGACGGCGCTGGCGCAGTAGAGCGGGCTGTACGACGTGTAATGGCCGTGCGTCATCCGCCCCGCCCCGCCGCCGACCTCTTCGTATTCCGCGGTGCCGAAATCCTGAAACTGTCCGTGCAGCAACGCCGACCGGCGAAAGAGCTCGTGCACGCCGGAGCGCTGAAAGAAGCGGTAGACGCCGGTGAGGCTCTGCCGCGCCGAGTACGCGCCGAGCTCCTGCAGGAACGGCAGCTCGCCGTGACCGAAGCGGTCCACGATCACGCGGTCGAGGGCGATGACGTCGGCGAACTCGTACCACGACGCGGCCAGCACCGTGCGCATGGGGCGCGGGATGGCCTCGAAGAACTCGATCACTTCGTCGCGGTCGCGATGGTCGCGCACCCAGTCGACGTGCGCGCGCACCATGACGCCCTTCACCCGCCCGCCGCCGAAGCGCTCGGCGAGCCTCTCCGGCCGTTCCAGTCGTTCCGCAGCGTTTCGCATGACGCCGTTGTAGAGGCCCGGCGCGGAGCGCGCTGCCGCAATGCGTAAAAACCGCGTGAAAAGGCCGCTTTACACGCGCGCGCGGACGTTTTACGCAAACCGCACACGCATGGCACGCCGGGCCGGGCGTCCGATTGCGACCATGAGCCGTGTACATTTCAACCTCCCTCACACGCCCCGCCGACCGGCTGCACGAGCTGGAGCTGCGCATCGTGGAAGGCTTCGTCGCGCACGCCCGCCGGCGCGGTCTCACGCGCATCGCCCGCGCGGTCACGCGCGCCGGCAACGGCTGGCTCTATTCGGCCGCGGCCGCGCTGCTTCTGCTGCGCGACGGACGCTCCGTCGCCGCGGCGGCGTTGAGTCTCGCCGTGGCCTTTCTGATCTATCCGCCGCTGAAGCGCTTCATCGCCCGTCCGCGCCCGTGCGACGCAGCCGGGCATCTCGTCGACGCCATGCGCCCGCTCGACCGCCATTCGTTCCCGAGCGGCCACGCCATGACGGCGGCGGCGTTCGGGGTGCCGATCGCGGTGGCCGCGCCGCTGCCGGCAGCGCTGATCGTCGTCGCCGGCTGCACGCTCATGAGCTGGTCGCGCATGGCCCTCGGGCACCACTATCTCTCCGACGTCGTCGCCGGCACGATTCTCGGCGGCGTCATCGCCGCCGCCGTGGCGCTGTTCGTCCTACCGTAGACGCGTCCACATCCGCGCGAGGCGGCGGCTGATCGCCGGCTCGAGCGTCGCCGGCCGCGGCGCGGCCGGCCCGAAGAGACTCCCCTCCGCCCACTCCACGCCGCCGCGCATCAGCGCTTCCACCTCCTCCCACGCCACCACGCCGCCGGCGATCGGCACGGCGCCGATGTTGTGCGCCAGCGCCGTCATGGCGCGGATCTTCGACGCGTCGTAGGCGAATTTCAGATAGCTGCAGGAGAGGAGCAGCGGCAGGCCGGCCCACTCGGAGCCGGCGTCGTCGAGCGCGATCTGAAAGCCCCGCGCCGCGTAGTGCCGCACGACGGCACCGGAGCTGGTGACGATGACGGCGTTCGCCGGCACGCCGTCGACGATGTCGTCGCCGAGGTTGACGAAGAGCGGCTGCGCGCCCGCGGTGGCGTGGCACGGCGCCGTCTCGAACGCCGCGGCCACGCCGTGCCGTAGATCGACGATCGGCCGGAACGCGGTCCGCAGCAACTCATCGACGCAGCAATCGAGCTGGGGAGTCGAGGTCGTCATGCCGCCAGGCTATTCCGCGGCCTGCCGGATGTCCGTCACGGGGTGTGAGGTCGGTGTAAAGCTTCGTCGACGGGGAACATTCGCCTATGCGAATATATCGAACGTGCGCAGCTTCGTTGCCGAAGGGGTCGGAACCGCGCTGCTGGTGGCGGCGATCGTCGGATCGGGAATCATGGGCGAGCGGCTGGCAGGCGGCAACGCCGCGCTGGCGCTGTTGGCGAACAGCGTCGCCACCGGAGCCGTGCTGGTGACGCTCATCTTCACGTTCGCGCCGATCTCCGGCGCGCATTTCAATCCGGCCGTCTCTTTGGCGGCGGCGGCGGAGGGAGGGCTGCCGTGGCGGCGCGTTCCCGGTTACGTGGCCGCGCAAGTGGGCGGCGCGATCGCCGGCGTGATGGTGGCGCACGCGATGTTCGAGCACCCTCTCCTGGCGTTGTCGCGGCACAGCCGCGTCGGACCGGCGCAACTCTTCAGCGAGCTCGTGGCGACGTTCGGTCTCCTCGTCGTCATTCACGGCACCGGAAAACGCGCCGCCGTCGTTCCCCTGACCGTGGCCGCCTACATCACCGCGGCGTACTGGTTCACGTCGAGCACGAGCTTTGCGAATCCGGCCGTGACGATCGCGCGCGGCCTGACCGACACCTTCTCCGGCATCGCGCCGGAGGGAATCCCCGGGTTCATCGGCGCACAGCTCGCCGGCGCGCTCGCGGCCACGCTGCTGTTCCGATGGTTGAGCAAGTCATGAAGGAGCGCGTTCTTTTCCTTTGCACCCACAACTCCGCGCGGAGCCAGATGGCCGAAGGATTGTTGCGGCAAATGGCGGGCGACCGGTTCGACGTCCGGAGCGCGGGGACGGAGGCGACGGCGGTGCAACCGCTGGCCATCGAAGCGATGCGGGAGCTCGGCATCGACATCAGCGGTCACACCTCGAAGGCCCTCGACGTTTTTTACGGACAACCGTTTGACTTCGTGATCACCGTCTGCGATCGGGCCAAGGAGAGTTGCCCGCTCTTCCCCGGCCGCGGCGAGCGGATTCACTGGAGCTTCGACGATCCGGCCGCCGCCACCGGAACGGACGCGGAGCGGCTGGAGGCCTTCCGCCGCGTACGCGACGCCATTCGGGCGCGGCTGCGGGAGTTTGCCGGCTGATACGTCTGCTTGCTGCCGACGACGTGGAGGCGGTGGCGCGGGCGGTACTCAAACACGCTCCAATTCCGCCGCTTCGGCCGAGGTGATCACCGGAACCACTTCGAACTCCACCAGATCGGCCCAATGCGACATCCACTCGCCGAGCAGCGCCTCGTCTTCGCACTCCATCACTTGATAGCAGTGCTTCCGATCGGCCGTCACCCAGCTTGCGACGTAGCTCAGCCCTTCGGGCGCCATTCGTCCGCAGGCGCGGAAGCGCGCGTAGACCGGAGCAGCGTTGCCGTCGCGGAAGTGCTCGATGATCATGAATAGCATCTGGCGATGCTAGCGCTTCAGCCGGTAGCCGATCTTCCTCACGGTGAGGATGTGCCGCGGCCGCGCCGGATCGTCTTCGAGCTTCCGGCGCAGCTCGGCGATGTGCGTGTCGATGGTCCGGGTGATCACCGCGTCGGAGTAGCCCCACACCTGTCGCATCAGGGCCAGGCGCGGCACGGCGGCGCCGTCGCGGTCGTAGAGCGCGACGAGGAGCTCGTACTCCTTCGGCGCCAGTTCGACGGCAGTGCCATGGCGCGAAACCGCGTGGGCGCCGCGGTCGATCTCGATCGCGCCGAAGCGGACGACGTCGCGGGACGGGGGCGGCGCGTTCCGCCGGAACAACGCCTCGATGCGGGCCAGGAGCTCGAGCAGTCCGAACGGCTTCGTCACGTAGTCGTCGGCGCCGAGCTTGAGGCCGCGCACCTTGTCGCTCTCCTCGCCGCGCGCGGTCAGGATCAGCACCGGCATGGTCAGGTGCGACGCGCGCAGCTCGCGCAGGACGCGGAAGCCGTCGAGCTCCGGGAGCATCAGATCGAGCACGATCAGGTCGGGCCGCGTCTGCATGGCTTGGCTCAAGCCGGCGGCGCCGTCGGCCGCGACGTCGACCGCGTATCCCTCGATCTCGAGGTTGTTGCGCAGACCGTAGGCGAGGTCGGCGTTGTCTTCGACGATCAGCACCCGTTTCGTCATAGCGCCACCACGAAGCGCGCGCCGCCGCGCCCCCCCTCCTCCACGCGCACCCGGCCGCCGTGGAGCTCGACGAGCTCGCGCACGACGGAGAGGCCGATGCCCATGCCGGCGATGGCCCGGCCGCGCTCGCGGTCGAGGCGCTTGTAGCGCCCGAACACCGCCTCGCGCTCGCGCGGCGGAATGCCGGGGCCTTCGTCGTCGACGGAGATCTCGCGCCCCCGGACGCGGACGAGCACGCGCTGCCGCGGCGGACCGTATTTCACGGCGTTGTCGAGGAGGTTGAGGACGATCTGGCGAACGGCTTCTTCGTCGACGTCGGCGACCGACTCCTCGGCGTCGACGTCCACCGCCACGCCGCGCGCGCGGGCGATCGGCGCAAAGGCGTCGGCGGTCTCGCGCACGAGCCGGCCGAGGTCGTGCGGGGCGCGGGTAATGCGCAGCGTGCCGCGCTCGCCGCGCGAGAACTGCAGGATGTTCTCGACCAGATGCGCGAGCCGGCGGGTCTCCTGATCGATGATGGCCAGCGAGCGCCGCCGCTCTTCGTCGCCGCGTACGCGGTCGAGCAGCAGCGTCTGCGCGAACATCTGGATCTGCGTCAGCGGCGTGCGCAGCTCGTGCGAAACGCCGCTGATGAAGTCGGAGCGGAGCCGCGCCAAGGCGCGCTCGCGCTGCAGTTGCAGGACGGCCATGGCCAGGAGCAGCAGATTGACGGCCAGCATCGTGCCGTAGAGCGGTAGCGTGGAGCGCGGCAGTCCGCCGAGGACGAGGAGCGGCGCGACGCGGCGGTCGATCGACGTCTCCAGCGTGAGGCCGGCCATCACGCCGTCCGTGGGCGTGAGCTCGCGGCGGACGCCGAGCTGCGGGTCGAAGCGGCCGGCGGTCTCGAAGATCGTGGCCGCGCCGTCGCGAACGCGCACGAAGACGGCCTCGTTGGTCAGCTTTCCCTCGG
>Ga0070693_100001545_pt1 | contig 10403 bp, 10 predicted proteins | sample KBSK1103metaG_FD_65472 | JGI IMG/M metagenome (GOLD analysis project Ga0070693, IMG submission 65472) | Corn, switchgrass and miscanthus rhizosphere microbial communities from Kellogg Biological Station, Michigan, USA - KBS K1-10-3 metaG | ecosystem: Host-associated > Plants > Roots >...
GAGCGGCACGACGCCGGTGAGCAGGAAGATCGCGAGCAGCCGCGCCCGCACCGCCAGGCGAGGCACCCGCGGCACCGCGCGCAGGTCCCCGGCGGGGAAGAAGAAGGGCAGCCGGCGACGCCAGGCGTACTCGGTGGCGAAGAAGATGAAGGCGCAGGTGACGCTGCCCGCGATCACGGTCACCCCGAAGAGCTGGCGCAGCGCGTCCATCCAGGAGAAATGGTGCATCGCCAGCGGGAGCGCGATGCCCCAGATGAGGCCGGCCATCGTCCAGCCGAAGAGCGAGACCGCGGCCATCATGTAGGGGAAGAGCAGCGCGCGCCGGCGGACCAGCGGCATGTCCGCTTCGGTGAGCGTGGGGTCGCTCACGCCGGCCCGCGCGAGCGGCCGGAGCCAGCGTGCGGTGAGCGCATGCCCGCTTCCGATCAGGGCCGCGATGATCAGGGCCGAGTACGCGATCTCGATCCAGCCGAGCCGCATCCCGGCCGAGTAGCTGGGATCGATCACCCGGAAATAGAAAAAGGCGATGGTGGCCCCCAGCATGTTGCCCAGGCTGTTGATCACGCGCAGGACGGGCGCCGGGTTGGGGGCAGAGGTCATGGGTTGGATTGTAAACCGCCCCTGCCCGCCCGCCCTGCGCGATCGGAAGTAGCCGCGGGGATTGGCTATTGACCGTCGCGCCGGCGCCCGGGTAGGCTTGTGCCCGCTCATGCCAGCCTGCGTGATCTTCGGAGCAGCGTCGATTCCGACGGCCATCGCGCCATGAGCGCCTGGCGTCCCACGCGCCGTCTGTCCGGTCTGCTGATCGCGGCCGTGCTCGTCGCGCTCCCGGCCGCCGCCGAGGAGCAGCGCAACATGCGCCTGGTCGGCATGGACGACCTCCAGGCGCGCTCCGCCTATCAGCCGGTCGTGCACCACCAGGGGTCGCACTGGATCGCCTACATCGGCCACCACGGTGGCAAGCGCGTGAATCCGCTCACCGGGCAGACGGAGGACAACGGCACGTCGATTCTCGACGTGACCGACCCCAAGCACCCACGCTACCTCCACCACATCCCGGGCGCGGAGGGCGAGGCGGAGGCGGGCGGTGCGGCGATGGTGCGGGTCTGCGACGGCAAGACGCTGCCGCGCGCGCCGAAGGACAGGACCTATCTCCTCCGCACGCTCGGCAACCTGGCCCACGAGATCTGGGACGTGACCGATCCCGCGCAGCCGGCGCGGCTCACCACCGTGCTCGACGGCCTCAAGAGCACGCACAAGAACTGGTGGGAGTGCGACACCGGGATCGCGTACCTGGTCTCGGACGGCGCGCCGTCGGGCTGGCGCACCAACCGCATGACCAAGATCTACGACCTGGGTGACCCCGCGCACCCGCGCTTCATCCGCGACTTCGGACTGCCCGGCCAGGAGCCGGGCTCGACCGGCACCGCGCCGGAGGGCGTCCACGGGCCCATCGCGCTCCGCAATCGCGTCTACTTCGCCTACGGCACCGGGGCCAAGGGTGTGATGCAGATCGTGGACCGCGACAAGCTGCTGGCGGGCGATCCGCAGGCCGCCGATCGCTTCGCGCCGACCGTGGCCAACCTGCTCTACCCCCAGATCGGCCGCCTCGACATGTCGCCCGCGTGGGGCGGGCACACCAGCTTCCCGATCATGGGCGTCGCGGTGCCGCACTGGGCCCCGGATGTGCCCGGGCGCACGCGGGACTTCGTGCTGGTGGTCTCGGAGGCGCTGCGCAACGAGTGCCGCGAGATCCGCCAGCTCTCGTTCATGGTGGACGTCACCACCGAGCGCCTCCCGTTCTCGGTGGCCACCTTCGAGGTGCCCGATCCGACCGGGGACTTCTGCCGCCGCGGAGGGCGCTTCGGCCCCCATTCGAGCAATGAGTCGTTCAGCCCGATCTACTACGGACGTCTCGTCTTCATCGCCTACTTCAACGCGGGGGTGCGCGCGGTGGACGTGCGCGATCCGTTCCACCCCACCGAGGCCGGCTTCTACATCCCCTCCGTGACCGCCAGGACCGACAAGCGCTGCGTGGAGGTGGCGGGTGGCCCGCCGCGCTGCAAGGTGGCGATCCAGACCAACAACGTCGACGTGGACGACCGCGGCTACGTCTACCTCGCGGACCGGGCCGACACCGGGCTCCACATCGTGGAGCTGACCGGCTCCGCCCGCCGTCGCCAACTTCTCCAGGTGAGCCCCAGGCCATGAGCCGTTTCATCGATCTGTCCGTGACGGTGGACGAGAACACGTTCAGCCCGCCCTCGACCAACATGAAGCTCGAGGTGACGCCGCACCGGCGCGGCCCCGGCTTCTGGCAGGTGTCGAGCGTGAACCAGAGCCTGCACACCGGCGCCCACATCGACTCGCCGCTCCACGTGTTCAAGAACGGCATCACCACCGCCGAGATCACCCTGGACCAGGTGATGGGGGAGGCCCTGGTGGTGGACCTCTCGTGGTGCGGGGCCAACCACGAGATCACCATCGAGGACCTCAAGAAGGGCGGGGCCGGCGACGTCAAGCGCGGCGACATCGTGCTGCTCAAGACCGGCTGGACCGATCGGATGTACGGGCGCTGGCCCGATTACTTCACGCGGTCGCCCTACTTCCCGCCCGGCGCCGCCCAGTGGCTGGTGGACCGCGGGCCCAAGAACATCGGCTTCGACTTCTTCGAGGAGTACTGCGCCCGCCTGCCCGAGTTCACCTCCGAGGACTTCGCGATGCACCGGGTGATCCTGGGCGCGGGGGTGGTGATCATGGAGGGCCTCACCAACCTGGCCGCGCTGCCCCGCCGGCGCGTGGAGTTCGCGGCCCCCTTCTACAAGATCGCCGGCACCGAAGGAGCGCCCGCCCGGTTCTTCGCCACCGTATGACCGTCCCCGACGGGGTGCTGCTGCGCACCGGGCAGGTCTTCTTCCGGGATGCCGAGATCACCGGGCTCCCCCAGCACCGGGTGGGCCGGCTGCGGAAGGACCCCGCCGTCCAGCAGCGCTTCCCGAGCGTCTAGGGCCGCGAGTCGAGCGCCCGACGATCGGCCTCCGCCCGTTCCGCGGGGCCCGCGCGTATACCTTCGCATGAAGGACACGAACGGGTTTCCCCGGCTCGCGTGGTCGAACCTGGCCGCGCAGTCGGCCGAGCAGATCGGGCTGGCCGCCACCCCGCTGGTCGCGGTGCTGGCCCTCGGCGCGGGAGCGGGCGAGACCGGGTTCCTCCAGACCGCGCAGACGCTGCCGTTCCTCCTCCTCGCCATTCCCGCCGGGCTGCTCGCGGACCGGATGCCCCGCCGGCGGCTGATGGCGCTGGCGGAGGGGGTTCGCGCCGCGTCGCTGATCGCGGCCCTCGCGCTCGCCCAGACCGGCTGGCTCACGCTCGGGTGGCTGGCCCTGCTGGGCGCGGTGGGCGCGTGCGGGACGGTGGCCTACAGCGTCGCCGCGCCCTCGCTCGTGCCCTCGCTGGTGCCGGCCGAGCGGCTCGCCGCCGCGAACGCGCGGCTCGAGCTGGCGCGCACCGCCGCGTTCGTGGGGGGGCCCGCGGTGGCGGGTGCGCTGGTGGGCTGGACCGGCGCCGGCGCCGCGTTCGGTCTCGCCGCCGCGCTCTCCAGCGGGGCCGCGGTCCTGCTGGCCGGCCTGCGCGAGCCGCCCCGCGCGTCCGTGGAGGCCGGGCATCCGCTCGCGGACCTGCGCGAAGGCGCCGCGTTCATGCTGCGCCACGGGCTGCTGCTGCCGATCCTCCTCACCCAGTTCGTGTTCAACACCGCGTTCTTCGTGCTCCAGGCGGTGTACGTGCCGTACGCGGTGCACCACCTCGGCCTCACCGCGAGCCAGGTCGGGGTGACGCTCGCCACCTACGGCGTCGGCATGGTGCTGGGCGCGCTGCTGGCGGGGCGGGTGATCCGCGCGCTACCCTTCGGGGTGGTGATCGTCATCGGCCCCGTCTCGGGGCTCGGGGCCGCGCTGGTGATCGCGCTGACGATCTGGGCCCCGTCGTTCTGGCTGGCCGCGCTCGGATTCTTCCTGATGGGCGTGGGGCCGATCCTGTGGGTGATCAGCACCACCACGCTGCGACAGACCGTGACGCCGTCGCACTTGCTGGGCCGCGTGTCCGCCATCAACATCGCGGCCTACGGCTCGCGGCCGCTGGGCGCCGCCATCGGCGGCTTCGTGGGCGGGCTCTACGGGGCGGAGGCCGCGCTCCTGGTCGCGGCGGGAGGCTTCCTGATCCAGGCGGTGGTGATCCTGATGTCGCCGGTGCTCCGCCTGGGCGAGCAGCCGCGCATGGTCGCGTGAGGCGCGCCGGGCCCGCGCCCGATCACGCCGATCACTCCACCGGCTCCTCGTTCTCCTCGCCGTTGTTCTCCTCGCCCTCGTCGGCGGGCGGCAGGGATTCGATGATGCTGCCGAGCGTCAGCTTCGCCAGGACGAGGCAAAGCCGCCCGTCGTCGGACTCCGCGAGCGTGCTCTCGACGGTCCGGACCGTGCTGTGGAGGCCGTCCACTTCCTCGGAGCGGAGATCGAAATGCGGCTCGTGCTCGACCTGGAACCGCATGCGAGTGCCGCGATTGGACTCGATGGTGATGGTCATCGACTCCATGGTGGTCAGTCCTCCTCTCGCGCCGAGTCGACTCAAGGTGCCCATCCACCTTACAGGCGAAGGCCCGGATGTCAAACGCGAGCGGGGAGGAAGGGAGCACGCCGGCGCGGGTGATGCGGCCACCCGCGCCGGCGCGTCACGCGGTGCTGCGCTTCGGGGTGACGCTAGCTGCTGGAGCGGCTGGTCTGCCCCTGCGGCAGGGCCTCGATGCGGGTCGCGATCGTCTGCCCGTTGCGCTGCTCGTAGGAGGCCTTCACCTTCGTGCCCTCGCGGATGGCGGCCAGGTTCGACTCGCGGCCGTCAACCGTGACCTGGGTGTCCGGCCCCACCTGGAGCGACTTGGTGAAGATCCCGAACGGCCCCGACGAGACGCGCAGCATCCCGGTGGCCGGATCCACCTTCTTCACCGTGCCCTCGACCATGCCCACCGTCGCGGGCCGGCTCATCTCCGTGCTGCGGGGACTCGGGGTCGGCGTCGGCGTGGTAGGGGGCACCTGGGCCCACGCCCCACCCGCGGTCAGAGTCGTCAGCGCCGCGGCCACCATCGTCGTGCGTACGTAACGTGTCATCTAATTTCTCCTTTCCCGAGGGGCACCGCCCACGAGGGGACTTCCGTGAGCCGCGCCGGTTTCGGAGACGAGAGGACGCATCGCACATGCCAGCGAGCGCTCGGCCCCCCGGTCGCGGGCCGGAAGGGGCGATGCGGCACACCGGGACCGCGACCCGCCGTCCGTACCGTCAGGTCTACCGTGTAGAAGGGTCGTGCCGACGAGTGCGGGGCCGCGCTAGGCCACCGCGGCGTGTCCCACCGGAGGCCGGAATTCGGGCATCACCTTCTCGGCGAAGAGCTGCAGGCTCCGCATCGCGTTGTCGTGGCCGTAGTAGGGCGGATAGTGCAGGAGCAGCGAGGTGAGCCCCGTCTTGTGGCGCAGCTCGCGCAGCTTCGCGGTCACCGTCGCGGGCGAGCCGTGCAGCAGCGTGGTGGCCGCAAGATCGTCGTAGGTCAGCGCTTCGGCCCGGTTCTTCTCCGAGACGTTGCCCAGGTAGCCCGCGGTGCCCGCGCCCATGAAGTGGCTGATGTGGCGCACGATGCCCTGCTCGGTGTCGCGCTTGGCGTCCGCGTCGGTGTCGGCCACGTAGACCCAGCGCGCGATGTCCACCTTGCCCGCGGCGGGATTGCGGTCGAGCGGCGCGGGCGCCTCCGTCAGGTGGCTCCGGTAGAGGCCGATCTGCTTGGCCAGCGTGTCGCCCGAGGGCAGCGTCGACAGCATGAGGCCGAAGCCGTGGCGCGCCGCGTAAGCGATGGAGCGGTCGGTGGCCCCCGCCATGAAGAGGGGCGGGTGCGGCTGCTGCTCGCTGACCGGGAACAGCTCGTAGTCCCCCTCGATGACCGACCGGAAGTGCGTCCCCTCGTGCCGGACGCGGCGCTCGTGCAGGAGCGTGAGGATCAGATCGATCGCCTCCTCCTGGACGTCGCGCCGCGCGTCGAAGTCGCGGCCGAAGCCCTCGAACTCGTAGGGCCGGTAGCCGGAGCCCAGGCCGAGCACCACCCGACCTCCCGAGAGGATGTCCACGAAGGCCATGTTCTCCACCACGCGGATCGGGTCGTAGAGGGGCAGGGTCACCACCGCGGTGCCGAGGCGGATGCGCGTGGTCCGGGCCGCCAGGTAGCCCATGTAGGTGAAGACGTCCGGCATGATGCCGTACTGGTTCGAGAAGTGGTGCTCGGCCACCCACGCGGTGTCGTAGCCCAGGCGGTCGGCGGCCTGGATCTCGGCGGTGACCCGGGCGTGGACGGCCCGGTGCGGGTAGGGCTCGCTGGCGTGGTTCGGGTGCGAGGTGAACAGGATGCCGAATTCCATGCGGAGCGCCTCCGAAACGAGCGTGAGTTGGCGTCGAGTCTAGCAGAAACCGTCTTGCCAGGGGCCGGGGCCCTCGTGTATGTTCCGTGGACCCAAGCCCGGTCCGGACTCAATCGACCCGCAGAGCAGACCCCCAAAGGAGGGGACGCCATGGCCGATCCGGTACCTCACAGCCGTCGCTCGTTCCTGAAGTCACTCGGCGTGGCCGGAGCCGCCGCGGGCGTCGCGCCCGCCTTCCTCCGGGGCCGCGCGCAGGCGCAGGACTTCCAGCTGAAGGCCCTCGATCCGGCCGCCAAGCCGGGCGGTACCCTCCGCTTCGGGATCCTGAACGCGCCCGCGCACTTCGACGTCCACCAGTCGGGCACGATCGCCAACCTCGGACCGCAGGCCCCGATGTACGACCTGCTGATCCGCCGCGATCCGCGCGACGGCAACACCATCATCCCGGACCTCGCCTACAAGTGGGACGTGGCGCCGGACGGCAAGCGATACACGTTCCATTTGAGAAAAGGCGTCAAGTTCCACGACGGCGCCGAGATGACCTCGGCGGACATGAAGGCCACCTACGACCGCATCGTGCGGCCGCCCAAGGGCGTGGTGATCCCGCGCTCGTCGCTCTTCACCGCGGTGGGTGACATCGTGACCCCGGACGCGTACACCATCGAGTTCCGCCTCACCGAGCCGCGGCCCCGCGCCTTCATGCTGGGCGCCTTCGCGAGCGGCTGGAACATCGTGGTGCGCAAGAAGTCGCTCGACGACAACGGGGGCAACCTCCGCCAGGTGATGAACTTCCCGGGCACCGGGCCCTTCCGCCACGTCTCGCGGAAGGACAAGGAGGTCTGGATCCAGGAGAAGAACCCCAACTACTGGAACAAGGGGCTGCCGTATCTCGACCGGCTCGAGATCTACAACCTGCCGCCGTTCTCCCCCGAGCTCGGGTCGTCGTTCCTCTCCGGGAAGGTGGACTACGCGCGGATCATGGATCCGGTCTCCTGGCGCAAGGCCAAGGAGATGCCCGGCGTCACCGCGACCGCGATGAACCAGTCGGTCATCCAGGCGTACTTCTTCAACATGAAGCGCAAGCCGTTCGCCGACCCGCGCGTGCGCCGCGCCCTGCACCTGGCCACCGACCGGCACGTGATGGTCGACGTGGTGAAGGACACCGCGCCGATGCAGGTGGGCGGCTTCGTGTACCCCTTCCACGAGTGGTCGGCCCCGAAGGCGGAGCTGGAGAAGCGGCTCGGCTACCAGAAGGATCCCAAGGCGGCCATCCAGGAGGCCAAGAAGCTGATGGCGGCCGCCGGATACCCGAACGGGCTCAAGAACCTGGACTTCGTGGTGCGCGATCTCGCCAGCTTCAAGCTGTGGGCGGTGGCCATCCAGGCGATGCTGAAGGAGAACCTGAACGTCGAGTCGAACCTGCGGGTGGTGCAGACCTCGCAGTGGTTCGAGGAGGCGGGCTCCGGCAACTTCGACCTCGCGATCAGCGCGATCGTGTCCTCGCTGATGGACCCCTCCGACTACTTCACCGCGTGGTACGGCAAGGGCGGGCCGCAGAACTATTCCGGCTGGACCAACGAGGAGTTCCACACCCTCGCGCACAACCTCGAGCGCGAGGTGGACGAGAGCAAGCGCAAGGCGATGATCCCGAGGGCGGAGGAGATTCTCGAGAACGACCCGCCCCTGGTCCCGGTGGCGTGGGAGCAGATCTACGACGCCTTCTACAACCGCGTACGCGGCCAGAACGCGACGAAGTTCTTCGGCATCTACGACGTCACGCGCTGGGACACGGTCTGGATGGCCCAGTCCTAGGATCGGCTCCATCGCGTGCAGAAGTACCTGCTCCGGCGGGGGTTGTTCGCGCTCGGCACCGTGATCGGGGTCTCCCTGATCGTGTTCGTGGTGCTGCGCATCCTGCCCGGCGATCCGCTGGTAGCCCTTCTCGGGGTGGAAGGCCACTCCAAGATGACCCCGGCGGATCGCGCGATCATCATGAAGGACCTGGGGCTGTCGGACTCGCTCCCCGTGCAGTACGTCCGGTGGCTGCGTGACATCGCCACCGGGCAGCTCGGCAAGTCGTTCTTCCGCGGCGACACCGTCCGCGACCTGATCCTGCACCGGGGTCCGCTCTCCGCCGAGATCGCGATCCTGGCCCTGATCATCTCGTGGGTGGTGGGCCTGCCGGTCGGCATCCTGAGCGCGATCCGCCCCAACGGGACCGCGGACGCGATCACCCGCTTCTTCTCCATCCTCTTCATCGCGGTGCCCAACTTCTGGCTCAGCATGCTGCTGGTGCTGGCGCTGCTGTTCTGGTTCGGCTACAAGTCGCCCATCATGGTGGTGCAGCTCTGGGAGAATCCGGCCCAGAACCTCCAGATCATCATCGGTCCCGCCATCGTGCTGGGGCTGGCCCAGGGGGCCTACATCGCGCGGATGTCGCGCTCGTGCCTCCTGGAGGTCATCCGTGAGGACTACGTGCGCACCGCGCGGGCCAAGGGCGCCGTCGAGCGCGCGGTGGTGCTGCGTCACGCCCTGCCCAACGCGCTGCTGCCGGTGGTCACCATCTCGGGCGTGCTGCTGGGCTTCGTGCTCGGCGGCTCGGTCGCGGTGGAGCAGGCCTTCGGGGTGCCGGGGCTCGGCCGCGCGCTGGTGACCGCCATCATCGAGCGCGACATCATCGTGGTGCAGAATCTCGTGCTGCTCTACGCCCTGATCTTCGTGGGCGTCAACGTCCTGGTCGACCTCTCCTACGCCTGGCTCGACCCGCGGATCCGCTACCAGTAGCCGGCCCATGGGCACCCTCCTGCGTCAGAACTGGCTCGCCGCCCTCGGCGGCCTGGTGGCCCTCCTGATCGTGGTGGTCGCCCTGGGCGCCCCGCTGATCGCCCCGCGCGATCCGCTGAAGGCCGACTTCCGCCACATGAACAAGCCGCCCAGCGCGGCGGCCTACTTCGGCACCGACCAGGTGGGTCGCGACGCGCTGAGCCGGGTGATCTACGGCGCGCGCACCTCGCTGTTCGTGGCCTTCTCCGCGGTGCTGCTCGGCACCACGGTGGGCTCGCTCTGGGGCGTGGCGTGCGGCTACCTGGGCGGTCGCTTCGACCTGGTGAGCCAGCGGGTGATGGAGATCCTGCAGTCGTTCCCGGACCTGATCCTCGCCATGGCCATCTCGATGGCCATCGGCACCGGCCTGCCCGCGGTCATCGTGGCCATCGCGATCACCCGGATCCCGTTCGGCGGGCGCGTGATCCGCTCGGTGGCGTTGAGCGTGAGCGCGATGCCGTTCGTGGAGGCCGGCCGCGCCGCCGGCGCCTCGCAGCTTCGCGTGATGACCCTGCACGTGCTGCCCCAGTGTGTGGCGCCCTACCTGGTGCTGGCCACCACGCACCTGGGGGTGGCCATCGTGATCGAGGCGGCGCTCGGCTTCCTGGGCGTGGGCGTGCCGCCGCCGACCCCGACGTGGGGCAACATGCTGGCCGACGCCATCACCGGGCTCGTTCCGCAGTGGTGGCTCGTACTCTTCCCCGGGCTCGCGATCACGATCACGGTGCTCGCGTTCAATCTGCTGGGCGACGGCATCCGTGACAGCCTGGATCCGCGCCTGGCGCCGACCGTGATGCGCCTGGTGACCGGCGTGGGGCGCGGCGGGGCGCGGGGCCGCGCGACCGCGACGACGGCGCCCTCGGCCACCGCCCAGGGCGAACCGGGCGCGGCCTGAGCGGCGCGCGGGCGCACGGGATGGACCTCGAGTTCCTGAACGTGGCGGCCGCGCCGCCGCCTCCGCCTACAGCCACGCGGTCCGCGCTGTCCCAGGTGATGCGCAACTTGCAGACCGTGCTGGCCGGCGCCGGCACCACGCTGGCCCGCGTGGTCATGGCGCGCGTCTACCTCACCGACTTCGCCGGCTACGCGGCCATGAACGCGGCCTACGCGAGCTACTTCGCCCCCGGC
>Ga0070693_100001548_pt1 | contig 10393 bp, 10 predicted proteins | sample KBSK1103metaG_FD_65472 | JGI IMG/M metagenome (GOLD analysis project Ga0070693, IMG submission 65472) | Corn, switchgrass and miscanthus rhizosphere microbial communities from Kellogg Biological Station, Michigan, USA - KBS K1-10-3 metaG | ecosystem: Host-associated > Plants > Roots >...
TTCGAAGAACCGCAATCCCCAGCTCGCATGGACCGACGTGCCGGCGGGCACGATGTCCTTCGCGATCATCTGCCACGACCCGGATGTTCCGAGCCGCGGCGACGACGTGAACAAGGAAGGGCGCACGGTGCCCAGGTCGCTCGCGCGCGTGGATTTCTTCCACTGGGTGCTGGTGGACCTGCCGCAGTCGATGGCGGGCGTGCAGGCGGGCGAGTTCTCCTCGGGCGTGGTCTCGCGCGGCAAGCCCGGTCCCCACGCCCCGCACGGCGCGCGCCACGGCATCAACGACTACACCGGCTGGTTCGCGGGCGACAAGGACATGGGCGGCGACTACTACGGGTACGACGGTCCGTGCCCGCCGTGGAACGACGAGATCCCGCACCACTACACGTTCACGGTGTTCGCGCTCGACGTGGCGCGCCTGCCGCTCGAAGGCCGCTTCGACGGGCACGCCGCGCGCAAGGCGATCCAGGGCCACGTGCTGGCGCAGGCCGCGATCACCGGGCGCTACACGCTCAATCCCGCCGTCAAGGTTTGATCCGGCTCTTCCTCGCGCTCCTCGCGCTCGCCAGCGTGCCGGCATGGGCGATGGACGAGGCGAGACTGTGGGCCGAGCTGCGCCGCGGCGGCCACGTGATCCTCATGCGCCACGAGAGCACGCTGCCCGGCGCGGGGGATCCGCCCGGATTCCGGCTCGAAGACTGCTCGACGCAGCGAAACCTTTCGCAGGCCGGGCGCGACGAGGCGCGGCGCATCGGCGAGCGCCTGAAGCGCGAGCGCGTTCCCGTCGCGAAGGTCTACACCAGCCCGTGGTGCCGCTGCCGCGACACCGCGATGCTCGCATTCGGGAAATCCGAGGACTGGACGCCGCTCGCGTCGGTGTTCGATGCGCCCGACCGCGACCGCGAGTACACGGAGCGCGTGAAGAAGCGCATCGGGACCTACTCGAGCCGCGAGATGAAGGGCAACGTCGTGATGGTCACCCACAACGTGAACATCGCCTCGCTCACGAAGCTGTCCGTCGCCCCGGGCGAGATGGTGATCGTGCGGCCGGACGGATGCTGCGGGCTTCGCGTCGTGGGGCGGCTACTCCTCGTCGGGGGAGCGTAGCCACTTCTCGTAGTCGCGCCGCGTCTTCTTGGTGGGGCGCCCCTTGAAGCGCGGCGCAAGCCCGTGCATCGACTTCATTTCCGCGGCGAGCGTCGCGCGGCGCGCGCGGCTTTCCGCGGTCTCCTCGAAGAGCGCCGCCGCTATCGTGGCCGAGCCGCGCTGCTCCGACAGTTCCCTCACGACCACGGCATGCTCGAAGGGCGGCTTGCGGATCAGCACCGCATCGCCCACGCGCACCGCCTTGGCGGGCTTGGCGCGTTCGTCGTTCACCGATACGTGACCCGCGGCGATCGCTTCCACCGCGAGCGTGCGCGTCTTGAAGAACCGTGCACACCACAACCATTTGTCTAGGCGCGTAGCTTTACCTCGAAGAGGTGAACAGGCTCCGAGGTGCCCGTGTCGAATTCCGCGCCCGCATGGATGCCGGCGGTGGCCACGGCACTCGGCGACTTCGCCTTGTCGTAGAGGACGTACATCGCGCCGAGCGCGAAGTCGCGACCCGAGCCGATCGCCCAGAAGCGGTCGAACTCGAAGACCTCGCGCATCGAATACACCGCGAAGATCCCGGTGGGGTTGGCGATCATGGCCGTCATCTGGCTCGACTCGTACGGGTCGTCCTCTTCCTCCTTGGGGTTGAGGAACGCCTCGTCCTTCAGCATCGGGTGCAGCTTTCGGAAGCTGTCGTAGATCGCGGCCTTGCCGTGGAAATCCAGGTCCTTCGCGCGCGTGAGCAGGTTCTCGAGCACGAGCTGGTGCGCGGCACTTCCCGCCACGCCGACGTAGGAGTCGCCGTACTTCGTGATCTTCTCGGGGTGGCGGTCATATGCCGGGGCGAGCCGCGTGGTGCCGAAGGTCGTGAGCGAATCGGCCGCGATCACGGCGGTGTCGCCCTTGCGGACGACGACGATGGTGGTCATTTGAAGGAAGCGAGGAAGGCGCGGCGTTCTTCTTCGGAGTCGATATGAGCCGCGAGCTGCGTATAGAGTTCCTTGAGGTTGCCCGACTTGCCCGCGGCGTCCTTGATGAGCACGCGCGCGAGCGGACCCACGTAGCTCGCCAGCGCCTTCTCCGCGGCGGCGAGCGTCTCGGGCGTGAACGTCGTTCGCGTCGCCGCGGGCTTGGCCCCCGCGCTCGTCGCGGCAGCGATCGGCTGGGACTTGGCGACCGCGCTCTTCACGCCGGACATCTTCTTCATGAAGGCCTGCTGCTCGTCGCCTTCGGGCACGTTCTCCGCGAGCGCGCGGAAGAAATCCTCGACGCTCTTCGCCTCGCCGAGGTTGCGCTTCACCAGGACGGAGGCGAGCGGCCCCACATGGCGCGTGAGCGAGCGCTCGATCTCGGCGAGCGTTTCTGGCGGAATCGAAAGCGCCGCGGGCTTCTGCGCGGGCGCGGCTGTGCCCGACGTGCCCTTCATCGCGCTCGAGGTCGCCGTGACGGGCTTGCCCTGGAGCGCCTGCAGCATCGCGGCCTGGAATTCGCGCGCGTTCTGGAACCGCTCCTCGAGCTTCCTCGCCAGCGCGCGCGCGATGACGGCGTCGAACCCGGCCGGAAGGGCGGTGTTGATCGAGGAGGGCTTCGGCGGCTGCGCCTGCAGCACCTTGTGCATCACGGCGGCGGGCGACTCGGCGAGGAAGGGGCTCACGCCCGTGAGGAGCTCGTAGAGGATCACGCCCGAGGCCCACAGGTCGGCGCGGCCGTCGGCGGTGTGGCCCATGAGCTGCTCCGGCGCCATGTGGGTCGGCGTGCCGATCGCGGTGCCGGTCTGCGTGAGGTTCGAGGTTTCGAGCCGCGCGATGCCGAAGTCCATCACCTTCACCTTCGGGCCCGGCAGGATGATGAGGTTCGCGGGCTTGATGTCGCGGTGGATCACGCCCTGCTTGTGCGAGTAGTCGAGCGCGGCGAGGAGCTGCTTCATGATCTCGAAGATCTCGATCAGCTCGAAGCGCCTGCCGCCCGTGATGAGCTTCTTCAGCTCGTCGCCCTCGGCGTACTCCATGACGATGAACGCGAGGGCCTCGTCGCCGCCGTATTCGTAGACGCCGATGATGTTGGGGTGCTGCAGGCGCCCGCCCGCCTGCGCCTCGCGCTTGAAGCGCGCGATCGCGTCCTGCATCTCGGCGGCCTCGAGGTAGTCGCCCAGGATGATCTTGATGGCGACCTTGCGCTCGATGACCGGGTCGAAGCCCTCGTACACCATCCCCATCGCGCCCTTGCCGAGCGGACGGGTGACGGTGTACTTGCCTATCTGCTTTGGATGTTCGGGCATGCCTTTCCGCTTGCCGCCTACCGCCTACCGCCTACCGCCTACCGCTCTATCAACTTCATGGCCTTCTGCAGGCTGCGGCGCATGCGGTTGAACGACGTGCCGAGGACGCCGATCTCGTCCTTGCCGGCCTGGAACTCGGCCACGTTGAAATCGCCCGTCGAGATCTTGTCCGCCGATGCGGACATGCGCGAGATCGGGCGGATGATCATCACCGAGAGCATCACGTTCAGCACGATGAAGGTCACCACGAAGATCGCCCCGAGCGAGGCCATGAACGCCTTGAAGGCCTCGTTGGCGTTGTGGATCGGCAGCGACATCGGCACCGACACGACCTGGGCGCCGATCACCTCCATGTGCTTCCAGCCGAAGCCGTTGTTCTCGCCGTAGAGCTTGATCATCGAGGCGGGAGCCGCGGCCGGGACGCTGTGGCAGGCGAGGCATGCCGGATCCTTGATCTGGATCGGCCGCGCGATGTAGAGCATGCGCCCGGAGGGCGTGTCGCGCTCGCCGTTGATCTCGCCCGTGCCGGTGCCGCCGTTGCGGAAGTAGTTGACGATGTCGCTCTCCCACTCGACCGTGCGGTTGGCCGGGTTCGTGGGATTGAGCGTGGCCTCCTTGTAGCTGAAGTCCGGGTATTTCTTGCGCAGCGTCTTGAACGTCTCCGCGGCCGCGTAGGCGGGCACCGATTGCGGCATGAATTCTTCCGCGAGGTGGTGATCGATCCGGGGCTTCACCTGCGAGACGGTGTAGCCGCGGATGGCGAGCGCCGCCTCCATCATGAGGCCGGCGCTGCGCAGCACCTCGTCCTTGGCGTTCCTCTCCAGCAGCTGGTGCGACACCCACCCCGAGACGCCGATCCCCGCCGCGAACACGAGGAACAGCACGATATTGAACTTGAGCCGCAGACCCATGGATTCCTCCCTTCACCCCTTGTTACGCCGAATAGTACCCTTCGGATTCGACCTTATGAACCTCGCCGCCTGGCTCGCCCGCGCCGCCCGCTCGGACCCGCGCCGCATCGCCGTGTATTCGGGCGATCGGGCGTGGGCCGATTACGGCACGCTCGCCCTTCGCGCGGCCCGCGTCGCGGCGGGGCTTGCCGCCTCGGGCCTCGAGCGGGGAGATCGGGTGGCGATCTTCATGAAGAACGCGCCCGAGTACCTGGAAGCGATGTACGCCACCTGGTGGGCGGGTCTGGCCGCGGTGCCCGTCAACGCGAAGCTGCATCCGCGCGAGGCCGAGTTCATCGTGGCCGATTCGGGCGCGAAGCTCGTGATCGACGACCCGGCGCAGGTGCGCAAGCTCGCGGCCGACGCCCCACTGCCGCTTGCGCAGATGGAGCCGGGCGCGCTCGCGTGGCTTTTCTACACCAGCGGCACGACGGGGCGGCCCAAGGGCGCGATGCTTTCCTTCCGCAACCTCGCGCAGATGACGTACAGCTATTTCTGCGACGTGGATTCGGTCCCCGCCCACGGCGCCTTGCTGCACGCGGCGCCGCTCTCGCACGGCTCCGGCCTCTACAACTTCACGCATCTGGCGCGCGGCGCGGCGCAGGTCGTGCCTGAATCGGATGGCTTCGACGCGGCGGAGATCGCACGGCTGCTGGCCACGCACCGCGAGGTGTCGTTCTTCGCGGCGCCCACGATGGTCAAGCGCCTGGTCGATGCCGGCATCGAACCCGGCGGCTTGCGCACGCTCGTGTACGGCGGTGGGCCCATGTACCACGCCGACCTTGCCGCCGCGATGCAGCGGCTGGGCAATCGCCTGGCGCAGATCTATGGCCAGGGCGAGAGCCCGATGACGATCACCGCGCTTTCGAAATTCCACCACGGCGACAAGGCGCATCCGCGGCACCTCGAGCGCGTCACCTCGGTGGGCACGCCGCACAGCGTAGTCCAGGTCACGATCCGCGACGCGCAAGGGCGCGAGCTGCCGCCGGGCGAGGCGGGCGAGATCTGCGTGCGCGGCGACGTCGTGATGTCGGGGTACTGGAACAATGCCGCGGCCACGAAGGACGCGTTGCGCGATGGATGGCTCTGGACCGGCGACGTCGGATCCTTCGACGAGGACGGCTTCCTCACGCTGAAGGACCGAAGCAAGGACCTCATCGTGAGCGGGGGCTCCAACATCTATCCGCGGGAGGTCGAGGAGGCGCTGCTGGCGCATCCCGCGGTCGCCGAGGTGAGCGTGGTGGGAAGGCCCGACCGGGAATGGGGCGAGTCGGTGGTGGCCTTCGTCGTCGCGCGCGGCGCGCCGCCCAGCGCCGAGGAGCTCGATCGCGCATGCCTCGAGCGCATCGCGCGGTTCAAGCGGCCGAAGGAATACCGCTTCGTCGCGGCCCTGCCGAAGAACAATTACGGGAAAGTCGTAAAGTCCGAGCTGCGTTCCCTGCTGAAGGACTGAAGATGGCCGAGAAGCTGTTCCCGGGATTTCGCGAGGAGCTGGTGCGGGCGAACGGCATCGACATCCATTGCGTGGTCGGGCCGAAGCGCGACGGGCCGGCGCTGCTGCTCCTGCACGGCTATCCGCAGACGCATGCGATCTGGCACAAGGTGGCCGCGCCGCTGGCGCAGCGCTACAACGTGGTGGCTTCCGACCTGCGCGGCTACGGCGATTCGGCCAAGCCGGCGGCCAGCGCGAACCACGAGAGCTACTCCAAGCGCGTGATGGCGCGCGACCAGGTGGATCTCATGGCGGCGCTGGGCTTCGGCCGCTTCCTCCTCGTGGGACACGATCGCGGCGCGCGCGTGGCGCACCGCCTCGCGGTCGATCACCCCGGCTCGGTGGACAAGGTCGTCGTGCTCGACATCGCGCCCACGCTGGCGATGTACGAGCAGACCACCGAATTCTTCGCGCGCGCGTATTGGCACTGGTTCTTCCTCATCCTTCCCGCGCATGGCCCCGAGCGGATGATCGGCGCCGACGCGCGCGCCTACCTGCGCGAGAAGATGGCCGACAGCTACGACCGCGGCGTCTTCGCGCCGGGGGCGTGGGCCGAATACGAGCGCTGCTTCACGCCGGGGGCGATCCACGCGAGCTGCGAGGATTACCGCGCCGCCGCGGGCGTCGACCTCATCCACGACCGCGCCGACCGCGATGCGGGCCGCGGTATCAGGTGTCCCCTGCTCGCGCTATGGGGCGAGCGTGGCATCATCGGGCGTTGCTTCCGGCCCGTCGACGAATGGAAGCGCGTGGCCGCCGACGTGCGCGGCCACGACGTTCCCTCCGGGCATTACATACCGGAAGAAGCGCCGGACGTGCTGGTCGCCGAGCTCGAGGAATTCTTCGGAGGACGCAAGGCTTGAAAAACTATCGCATCGCGGTGGTCGCCGGCGACGGCATCGGCAAGGAAGTGGTCCCGGAGGGCCAGCGCGTGCTGGAAGCGGCGGGCCGCAAGTTCGGCTTCTCGCTCGCATGGGACGAGAAGCCGTGGAGCTGCGAGTACTACTCGAAGCACGGCCGCATGATGCCGGAGGATGGCCTCGCGCAGATCCGCAACCACGACTCCATCTTCCTCGGCGCGGTCGGCTTTCCCGGCGTGCCCGACCACGTCTCGCTCTGGGGGCTGCTCATCCCGATCCGCCGGGGCTTCCAGCAATACGTGAACCTGCGCCCCGTACGCCTCATGCCCGGCGTGCCCTCGCCGCTCGCCAACCGCAAGGCGGGCGACATCGACTTCTGGGTGGTGCGCGAGAACAACGAGGGCGAGTACTCGAACGCGGGCGGCATCATGCACGCGGGCACCGACTACGAATTCGCCACGCAGCTGTCCGTGTTCACCCGGCGCGGTTGCGACCGGATCATGCGCTTCGCCTTCGAGCTCGCGAGCACGCGGGCGAAGAAGCACGTGACCTCGGCGACGAAGTCCAACGGCATCTCGATCACCATGCCGTACTGGGATGAGCGCTTCAAGGCGATCTCGGCCGAGTACCCGGACGTGAAGACCTCGCAGTACCACATCGACATCCTCACGGCGCACTTCGTCCAGCACCCCGACTGGTTCGACGTCGTGGTCGGATCGAACCTTTTCGGCGACATCCTCTCCGACCTGGGGCCGGCATGCACGGGCACCATCGGCATCGCGCCCTCGGCGAACATGAACCCGGAGCGCGAATACCCCTCGTGCTTCGAGCCGGTGCACGGCAGCGCCCCGGACATCTACGGCAAGGCGATCGCGAATCCCATCGGGCAGATCTGGTCGGGAGCGATGATGGTGGGGCACCTGGGCCATCGCGACGCGGAGGACGCGATCGTGAAGGCGATCGAGCGCGTGCTGGTCGACGGACCGCGCACCCGCGACATGGGCGGCAAGGCCAATACGGCCGAGGTCGGCAAGGCCATCGCCGAAGCGTTATAGGGATCCATAACCGGAGGAGCGAAGAATGAAGAGACGTGAATTCCTGGTCGCGAGCGGCGCAGCCGCAGCCTCGATCGCATTGCCCGCGCGCGCGGCATATCCCGAGAAGCCGGTCCACTACATCATCGCGTTCGCCCCGGGCGGCGAATCCGACATCGCCGCCCGCCTGCAGCAGGAGGTGTGGCGCAAGAAGTGGGGCCATGAGCTGGTGGTCGAGTCGAAGGCGGGGGCGGGCGGCGCCCTCGCGTGGTCGCAGCTGAACGGCTTTGCCGGCGACGGCTACACGGTCATGGGCACGAACCTGCCGCACATCGTGCTGCAGCCGCTCGAGGGCAACGTGCAGTACAAGACCGAGGACATCACCAACGTCAACTTCTTCAACTACACGCCCGATGCGATCGTGGTGCGCAACGAGTCGCCCTTCAAGACCTACCAGGATTTCATCGCGGCGGCGAAGGCCAAACCGGGCGCGCTGAACTTCGCGGGATCGGGCACCAACTCCGCCAACCACGCGGCGCACGCCCGCCTGAACGACGCGGCGAAGATCCAGACCACCTATGTCGCGTTCAAGGGAACGGGCGACCTCATCTCGTCGCTCCTCGGCGGGCACGTGGACGGAGCGATGTCGTATTCGTCGCTGGGCCTCGCGCAGAGGAGCAAGACGCGCCTCCTCGCGGTCGCCACGCCGCAGCGCCTTTCGTATTTCCCCGACGTGCCGACCTTCCGCGAGCTGGGCATCGACTGGGTGGATGGCGCCTATCGCGGCGTGGGCATGCCGAAATCGACACCCGAGGAGATGCGCCGGCGTGTCTCCGACATGTTCTCGGAGATCGGCCGCGATGCGGAGTTCCGCCGGAAGATGATCGACCAGGGGCTCGAGATCGTGGACATCGGCTACGACAAGATGGCGTCCTTCATGGAGGAACGCAAGAAGGCGTACCTGGATTCCGCGAAGCTGCTGGGCCTCCTGAAATGAGGGCCGGCTTCCTGCAGGAATGACCCGGGACGGCTGCTGCGCCGCACCATGGCAGCGGCCGTTTCATCGTGCATAATCGCCGCTCCCCGCTCGATTGCGCACGACAATAGAGACACCATGAAAATCGGTCATCCAAAGAATTTCTGGGGCGGAATGCTCTTCATCGTCCTGGGGCTGCTGTTCGCAGTCATCGCGCGCGGGGTCCCGGGCCTCGCATTCCTGCCCGGATACTCGATGGGCACGCCCGCGCGCATGGGCCCCGGGTTCTTTCCGTTCTATCTCGGCGTGCTCCTCACGCTCCTGGGCGTCGCGATCGCGATGGGCGGCCTCAAGGTCCATCCCAACGATCCGGGCAAGGTCGAGAGATTCCACTGGAAACCGATCTTCTGGGTGCTCGCTTCCATCGTCGTGTTCGGCCTGGTGCTGAAGATCGTCGGCATGCTGCTCGCGGGAATGATCCTCGTGATCGGCGCGTCCATCGGCAGCCACGATTTCAAGCTGAAGCCGGTCGTGATACTCGCCGTCGCGCTCGTGATCTTCTGCGCGCTGGTGTTCGTGGTGGGCCTCAAGCTGCCGATTCCGCTCTGCCCCGACGTGGAGTCGCTGCAGCAGTACGGGTTGTGCCGCGCCTAAAGGAGCACGCATGGATCTCCTGAACAACCTGGCTCTGGGCTTCGGCATCGCGCTTCACTGGCAGAACATCCTGTATTGCTTCGTGGGTGTGCTGCTGGGAACGCTGATCGGCGTGCTTCCGGGCATCGGGCCCATCGCCACCATCTCGATGCTGCTTCCCGCCACCTTCGTGCTGCCGCCGGTCTCGGCGCTCATCATGCTGGCGGGCATCTACTACGGCGCGCAGTACGGCGGATCGACGACGGCCATCCTCGTGAACCTGCCGGGCGAAGTGTCCTCGGTGGTCACGTGCCTCGATGGATACCAGATGGCAAGGAAGGGGCAGGCCGGCAAGGCCCTCGGGGTCGCGGCGCTGGGCTCGTTCTTCGCCGGCAGCGTGGCCACGCTCCTCATCGCAGGCTTCGCGCCCCCGCTCGCCGAGCTGGCGTTGAAGTTCGGTCCCGCGGACTATTTCTCGCTCATGGTGCTGGGACTCATCGCCGCGGTGGTGCTCGCGCACGGCTCGCTCATCAAGGCGATCGCCATGATCATCCTGGGACTCCTGATGGGCCTCATCGGCACCGACGTGAATTCGGGTGTCGCGCGCTACAGCTTCGGGCTGCCGGAGCTGATCGACGGCATCGGCATCGGCACGGTGGCGATGGGCATGTTCGGTTTCTCCGAGATCATCCGCAACCTCGAGCACAGCGACGAGAAGCGCGAGGTGTTCACCAAGTCGATCACGGGACTCCTGCCCAACTGGCACGACATCAAGCAGTGCGCGATGCCCGCGATTCGCGGCACGATGCTGGGCTCGGCGCTGGGCATCCTGCCGGGCGGCGGGCCGGTGCTCGGGTCGTTCTCCGCCTACACGCTGGAGAAAAAGCTCGCCAAGGATCCGTCGCGCTTCGGCAAGGGCGCGATCGAGGGTGTGGCCGCGCCCGAGTCGGCGAACAACGCCGCGGCCCAGACTTCCTTCATACCGCTGCTCACGCTGGGCATTCCTTCCAACCCGGTGATGGCCCTCATGATCGGCGCGATGATCATCCACGGCATCCAGCCGGGCCCGCAG
>Ga0070693_100001550_pt1 | contig 10389 bp, 8 predicted proteins | sample KBSK1103metaG_FD_65472 | JGI IMG/M metagenome (GOLD analysis project Ga0070693, IMG submission 65472) | Corn, switchgrass and miscanthus rhizosphere microbial communities from Kellogg Biological Station, Michigan, USA - KBS K1-10-3 metaG | ecosystem: Host-associated > Plants > Roots >...
GAGGAGATCGAAGGCGCCGGTGGTAGTATCCTTGGCGAAAGGCTTGAGCCAGGTGATGGTCGCCGATGGCAAGGACACCAGGGCGATCCGTCCGTGCTGGGTAGCGTCGCCCACTTTGGTGCGGACGTGCAGCTCCTCGGTGTATCCGCTGCGAGTGACGTACTGCGGGATGTCGTTTGTACGCTGGCCGCTCGCCGGCGTCCGTGTCGAGATCAGCAGTGACGTGCCGGTCGGTGAAATGGAAAAGTCGGATACCGTCTCGCTGCTCTGCAGATAGATCGGCTTGAGACCAAGCGAGTCGCGGAGCAATCGCTCGGCGCGGGCGATGCTGTCGGCGCGAACGCGGTCACGTATTGATTCGAACAGGTCTCGCTGCTGCTGCTCCAGCCGTCCACGCTGTCCCTGCGCTTTCGTCGAATCCGATGGAGCCGGCCCCTGCCTGATGTCGGTCAGCTGTCGCAACATCCCGTTCCCGAGATCGATCGAGAAGACGTTGTTGCTGCGGATGAAGAAAACTTGCCGATCGTCGGCGGAGAATGCCGGATTTCGTTCAGATTCGACGGTCTGTGTAAGACGCCGACTTGTTCCGGTCGTCAGATCGTTGATGTACAGGTCACCGTTGAAATCCACCGCCGAGTATCGGCCATTGTGCGAGCGTTCGCCGCGGGCGAACCGCGATCCCGTCGAATCGATCTGTTGAATGGAGACGCGCTCGGGCTTCGACCCGGGCACCGCGCGCACCCGAAACTGTTTCGGGGTCTCACGCCAGTCGGTTCCAGGCTCGAGCCAGGTGAAGTAGATCCATTTGCTGTCCGCGCTCCAGCGTACGTCGGTCGGCTGGCGTCCGTAGAGCTCCGGGCCGCGCATGATGTTCTTGATAGAGAAATCGAAGGGCTTAGACGTCTGCGCGACGGATTGAGCCGGCAGCACGGCGAGTGCTGTCGCGATCGCCAGAGTCGGGATGTGGCGAAGTGATGCGTTGAACACTGGTTGAATTCGGGTTGAGTCAGGTCGTCCGATGCTCCGGCCCGGCGATGTCCGGTTGGTACCGCAACAGCAAGACGCCGAAAATAATCATCCAGAGCGGCAGAAGGTAATTGTTGACCGCTGCGATCGGACCCACAGTGGCGGTCACGTTGCGAAACATTCCAATGAACCCAGCAGCTGCCGTCGCTACACCGAGGTACCCGGCCCAACGCGGGAACCGCGAGCCGCGAGCGAGCATCGCCAGACCAGACAGCAGAAAGAACAGACTGAAAGCGAGCTCGCCCAGAAACTCACCGATGTAGTTGCCGAGAAAGCTGTTCAATCCGGCAAAGGTGGCGCTGATCACCGCACGCTCTGTTTCAGCTGCCGTCGCGTACGCCTCTGCCAGCGTCCAATGTATGCTCGGCCAACGCAGCAAGCCGAGCATCATGCTGATGGTAGCGACGACGGCGAACAGCATCGCCACTCGCATGCTGCCTTCCCGCACCCCGCGCAGTGCCTGGAATGCCGCCACGCCTGCGGGAATCCAGATAAGCGGGAGAAATCCGTATATCGCCCACACTGCGCGACCGGTGGCACCGGTCGCCAGCAGGCTCGGCAAGACCTGACTCGCATCGCCGTCGAGCACCTGGGGGTAGTTGAAGCGCGCCGCGAGGAAAGCGAAGACGCCCATGAACGCGAGCGCTCCGCCGATCAGAAACAATCCGCCGACCCGAATCGTGGTTGCGTTGCGCATCGGTGCTTCCTGAGTGAGGGAAAGAGTTCTTCCTGTGCTCAGGAAAAGAGCACTACGGCGTTGCTGCCGGAAGTCTCAGCTCGAATGTCACTCCGCCGCCGTCGCGCGGACGGTAGGTGAGCTCTCCATTCTGCGCCTCGGTCAGGCGCCGGGCGATCCAAAGTCCGAGGCCCGTAGACTGCCCGTCAGCGGCTTTTCCGGGCGACTGGTAGTAAGGCAGAAACATCCTGTCGTTCTCGGTCATTGGCATCCCGGCCCCCCGGTCACTCACTCTAAACACCACCGAATCGCCATCCACCCCGCCGGTCAGCTCGATCGGAGTCCCCTCCGGCGTATGCTTGAAAGCATTGTCGACCAGGTTGACCAGAATCCTCAGCGAGTGGACGAAATCGAATCGCCCGAAAGAGATCGTCGACGGGTCGTCGAGAGAAATCCTGAGCCGATCCTGGTCGCGTCTGGCCGAGACGTGCTGCTGGACCGCTCCGAGCAAATCGTCGACGGCGTTCACCTCGATCTCGAGTGGAAGCGCACCGCCATTCAGCCGCCCGAGGTCGAGGAGGTCGGTGACGAGCCGATTGAGCCGATCGGCCTGCTCTTCGATCATCAGGGCGCGCTCGTCGCCGAGCGGCTGCATCTCGTGGGCGAGTCCCTTGATCGCTGTCAGGGGCGTGCGCAGATCGTGGGACAACGACGCCAGCAGTGCATCCTTCAGCTTGTCCGCCTCTCGCAACGCCTCGGCTCTCTCGACGGCGACGCGCTCGGAGCGCGCGCGATAAAGCAGCTCGGCGGCAACAATGCTGGTAATGAGAAACACCACCAGAACCAGCCAATCGAACGGATTGCGAACGAGCAACGTGTTGTACGGCGGCAGGAAGAGCCAATCGAAGAGCAAGAACGAGATGAGCGCGATGGTGATCCCGAGCGATCTGCCGCCTGCCGCGCTGGCGCCGAGCACCACGAGCAGGAAGACCAATGCAACGTGCGCTTCGCCGAGTTGCGGCCGCGCCGCCATGAGCACTATCGTGGCTATCGCAAGCGCAACGAACGCGAGCAACCAAATGGTGCGGCGGTTCGTCACGTGTCCTTCCGCTGCGCAGATAATGGAGTGAAGCGATATCCTACGCCCGGCTCAGTGATGATGTACTGAGGGTCGAGGGCGTTCGACTCGATCTTTCGACGGACGTTCGCGATGTGAACGCGAAGATACTGCTGTGCGTCGCCGAACTTGCGACCCGGCCACACCGCGGCGAAGAGCTGCCGGTGCGTCATCGTCTTGCCGGCGTCCGACATCAGTACTCGCAACAGATCCCATTCCGTTGGAGTCAGGTGTACGGGCTCGCCACTTCTGGTAAGCGTTCGTGCTTCGAGATCCATCCTGAGCGCACCGTTCACGATCGTCTTTGCTCCGATCGAACGCGGAACGTTGGCGCGTCGCTGCAGCGCGCGCACTCGCGCCTTGAGCTCGATGGTGCTGAAGGGCTTGGTGACGTAATCGTCGGCGCCGGCATCGAGCAACGTCGCTTTCTCCTTGTCGGCGTGACGCGCCGAGAGCACCAGGATCAATGCGTCGGAAGATTTGCGGATCTCCTGACAGACTGAAATCCCGCTGGTATCCGGCAGCCCAAGGTCGAGCACGATGAGCGAGGGCCGCTCGCGCGCGGCGAGGTTGACGCCTTCGCTGCCGGTCGCGGCTTCGATGACTCTGGGAAAATCCTCGGCGAGGGCACGGGAGACGACGTCTCTGATGCGCGGCTCGTCGTCGATGATGAGGGCGGTGTGGATTGCCACCCCTTTATGATCGCATCCCGGAGAGCCGGGCACTACGCCGACGACCTACTGGACATTTGTGAAATCTTTGTACGGAGCGGTGCCGGCGTGGGCGAGCTTTACTAGCTATGGCAAAGGCATATAAACGGTTGAAGCACTTCCTCTTTGGGAGGCCACTACCGAGCGAGCGTCTCGAGCACGAGCGACTGAACAAGAAAACCGCACTCGCCGTCCTTTCATCCGACGCGATCTCGTCGGTTGCCTACGCCACCGATCAGATCCTGATTGTGCTGGCGGTGTTGGGGACGGCGGCCGCGGTCCAGTACGCGGTGCCGATATCGGGGGTGATCGTCGGGCTGCTGGTCCTGGTCGGCCTGTCCTATCGCCAGACGATCTTTGCCTATCCGAACGGCGGTGGCTCCTACACCGTCGCCAAGGAAAATCTCGGAACGGGGCCCGGACTCGTTGCCGCCGCGGCTCTCCTGACCGATTACATCATGACGGTCGCGGTCTCGATTGCAGGCGGAGTCGCCGCGATCACTTCGGCATATCACGCCCTGATCCCGCACACCGTCCTGCTATGTGTGCTCTCGATCTCGATTCTGGCGATCGTGAATCTGCGCGGGGTGCGCGAGTCCGGTCTCGCCTTCAGCGTGCCTACTTACGTGTTCGTGCTGATGATGATCGTTCTCATCGGCTACGGCGGATATCGCGCCTTCCTTGGCAGCGGGCCGGCCGACGTCAGTGGCGTTGTGAGAGTCGACACGGTGTCCCTGCAGCATCACGGTCTGGCGAACGTTCCAGCCGGTTTCGCACTCGCTTACCTGCTCATTCGCGGATTTGCTGAGGGCTGCGCGGCGATGACCGGCACCGAAGCGATTTCCAACGGCGTGATGGCGTTCAAGCAGCCGGCGCAAAAAAATGCGGCGACCACCCTCGGGCTGATGGTCGCCATTCTGGCGGCGTTCTTTCTCGGGACGAGTCTTCTCGCGCGGCACTATGGTGTGATGCCGACGACGACGGATACGGTTCTGTCGCAGCTCGCCGATCACATCTTCGGTCGCGGCGCATGGTACTACGTCTTTCAGTACAGCACCTTCGCGATTCTGGTGCTCGCGGCAAACACCGCATTCGCCGACTTCCCGAGGCTCTCGGGAATTCTGGCGAACGATGGGTACATGCCTCGACAGCTGGCGGCGCGCGGCGACAGACTGGCGTTCTCCAATGGCATCATCGCGCTGGGTTTGATCGCCGGCGTCATCGTCTGGATTTTCCGCGGCCAGACAAACGCCCTCATTCCGCTCTACGCTGTCGGCGTCTTCATCTGCTTTACGCTTTCGCAGGCAGGCATGGTAGTGCACTGGTTCCGGTCGCGCGCGCCGGGGTGGAAATGGAAGGCCGCGCTCAACGGAATTGGGGGCGTCGCCACTGGAATAGTGTCGATCATTCAAGTGGTCACCAAGTTCGTGGAAGGCGCCTGGATCGTGGTGCTCATCATCCCGCTGATCATCCTCTTGCTGAGGAAGATCCATCGCCACTACCAGCAGTTCGCCGCCGAAGTGGAGTTCAAGGGCCAGAGTCCCATTGCGCCCCTGCACCACTCCGTGGTCGTGCCGGTGAACGGCATTACCAAGGCGACTTCCGCGGCTCTCGTCTACGCGACGGCGATCTCCGACGAAGTCGTCGCCGTTTACATCGAAGTCGACCAGCGGGCGACGGCGAAGATGAGAGCGGACTGGGAGGACTGGGATATCGGCGTTCCGCTGGTGGTGATTCCGTCGCCTTATCGCTCGGTGCTGCGCCCGCTCGTCGAGTACGTCGACAATCTGCGGCTGGTGATGCCCGGTGAGCTGGTGACGGTCGTGGTCCCCGAGATCGTTCCCAAGAAGTGGTGGGAGCATCTGCTGCACAACAAGACGGCGTTCTACATCAGAACAGCGTTTCTGTTCAAGCCCAACGTCGTCGTCACCACCGTGCCGTTCCTCCTCGGCCACGCCTATCGCCTGCGTGACCTCTTCGAGCACGACGATCAGCTCGACGAGTCGCCAGAGATCGCCGAGGCCGCCGTGCAGGCGGACCCCGTCGAGGGGCAAGTCGAGGCAGCATGAACTCCCGGGCGCTCTTGGTGTTTCTGGCGGCAATTGGTTGCAGCGGCGCACCCCGCGAGACGCGGTTTGCCGACGAGCCAGCTGCTGGTAAGAGCCTGGTAGGGGCGTGGGATGCCCGACTCTCGCTCACTCGCCCGTATTCCCTCGGCGTGTCTACACCGACGAGCCGTCGCATCTGCGGGACCATCGGATTCGTCGACAACCATCGGCCGGGTCAGGACGACGCGACCGCAGTCGGCGTCTACGATCTCGATCTCGCGCGCCTTGGACTCGGCTGGATGGGCGAGGATGCGTTCCCTGCGGCTCTCCTCAGTCTGCCCGCAAATTCCGACGTCGGCGCGAACCGAATCAGGGATGACTCGATCACGATCGTTCTGAATCCCGGTAGCAGCGAACGCATCGTACTACTAGGACGGCGGGAAGCGATGGGTGTCGATGGTGAGTGGTTTGCCCGGTCCGCGCGTGGAACCGCCAGCGGCTCGTTCTCCCTGCGCCCGCACGACTCAGCGCGGCGCAGCTGCTAGCTAGGCCGCTCGCGTCGCCGTCTCGAACGGGACTTCGGTGCTGCGCGGGACCTTTCGGCCACTGATCACGCTGAACCACTCGTGCGCCGAGGCTACGAGAATCACGATCACTGACGACAGAAAGAATGCGGCGACGACCGCATCGATGCGGTCGTTGAGGATCAATCGATGCGCGTCAGCAACGGATTGCACGCCCGCGGGCAGCCCACCGGTGGCGAGCCTGTCCCGCACCAGCTGCGCGTGGGAGAGGAATCCCAGTTTGGGATCCGCCGAGAAAATCTTCTGCCAGCCGGCGGTCAACGTTACCGTCACCAGCCAGCCCAGCGGCAGAATCGTCACCCAGGCGTAGCGCGCTTTCCCCATCTTGATGATGACTGTCGTGCCGACGCACAGTGCCACCGCCGCCAGCAGCTGATTCGATATTCCGAACAGCGGCCACAGCGAGTTGATCCCGCCGAGGGGATCCATCACGCCCTGATACAGAAACCATCCCCACATCGCTACCACGATTCCGCTCGCCATCACTACGGCGGGATACCACGAAACCCTGCCGATCGGCGGCCACACGTGCTTCAGCAGATCCTGCAGCATGAAACGCCCGACACGGGTTCCCGCATCTACCGTCGTCAGTATGAACAGCGCCTCGAACATGATGGCGAAATGGTACCAGAGTGCCATCGCCGTCTGCCCGCCGAGCACGCGCGAGAAGAGGTGGGCCATTCCCACAGCCAGGCTCGGCGCACCACCCGTGCGCGAGAGAAGCGTGCTCTCGCCAACCTGCTGCGCCAGCAGCTGCATCTGCGCCGGGTCGAGAGTGAATCCCCATTGCTGGACCGCCGCCGCCGCACTCGCGGCAGTCGTGCCGATGGCGCTCGCCGGAGCGTTGATCGCGAAGTAGACGCCGGGCGTCAGCACGCACGCGGCGATCAATGCCATCACCGCCACCAGCGACTCGGTGAGCATCCCTCCGTATCCCACGAATCGTGCATCCGCTTCGTTCGCAATCAGCTTCGGCGTGGTCCCTGACGCGATGAGCGCATGAAATCCGCTGATCGACCCGCAAGCGATGGTTATGAACGCGAACGGGAAGATCTTTCCCGCGAACACCGGCCCGGTTCCATTGGTGAACTGGGTCAACGCCGGCATCTGGAGCGGCGGAAGCACGATCACGATTCCCAGCGCCAGCGCCAGCACAACTCCGATCTTCACGAACGCCGACAGATAATCCCGCGGCGCCAGCAGCAGCCATACCGGCAGCACGGACGCGAAGAAGCTGTAGGCCATGATCAGCAGCGCCAGCGTCCGACCCGTCAGCGTGAATACCGGCGCGAGAGTGGGATTGGCGGCCACCCAGCGTCCGGCAAAGAGAGAGACCATCAACAGCACGAGCCCGATGGCGCTCGCCTCGAGAACGCGGTGAGGGCGCACCCAGCGCAGGTACACACCCATGATCAGCGCCGTCGGGATGGTGAGACCCAGGGTCACGACGCCCCATGGACTTGCCTTGAGCGCGTTGACGACCACCAACGCCAGCACCGCGATCAGCACGATCATGATTCCCATCACCGCGATCAGTGCGGTGAAGCCGGCGACGGGTCCGATCTCCTCCTTCGCCATCTGACCGAGCGACTTGCCATCACGCCGAATCGACGCGGCCAGAATGACGAAGTCCTGAACCGCGCCGCCCAGCGCTACGCCGACGATTATCCAGAGCGCGCCGGGTAGAAATCCGAACTGCGCCGCCAGCGTCGGACCGACCAGCGGACCAGGGCCGGCGATGGCCGCGAAGTGATGGCCAAACACCACCCACCGGTTGGTTGGAGTGTAGTCGCGGCCATCATTGAGGCGAACCGACGGCGTCGGACGCTCGGCGTTGAGCTCGAAGATCCTGCTGGCGATGAACCGGCTGTAAAACCGGTACGCCACCGCGTAAGTGCACAGCGCTGCCACCAGCAGCCACGCGGCATTGACACTCTCGCCGCGGGACAGCGCCAGCCAGGCGAAACTGGCCGCACCAAGAGCGGAAATCACCGTCCAGATAGCAATCGTGCGCAGTCGTCGCATCAGCATTTCAGCGGAGGCGTTGAAATTGAGTATGCGTTATCTTACGCCGCAACCGTGCACCCACAGACCTGCGTGAAACCCTCCTTCGCACACAAAGCGACGCCTCTCTTCGTTCTGCTCGCACTTGCGCTCTCGCTGTCGTGCTCGAAGCCGCCCGAGACCGCCGCATCGCCGGTCGTGCTGCGTCCGTTGGAGCGGATGGCCGGGCAGGAGATTGTCGTCTTTCCCGTGCAGTATCTGTCGTGGACCGATTCACTCGGCTGGGGCCAGCAGATAACCGACCGCGCCGGGTTTCTCGCCAGACTCGACGACCAGATCGAAGCGGTGCTCACCGCTCGCGGCCTCGGACAAACCTGGACATATGGACGCGAGATCGCGCGCGCCTCCAAGATCAACAGCATCATCATGCGCGATGCCCACAGTCTGTCGGCGGAATGGCTGCGGGGGCGGGTCATCCCTGAGACAGCGGTGCGGGATCCGCTCGCTTCGCAGATCCGCGGACTCGTCGGCCTCAAGGGACAGCGCTACGCCCTGCTGCCGGTCGAGCTGAGACTGGAGAACCACGGCGCTGGTATGGGCGTTGCGACCTTGCGGGTGGTGATGATGGATTCGCGCATGGCCCTCATAAAATGGGCGGGAGAGATATCGAGCGATCCGATGAAGACGGTGTCGCCGGCGCTGACGCAGAGCGTCGCGAACCATTTCGCGGATCTCGTCGTCGCCCCCTGACGACGTGACGACAGTCTTCCACGTCTCGGATCTCCACTTCGGCTGGCCCGCTGTTCCCGAGCAGATCGAGGCCATCGAGCGGATCATCCACGAACGCAAATTCGATGTAGTCGCCATCTCCGGCGATCTCAGCCAACGCTCCCGTTCCGGCGAGTTCCAGCGCGCGGCCGTCTTCATTCGAGATGCCAAGAAGGTGAGCAAGGTCATCACCATTCCCGGCAATCACGATGTTGCGTGGTGGAAAGCTCCGCTCGGCGTCCGCGACAGGAGCCGGATCTACGAGAACTATCGGCGCTTCATCGACCGGAACCTCGAGCCGGTGCTCCACGTGCCGGGTGCGACGTTCGTCGGTCTAAATACATCGCACGGTGTCACCTGGCGGACGCTGACGTGGAACATGCGCGACATTTCCATCATCGGTGACATCCACAAGCACCAGCTCGATGAGGCGAAGCAGCTTTTCGACAAAGCACCGGCCAGGGATGCCCGCGTGATCGTGATGCACCACAACCCGGTCCGCGGCGAGCTGTCCCAGCGCCATGGACTCAAGAATACGCAGAAGATTCTCGGGGCTTTCGCCGAGATGGGCGTCGATTTAGTCTGTTGTGGACACGACCATCAGGAATCGGTGCACTACATCGAGCACACCCGGAAGGGCACGGTGATCTCGACCGCCGGCACGGTCTCCAACCGATCCCGCGGGGGACGGCCCTCCTCCGTCAACGTCATCGAGATTGGAACGAAAACGATCGACGTCACAACCCACATGTGGTCCAGGGAGCAGGGGACGTTCGTCAAAGGCCCGCACAAATGCTTCAAGCGCTCGGACTATGTGGCGGCTGAGTGATCGCGAGCAGCTCGCGCTGGAGCTGGACGAGCCGCCACCAAGGAACGCCGACGAGCTTCGCACGCGTCTCCAGCGGCTGGGGCTTGGCTCCCAGTACAGAGTGAGACTCACCAGCAACCGCACGGTCGTCGTCAGCTACGGAGGTGGAGAGCTGCGCATCCATAACAGCTTCCTCGAGGCCGACGAGGAGATCTGGAAAGCGATAATCAACTTCGTTCACGGGCGAACACGCATGGTCCGCAACGAAGCACGCCGAGCGATTCTACAGTTTCCGGTTTCGCGTCCGGCGGATAGTGTACGCCGCAAGCGCGCCCGCGAACGGACCGATCCGGCCGATTTGCCTTTGATCCGCGAGCTGTCCCGCTGGCACCAGGAGTACAACCGCGAGCGCTTCGACGGATCGCTGCGCGAAGTCCCGATCCGCATCTCGCGCCGCATGAAGAGCCGCCTCGGTCACTACAGTCCCGCCAGTGAGGGCTGCGACCCCGAGATCGTGATCAGCCGGCGCCACATCCGCCGCGACGGCTGGGACGAGGCGCTGCACACGCTGCTCCACGAGATGGTGCACCAGTGGCAGGACGAGCAGGGGCTCGTCGTGGATCATGGGGCGAGTTTTCGGGCGAAGGC
>Ga0070693_100001552_pt1 | contig 10385 bp, 11 predicted proteins | sample KBSK1103metaG_FD_65472 | JGI IMG/M metagenome (GOLD analysis project Ga0070693, IMG submission 65472) | Corn, switchgrass and miscanthus rhizosphere microbial communities from Kellogg Biological Station, Michigan, USA - KBS K1-10-3 metaG | ecosystem: Host-associated > Plants > Roots >...
GAGCGACAGACTGAGCATAAGGCTGGTGTTGGACGCGAGCGGGCTTGTTGTTGGTCGCCAAGGCCATTTGCCATTTGGCGAGGATTTCGGAGAGAGCGGGAGTCAGGAGAAGCATCATTTTACGAGCTATGAAAGGGATGGTGAGAGCGGAACTGACAACGCATTGCATCGACAATACATGGCGTACACAGGGCGATTCAATCGCCCTGATCCCTTAGGCGCGAGCGCCCCAGCACTTCTTTGAGGGGCGACACGTCGGAACGAAGCTCAAAGCGACGGACGGATTCAACGGAGACCCAGTGTTACCGAAGGACAAACCTGGGGTGGACCGGCTTGACGGACAAATCAGCGGGTCGGAAGTCTGTGCCTGGTTGACGATTCTGGAACACGATGTTGAGGTCGTGAACTCCGCGAACATCAATTATCACTGGTGGGGCCGAACAGCAGTTCCGTACTCAGGTACATGTTGAACAGCCTCCCGGACAGGTCGTGGTTTAGCATGCCCTTCATGATTGGTTACGGATCCCGGTTGCCTGGTATTGAATAATTCAGGTTAGTGGTGATAGTCATGAAATTCCATCTTTGGAAACGCGCGATCATTGGCGCATTCCTAGCGGGAGCGACTGTAACTCCTGCCCTCGGCATCATCGAAGAACGTTTGGCTTGGCGCTGCGAACCGCGGGTCAGTCTGTTCTGAAAACGACACAGATACTGCACATTGTTAGCTACATCCGGAGAGCACGCATAGCAGACTCTTTGATTCCAGGTTCTCACGCCCCTGGCGAAGGAGGCCCATGAATATCATTTGGACTCAGCTCGCAAGGCGTCAACCGAACATCAAAACGTCCTACTGTCGATCAGGAAAGTGACCCATATCGAACCCCGAAGCTTGCGCGTTGCTTAACCTACGGGTTACGTTCTGACGAGCGGGCATCGGCGCAAAGAGTGTTAATGGCTGAGATCAGCGACATTAAAACTTTTCTATTCACGTACGGTCCTCGATGGCTCATCGCCATCTTAATTCTTGTCATCGGCTTGCTGATCTCCAAGCTGACCAAGCGATGGCTCACAAAGATATTGAATCGCAGCCGCATCAGCAATGATCAACTGCTCAGGAGCTTTTTTCTCCGCTCGGTATCTTTGACCATAGCAATACTCACAACGCTAGCCGCACTCGCGAACCTTAACGTTGAGGTGACGTCGATCATCGCGAGCCTCGGAATAACCGGATTGATTCTTGGATTCGGATTGAGGGACACGCTTTCGAATTTCGCGGCGGGCTTGCTGCTGCTGATCTACCGGCCCTTTCAGGCGGGTCATCTTATCGAGGTCGAGGGCTCTCAAGGTGAGGTCAAGGAGTTGACTATCGTTAATATGCAGATGGTCACGACCGACGGTGTGCGAGTGATAATGCCCAACTCGAAAGTGTGGGGCTCGAAGATCGTCAACTATTCGCTGAGCGACCGGCGTCGCATTGAACTCACCGTCAAGGTTCGCGAAGACGATGTGGAACCCGCGATAAGCGCGATTCACGCGGCTCTGTCGGACGACGTGAGAATTCTGAAGTCACCCGCGCCGCTTGTGCGAGTCACATCGGTCACGGACAATACTGCTGTGCTTAGCGTCTTGGTGTGGACTAATCCGGAAGACTTTCAAAAGGTCTCCGATGATGAATACCTTAGAATCTTTAACCAGCTTCGCAAAGCTGAGTTGCAACTCATTTGATCTGCAACGACAGGAGAAAACACAATGAGCTTGAAGACATCAGTTCGACTTATCATCTCGCTGACGCTCCTTGTCAGCCTTGGAGTAGTCTCGTACGGCCAAAGACGGCGAGACGATCGACGCTACGATCGGCGAGACAACGATCGATGGGATTTTCTGGGTCAGGCGCACGTAGACGGCCGATCTGACCACGACAGGATCCGCGTAAACAACTCAGGTTCATTCCGCGCTCTGCAACTTGGAATCAGAGACGGCGCGATTGAGTTTTACAAAGTGGTCGTCCACTTCGATAACGGCGAAGATCACCAGGTAGAAATAAGAGACCGAATCGCCGCAAACGAGAAGACACGAGTCATCGATCTGCCGGGCGATCGCCGGCGCATTCGAAGCGTCGAGTTCTGGTACGGCAAGGGTAACTGGCGGACACGCCCGACAGTAAATCTGTGGGGCCGGCGCTAGCGGAGCCACGGCTGGCGCCCGCGACTAGTCAAGCCCAGCGAGTTGATTCCTCGGGCGCCGGCTTATGCTCCCTTCGCCGCGGCGAGAGGCTCGTCCTTCTTTACGACTTTCTTGGTGACAAACATCAGGACGCAGCCTACCAGCCACGAGATAAGGGGGCCGATTGTCGTTCCGAGTACAATGTGCGCACCAACGTGAAACCACGTTTTTCCGTCGGCGTTGCCACTGTATTCCGGGGCGCTGAAAATGTTATCGCGGCCCGTGCCGATCGCGACTACGATACCGATCGCTACGATCAACTGTGCGAGAACGCTCTGGACCCACAACGCCGGCAGCAGTTGCAAGTAGCTACCGAATCCTGTCGTGTGCACGCGGATCGCTGAGTAGACAAGACCAATCAGCAGGACCACCGATATGCTCAGCCATTTGACGACGGCGTTCGAAGTTCCCGCGAGAGACAGTCCAAAACGCGCAATCCCAACGATCGCTATCAGGAACAGGATCGGCTTAGAGAAGGAAACGTACTCTGAAAAACGCTTTCCAAATATCATAAGTGTCCTTTCGCGTTGTTTGGTTTGGCCGCGATGGTATCAAAACATCAGCGGCTCTCCAAATCAAAATTGATCTTACTCGTCGAGTTGGTACTTAAGCCGCAGGAACCTGAAAGGAGGTCACCATGAACATAACCGCAAGAATTTGTGGGCTGGCTTTGGTGCTATCGACCGCGAGCCTCGCTGAGGTTCAAGCCCCACCCCGTCATGGGCCGCGAGGGGCCGCAACGGACGTTGCCAACGATGAAATCAAGACGGCGGTGCTGAAGGGCGCTTCGACGGCCGTGAGCGATCAACAGCTTCGTGTTGTCAGCATCAACAGCGAATATAACGTTGGCGTCGGTGTCGTGCGCCGGGCTAAAACCGAGGGGCGAAATCCAGGCGGCGGCATCGAGCACAGTCAGATTACCGAGGTCTACCACGTAATCGAAGGCACTGGGACGCTCGTTACGGGCGGAGTGATTGAGAATCCGCGCGAAAGTCCTTCCGACAGTGCGGTGGTAAAAGTGCTAAACGGGCCAAGCACCGGCGGCGGGCCGATTCAAAACGGAGTTAGCCTCAAGCTGGGCCCCGGTGACGTAGTTATCATTCCTCCCAACACCCCCCATTGGTTCAGCGAGATCAGATCGGATCAGATCGTGTACCTGGTTGTACGCATCGACCCTCACAAGGTATTGCCGGCTGGTTTTGTTTCGAAGTGATCGCAGGGGACTAGTCCACCTGGGCCGCGAAAAGGAAAAGGGTGGCCGATGCCACCCTCCCCTTCCAAGCTCATATCATTCAACTACACCCCCGCGTAGGAGTGTAAGCCCGGAATGATGAAGCTCACGCCCAACCACGTGAATATCACCAACGCGAATCCAAGCAGCGCAAAGTAAGCGCTCCTCCGGCCGCGCCATCCGTGCGCAATGCGCGTGTGCAGGAATCCCGCGTAAGCCATCCACGCGACCAGGGCGCCTACTTCCTTCGAATCCCATCCCCAATATCGCCCCCACGACTCATTCGCCCAGACGGCTCCGGTGATCAGGAGCAACGACAACAACGGGAAGGCCACACCCACCGTGCGATATAGCAATGAGTCAATCGTCTTGATGCCTGGCAGCGCGGAAACAACCGCTTCGCGCTTCCACGAGAACAGTGCCACGAGAAACAGCGCGACTGATAGACCCATCAATCCGCCGAACTCAACCGGGTTCGAAGTCATGCTGAGCTTAAGGCTCGAGGAATTTTGCTGAACCCAACGCTGAGCATCGTCAACGGTGACCGGCTGCTGCGATTGCTCCGACATCCATACGGCGAAAGCTGGATACTCTCGCGCGGGTACTCGCTGAGCAGGGTTGTCGAGGGTCTTCATCTGGAACAAGAGCAAAGCCAGCACAAGCACCTGCAAAATCATCGCGGCGTTGAAGGCCTTCCAGCCCCACGCTCTCACTCTGTCATCGCGGTTGAAATGATCTCGTATCAGAAGCCCGATCGCCGCGACGATCACCAGCAGCGTCAGAGCCATCAACGGCCCGACCATCGGAAGCTCGGTGCGCAACGGAAGCGAGTTCTTATCGAGAAACAGATTCACTGTGTACTGCATATGGAACGGCACCGAATAAGCCTCAGCCGTGCCGTAGCCGAGAGTGCCCAAGACCAACAAGCCGTAACCCGCTGCCCATATCGCGACGGCTTCGGATCGAATGCCGTCCTTGAGCAGATACGCGAACGCGAGCCCAAAGCTAAACAGGCAAACGCCGTATGCGAGCGTCGCGATTGAAACGTGAATGGGCCGCCAGTAGCTGTCGAGAATTGGCGGCAATGTGCTGATGCCACTTCCGAGCATCATTCCCAATGCGAGAATCACTACAAGGATCGGCATCGATAGAGCACCCAGCGCGCGATACTTCGGCTTGCGAATCACGACCAGCGTCGCGATACCCGCGCCCGCGCAAAACCCCAACGTGAGCGCATACAAATTGTCCAACGGAAAGTATCGCCACACGCCGTTGATTCCGGCTTTCCAACCTTCTTTGTCGCCGGCCTCCACCCACCGAATCATCCACCCGGAAAGGTTGAAGCAATATCCGAGCGCAGTGGTGAACAGACCGAGCCGGTCGAGCACGCCTTCTTTCACGAAAATATTGGTGACCAATAGAACGGCGGCGCAGATGTAACTGATCAGCGCGAGCATCACCAGAGCGTCGCTGTAGATGAAGCCGACCGGCCGCCCGGCTTGAATGCGGATCATTATCAGCAGGACGGCGCCCGCGATCGGCAGAATGATCGGCAGCAGGCCCGCGGCCTTCGCGGGAAGGCTCAACTCGAGCTCGGGCAACATCGCTTCTTCGTGCTTTATAGCTCTACTCATCTTTTGGTCCTCCCGTAACAGACTGCACAAGCCAATTGAACCGGCCTTCGAATGCAGGCCTGTTCCGGTTTGTATTTCCGCCGAAGTATATCTTGGAGCCGTCGCCGTCAGGCTCAATTACCGCCCACACTCGCTGATGCGAGAAAAAGAAAACGCTGCACAACGCCAGGACCAATAACGTGAACCCGATGTATACCGGTGTACGTCCCGGATCATACTGAATGGTCAACGTATGTGTGAGCGAGACCTTCTCAAAATCTCTCAGGATGATCTTGTTACCATTGATCAACAGCGGATTGTCGCCGCCGTCTTTGACTTTCTCACTCGCCTTTGTCAGATACTCGTCAGCAAGCTGTGGATTGAAGGCGAACGCCATGTGACGTTTTCCATCCGCGCCGGTTATCTCGAGCTGCGCCGCAGGATTGTTGTACTCACGCGAAAGAGTCGTCGGGCCCGACGAGTCTACATCGAAATCCGCAAAGAAGCCCACGTACCGTACGGTGCCGATTCCGGGAACCTCGGCCGAGCCGTTTCGCATGATCGTTACCGGCTGGCTTGGCGTTCCACCTCCTGCCGCCGGCTCAAAGGTTATGGTGATCTGGCGAGCGTTGCCCACCGGCATGAAGGAGTTTTGAAAGAAGCGATAGCCTCGATAGTCACCAACGTTGTTGAGGTGAACAAGCATGTCCTGCTGGACGTTGCGCTCCTTGTCGATGATCCTGATCGAGCTGAGCCAATCAATCGTGTTCGTCTGATCCAGAGTGCCTTCCGGCTTGATCAGCTTCTGCTGCAGGTCCAGGCACTCAATCTGAAATGGAAGCATCGCCTGCGCCTCGCGCGCCCCATCAATCGTTATTTCCGAAGTTGCAAAGACGTTTGAGGTCTTGCCCGGTTTGATTTCCATTGGGCCGCCCAAACCATAGCGGCTCGTGAGAAATCCGCCGGTGAAGATCGTCAGCAATGCGACGTGAACGATGTACGCGCCAAGACGGTTCCAGGCGTTACGCTGCGCGAAAACTGTGATGCGATTATTCTCTTCAGTGACGCGGCCCCTGAAGCCGAGTCTTCGCCAGGCCTTCTTTACTGTTTCGGCGGCGTTTTGCGGGCCCGCGTGATGTGTTGTTTCAGAAGTAAATTGCTGAGCCGCGATGAACTTCGGGGATGCTGAAAGTTTTGGTTTTCGCACGTACGTCCAGGCAGCCGGAAAGCGATCGATTGAAGCCAATATGATGTTTAGTCCGGTCACTGCCAACAGCAGCGTAAAGTAGCGAGAGCGGTAAATATCGAAGAAGTTCAACGCTCCGTAAACGGCTCTCTGCGCCGGTTTCAGGTTGCTATAGTACTTTTGAAAACCATCGACATTGACCTGCATTACGAACATCCCAATCATGCAACACAGCAGGAGAATGCTCAGCATCACGATGCCAAAACGGACCGAGCTCAGGAGTCGCAGCCCCTTGTCGATCAATGAATCGCCCTTCTTGGCGATGATCTTGACCGCCGGAGTCGCCGTCGCCGCAGCTTCGTTTGGCGGAGCTATTTCAGTTTCGGTTGTTGCCATAGCCAATTTCCAAGGTAGTTTCGGGTGATCTCTGTCGAAGAATAATTAGACAACCACGGCGCATTCTAGCAAGCCCCATTTTGAGGTGTCAACGCGGAGCAAGTCTCACAATATTAAGAGAAACCGTAACTAGAGAGATCGAACCCGATGCTTCCTTCTCCTTTAGTAGATATTTGAAATGATGTCGTGCAAACAACGTTCCGGCTTATCATCTGCGCAAGTTTCCCCGGTACGCTACGGCAGTCAGCCAGTCTCATAATCCGGGTGGCTCTGAGGGGCGCAATTTCACTCAAGAATGGGAAAGTTTCCTCCCGATGATTACTTCCTGGGTTCCGACGGCCGGAGTTCGACACGACTGGGCAGCGCCCGTGAATCCATCTCCAATAGGTTAACGACTACTGTCGCGACGTCTTCCGGCAGGAGCTTCCAGGTCGTTGCGGGATCACGCTCGCTGTTTCGACCGAAGCTGGTGTTAACCGAGCCCGGCATCACACAGCTCACGCGAATATGATCGTATCGCACCTCCTGCATCAGCGCCTCAGAGAACCCGAGTAGCCCAAACTTCGACGCACAGTAAGCGGCCATCCCCGGGATTGGGTTCTTACCGGCGAGGCTGCCGACGTTGATGATGTAGCCACCGCGTCCCCTCATCAGCGGAATGGCTTCGCGGCAGCAGTAGAACACCCCCGAGAGATTTGTTCCGATCGTCGCGGCCCATTCATCCGTGGTTGTCTGCTCGACGTTGTTGTGCGAGCCGATCCCGGCATTGTTGATGAGGATGCCGACACCGCCGAATATCTCGTTGGCTCGGCGGAAGAGTGATTGGACGTCCGAGTGACTACTCACATCGCAGGCGATGCCGTGAATTTTGTCGCCGTAACGAGACTCCAAAGTCGCAACCGAACGCGCAACTTCGTCTTCTTTTCGAGAACAGATCAAGACGCTTGCTCCGCGCTCGAGAAGCGCGAGCGAAATCGCAAGCCCGATACCTCGCGTTCCTCCGGTGACGACGGCAGATTTCTTTTCTATATTGCTCATATGACTACCCTAACGAAGCGGCGAATCATGAGCAACGTCCCGCAACTTCGCAAGCTCTTCAATCGAGGAATGAATAACCGAGGCGGCGCGCGAGTCGATAGACCAGCGGAATAGGAAGCCCGACGACGTTGTAGTAGTTGCCGGCGATCTCGTCGACGAACAGTCCACCGCGTCCCTGGATTCCGTAGGCGCCTGCCTTGTCCATCGGTTCTCCCGTCTTCACGTACCAGTCAATCTCGCCGTCGGTGATTTGCGCAAACTTGACGAGTGTCTTGTCATAGTCGGCGACTTCTCGCCGGGATTCGATATCGTAGAGCGCGACCCCGGTCATAACAGCGTGCCACTTGCCGGATAACTGGCTCAGCATTCGCCGGGCCGCCGCTTCGTCCTCGGGCTTGCCGAGCAAATGTCCGTCGAGCACCACCACGGTGTCCGCGCCAAGCACCAGGCCGCTATCGAACTGCCGCGCGGCCGCAATAACTTTAGCCCTCGAAATACGTGTGATATAATCCGGCGGTGCCTCGTCAGGATGAGGCATCTCTGTTACGTTGCCAGGCGCTACTTCGAATTCAACACCAATTTGCTGGAGCAGTTGGGCGCGCCGGGGCGACGCGGAAGCCAGAATGATTCGTGGTTTTCTCTCCAGCATGGTTGATAAGTCAGAAGCGGACGGCGAAGCGTTGAATGGTCAACGCCCGAGTCGCCCTCTCGCTTCGAAATACTGAACTTTCGGAGGTCCCTTTGCGTCGAAAAATCTCGTTGCTTCTCATTGTTGCGTTCGCGGCCGCGCTTGCGATCACTGGCGGATGCTCTCGATCCGACGGCGTCGATGGCGATCAAGACGACAGCGTTAGCTTCGATGTGAACGACCCAAGAATAAAAGAGCGTTTAGGTGAAGATGACGGGTACGCATTCGCGGTAATGTATGGGGCTGATATTCACGGCAGCCTCGAAACCTGTGGCTGACCGAGCCACCCTCTGGGTGGACTGGCACGGCGTGTCAGTTATATCAAGGCTTTCAGACACAGGTCGAACTCGGAAGTGCCAACGCTTTCTGTTGATGCCGGGAATCAGTTCTCGGATGATCGCTACGCCGCCAATCAACTGCCCGGCGAAGTTATCACAAAAAACAAGTGGGTAGTCAAGGGATACGGCGACTTCCATCAAGACGCAGCTAACATCAGCTACGTTGATCTTCCATACGTTGCCGAGCTTCTGAAAAAGGACGGCTATGACAAGCGCGTCGAGGAGTATCCGTTCATCAAGCGTTTGATATCGGCGAACATCAAGCCCCTCGACCAGCAATATGCCGCACCCGTTCCCTATGTCATTCGCGAGATAGTCCTCAAGCGCGGAGCCGCCGGTCAGAAACTCAGAATAGGCATAGTCGGTTTCTCCGAGGGGAAACCCGCCGGCGCGAACAATGAGAAGGAGTACAACTACGCGGGCTTCAACATCAGCGATCCCTTCGAGACTGCCAAGAAGATCCTGCCGGAGCTCAAAAAGAAAGTGGACTTCATCATCGCGCTTGCTTACATGCCGTTGGATCAGGCCCAGAAACTCGCTACGGAGAATTCTGAGATAGATTCCCTGATCGGCGCGCGGCAGCTCAGCAACATGGATGAACCTCAGCACTTCAATCGCGCAACGATTACGTATGCGTACAATCAGACGAAATACCTGGGCGAGCTCCGCGTCTATGCCAGGAGCGATGGGAGCATCGACAATCAGGTGAATCGCTATGTGCAACTCGATTCGGCGATTCCTGATGATCCCTCGGCGTTGGAGGTCGTCACCGCGGCGCACACCGAGTTCACCAATGAGCAGAACAAAGTGGCGCAAACGTCTCCCATTTCGTCAAAACCTGCGCCGATGCTGGGCGGAGTCGATTCGCCATACGCGGGCGAAGCGACTTGCGCGGCATGTCATCAAAAGGAGCATCAGGTTTGGGAGACCTCGCGGCACGCCCACGCGATGGCGACTCTCGAGAAAAAGAACCAGCAATTCGACAATGAATGCATTGCGTGCCACGTCGTTGGCTATCAGAAAGGCGGCTTCCAATCTCTTTACACGACGCCGCAATTTGCTAACGTGCAGTGCGAAGAGTGTCACGGCCCCGGGCTTGCGCACTCCGGGAATCCGACGAAGGGCTACGGATTTGTTGCGACGCCCGTGGGGTGCATGCGTTGTCACAAAGAGCCCAACGATCCGGACTTCAATTTCGCGGTCTACTGGCCGAAGATTAAGCACTGAAGCCGAGTACAAGGATGAAGCAACTGCCGGAAACACAACTCTACACGGCTGAAGAGTATCTCGCGCTCGAGCGAAAAGCTGAGTTCAAGCACGAATATATCTCCGGCGAGATTGTGGCCATGGCTGGAGCGACGCGCGAGCATATCCTCATCACCGGCAACATCGCTCAGCGACTAAGAAACCAACTCCAAGGCTCGCCCTGCGAAACTTACTCGAATGGCATGCGAGTGAGAACAACTCCGTCGGACTACGTCTATCCGGATGTTATCGTTGTGTGTGACGAACCTAAGTTTGAAGACAATGAATTCGACACGCTGTTGAATCCCACCGTCGTCATTGAAGTCTTATCAAAGAGCACTGAAGCGCGTGATCGCGGCGAAAAATTTTCAGACTATCGCGGGATCGCGAGCGTGAAGGACGTTGTCTTTGTAAGTCAATATCGAAT
>Ga0070693_100001554_pt1 | contig 10376 bp, 8 predicted proteins | sample KBSK1103metaG_FD_65472 | JGI IMG/M metagenome (GOLD analysis project Ga0070693, IMG submission 65472) | Corn, switchgrass and miscanthus rhizosphere microbial communities from Kellogg Biological Station, Michigan, USA - KBS K1-10-3 metaG | ecosystem: Host-associated > Plants > Roots >...
TTGCTGCTTGGCACGGTTCCTGCTCAGTGTTCCCTGACCTTTCCCGTCGGGCCACCCTTTCCATGATCAACGACACCTCCGGCCAGGACACCGTGCTCGCGCCCTCCGGCACCGCCAGGCGCAAGCCGCTGCTGCTGGTCGCCGGCGGCGTGGTTGTGGCGATCGCCCTTGTGGTGATGCTGTCCGGCTGGCTCGGCAGCTCGCGCTCGGTGGACGTGTCCCGGCTGCGGCTGGCCGAAGTGGCCCGCGGCACGCTGGTGCGCGATGCCTCGGTGAACGGGCGCGTGGTCGCCGCCGTCAGCCCGACCCTGTATGCGCCCGCCGCCGCCACCGTCACGCTGAAGATCCGCGCCGGCGACGCGGTCAAGAAGGGCGACCTGCTCGCCGTGCTCGACTCGCCCGACCTCAGCAACGAACTTGCGCGCGAACAGAGCACGCTCGCGCAGCTCGAGGCCCAGGTTGCACGCCAACGCATCCTTGCCGAGAAGGCGCGCCTGCTCGCGCGCCGCGACGCCGACGAGGCCGAAGTCGCGCGCCTCGGCGCCGAGCGCATCCTCCAGCGTACCGAAGGCGGCTACAAGGCCGGCGCGATCGCCGAGGTGGACTACCTGCGCGCGCAGGACGCGCTGAAATCCGCGCAGATCCGCGCCAAGCAGGCCGGCGCGGCCTCGGGCCTCGAGATCCAGGACGTTGCGCTGGAAACCAGCACGCGGGTGAGCGAGCTGCAGCGCCAGCGCCTCGTCGTGGCCGACACGCAGCGCCGCGTCGACGAGCTCGCCGTGCGCTCCCCGGTGGACGGCGTGGTCGGCACGCTCTCGGTGGCCGACCGCACCGTGGTCGCCGCCAATACCGCGCTGATGACCGTCGTCGACCTGTCCCGCCTCGAGGTGGAACTCGAAGTGCCGGAGAGCTACGCCGACGACCTCGGCCTGGGCATGACCGCCGAGGTGAACATCGGCGCGACCCACGCGATGGGCAAGCTGTCCGCCTTGTCGCCCGAGGTGGTGCGCAACCAGGTGCTGGCGCGCGTGCGCTTCGACGGCACGCAGCCGGCCGGCCTGCGCCAGAACCAGCGCCTGACCGCGCGCATCCTGATCGAGGAAAAGCCAAACGTGCTGTTGCTGCCGCGTGGTTCCTTCGTCGAGAACGAAGGCGGCCGCGCCGCCTACGTGATGGACGGCGACGTCGCCGTGCGCCGGCCGATCCAGCTCGGCGGCACCAGCGTATCGGCGGTCGAGGTCGTGTCCGGGCTGCAGCCGGGCGACAAGGTCGTCATCGCCGGCACCGACGCCTTCGAGGACGCCGAACGCGTTCTCGTCAAAAACTGACCGCTCCACCGACCTCCCGCCGCTGCCACCCACCACTCCCATTTCTACGACGAGGCCCCGCCAATGCTCCGCATGACCAACCTCAGCAAGGTCTACCGCACCCACCTGATCGAGACGCATGCCCTGCGCGGATTCGACATCCACGTGCGCGAGGGCGAGTTCGTCGCCGTCACCGGCCCGTCCGGTTCGGGCAAGACCACCTTCCTCAACATCGCCGGCCTGCTCGAGACCTTCAGCGGCGGCGACTACGTGCTCGACGGCGTCAACGTCAAGGGCATGGACGACAACGCGCGCAGCAAGCTGCGCAACGAGAAGCTCGGTTTCATCTTCCAGGGTTTCAACCTGATCCCCGACCTCAACCTGTTCGACAACGTCGACGTCCCGCTGCGCTACCGGGGCTTCGACGCCGCCGAGCGCAAGCGCCGCATCGAGGATGCCCTGGGCCGCGTCGGCCTGTCCTCGCGCGTGCGCCACTACCCGGCCGAGCTGTCCGGCGGCCAGCAGCAGCGCGTGGCGATCGCCCGCGCGCTCGCCGGCGCGCCCAAGCTGCTGCTCGCCGACGAGCCGACCGGCAACCTCGACTCGCAGATGGCCCGCGGCGTGATGGAGCTGCTCGAGGAGATCAACGAGCAGGGCACCACCATCCTGATGGTCACGCACGACCCGGAGCTGGCCGCGCGCGCGCAGCGCAACGTGCACATCATCGACGGCCAGGTCTCCGACCTGATGCGCGAGACGACGGCCTCGCTCGCCGCCGTGGGAGCGGCTTCAGCCGCGAATGCTTTCGCCGCCGACAATACCTGACCCACGGAGCACACCGCCATGTTCCGCTATTACTTCCAGCTCGGCATCCGCAGCCTGCGCCGCAACCCGATGCTCACCGCGCTGATGGTGGTGACGCTCGCGGTCGGCGTGGCCGCGTCCATGGCCACCTTCACCGTGCTCTACACGATGTCGGGCGACCCGATCCCGCACAAGTCCGACCGCCTGTTCGTGCCGCGCATGGACAACGCGCCGATCGTCGGCTACGCCGCCGGCGACGAGCCCAGCGACCAGATGACCTACCAGGATGCGATCAACCTCCTGGCCAGCGGCCAGGGCGTGCGACGCACCGCGGTGTACGGCATCGGCAGCGCGATCGACAGCGGCCGCGCCGACCTTCCGCCCATCCTGGTGCAGGGCGTCGCGCCGACGCGCGACTTCTTCGCCATGTTCGAGGTGCCCTTCCTGTACGGCGGACCGTGGGACGCCGCGACCGAGGCCAGCGCGCGCGACGCGATCGTGCTCAGCCGCGAGACCAGCGAAAAGCTGTACGGCGCCGGCGTCAACCCGGTCGGCAAGAGCGTGCGCATCGACGACACCGAGTGGCGCATCACCGGCGTCGCCGACACCTGGAAGCCGATGCCGCGCTATTACCGCCTGATCAACGGCAACGGCGGCGGCTTCGTCGGCAGCGAGGACTTCTTCCTTCCCTTCCAGGCGGCGATCCGCCACGAGTTCGGCAACAACGGCAACAACAACTGCAATGGCGAAGGCCCGAAGGAGCCTGGCTTCCAGGGCTGGATCAAGTCCGAGTGCGACTTCATCCAGTTCTGGTTCGAAGGCAAGTCCGCCGCCGACCAGCCGCGCCTGAAGGAATTCCTCGCCGCCTACGTCACCGACCAGAAGAAGCTCGGCCGCTATCCGCGCCCGATCAACGTCCGGCTCGAGAACGTGATGGAGTGGATGAAGCACCTGGGCGTGGTCAGCGCCGACGCGAAGCTGTCGACCTGGCTGGCGTTCGGCTTCCTGCTGGTGTGCCTGGTCAACACGGTCGGCCTGCTGCTCGCGAAGTTCTCGGCCCGCGCCGGCGAGATCGGCGTGCGCCGCGCGCTCGGTGCGACGCGGCCGGAGATCTTCCGGCAGTTCCTCACCGAGGCCGCGGTGATCGGCCTGGTCGGCGGCGCACTGGGGCTGATGCTGAGCTTCGGCGGCCTGTGGCTGATTTCGCTGCAGTCCGAGGAGATGGCCCTGGTCGCGAAGATGGACTGGGCCATGCTCGCCACTACGCTCGGCCTCGCCGTCGGCGCCAGCATCCTCGCCGGCCTGCTGCCGACCTGGCGCGCCTGCCAGGTGACGCCCGCCCTGCAACTCAAGACCCAGTAAGGGGAACGCCATGGAAATCCGTCCGATCTTCTCCTCGCTGTTGCGCAACAAGACCGGCGCGTTCCTGATCGCCGCCCAGGTGGCGCTGAGCCTGGCGATCGTCGCCAACGCGCTCTACATCATCCAGGACCGCGTCGCCCGCTCCGCGCGCTTGAGCGGCGTGGCCGACGAGAGCACGCAATTCCGCTTCAGCGTGGCGCAACTCAAGGACCCGGAAACCGCCGAGGGCAAGCTGGCGCTGCAGGACCGCAACGCGCAGATCCTGCGCGCGCTGCCCGGCGTCGCGTCGGTGGCCTGGACCAACCAGACGCCGCTGTCCACGTCCGGCTGGAACATGGGCCTGTCGCTCGACACCAAGCAGGCGGAGACCACCACCAATACCGCGCTGTACTTCGGCCCGGATTCGTTCGTGAAGACCTTCGGGCTCAAGCTCGTCGAGGGACGCGACATCAACGAACAGGACGTGGAGGTCGTGGATCCGGACAAGTCGCAAAGCCTGGGCCGGATTGGCCTGGTGACGCAAACCCTCGCGAAGAAGATGTTCCCCACCGGCAGCATCGTCGGCAAGACCGTCTACATCGGCACCGGCGCCGACGCCCTGCCGATCCAGATCGTGGGCGTGGTGGAAAAACTGCAGTCGCCGTGGGCGCAGAGCGGCGAACGCGGCGAGCTGTCGCTGATGATGGCGCAGCGCCGCGTGGACAGTTACTCGCAGTTCGCTGTCCGCGCCGAGCCGGGCCAGCGCGACCGCGTGATGAAGGAAGCCGAGGCGGCGATCAACAAGGTGCCTGGGCAGATGGTGATCCACAACGATTCCATGGAGAAAGACCGCCACAACCTGTATCGCAACGACCTGGCGATCGCGTGGATGCTCAGCACCGTCACCGTGCTGCTGCTGCTGGTCACCGGCAGCGGGATCGTCGGCATGGCCACGCTGTGGGTCAACCAGCGGCGCAAGCAGATCGGCGTGCGCCGCGCGCTCGGCGCGCGCAAGGCCGACATCCTGCGCTACTTCATCATGGAGAACGTGATGATCACCTCGGGCGGCGTGGTCGCCGGGTTGGTGCTGGCGGTCGCCTTGAACCAGTTGCTGGTGAGCCAGCTCGAGCTGACCAAGCTGCCGATCGGCTACCTCGCGTTCGGATCTGTGGTGCTGTGGCTGGTGGGCATCGCCTCGGTGTACGCGCCGGCGTGGCGCGCATCCGGAATCTCGCCGGCCATCGCGACCCGCAGCGCGTAGCAGTCGTGGCGAGCGGCGCGGCAGCGACGCGCGGCGACACTGCGCCGCACGCCGACGGTGTGTGCGAACTGAAACTTCCGGCACGACGGACTCCACGCGCTTTACCGGCATCCCGGCATCGCGTTGGGTCGCCGCAGCGAACCAATCGACCGCGCGGTTGCGTCTCCAGGATCACGACGCGAGTTCGGCTTCCTGCGTGGAGTCCGTCGTGCGGGATGGATTCGTCTGCCGCCTGTTTGCACAGCACGTGGAGTGCGTGCCGGTCGCGTCAGCTCGGGGCGTCCCTGCGGCGTGCGGCGCGGTGCGACGGCGCGGGCGCGGACGTGCGGCCGGACGGCGGGATCGACGACGTGCGCGCCCCGCGCGCACCGTCGATCACGACGGCCGCGCCAACGCGACCGCGACGTCAAAAGCGATAAGCTAACGCCATGCCGACCGTACTGGTGATCGACGACAACCCGTCCGTGGCCACCGCGCTCGAGGTCCTGCTCTCGCTGCAGGACATCGACACGCTGCGCGCCCTCTCGCCGGACGAAGGGCTGGCGCTGCTCGAGGCCAACACCGTCGACCTCGTCGTGCAGGACATGAACTTCAGCGCCGACACCACCTCGGGCGAGGAAGGCGTGGCGCTGTTCCGCGACATCCGCGCGCGCTTCCCGGACCTGCCGGTGATCCTGCTCACCGCGTGGACGCACCTCGACGCCGCGGTGGACCTGATCAAGGCCGGCGCCGCCGACTACCTCGCAAAGCCCTGGGACGACCGCAAGCTGGCCACCGCGGTCGAGAACCTTATCGAACTCGGCCAGGCAAACCGCGCCCTGCGCCAGCGCGCGCAGCGCGACCAGCGCCAGCGCCGCGAACTCGAGCGCCAGTACGACCTGCGCGGCGTGGTGTGGGGCGACCCCGCCACCGAGCGCGTGCTCGCGCTGGCCTGCCAGGTCGCGCGCGCCGACGTGCCCGTGCTCGTCACCGGCCCCAACGGCGCCGGCAAGGAGCGCATCGCCGAGATCATCCAGGCCAACTCGGCCGTGCGCGACGGGCCCTTCGTCACGCTCAACTGCGGCGCGCTGCCTTCGGAGCTGATCGAGGCCGAACTGTTCGGCGCCGACGCCGGCGCGTACACCGGCGCGAGCAAGGCGCGCGAAGGCAAGTTCGAGGCGGCCGATGGCGGCACGCTGTTCCTGGACGAGGTCGGCAACCTGCCGCTGGCCGGACAGATGAAACTGTTGCGCGTGCTGGAGACGGGCCGCTTCGAGCGGCTCGGTTCCAACCGCGAGCGCCAGGTGAAAGTCCGCGTGATCAGCGCAACCAACGCCGACCTCGCGACCATGATCCGCGCCGGCACCTTCCGCGAAGACCTCTACTACCGGCTCAACCTGATCGAACTGCACCTGCCGCCGCTGGCCGAGCGGCCCGGCGACATCCTGCCGCTCGCCGACCATTTCCTCGAAGGGCGCAAGCAACTGTCGGAGGCCGCTCGCGCCACGCTGCTGCGGCACGCGTGGCCCGGCAACGTGCGCGAACTGAAGAACACCATGCAGCGCGCCGGTTTGCTCGCGCAAGGCGCCACACTGGCGCCGACTGACCTCGGGCTCCCCGTCGTCGCGAATGCGAGCGCGGGCGCGGCAGCCGGCGCGGGCGTCGAGGCCGAACCGGACCGCGAAGCGATCGAACAGGCCCTCGCACGCGCGCATGGCGTGGTCGCGCAGGCCGCGGCGGACCTCGGCCTGAGCCGGCAGGCGCTGTACCGGCGCATGGACCGGCTCGGCATCTCGCGGCCCTGACGTGGACGCGCAGCGGCGCTACGGTTCCCTCTCCGGTCGCTACGCCGCCCTGGTCGCGCTGCTGCTCGTCGCAAGCGTCGTGGCCACGGTGCTGCTCGGCGAGTGGCTGCGCGACATTCCGGTACTCGTTGCCGCGCTGGTGTTGCTGGTCGCCCTGCCGCTGCTGTTGCTGCTGGTGCGCCGGCAATTCCGCCCGATGCTGTCGCTGTTCCGCGCGCTGTCCGGAACGGTGGGCAGCTACCGCGATGGCGATTTCAGCTTCGGCCTGCGCTGGGGTCGCGACGACGAGCTCGCCGACCTGGTCGCCGCGCACAACGCGCTGGGCGACGTGCTGCGCGAGCAGCGCCTGGGCCTCGTGCAGCGCGAGCTGCTGCTCGACACCATGGTGCAGAACACGCCGGTGGCGATGTTGCTGGCCCTCGAGCACGGGCCGGTCGTGTACGCCAACATCGCCGCGCGCCAGTTGCTGCACCAGGGTCGCAAGCTCGAGGGGCATACCCTCGACACCGTGCTCGCCGAGGCCAACCCGGCGTTGCGCGACGCGCTCGACCGCGGCGGCGATGGCCTGTTCTCGGTCGGCTCCGACGACGAGGAGGAGATCTACCACCTCGCGCGGCGCAGCTTCCGCCTGAACGGGCGCGCGCACGAGTTGCTGCTGCTGCGCCAGATCACGGTCGAGCTGCGGCGCCAGGAGGTACAGACCTGGAAGAAGGTCATCCGCGTGATCAGCCACGAGCTCAACAATTCGCTGGCACCGGTCGCCTCGCTGGCGCACTCGGGCGGCGAGCTGGTGCGGCGCGGCTCGCACGACAAGCTGCCGGCGATCTTCGCCACCATCGAGGAGCGCGCGCGCCACCTCGAGGGGTTCATCCGCGGCTACGCGCATTTCGCCAAGCTGCCGCTGCCGCGGCGCGAGGCTGTCGGCTGGGAGGAGTTCGTGGCGCGCCTGCGCAGCCAGATCCCGTTCGCGCTGGACGGCGAGTTGCCCGCGGCGCCGGCGCAATTCGACCTCGCGCAGATGGAGCAGGCGTTGCTCAACCTGCTCAAGAACGCGCACGAGTCGGGATCGGTGGCGGACCAGGTGTCGCTGCGCGTGCGCGCCGTCGGCGGGATGCTGCGCATCGAGGTGATGGACCGCGGCGCGGGCATGAGCGAGGCGGTGTTGTCGAACGCGCTGGTGCCCTTCTATTCCACCAAGCGCAGCGGCACCGGCCTCGGCCTGGCGCTCGCCCGCGAAATAGCCGAGGCACATGGCGGGCGCATCAGCCTGGGCAATCGCGAGGGCGGCGGCCTGGCAGTCGCGATGGTGGTGCCGGCCTAGGCTGGCGCCAGTTGTCAGTCGCTCGCGCGCGGCTTGCGCGTCGGCCGCTTCCAGGCCGGGATGCTCGATTGCCGCCCGCGCGCCACCGTCAGCTGGCCTTCGGGCGCATCGTGGGTGATCACCGAGCCAGCGCCGATCGTCGCGTCCTTCCCGATCGACACCGGCGCCACCAGCGCGCTGTTGGAGCCGATGAAAGCGCCGTCGCCGATCGTCGTGGTCGACTTGTTGACGCCATCGTAGTTGCAGGTGATGGTGCCGGCGCCGATGTTCACGCCCGCGCCGATGTCGGCGTCGCCGAGGTAGCTCAGGTGGTTGGCCTTGCTGCCGGGGCCGAGGCGCGCCTTCTTGGTTTCCACGAAGTTGCCCACGTGCACGCCCGCCTCGAGCGCGGTGCCCGGACGCAGGCGCGCGTACGGGCCGATCGTGCAGGCCGCGCCGACCTGCGCGCCATCGAGGTCGCAGTGCGCGTGCACAACCGTGCCCGCGCCGAGCCGGACATTGCGCAACCGCGAGAACGGGCCGATGCGCACGCCGTCGCCGAGCACGACCTCGCCTTCGAAGATCACGTCCACGTCCACGTCCACGTCGGTGCCCGCGTGCACCGTGCCGCGCACGTCCACGCGCGCCGGATCGGCGAAGCGCACGCCGGCCTGCGCCAGCGCACGCACTGCGCGCCGCTGGAAGGCGCGCTCGAGCATCGCCAGCTGCCAGGGGTCGTTGGCGCCTTCGGTTTCCACGGCATCGGCCACCACCACGACGGCCGCCGGTGCACCTTCGTCGCTTGCCATCGCGAAGACGTCGGTGAGGTAGTACTCGCCCTGCACGTTGCCGCGGCCCAGGCGCGACAGCCAGCCGCGCAGGCGCGCTGCGTCGGCGGCGACGATGCCGGTGTTCACGAGCCGGATCGCGCGCTGCGTCGCATCCGCATCCTTGTGTTCGATGATTGCGCCGACCCGGCCCGAGGTGTCGAGCTGCAGCCGGCCATAGCCGGTCGGGTCGTCGAGCTCGGCGCCGAGCACCGCGAGCGGACCCTCGGAGGCGAGCAGCGCGCGCAGGCTGTCAGCGCGGATCAGGGGCACGTCCCCGTACAACACGAGTACGCGCGCACCATCCGGGATGCCGGGCATCGCCTGCTGCACTGCGTGTCCGGTGCCGAGCTGCTCGGCCTGCTCGGCCCAGCGCAGGTCGGCCTGGTGCGCGAACGCGGCCTGTACCTGGTCGCCGCCATGGCCGTGGACGATGTGGATGGCTGCGGCGTCGAGTGCGCGCGCTGCGGCGACGACGTGCGCGAGCATCGGCTGGCCCGCGATCTGCTGCAACACCTTGGGGCGTGCCGAACGCATCCTCTTGCCCTCGCCGGCGGCGAGGACGATGACGTGGAGGGGCGCGTTCATGGGCGGGGTGCGCGACGCTGCGCGCGGCCGGGGTGTCGGGCGGTTTCCATGCCCGGAACGATGCCACAAGCGCGCCGCAAACGAAAACGCCGGCCACGTGGCCGGCGTTTTCGTTTCGACACGCCCGCAAGGGGCGCAGCGGTCAGTGCCGAACCGTCTTGCGCAGGCGCTCGATCGCTTCCAGCTGCACCGTCGCCTCGAGCAGCTGCTGTTGCGCCTGGGCCAGGTCCATGGACTCGCCGCGGTTGGCCAGCACGCGCTCGGCGTCTTCCTTGGACTTGAGCACGGCCGCTTCGTCGATATCGGCGCTGCGGATCGCGGTGTCCGCGAGGATGGAGACGACCTGCGGCTGCACCTCGAGGATGCCGCCGCCGACGACGATGTCGAGCTTCTCGCCGTTGGCCAGGGTCAGCACCAGCTTGCCCGGCTTGAGGCGCGTGATCAGCGGCGCATGGCGCGGCGCGATGCCGAGCTCGCCCATCTCGCCGCTGGCCACGACCATCACCACGTCGCCGGAGAAGATTTCTCCCTCGGCGCTGACGATGTCGCAACGGATCGTGGTGGTCATCGTCGATTCCTTAGGCCGATGCGGCCAGCTTCTTGGCCTTCTCGATCGCCTCGTCGATGCCGCCGACCATGTAGAAGGCCTGCTCCGGCAGGTGGTCGCACTCGCCGTCGCAGATCATCTTGAAGCCGCGGATGGTTTCCTTCAGCGGCACGTACTTGCCCTTCGAGCCGGTGAACACTTCCGCGACCGTGAACGGCTGCGAGAAGAAGCGCTCGATCTTGCGCGCGCGCGACACGGCCAGCTTGTCGTCTTCCGACAGCTCGTCCATGCCCAGGATCGCAATGATGTCCTTGAGCTCCTTGTACTTCTGCAGGGTGGCCTGCACGCGGCGCGCGGTGTCGTAGTGCTCGTGTCCGATCACGTTCGGGTCGAGCTGGCGCGAGGTGGAGTCGAGCGGATCGACCGCCGGGTAGATACCCAGGGAGGCGATGTTACGGCTCAGCACGACGGTCGCATCAAGATGCGCGAAGGTGGTCGCCGGCGACGGGTCGGTCAGGTCGTCCGCGGGCACGTACACGGCCTGGATCGAGGTGATCGAGCCGGTCTTGGTCGAGGTGATGCGCTCCTGCAGCACGCCCATTTCCTCGGCCAGGGTC
>Ga0070693_100001556_pt1 | contig 10371 bp, 7 predicted proteins | sample KBSK1103metaG_FD_65472 | JGI IMG/M metagenome (GOLD analysis project Ga0070693, IMG submission 65472) | Corn, switchgrass and miscanthus rhizosphere microbial communities from Kellogg Biological Station, Michigan, USA - KBS K1-10-3 metaG | ecosystem: Host-associated > Plants > Roots >...
TCACCATCTGGGAGCGATTCCGTGACTACTTCGACGGGGCCGGCGTTCCGACGGACTACGTCCTCTACTCGAACTACGAGCGCCTCGTGGACGCACTGCTCGGCGGAGACGTCCACATCGCCTGGAACACGAACACGGCGTACGTGGCCGCCGAGCACCGGATCGGCGGCGGCGCGCGGTTGCTCGGCATGCGTGACGTCGACGCCGACTTCCGCACCGTGTTCGTCACTCGCCGCGGCGAAGCCTTCGAGGCGCTCGGCGAGTTGACGGACAAGCGTGTCGCGCTCGGCAGCCGCGATTCCGGGCATGCGGCGATCCTGCCCTTGCACTGGCTGCGCGAAGCCGGACCGAATGCCGAGCTCGTCCGCTTCGACACCGACCTCGGCAAGCACGGCGACACCGGCGATTCGGAGATCCGCGTCGTCGAAGCGGTGACCCGAGGCGACGCGGATGCCGGCGCGATCGGCGACGCGACCTGGGCCGCACTGCGAATCGAGGGCCACCCTGCAGTAGTCGATCTGGAGATCGCGTGGCGAAGTCCGAGCTACTACCACTGCAACTTCACCGCCCTGCCGTCCCTCGATCCGTCCTGGGTGGCGGCCTGGAGCGAGGCGCTGCTCGCGATGAGCTACGACGACCCGACGCTGAGGCCCGCGATGGACCTCGAGGGAGTGAGACGCTGGCTGGAGGCCGACAAGGACGGCTACGTCGAGCTCACGGACGCGATGCGCCGGCAGGGCTACCTGGGGTGACCGCGAGACGGTGCGAGACGGCGAACCTCGAGCTCGGCGGCGGTCTCGAGGTTCTCGTCTCGGCGGCGCTCGGCGCACTCGATCCGGGTCAGGAGCTCGACGTGGTCAGCGAGGCTCGCAGCGCTGCTCTCGAGCTGCCGGCGTGGGCCCGAATCACCGGCCACGAGGTCGTCGACGAGCGGCAGGAACGCACGTCGGACGGCGTGCGGTACGTGGTCCGGCTGCGGCGTGGCTCGATCAAGCGCGTGCTCGGCGAGTCCGTGTCGGCGGGGCACACCATCCCGGTATTGCCGGGCGGCGGATTTCCGACCGACGAGGCTCGTCGCGTCGCCGAGGGCCCGCCGGCGGAAGCCGTTCGCACCGACGGCCTGATCCCGCTCGGGGCTCATCCAGAGCAGGGATCCGCCCGGTACGACTGGCCGCTGACGCGACGGGACGAGCTCTGGTCGGACAAGCTCGCGAGCCTTACCGACCGGGCGGCACGGTCCCAGTGGAATGCGACCACGGACATCCCGTGGGATGCCGGCCGCACGCTGAAACCCGACGTCGAGCGCGCCGTCTCTCAGGTGATGACCTACATCGCCCAGAACGAGTACGCCGCCTACTACGTCCCGGCCCGCTATCTGGCCGTTGTTCATCCGGCGTATGTCGAAGTGCTGATGTGGCTTGCGAGCCACGTCCACGACGAGGCACGCCACGTCGAGGTCTTCACCAAGCGGGCGCTCCTGGGCGGCTATCGCGCGCACGCGCTGGCGTCGACCGAGCTCTCGCTGCACACGCTGCTGCAGGAGCAGGACTTCACCGCCGCGGCGCTTCTGCTCAACGTCCTCGGGGAGGGCACCTTCCTCGACCTGCTCAACTTCATCGCCGTTCATGCCCCCGACGCCGCGACCGCGACCGCAGCGCGCCTCGCTCACCAGGACGAGCGCCGGCACGTCCAGTTCGGGATCAGCCACATCCGGCGACGACTCGGGCTCGACCCGGACGAGCGGAACGCGCTTGCCGCAGCGGTCGAGAGACGCGCGGCGAGGCTCGCCTCCCTCGACGGTCTCAATCCCGTCGTCACGGAATCGCTCGTCGTGATGACCGCCAGGTCGGCCCAGCCCGCGGACATCGGCGAGGCGGGCGACGCCGTTCGGAAGCTGATGAGCCGCATGCACGTCAACCGCATCCGCCGGCTCGAGGCCTCCGGCTTCGACACGCGCAGCGCGCGCCACCTCTCCGAGCTGCACACGCCCAACCTGATGTGAGCTTCCTCGCCGAACATGGGGTGGTGATCGCCGGGGGCGGGCCGACCGGGCTGATGTTGGCCGGCGAGTTGGCGTTGGCGGGCGTCGACGTCGCGATCGTCGAGCGGCGCTCCGGCCAGGAGCTCGGCGGCTCGCGCTCGGGCGGTCTGCACTCGCGCACGATCGAGGTGCTCGACCAGCGCGGGATCGCCGATCGGTTCCTCGCCGAGGGTCAGCCGATGCAGATCTCGAGCTTCGCCGGGGTCCGGCTGGACATCGGCGACTTCCCCACCCGCCACAACTACGGGCTCGCACTGTGGCAGAGCGACTTCGAGCGCATCCTGGCCGCCTGGGTCGGCGAGCTGGAGGTGCCGATCGCTCGCGGGCACGAGGTGACGGGCTTCGCTCAGGACGACACCGGCGTCGACGTCGAGCTGTCCGACGGCCGGTCGCTCCGGGCCGAATACCTCGTCGGATGCGACGGAGGGCGCAGCGTGATCCGAAAGGCGGCCGGTATCGAGTTCGCCGGGTGGGATCCGACGGCCAGCTGGCTGATCGCCGAGGTCGAGATGGACGAGGAGCCGGAGATCGGCGTGCGCCGCGAGGGTGGCGGCATCGGCCCCGTCGATCGGGAGAAGGGCGGCGGGCCGTACCGGGTCGTCCTGACCGAACGACCCCCCGAGCTCGACGGCGAGCCCACACTCCAGGATCTCCGTGACGCACTCGTCGTCGCCTACGGGACGGACTTCGCGGTGCACAGCCCTTCCTGGATCTCCCGTTTCACCGACATGACCCGGCAGGCGGTGTCCTACCGCGAGGGACGTGTGCTGCTCGCGGGCGACGCTGCGCACATCCATCCCCCGCAAGGCGGACAGGGCCTCCAGACGGGCGTCCAGGATGCCGTGAACCTCGGCTGGAAGCTGGCGCAGGTGGTCAACGGGTCCTCACCGGACGGACTCCTGGACACCTACCACGCCGAGCGGCATCCGGTCGGCGCCCGGGTGCTACGAACCACCATGGCGCAGGTCGCGCTCAGCATGACCGACGAGCGGACCGAGGCGGTGCGCGAGACCATCGCCGAGCTGCTGGGCATGGACGAGCCTCGCAAGCGGATCGCCGGGATGCTCAGCGGGCTGGACATCCACTACGACCTCGGTGGTGACCACCCGCTGGTCGGGCGCCGCATGCCCGATCTCGACCTGGTCACCGCCGACGGCCCGCTTCGCGTGTTCAGCCTGCTGCACGCCGCCCGGCCCGTGCTGGTGAATCTCGGTGAGCCCGGGAGACTCGACATCACGCCGCGGGCGGCTCGGGTGCAGCTGGTCGACGCTGCGTACGACGGGGTGTGGGAGCTCCCCGTGCTCGGCGAGGTCGCCGCTACCTCGGCCGTGTTGATCCGGCCCGACGGACATGTCGCCTGGGTCGGAGACGGAACGGACCTCGGGCTCCGTGACGCGCTCGCTGCCTGGTTCGGGCGCTAGACGCTCGCTCGCCCAGGCCTGGACGTCCTTCAACCCGGTCCTGAGCAGATGCAATCGGATCCCCCGTCAGGGGGATGTACCGTCGGTCCCGCCAGCGGAGGATCGTCGGGCCGGAGGACGAGCGACTCCCGAAAGCACCGACGTCCAGTCGCGCACCGAGGTTGTCGCTCCAACCGCCGGCTCCCACCGATGGTGGGCACATCTGGACTGCGGCAGCAAGGGGGAGGCAAATGAAAGTCCGCCGCATTCTCGGGGCCCGCCGGCGTCCGGTGGCCCTGTTCGTGGTTGCGCTTGCAGCCGCGGCGATCGCGGGTATCGCCGCAGCCGCGACGCCAGGAGTCGACCCGCAGACGGTCACGAACACCGTCAATCCAGGCGACAGCTTCAACGTCGCGAAGACAGTTCACACGCCGGTGATCCCACCGAACCCGGACATCGTGTTTCTCGCAGATACGACCGGGAGCATGGGCGACACGATCGCGAACGTGCAGACGAACGCGACGACGATCATGAACACGATCGCCGGCACGGCCGGCGTCGGCACACCGGAGTTCGGAGCCGCCAACTACACGGACTTCGACTGCACCGACCCATTCCCGTTCCACCTCGACCAGGCGGTCACCGCGACGATCTCGGCTGTCCAGACTGCGATCAACACCTGGACCGCCGGGGACGGATGCGATGTGCCCGAAGCGCAGATCAACGCGCTGTTCCAGCTTGCGACCGATCCCTCGGTCGCGTTCCGGGCTCCCGGCACCTCGACCCGGATTGTCGTCTGGTTCGGGGACTCGTCCGGACACGATCCGAGCGGAGGCCATTCGAAAACGGATGCGATCAACGCCCTGGTCGCGGCCGGGATCCACGTGATCGCGGTCCCGGTTTCCACCGATCTCGGCGACGGGCTCGACTCCACCGGTCAGGCGACCGACATCGCCAACGCAACCGGCGGCTCGGTCCTCCCGAGCGCGACACCGGACCAGGTGTCGGCCGCAATCCTGTCCGGGCTCCAGAACCTGCCGGTGACGGTCTCGCATACGGAGACCTGCGATCCGGACGCGTCGGTTTCCCTTACTCCGACGAGCCCGGAGAACGTGATCAGCGGCAACGACGTCACTTACGACGAGACGGTCAGCGTCGCGTCGAGCAACCCGGGTGGAGTGACCTTGCACTGCACGGTCACGTTCCTGCTCAACGGCGTCTCGGGTGGACCGGACTTCACCGAGAGCATCTCCGTGACGGTCAACGGTGCCGACCTCGCCGTCGTCAAGACAGGCCCGGCGCTCGTGACCGAGGGCCACGACCTGACGTACCACCTCGCCGCAGCCAACAACGGCCCGGCCGCTGCGACGGGTGTCGTCGTCAGCGACACGCTGCCTTCGAACTCGACGTTCGTCTCGGCCAGCGCCGGGTGCACCGCAGCGGCAGGGGTCGTGACCTGCACCGTGGGCAACCTCGCAAGCGGAGCGTCGGCCGGGTTCGACATCACCGTCACGGCCGGCAGCGCCGGCACGTCGTTGACCGACACGGCGTCCATCGACGGCGACCAGTTCGACCCGAACCTCGCCAACAACACCTCGACGCTCGTCACGACGCTCAATCACAACCCGATCTGCACAGCAGTCAACGGCGGACCGAACCTCTGGCCGCCGAATCACAAGATGCACCTGATCTCGCTGACCGGTGCGACCGATCCCGACGGCGACGTCGTCACCCTGACGGTGACCGGCGTCACCCAGGACGAGCCCCTGAACGGCCTCGGAGACGGCGACACGTCGCCGGACGCGACGCCAGGGCCCGCCTCGAACCAGGTCAACCTGCGCGCCGAGCGCAGCGGAACCGGTGACGGGCGCGTCTACCGCATCGGGTTCAGCGGAAGCGACGGACGCGGCGGCAGCTGCACGGGTACGGCGACCGTGGGCGTACCGCACGACCAGGGCAAGGGCAATACCCCGATCGATTCGGGCGGCATCTTCGTCGACTTCTAGACGGCGAATGCCATAGGAGCGCTGGAGGGGCCCGGCACCGCCGGGCCCCTCTGCTGCGCCATGCGGCCGCTGCCTGAACCGCCGCCGCTCGAAGGGGCGGGGGTATCTGGAGGCCGCTAGTCTCGCTTCCGGAGCGGCGGCGGCCGGTGCCGCAGCCGGTCTTCAAAACCGGTCAGGTCTGGTAACCCCAGGCTGGGTAGGTTCGACTCCTGCGCCGCTCCGTACCAGACGTAGACCAGTATCTACGCCGTTTCTCCCACGCGGGTCAGGCGTGCCGTCTGGGCCGCTGATGTCGCTTTCGTGTCCCCTCGATGCCCACCCGGTAGGGCCGGGCTTCGAGCCGGAGAGCGCGAGCAGGCGGCCAGGGCTCCCGGTTGATCTGCTGCGGTGACCCTCTGCGACACCTGTGGCGAGGATTGTCCCTGCGTGCGAGGGGGAACTTGCCAACGGACCATCTGAAAGGACTGCGGCGCATGAGCGCGATTCTCTTCGACCGAGACCAGGTTGACCAGCTTGAGCAGCTGTCTGATCGGCCTGATCGGCTGCGCGGATCGAAGCTGCTCTGGGTCGACCTCCACGACGGATCGGAGTTCAGCGCCGATCAGGTTGCGGACGAACTCGACTTGAACGATGACACCCGGCGTTGCCTCGCCACCCCGAACAAGAAGGCCTGCTTCGACGACTTCGGCCGGTACATCCACCTCACCACCTACGCACCACAGGAAGACGAGGAAGGCGAACTGCACGCTCTGGAGTGTGTCGTCGGCCAGAACTGGGTGGTCACCGCACATGATCGGCCGATCCCTGTGCTCGATGAGTTCGCGGATCGCGTCTCAGGCTCGGGCGATACCGGCTCTCTCGACGGCCCGAGCTTTCTGGCTGCGCTACTCGAATGGGTGCTCGGCGCTTACACAGCTGCGTTCGAGCGGATCGAGCAGCGCCTGGAGGAGTTCGATGTCCATGCGATGCGAGGCGAGGGAGCCGACAAGGACATCGAGCTGCTGATCGACATGCGCCGCGAGGTCGGCAAGCTGCGGCGCGCGCTCGCCGCACACCGCTCAGCGCTCGTCGCTCTCACCCACCCGGAGCTCGAGGCGCTCGGCAACAAGGGCTCGGGAGAACGGTTCGAGTCCCTTTTCACCCGCTTCGAGGCCACGCTGCAAGAAGCGCGAGACGCACGTGAGGCAATCGTCGGCTCCTTCGACGTACTGATTGCCCGCGGAGGACACCACACCAACCAGATCATGAAAGTCCTCACCCTCACCTCGGTCATCCTGCTGCCGGGAGCACTGCTCGCGGGCGTAATGGGCATGAACTTCAAGGTCGGCCTCTTCCACAACACCTCCCTGTTCTGGGTCGTCATCGCCATCATCGTCGCCGTCGCGCCCGTCACCCTCGGCTTGGCCAAGTTCCGAAGCTGGATCTGAGCCTCCAAGGCCGGCCAGCCCGTCGTCGTGCCCCGGTGACAAGGACTCGACCGAGCGCAGTTCCCGGAAACGTGTCAGAGGAGGACGTGCCCGCAGGTGACGGCACTGAGCCCGCGTCGCTGTGACAATGGCCGCGTGCCGGAACAGAACCCACCCGGCGACGACTGGCAGTTCGACGACGTCGACTGGTTCGACCACGCCCGTCGGCCGAGCTCGCAGCCCGCTGCCGGCGAGGCGCCCCAGCGGCAGCGGAGCGGCCTCATTCCCGAGGCCGACCGGGACGCGGACGATCAGCCGTCCCCGGCGTCCGGGCGACATGCCGACATCCGGCGGCGCCGGATTGCCGCGCTCGCCGTGCTGGGCGTGTTGTTCGTCTGCGCGGTCGTCGTCCCGCTCGTCGTCTTCGGCGGTGGCGGGAACAGCGCGGGGCAGACGACTCCCCTGACCACGGCCCTGACGACCACGACCACCCCGACGACGACACAGGCGCGCACGACGACGACGACGACGACCACGACGGCAACGACGACGCCGAGCAACGCCTTGCGTGTGACCCTGCCTGCAGGCACGACGCTGAAGCGCGGCGACAGCGGCGCGGCCGTCACGCAGCTCCAGAAGGGCCTGGTTGCGCTCGGATTCTCGGCCGGGACGCCCGACGGCACCTTCGGCGCGACGACGGAGGCCGCGGTGGTCGACTTCCAGCAGTCGAACAGCCTTCCGCCGGACGGCATCGTCGGCACCGACACGGTCCGCCTGCTGAACGCCGCGCTCGCCAGCAAGGGCGCAGCCGCCGGATAACCGTCGCCCCCGCCGAGCGTCGTTGACACCGCCCGGGCTCGCGCATATCGTCGCCGGGTCCCGCCGTTCCGATCGAGGAGGCTTCATGACCGCGGTGGCTCCCGAACCCCGCCTGTCCGACTTCTACCTCCGGCTGGCCGACGACCCGTCGCTGCTCGAGCAGTACGAGCGCGACCCCGAGGCGGCGCTGGCCGCCGCCGGGATGACCGACGCGCAGATCGACGCCGTCCTCGACGGATCGGACGCGGTGCGCTCGGTGCTGGAAACCGAGCTGGCAGGCGAGCCGGGGCTCCGGCGGCTCGTCACCGAGCCGCGGATGATGACCATGGGGCCGCCTGAGGACGAGGACGAGGACGAGCCGGACGACGAGCCGGACGACGACGACGATTCGTGAGAGCCCCGCGGGCGTAGAGTGAGCGAGCGTCCGGCGGGCGAGCGCCGCCCCGGGTCGCTCACCGTTGTCGGCACCGGCATCGACGCCGTCTCGCAGCTCACACCCGGAGCGCGCGGGGCGATCGAGGCCGCCGACCAGGTCTTCTACATTCTCGCCGACCCGGTGGCCGCGCGCCGCATCGAGGCGTTGAAGCCGACCGCCACCTCGTTGGACCATCTCTACGGCCCGACGAAAGAGAGGCGCGAGACATACGCCGAGCTCGCGGAGACGATCGCTGCGGCGGCGCTCCGGGGGGCGCGCGTCTGTGTCGTCTTCTACGGACATCCCGGCGTCTTCGCCCGGTCGGGGCATGAAGCCGTAGAGCGAGTACGCGCCGCCGGTCTTCCGGCGCGGATGCTCCCGGCCGTTTCTGCGCTCGACTGCCTGATCGCCGATCTGGGCATCGACCCCGCCAGGTCCGGCTTGCAGACCTACGAGGCGACGTACTTCTTCCTCCGCCGGCCCCCGGTCGATCCGCACGCGATCCTGGTGCTGCTCCAGGTGGGCATGCTCGGCGAGCGGGGCGGTGCCGCGACCGAGTCGGTGGCGCATCGTTTCCGGCTCCTCGTCGATCACCTGGTCGAGCAGTACGGCGCGGAGCGCCAGGCAATCCTCTACGAGGCGTCTCCGTATCCGGGCACGGCTCCTGCCGTCGACCGGTTCGCGCTCGGAGACGGCCGGGCCAGGTCGCCCTCGGTGATGGCGACGCTCTGCGTCCCCGGAGAGCGTTGGCATCCCGTCGACCCGGAGGCGCGACGGGCCCTCGAGCTCAACGGACGCTGACCCCGCGAGCAGCGAGGAATCGACGCGCCGTTGCCGCGCCGACCCTGTTGCCCTTGGCCTCGTAGAGCTCGAGCGCTCGGCGCGCGGCGGCGTCGGCGTCGGCTTCGGCCCCGGCCGCTCGGAGGGCACGCCCGAGCTCGAGGAGAGCGTCGCCGCGCATCGTCGACGCGTCGGTGCGGTCGGCCGTCTCGACCGCCTGGCGCGCAATTGCGATCGCGTTGTCGACGCCGCCGGCGGCGAGCGATGCCCCGGCGCGGACGAGGCCGGCGTACACGTGCATCTCGACGTCGTCGGGGCTCCCCAGGTCCAGTGCTTCTGCAGCCGTCGCGTCCGCCTCCTCGTCCCGCCCGAGCACCTGCAGCGCCGTCGCCAGGAAAGCTGCGACGGAGGCTGCGTTGCCGCGTTCGCCGAGCTCGCGCAGGGTCCGGAAACCATCGCGCAGCAGGGCCTCGGCAGCGGTCGGGTCGCCTGCGAGCAGCTCGATCTGGCCGGCGTAGCGCCGCTGCCCTCCCAGGAGGATCCGCCGGCCGAACTCCTCCATCGGCGCGCGTGACGCCTCCGCGCGGGCGCGCGCTTCCGCGAAGCGTCCGTCCAGCGCCTCCAGGTACGCCTCGTAGAGCTGGAGGAGCGCTGCGTAGATCGGGTGCCCGCCGATCTCCTCGCGCAGCGAAGCGCACAGCCTTCGCGCTTCGTCCACCGGGGTCGGCCCGAGCGTCGCTGCGAGCCCGACGGCGTGCTGCAGCCGGGCTCGCTCCTCGCGGCCGGCTCCCTGTGCTGCCGCAAGGCCCTGTTCGAGGGCGGCCCGCATCTGCTCGAACTCGCAGTGGAAGAGGTGGACCTCGGCGACGGCCCACCACGCCTCCGCCAGCGGCGCGGACGCTCCTTCCCGCTCGAACACCGGAATCGCCTCGGTCGCAGCGCGCCAGAGGTCGTCCGTCCCCTCGTCCGGTGCGGTGTACCAGTGGAGGTCGGCGAGCTCGAGACGCGCTCGCTGGGTGACGAGTGTGAGCCCGGTCGAAGCAGCACCCTCGGCCGCCTGTCGCACCCGGGCCTCCGCCTCGTCGAGCCGCCCGGTCCACTTCAGCGCCGCGGCCAGGTCGACGAGGAGGCCGAGCCGTTCTGGATCGTCGGGACCGAGCAGGGAGACCGTCCGCTCCAGGAGCGCGGCCGTGGCGTGACGGTCGCCGCGGGCCAGCGCGCGGCGAGCGCCGGATTGCAGCCGGGCCGCGGCCTCTGCCGAGAGCGATGGGATCCGCTCGTCGAGAGGATCGAGGTCGACGAGCGCATCGACCGCCTCGGCGAGGTGGTATCCCGCGATCTCGTCCACCGCCAGCTCGCCGGCGGACCCGGAGATCGACCCGGCCGCCCGCTCGTGGAGCCGTGCACGCGCGAGCTTGGGGAGACCCGCATAAGCGGCATCACGAACGAGGATGTGGCCGAAGCGCCACTCGCCGTCGGCGCCGCGTGCATCGGGCCGCGGCCG
>Ga0070693_100001558_pt1 | contig 10363 bp, 2 predicted proteins | sample KBSK1103metaG_FD_65472 | JGI IMG/M metagenome (GOLD analysis project Ga0070693, IMG submission 65472) | Corn, switchgrass and miscanthus rhizosphere microbial communities from Kellogg Biological Station, Michigan, USA - KBS K1-10-3 metaG | ecosystem: Host-associated > Plants > Roots >...
GTCCCATCGCCGCTCCCGCTTGCGCCCGACGTGATCGTGATGACGCTCGCGCTGTTGCTAACGGCCGTCCACGCGCATCCTGCCGGAGCCGTCACCGTTACCTGCCCGTTTCCCCCTGCGGCATTGTATGTAGCCGATGTCGCAGAGAGCTGATACGTGCAGTTCGCCGTGACATCGATCGTCCCAGTCTTATTGCAAGGGCTCGTCCCGCTCTCCGTCACAGTCAGGCTCCACCCGTACTGCCCGCCCTGCGTGTATGTGTGTTGAGGGCTCTGCTGAAACGAATGCGGAGTCCCGTCCCCGAAGTCCCATTCATATCCGGGCGATCCAGCGCAGTTCATTGCGGTCGCACTGCCAGTAAACGACACTGCGCTTCCCGCGGTGCCCGTCGATGGCGCCGACGATTGCGAGCAGTCCAGCGTACACGGCGGACTTACAACGACATCTCCGGACTTCATGCACGGAGCCGCGCCGCTGATCGTCACCGTCAATGTCCAATGCTTGGTCCCCGAGGTCGAATAACTATGTTGCGGACTTTGCGATGATGAGTGAGTCGTCGCATCTCCGAAGTCCCAGTCATACACCGGTGATCCCGTGCAGTTGTTCGTCATCGCGCTCCCGGTGAAACTAACGGGGCTTCCAACAATGCCTGTTGTCTGTGCCGACGACTGTGAACAGTCAAGCGTGCAAGGGGGCGCGAGTGACTGACAGTTTGAAAACGGGGACGTTGCGCCATCAGCCTTGGTCGATTGCGTATTTACGAATCCGGTCGGAGGAGACGCAACCGGGATGTCCTTGTCTATTGACGCTGTTCCATCGGCTTGAGTCTGGAAAAGGAAGACAAGTAACGTAACGCTTTGTGGCGACGTAAGACTCTCCGGACAAGCGTTCAGTAGATTGTAGCTCACATAATACGGCGTGTTAGGCAATCCAATGAGCGACCCTCGCACTTCGAGCTTTCCGGTGGCGCCGTTATAAATCGCGGATGTCAACGTGCAAAGACCTGCACCGGGGTTCGCCTCGTCAACTTTGGTTTGGCCGTCGAGGCCGAATGAGAAAGTCACATCCAGTTGAATCTGTGCGTGCACATTGGCAAAGATGTTGTTCGCCAGGATCGAGTTGTTAACACCGCTGAAGCCGCCCGCACCATAGCCGTGGACACCAATATCGTTGAAGGCGATGGTATTTCCAGAGCCGACTAACGTAACGATACCGGCGACAGTACCGTTTAACATTACGCGAGCGCCGATAGTGTTATTGTGGCCCTGGAACGCCACACCATCAGTTCCATTCCCTAACTGAGTCAGGCCATCTTTCTTTGTGCCGATGAAGTTCCCCTGGACTACGTTACGGTCGCCACCCGCTGAGACGCCTCGGCCGAGGTTTCCAAAGCCAGTCGTGTTGTTACCGGAAATGACATTGCGGGCGGCTGCTGTAACGCCTCCTACCTGGTTGTCGGAATTCATAACAATATTCACGCCGTCTCTACTGTTTTTGAGAGAGGTATTTCCGTCGACTGACGTTCCAATGAAGCAATTGGCAATAAGGTTCCCTCCGTTGGTTTGCAAGAGGATTCCGTCAAGCGTGAATCGGTTGATGACGAGACCTCGCACCGTGCTTCGGCCTGCGCTGATCGTCAACCCGCTGGTGCTTCCCGCGCCGGTCCCATCAAGTTCAATGATGGGCATTCCCGAGTAGGCCGGCTGCGTCGTCCCGTTGATAACTACAGCGTCGATGATGTCCGGGAGAGGCGTGCCCGGCGCTATGGTCTGAACACCGGATCCGATGCTGAATCGAATCTCGTCGAGACTAGAAGCGGACGGTGTTCCGTTAACCAGGGCCTGCTCAGATGCGGACAATGATGCCTTAGCAAGCGCGCCATTTGCGACGAGTATCGCTTCTCTCAGCGTTAATACCGAATCCCTCACGTTTGTATCCAGGTTAGAGTTCACGGTAATCGTCGCAACGCCGATAATGAAGTTATTTATCACCAGCGATGAAGTGGTCGCGGTCCCATTAGGCGTCTGAACGGTTATGACCCCCGTCGTTGTACCGGCGGCGACTACCGCAGTTATTTGCGAGGCACTGTCAATCGAGAATGATTGGGCATTGACCCCGTTGAACCTCACCGATGTCGCTCCTGTGAAGTTTGTGCCAACGATTGTTACGGTAGTGCCCGCCAGGCCGCCGGTGGGCGAAAAGCTGGCGATGCTTGGAATGCTGTTATAGATTCCGATGCTGCCTGTGGTGGTACAATCCCCAAGCCCGCTGATGCTGATCTTCACTTTCCACAAATAGAATCCGGGGCTGGCATAAGTATGAGATGGATTTTGCTGTGTGGCGTGCGCCGTCCCGTCTCCAAAATCCCAATCGTAGGAAACCGTGCCACCGCCGCAGACCGGAGAGGCAAGGCTCGAGAACGGTGCAGAAGTTCCCGCCTGTGCAATCGCCGGTGAAGAAGCCGTACAGACGACGGAGCAGGTTGCCCCCAAACACGGAGAGAACTCGGAGGTATTGTTGGTATCTTCTCGAGTAGCCGTTGCCGTCACCACCGATCCAGCCGGAATCGGGCTGAGGCCCGTTACCGTGAAAGCGATATTGCCCGTGGCATCAGTAGACACGGTAGTCAGACCAATACGGTTTCGCCCTTCCCCGTTACCAGAGCCGTCGCATGTTTCGCTCGCGAAGAACTCAATCGTATAGGTCTTGCTTGCCGTGCTGTTAAGCGATCCCTGAACGGTGGTGTTGCTTTCAATCCTGTTGACCGTGGTCAGTATCGGGAAGTTCTGCCGGTCATTTGCGCCGGAGTCGCTGTCGCCGCCGTCGTTCGCGGTAACACCATCATTGTCGAGATCTATCCCCAATCCCCCATTTGAAAATATCCGGTTAGCCTGGTCAGTATTGCTGATCCTGTTGCCAACTCCGTTCGTGATCACAACACCTTTTCCGCCGTTGAAGGCTATGTTATTCCCCGTCAAAGCGCAGTTATTGGCGCTCGAGATGACTACGCCGTCACCAGTATTGGGAACAGGCTGGTCACCGGCCACCTCCTCGAACGTTCCAACACCGTTTGACTGAAGCAGGGTTACGGGCGACCCGGCGGCCAGATTAAAGATAGAAATTCCCGCGCCAGTATTACCCGAGACCGTATTGTTCGTCACCGACGTACCAGTTGCGGAGCTGATCACAATCCCGCCGTTGCCGTTTGGCAACGCAGTAAAAGTGTTCGATTTGATGCCGACGTAATTCTGGCTGAGCGTGTTGCCGGTGGCGCTACTCCCGAGCACTTCGATTCCCGTGTTCGCGTTACCAGAAATTACGTTGAAGTCGACAGTGTTGCCTGGGGCCCCATCGATGAACACTCCGAAAAACCCGTTACCAATCCCTCCGACCCCGTTCCCATCCGTACCAATATAGTTAGCGCCGATGTGCGTATTGGTGGTGCTGCTTCCGAGCAGCCAAACACCATCAAGACCGTTGCCCGATATCACATTTTGCGGCCTGCCAGCAGCCGAAACCCCAACTTTGTTCGAAGGTGCGTTCTGGATGAGCACCCCAGAGCTGCTGTTGCCCAGAGCCTGCAATCCGGTCGCATCAAGGCCGATGTAATTCCCAGCGATCAGATTTCCTGTTGTCGTCGTACCATCGACAAAGACGCCGAATGAATTGTTGCCCGAGATGACATTACGCGACGTAGACACGTCTAGTCCGAGTGTATTCGTGGAGGCTCCTGCTGAAATCAACACCCCGCTCAGACTATTTCCAAGGTCACTGGCGCCCGCCGGATCAGTGCCGATAAAATTTCCCGTTACGGTATTGCCGGTTGATCCGCTCCCGAAGATCCAGACACCATTGTTGAAGTTTCCCGATAGAACATTAGCGCTCAGCGTTCCAACCGAAGCGCCGGGCGCGTCCTGGATCAGCAGACCGTCTGAGCTGTTGCCGACGCTCGCAGTGCCGCTCGCGTTCGTTCCCAGATAGTTGCCATCGATCAGGCAACCCGTAGCCGTCGAACCCAGGAGTCGAATTCCTCGTCCATCATTTCCTGAAATAACATTTCGAGCACCGGCCACCGTGCCTCCGACAGTCGTCGAAGGTGTGCTCTGGATCAAAATGCCATCAGCGCTGTTGCCCAGATCGGCCGTTCCGGCGAGGTTCGTCCCGATGTAGTTTCCCGCGATGACATTGCCCGTTGTTGTATTGCCGTCAAGAAAAATGCCCTCGCGGTTGTTACCGGAGATCACATTGCGCGCCGCCGCCGTGTTTCCTCCAATAGTGTTGTTGGTTGAAGCTAAGAAGATTAATACGCCATCCAGGGTGTTGCCGGCATCGGAGGTGCCCGTCGTATTCGTCCCGATGAGGTTGCCGGCAACGATATTGCCGCCGTTTGTGTTAAGCGAAATACCAACACCCGGAAAGCGGTTGATCACCAATCCTTTTATGGTAGAGCTACCCCCGTTTACACGAATGCCATCTGACGGTGCGAGGCTGCCATCAATCTCAACCAGGCCAGCCGGTTGAGTTGTCCCGTCGATCGTTACCGCTTGGGTTATCGTAGGCAGACTAGTCGTTGGTTTTATTGTCGGGATGCCGCCGCCCGGGATCGCAAAGGTGATTGAGTCGGCGCCTGGGTTCGAATTTGCGCTGTTGATCGCATCTCGCAGCGAGTTGATCCCCGTCCCGTCCGCCGTGGTCATCACAACAAACGTCGCAACTGCCCCGGTGATTGTGACAACCGGCGCCGCACCGCCCGCTCTCAATATAACCAGGTCGCTCAGCGCATCCCCATTCAACCGCATTGGCAAAACGGCGCTCGGCTCTGACTCGACACTCAACGTCGCCGCATGGACCTCACCTGGCATTGTCCCCAACGCAGCGCGCGCATGCATAACCTCACTCGATGTTCCGCTCAATACCTGAATCTGGCGTGAGGCGGCATCAAGTACCAAAAGATCTTCACTCGGGTTGCCGGACACTCTCCCCGAAGACAGCCGCGAACTTCCTAAAGACATCTCGACATCAGCAATTTGTTTCTCCCAGGCTGCTCCGTGACTGCTCGACTTCCCCGTCTCCTTTAAAAGCTCTATTTTGTTCTCTTCCGTCAATGCCGCAATCCGCATGCGGCGCTCGCGCCCAAATTCTCCAATGGTGATTGATTTGATCCTCGACTCCAAGGTCACACTCGTGATTCGCGGATGAGCGCTGACGCTACTGCTTTCGTCGTCCGGTTGCGCAGACCCATGCACGACGACGATTTTGCGGCCGACGGCGATCGCCAGATCCGGTCGATAGTCCCCGTCTAATTCGCCAACGGCAAGAGCTGTCACTTCGGCATCGACCCTCAACTCTATCGGCTGAGCTGCGACTGCTCCTCGTCGTCCCCTAAGCACAAGGACCCGGCATCCTCGCGGCCCGCTCGTCCCGACGGCGATATCCGGCAATCCATCCGCTCGGCCCATATCACCGGTTACCAGCGCAGAAACGCCGCCGAATAACTCGATGGGCCTCGCAGCATCAAAGCTTCCCTTACCATCCCCCCTTAGAAAGTAGATCGTGCTTCCTCCACGCGTCGCCGCCAGTACATCCTGATGTCCGTCCGCGTCAAAGTCGCCCGCTCCGAGGAAGTGCGGCGAGTTCGGAATCTGGAATAGATTCGCTGGAGACAAAAACGGGGCGTTGGTGAAGCTGCCGTCTTGCTGCCGAAGTTTTGCTTCGGGCGAGTTCGGATAAATAGAATCGGCGTTCCCTCTCAGAAGCGAGATTATTCCGCCTCGGGGTCCTTGATATCCGCTGATCAAGTCCGCCACGCCGTCCTCATCGAAGTCGCCCGTCGCCAACGACAATCCCCGAGCCTCATTGGCTTCGAGGGCCTGAATCGCCTCAGCCGGGCCTTCATAGGCCGTTACCAACTCGTGACCGTCGCTGAGATTGACATAGGGAGCTCCACGACCTGAGGCCTGCACGCTCACGCGTTCGCTCAGCGACGCGCTGTCATTGTGCGAGCCTGAAATCCCGATGCTGTGATTCGAAGCTCGACCCTTGCGAGCTGACGAGTCAATCGCCAGGAGACTTGTTGCTATTAATAACGCTGCCAGTATCTTTTTGATCGACATTACGCCTCCCACACGTCCGGTAACCTAATATGTGTGCGGCGGCCAAAAGATTTCTATTGATAAGTTGGAAGGGCTTGGCGATCGAGACTTCCGATACGCCGCGATGGGTTGATACTCGCGCGAGCCTCTGGTTCGTCAGCACGAAGAGCAGAGGGCAGATAAGCCCTCGTTGCGCTGCACGCTTCGATGAACAGCATCGCTTCCGGTCCCGAGGAACCACGTGAAGTGCTCATAGGAATTCGCTCCTGACTCAGATACGGTGGTTTGCAGTCAGGCGGATTGAGCGACAGCTACGGATTGAGCAACATCGCTCCGATCAGCTCATCTAGCGCCCGGAGTGCGCACTGAACTATTACTTTGCAATTGGGCCAGAAAGTCCGCCACCTGGATTACCGGGTTCCGATCCAGCCCTCCAGGCGCGACTGATCTTACGCACGGGCGACAATTCAGTCAACAGCATTCCGAAGGTTCGCCGGAATAACTAAAAACTGTACTTCAACGCGAACTGAACAACGCGGGCGGGATTCGCGGTCTCGACTGCCGACCCGAATGACGGACTCCCCAACGTTCGAATCGGAATCCCAAAGTTGGCCCGGTTAAGCGCATTGAAAAACTCGGTTCTGAAATCGAGACGGTGATTGTCTGCAATCGCGAATCCCTTACTCAACGCCAAATCCAAATTCACGAAGGCGTCGCCCCTCACCGTGTTCCTTCCAACGAATCCATCGACACCGGGAGTAAAGAAATTAGGAATGTCGCGGCTATTCGCGATCGCCACCCGCCGCCGGCCGTGCCCATCGAAAAAGACCAGCCCATCCGTCGTCGCGGGGCGATCGGTCAAGTTGCCATCCCGATTGGCATCGTTTGGAAGATTGAGCGTAAACGGCTGACCCGTGTAAGCCTGAAACACCGACGCCAACTGCCAGCCCCCACACAACCGCGACATCGCGCCGCCCTTCGTGTTCCGATAGAACGGCAGATCCCATATCAATGAAGTAGCAAAGCGGTGACGAATATCGAAGTTCGAACTCGCGTGTTCGAGTCGAAGGTTTAACGAGTCCTGAGCCAGGATCGGTGCGCCCGCGATCGGAAACACATCCGACGCATCATCAAGCGAGTGCGACCACGTGTACGCGGCCGTCAACGCATAACCATGTTTGTATCGCGAGCGCCCCTCGACTTGAAGAGCATGATAAGTCGAAGTCCCGGCGTTCTTGAAAAGCTGATACGCGCCCAGTGAAGACTCAGGCCGGTTCGGTTGAATGCTGCACTTTTGATTTTCCTGAAATCGCCCACATTCGGCCAGCACCAGCGGTGGCGGCAACGGGAACCCCGAAGGGAATCCCGCAAAGCTGTTTGCGAATTGCACGGACGGCGTGACGTTGGGACCAAGGTTCGGGGTCGTCAGAATCGTGAGCTTCGTTCCCTTCGTACCCACGTACCCGAGTGATAAAGCATAATCGCGCAGGAATTGGCGCTCGATCGTCAAATGCCATTGCTGTGCGTAAGGCGTCCGCAGGTTCTTATCCGGCAATGTGAACGCGAGACCGCCCCCGAGTTTGTTCTGTCGAAACAATTCGCCGATCAGCGCGACAAAGTCCGCGGGCGAGCCGCCGAATTGATTCAATGTTCCGGGAGCGATCAGCGGTATGTCCGCGATCTGTCCGTTGCGTCCATCGCGCACCACCAGCGTGTTCGGGTTGTTCAGCGAAAACACATCAAACGCCGTAAACGCCGGCTCGATGTTTACCGCGATCTCGGTAGGAAACACGTTGCGAGACTGGCTCACCACCGCGCCGAGTATTGCGTCGTAGAACAATCCGTAGCCGCCGCGCACCGACATCTTGCCGTCCGCGCCCGGGTCCCACGCAAAACCGATGTGCGGCGCAAAGTTATTTCGATCGGGATCATAAATTCCCGTGCGGCCATCGAGCACTTTGCGATACGCACTGACGGCATCGTTGAACGCCGCGGTGCGCGCGGGAGTATCGGCTGGCGAACTTCCCGCCGTTGGAAGATTGTCGAGGGCGAGCGCGCCTTCGATTCGCCGATTCGTTTCCTTAGGCACGCTGTTGTACTCATACCTGAGCCCGTAGTCCAACGTGAAGTTGGGCTTCACGCGCCAGCTATCGTTAAAGAAAAAGTTGTATTCGTTGATGCGAAGCCCAATCGTCGAGTCGGGCACACCAAGAGTAATCGACTGAAAGATCGAAGACGGCAAGCCGAGATTCGCCAACTGCACGCCCGACAAGAATCCTTTGCCCTCCGGAGTAAACGTAAACGGATTATTTGGATCCGTCGTGATCGTCAGCGTTCCCGTCGTCAGCAAGGCTCCGCCATACACAACCTGCGGCCGGTAGTTTCGATCGAGCAGACTGTTTAGCTGCACGCGTCTGATGTCCGCGCCAACTTTGAACGAATGCTGCTTGATCGGCAACGACAGCGAGTCGGCAAACTGAAATGTGTTGTTCGCGCGCTTCTGCGGAAACGAGTAAGCGTTCACGCCCACCGGACTGTAAGGCTCGACCAGCAGCTCGCCGATCGGGCCCGTCGAGGACGGAACCCTTTGCTCGCCGGAGCTTGAATTGACGAGTTCCACTGAGTCTTTTGAAAAGACAAACGGGCTACTGGGATGCGGCGTGAACTCTAGCCGCGTTCGCCCATAAGAAAACCTCGCCTGATTGAATAACCGGCTTCCAAGCTCGCGATCGAAGATCAAGGAAAGGTCCTGCGTCCGCGTGTTCGCAATCACCGTTGATCGCAGCGCGCGATTAACGCTCGGCAGAACTCGGCCGTCATCCGTGAAGTTGTATCGCGCATACAGCGTGCTTCGATCATTGAGCCGATGCGTGCCCTTCAACGAGAAAATCGTTCCCCGCCCATCCGCCGGAAGAATCTCAGTGAAAGTGTTTCGGCCATAAGGCCCACCAGCATTGTTCGGCGCAGGATAGAACGACAAAACATTTCTTCCGGCGGGAGTGCCGCCCAGGGTCTCGCCAAAGAACTCGTTGATGAAAGAATCGGGCCGGAATTTCAACACTCCGAAGACCGGCAACCCCAGGAATCTTCTTTCGGCGAGCGTCGGCGTAGCGAAGTGCTGTTCCGTCGAAGCATTAACCTTCTGATGCTCGAAGCTTCCAAAGAATTGAGTTCGATCTTTCGCGATTGGACCCGTCAGAACGAAACCCGCTTGAGTTCGAGTGAATGGGTCCTCTCCGTCCGACGGCCCGCCCAGATAATCAAAAAAGTTTTTCGCGTTTAGACTTGAATCAGTGAAAAATCCGTAACCCTGTCCGTGAAATTTGTTGCTGCCTTCTTTCGAAACCGCGTTCACTTGAGATCCGAAGTTGCGGCCGGTCTCCGAATCCCACAACAGTGTCGAGATTTGAAATTCGCGAATCGACTCCACGGACTGTGGCACCAAAGCTACAAACCCCTGGCGCCGAACCCCGACATCGGGATCGTTGTTGTCCGAGCCGTCGATGGTGAAGTTATTCGAGCGCGCTCGCATGCCGTTGACCGCGAATTGTCCGGCCGTGCCGATGCCAAATCCCACTCCGGGTCCTCGCACGCCGGGCGTGTAAGGCGGCGGCGCGACGCCCGGCAATAACAAAGCATACTCATCGAATGTCCGCATATCGGTAGTGCCTCCGAGTGGAAGCGATTCGATTTGGCGCTCAGTGAAATTCCCTCGCCTCGCTGAGTCGGTTGTGTTGATCAGCGATTCAAGCTCGGACTGCGGCGCGGTCGCGCCAGTCGTGGGAGGCGGAGCGGGTTGAGTTGGCGCGGGCGCGGTGGTTGTAACCGGCTTCAGCGTGATATCGGGAGGCCGCAATGGAGTAATCGCGTTGAGAGGAATGCGATAGTTAGTGACCGGACCGCCGTCGTAACCGGGCATCGACGCAGTGATGGTGTAGAACCCAGGCACGAGATAAGGGACAGTGTAAGTCCCGTTCTGATCGGTTCGAGTCGCGCGGATGTTTCCGTTGTTCTCGTTGAGTACCGTGACCTTCGCATCAACGACTGGCTTCGACGAGTTATCAAACACCTGGCCGATCAGAGTGCCGGAGGTTGTTTGCGCAAATGCGGATCGAACCGGCAAAAGAGGCGACAACAAGATTGTGATGCTTATGACGACAGTGATTCGCAGGACTCGCGCGCGATGTGTTCGCGACATTATGTAGCCTCCCTTGGAACACGGTGATTTTTTGTAGCCGCTACGGTTGGGGATTCTCGCGCTTGGCGTTGAA
>Ga0070693_100001559_pt1 | contig 10359 bp, 5 predicted proteins | sample KBSK1103metaG_FD_65472 | JGI IMG/M metagenome (GOLD analysis project Ga0070693, IMG submission 65472) | Corn, switchgrass and miscanthus rhizosphere microbial communities from Kellogg Biological Station, Michigan, USA - KBS K1-10-3 metaG | ecosystem: Host-associated > Plants > Roots >...
GTGACCGGAGCGTTCAGTGCGAACGCAACGGCCAACGATCTCGTCATCCGCAGCGAATCGAACAACATTCTCCTCGGCCGCGGATCTGGCCTGACCACGCTGGCGATCGTCGGCGGCAACGTCGGGGTCGGTTTGACCGACATGACGACCTACATCAACACGAACACCATATGGCTCAGGCCCGATCCTAACGGGACCCACTTGGCGACGTACTCGACAACCGAGGCTGTCCTGAACGCGATGTCCTATCAGGACGCGGATGGCGCGCACATCGGCGGCTTGTACTTCACCCGAGCGCGCGGACAAAGCGATGCGCATTATCAGATCGCCGCCATTCAGGGGAGACAAAGCGGCAGCGGCGTACTGGCCGGCGGCGACCTCTGGTTCTTCACGAAGCCGGCCGGCGGCGGCATCGCCGCTAACAGCGCCCGCATGGTCATCAAACAGAACGGCCACGTCGTGATCGGTGATCCAACGACGCCCGACACGGCGATCCTGAACGTCGCCGGCGACATCAACGTCACCGGCAACGTCAATGCGAAATATCAGGACGTGGCGGAGTGGGTGAGCTCCGGCGCCGATCTCGATGTGGCCACCGTGGTCGTGCTCGATCCGACGCATGACGATCAGGTGGTGTCCTCGAGCCGCGCCTACGACACGACGGTCGCCGGCGTGGTTTCGTCCAGTCCCGGCGTCATTCTCGGCGTGGGCGGCGAGGGGAAGGAAAAGATCGCCACGACCGGCCGCGTGAAGGTCAAGGTCGACGCCACGCGCGCGCCGATCGCCATCGGCGACCTGCTCGTGACGAGCGACGTGCCGGGAATGGCCATGAAATCGGAGCCGCTGGAGATCAACGGCCGCAAGTTTCATCAGCCGGGAACGGTCATCGGGAAGGCGCTGCAGCCATTGTCGGGCGGGTGGGGGGAGATTCTCGTCCTGCTGTCGCTGCAGTAGGCCCAATCCAAGGAGATCACGCGTGAAGACGTTCGCATCGGTCCTCTTCTGCATTGCATTCGCCGTTTGCGCTGTGGCCGCTGCGTCGCAGGCCGGTCCAACGCTGACGTTCGGCGCGGGCTCGGTCACGGCGGTGGGAATTACGCCCGGTAAGTCCGCCGTGTTTTTCGCCTCCGGCCTGATGGCGGATGGTGCCCAACAACGCATCGTACGTTGGGCGCAGATCGTCTCCGACGACGATCGCGACGGCCGCGTCACATTGACGCTTCCAGGCAAGGTTCCGAACGTCACGGCCTGGGTAGTGGTCGATCTGACGAACGGGCAATTCGTCGCCGGCTCGCCGGGCGGATTTTCTCCGCGGGTGACGCAACTTCCGTCCGGCGCATTCCGCCGCAGCAACGGCTCGTCCGCGGTCGATCTCTTCGGATTCGATCACCCTGTGCTTGACCTTCTGTATGTACATCCCGGCCTTGGCGCATGGACGTGGAACGCCGTCGACGGTCGGGCGCTCGATCACGACAAGGCGAACGGCGTGACGTTGGTCTCCGTCGCCGACGCCAAGCCCCTAGGCGACACGCGGGGCAAGCCCACCGAGTTCGCGCTGGGCGGCGTTCTCATTGCCGTCGACTGGTATCACATGGAAGTCGTGACTGTGCGGCTCGACGCGGCCGTGCTCAAGGGTGGGCTATGAGGACTATCGGCCGCGCTCTGCTGATCGTCGCCTTGTGTGCAACCGCGCATGCGCAGGTGCTTCAGGAGCAACACCCGAACTCGGCACGCGGATTCGAGCCGGAGAAGATGTATGACTTCAGCGCCGTCGACAGCGTCAACGTGTTCAATGGCAACCTGACGCTGCGCGTGCCGATCGGTCCGAAGATGGCCGTGAACGGGGTGCTCCCATACCAGTTGACGCTCACGTATAACAGCAACTGCTGGGATCAAATCTATTGGTATGACCAGGCTACCGGTGACGGTGGATCGGCGACCATGCTGCAGTCTCTGCCAACGCGCCGTGCAAATGCGGGCATCGGCTGGTCGCTGGCGTTGGGCCGAATCCTGCCGGTCGATGCGACGGAGCCGCACGATCACAGGGTGGGAACGTATGAATCGAGCGACGGCGCCGATCATCCACTCTATCGAGGATTGCACGATGAGCCAGCACAGTGGGATGGCGTCAATGTCTACAGCCGCGACGGCACGTACATCCACGGCGTCATCGGTCGGAGCTCCTGGTTGATCGAGCTTCCCGATGGGATCAAGCAGACGGTCGCTTTCCTCGATACCGCCACGACCCCGTGGTCGCCCGTCGGCACGCAATCGTCCGTCACCACGATCGACCGGCGGTTGACGGAGATGACCGACCGTTTCGGCAACAGCGTTTCGATTCGATATGAAACGACTGCAACTGACAAGGAAGTATGGACGATCACCGGCGCCGGCGGGCCGATCAAGGCCTACTTCAAAACGCCCGTCCAACTCGGGCTCGCCACGACGTACGACAAGGTGTTGCTGGACCGCGTCGACGTCCCCACTGTCGACGGCGGCACGGCGACCTATCAACTCCATTACCAGGCATTCACGACGCCGCCGGGCGCCGGAGATACGTTCACCGAGACATCCAATCACGAACACGCTGCCATCTCCGCCGCTTTTCTGACAGAGATCACGCTTCCGAGCCTCGAAAAATACTCGTTCACCTACGACACGCAATGGGACGAGGCGACACACACCGGCACCCTCACCCCGGCAGTGCCTCTCACGATGACGCTTCCGACCGGCGGCACGGTTCAATGGTCCTGGGATCAGGCAGTATTCGAACAGAGCTCGTGGCAAAAGCCGGGCACCGAAACACCGGTTCCGCTTCCATCGGCCGTGCAAAGCCGCTACTTTGCCGGCGGGACGTGGACGTACACGCAGACGATGGCCGGGACATATTGCTCGGTCGACCTAAATGGCGATCCCTGTCCCCCGAACAACCCTCTTTGTTTTGGCGGTATGCGCCAGAAGACGGTGGCGGTGACGGCGCCAAACAACACGACGACGATCAACTATTTTTCCATTTACAAGCGCGGGACGAGACTGCAGTTCAGAACCGACTTTTGCGCCGTCCCAGAGGGATGGAACTCTGCAGAATACGGTCTTCCGCTCACCCGCTACGCGACCAATGGCGACGGCGGCAGCGTGACGCTCTTTGCCTCGAGCGAAGTGCGCACCGGCTTCAGCCAATTCCCGGGAACGTGGGATGGACATGGGCGTGTTCCAGGTCAGTCGCTGCGGTCGTCGTGGACGGCATACGATCTCGACGCATATGACGATACGAACCTGCCGCTGCCGCCGCAAAACCCGCGCGTTACCGGTAGGATGACGCGTTACGAAGACGACACGTACTGTCAAGGCGTCTGTTACAGAGGCTCGAATTCCTTCAACTTCGACGGTTACGGCCATTTCCGCCAGGAATCGTCGTTTTCGAATTTCGGCAAGGCTACGTCGTCGACGGATCCGTTTCTGACGACCTTCACGAACTATGACGGCTTCGACGGCTCTCATTGGGTGCTCAATACGTGGAGCGAACAGTGTGTCGCCCAGGAGACGTCGCAGCGCAAAGGCGCCGTCAGCGCGTGCAGCGGCCTTCCCGGCGCGTTCGTGACGCAGGCGCAGTTCGATCGCGCCACGGGAGCGATGACGGCCCGGCGGACAATTTGCGCCGGATGTTCTGCGCCGAGCTCCAGCGGCGACCTGCTCGCCGTCTTCGAGCGCGACAGCGCCGCTCACGGCAACGTCACCAGCGAAAAATATTATGGCGGCGACGTGCATCCCCTCACCTCTGGAGCGGGCTCGTTCACGACGGCCTCCCTCCTCGAATATCAGATCGATCATTCGTTCACGTTTGAGAACAACCTCGTGACGAAAGCCTCGTCGAGCTATCACGGTACCGCGCTCAACATCGCCGACAGCGACTTCGATAAGTACACGGGATTCATGACGCACATGCGCGACTCGGCCGGCGTTCAGACGAATTACGACTACGATTCCAACAACAACCGTCTGACGGCAGTAAAGCCCGCTGGACGTGCCTGGACCGAATACACCTATACGACCGCCAGCGGCAGCACGCCCGCCTCCATCGCCATCAAACAACGGCCGTATGGCTCGACGGCAGCGGTGGCGCCGCTGTTGGACAAGCGCATCGTGTTCGATTCCTGGGGCCGGCCGCTGCGCCACAGCCAGTACGGACCAAATAGCTGGACTGCCTTCGAGACGACGTTCGACGCGGAAGGGAGGCCCTTGACGGTGTCGGAGCCTGAGTCGACGGGAAGCGGGCCGCCGGCCGGGTCGTTGGCCGCATTGAACAAAACGTCGTATTCCTATGATCCTCTCGGACGGCAATCGCGCATCACGCCCCCGGAGCAATCAGGTGCGATCGAGTTCTTCTACGTTGGCGCACGGCAGAAGACGCGGAGGTCGTCGATCTGGACCGGCGGGACAGCCGACCAGCAATTCGACGTCATCGAGCAATATGACGGCGCCGGGCGGCTGACGAACGTCACTCAGAGATCGGGTCCTACGACGGCAACATCCGTCGTGGGCGGTAACGTCAGCACCTCGTATGGTTACGACGCTGCCAATCATCTCACAGCCGTGAAGATGGCCCCGGCAAGCGGAGCGGTTCAGAACCGTATGTTCGATTATGACGGCCGCGGTTTTCTGCGGTGGGAATCGCAGCCGGAGAGCGGTATTGCGTCCTACGCGTACGACTCCCGAGGCCACGCCGCGAGCAAGTTGCAAAGCGGCGGCAACACACAGTTCGATTTGACCTATGAATATGACGGCTTGGAGCGGTTGCTGAAGGTCAATGGACGGAATCCGTATCCCAGTTCCGATCCCGCTGCCGACCAGCCGACGTTCCGGCCGATCAAGGAATTCACGTACGGCACCGCAAACGCCGCCGTGCAGGACCATACGAATTATCTTCAGGGCAAGCTCGTTAGCGCGGTTCGCCATAACTACGGGGAAACGGCGGCGGAGCCGGAATACAAGGTCGAGGATACGTACGATTACGTCGACACCGCCGGCAGGAAGACGAACAAGACGACGAACATCAGCGAGGTCCGTCACGGAGTGGGCGGATGGACCACGCTGCTCAAGAGCCTGACGATGTCGGTGGCTTATGACGATCTCGACGAGCAAACCACGGTCTCTTATCCGATGTGCACCGACTGCGGCGGGCCGCCGACGGATACAGATCACAGTGGAATGACGCGCGGATATACCGCCGGCCGGCTGACGTCGCTCTCCGGCGTCGTCACCAGCATCTCCTATTGGCCGGACGGCCTGCGCAACGTTCTCGTGCACGCGAACGGGATCGCCGATACCCAGACGGTCGATAAGATGCCTCGGCCCTCGCAACTGCAGTTCGGCACCTACGACCGCTGCGTGAAGCCGACCTTCGTCACGCAGCCCGCCAGTCTGCCCATGAGCGGAACGAGCGTTACGCTGAGCGTCTCGGTGAGCGGAACCGGCCCGTTCACGTATACGTGGTACGACACCACGCATACTCCGAACCAGTCCGTCGGCGCGGGGCAGTCGATCCAGGTATCGCCGGCGGCCACGACCAGCTACTACGTCATCGTTTCGAATGCGTGCGGTTTCGAGCAGTCCCAGTTCGCGAAGGTGACGGTCAATGAGTGCCCGGCACCGTCCACCGGAATCATCAAGGCCAAAGCACAGCCGGATGGCTCATGGATTCTCACTCCCAATCCCATAGCCAGGCAGCCGCGCACCTATGGCTGGAAGCGGCTGTCCGACAACGCGGTCATCGGTGCGGCTGAAACGCAACCGATCGGGCAATTGTCCGCGACGACGACCTATCAGCTCACCATCACCGACGGGTGCGGCAGCGGCAGCGGCACCGTGACGGTCAACATTCCCCTGCCGATCACGACCGGTCTGGCCGCGACTGCATCGCTCTCTCCTCTTTCCGTTACCGTCACCTGGCCGCGCATCGCCGGCGCTACGCAGTACACGGTGGAGCGCCGCTCCATGGGAGGTGCCTGGCAATCCGTCGTCACGACGAACGATCCGACGACGACGTTTACCGACACGACGGTCGTGGCATCGCGCACATACGTCTATCACGTCACCGCCGATAACGGCGGAAAAACGAACTACGACGTGGCCACGACGATGTCCTTCACTTCGGCGACTGCCGGACAAGTCATTACGGCGACACCGATGAACAGCATGCTGGACGCAGTGAACAAAGTGCGCGAAGCCGCGGGGTGGGCGCCGGTCACGTGGTCGAACATTCTCGCGGCCAATGATCCGCTGCCGGCCGCGGGGCAACCCATCACGGCGCGGCAGCTCATGGCCTGCCGCGCACGCATGAACGAGGCGCTGCAAGCTCTCGGAGTAAGCGTCGTCGATTACACCGATTCCGACCTGGCGTACCTCACCATCAGGGCGTCCTACATCAACGAAGTGGAGGCGCGGGCACAATGAGAACGAACACGCTGCTGTTTCTTCTCTTCTTGCAAATCGCGGCATCGCCGGCGTTCGCCGCCGGAAAGCCGGAGCCGTTGCCGCCCGGGATGGGAAAGTACATCATGGTTCTGTGGCCGCACGGCTCGCCGGTCCCGGGCGGCTCCGGCACGGTCAAGGACGTGCCGGAGCCGGATGTGGTCAAAGCAGGCGGGAAGGTGCTCGCCAAGTTCGACAATGAGCGCCTGATCACGCTTCCTCTGGCCGCCGCAGCCGAGCTGCGCCGCCACGCGGCGGTCGTGTACCTGCAGCGCGTCTGGACGGGTGAATCGCTGGCCAACTGGAACGAAAGCTATCCGTCGCCGTCCGTCGGCCTCCGGTTGCAGCTCACGCCTCACAGCGACACGAACCTGCAGTGGGGGCCGAAAGCGTATACGTACGATGGCAGCGGCAACGTCAAGGAGATCGGCACGGATCAATACGCCTACGATTCGGCCGAACGGCTGATCAAGGCCGTGGTCGACGGCAAGACCGAGACCTATGCGTACGACTCATTCGGAAATCTCACGCAAAAGGCCGTGGCGGGCGGCAATCCGGTCAACGTGAATGTCGACGGGGCCAGCAACCGGCTGATCGGCGTCGACTACGACGCCGCCGGAAACGTCGGCTCGGCTGACGACGGCCGCCGCGTCTACAAGTACGATTCGCTGAACATGCTGACGCGAGTCCAGCGCTCGTTCACCGACGAGCGACGCATGATTTACGACGCGGACGACGAGCGGATCGGGACGATCAACGTAGGCGACACTCTGTCGCGCTGGACGATCCGCGATTTCGAAGGGCGCATCGTCCGGGAGTTCAAAGCCGATTCGCTCCAGGCGTGGTTCTGGGAGCAGGACTATTTCTATGGCGGCGGAGTGCTGATCGGCGGCGAGAGCCAGGAGTGGGGCTACGATACCTATCGGTACGGCGGGAAGCGGCACTACCATCTCGATCATCTCGGCAACGTGCGCATGGTGACGGATGCCGGCACGCCTGCCCAGAGCATCAGCGAGCACGAGTACCTGCCCTTCGGCGCGACGCTAACGAAGACATACCAGGAGCAGATCCGATGGGGCGACCCGCACATCGACTCCATGCGCTTCGCCGGCCACTGGCGCGACTTCCTCGGCGGGCTGGACGTCGACAACACGGACTACGTCGACTACATGCACGCGCGGTACTACGATCCGAATTTGGGGCGGTTCTCGTCAGTCGATCCAGTTGACGGCGATCGGCAAAATCCTCAAACGTGGAATCGGTATACATATGCGCGGAATTCGCCGCTTCGCCATACCGATCCGACCGGAGAGGAGCCATGCACGGTCAGCGATCCAGGCATCAACGGTGGTCAGCCATTTCAGTCTGACTGCGTGACTGTTGATGCGCAGAATCCGTCGGATCTCGAGCACAGAATGACGATGTGGAATCTGGAGATGACGCAGCATCTGTATTTTGCCGGTAGATTTGCCGACATGGTAGCTCAGGAATTCACCGCCCCATACGGACACTTCGCAAATGCTGTGTTGAATGATGATCCGAAAGCATTGGGATTGAGCATCGTAACGCCTGCCATGGTTGCGATGGGTCCGATAGACCCGGAGGGTGAGATTGTCGAAGCGGCTGAGGCAGCACACGCGGTAGAGGAGGGAGTGGTCGAGGCAACAGAGCATGGCGCTGGACGCTTGGCGGGTAGAGGCGCGGAAGCCGCATGGACGAGAGCGGAAGTCGAAGCTACTCGAGCGGGTATAAGAACAGTCCAGCGTGATGGTGCGGAAGTCTTCATCAAAGAGGTCAAGCCAGGTCGATACAATGTGATCGTGCAGAATGAGGCCACCGGCAAAGTAATTACTACCTTTCGTCAATTGTCCATGAAATCGATGCAGCGCCTGGCGCGCAATTATGGCTGGGGGTGGCCATGAGCAATGGCGTGCAGTACCAGTGTTGTTTTTGTGGGAATGGCATCGCGGTGATCGGTCCCGATCCGGGCATGCTATCGTATGCGCCACGGAACTATCCCGAGCCGGTGGAATCGGCTCAACAAATGTACTGTCATGCCGCGTGTCTCGCGGCCGCGCTTCACAAGAGCGTGACGCTATATGCGCTGGATATGATGCCAGATGAAAACTGAGCTTTCGTTCGACATCCGATGAGCTAAAGAACGCCCTTTCCAATACGGATCGCTCCGAGTCGCTGACCGATTACCGCTTCATCGCCGCGCCGCGGCCGGCGTTCAATGAAGACGGCCCGCACGGGGTGGTGACGATCGAGGCTTCGGTGAACGCGCAGGGGACGGTGACGTCGACGAAGGTGATCTCCAATACGACGGGCGCGGAAGCGTTGGCGGTGATCGCCGCGCGGGAGATCACGGCGGCGAAGTTCGCGGCGCCGGTGTGCAATTGCGTGGCGCGGGCGTTTATCTTTACGTACCGGCGAGCGTCTTGATCATTCCTAGGGCGCGACAGGATATTGGAACAGATGACTTCCTGGCCGAATCGCAAACGGGCGCGCCTGGGCGACGTGCTGGAGATCGGCACACCGGCCGGCCTCGCGTATTTTCAATACACGCATCAACACCAAACCTATGGGGGATTGATTCGTGTATTGCCGGGTACGTACGAAGAGCGCCCGACCGCCGGCCGGCTTTCCGAGCTCGTGCGGCGACGGGAGCGCTTCGTCGTGTTCTTTCCGGTGCGCGCCGCTGCCAACCGCGGCTTGGTCTCCGTCGTCGCGAACGAGCCGATCCCGCCGCATGCGCAGTCGTTTCCGCTCTTCAAGTCCGGACGTCCCGGGAATTGGTGGTTATGGGATGGGGAGCATGAGTGGCGAATCGGCGAGCTGACCGCGGAGCAGCGGACGTTGCCTACACGCGGTATTTGGAACGACACGATGCTGGCCTCGAGGATTGCCAGCGGGTGGTCACCGGAATGAGCCGCCGGCACTTCGTCCGGCGGCTCAATCGTGCTTGCGGCCGTGCTACTCCCCCGTGATCGTCACGCTGCCGTTCGAGTTCATCAGCTCCATCCGGCAGCCGCCGCCGTTGATCGTCCCGGTCAGCGACTCGTCGCTGCGGCGGGTCACGTTGATCGGAACGTCGGCGTTGATCGAGCCGAAGCTGGTGCGGGCCTCGACGGTGTAGCCGACGCTGCGCGGCACAGCCACCTTGATCGAGGCGAAGCTCGTGCGGAGGCTCACGGTGTTGCAGGCGCCGCGCAGGCCGGCCACGGAGATGCCGCCGTTCTGGTTCTGCACGTCCACCGCGCCGTCGATGCCCTTGAGGAACACCGAGCCGAAGCTGCCGCGCACCGTGGCGTTGCCGGAGACGTCGGACGCCGTCACGCTGCCGTTCGCGTTGACCACGTTGATCGAGCCGCGGATGCGGTCCGCGCGCACGGGACCGAAGCGCGTGGAGATGCTCACGTTGCCGCGGATGTCGGCGATGTTCACCGCGCCGTTGCCGTTGCTGATGCTCGTCGGGCCGCCGATGTCCTTGAGGTCGATCGTGTCGAAGCTGCCGCTCACCGTGGCCGCGCCGCCGATGTTGTGCGCGTCGATGCGGCCGTTGTTCGACGTGATGGCGACGTTGCGGGCGACGTGGCTGACGCGCGTGGCGCCGAAGCCGTTGGTGACGTGGGCGTCGCCGCTGACGTCGCGCACCTCCACCGAGCCGTTCGCGTTCGTCACCGAGGCGTCGCCCTTCACGCCATCGGCCGTGATGGAGCCGAAGCGGTTCGTCGCCGCCAGCTTTCCGTCGATGCGCGTGGCGCTGATCGATCCGTTCGTGTTCGTCGCGTCGATGTTGCCGTTGGCGTGGTCGACGGTGATCGAGCCGAACGAATTCTCCAGGCGCTGCCGCCCGCCGCTGTCGCGCAGCGTGATCGAGCCCTG
>Ga0070693_100001568_pt1 | contig 10320 bp, 9 predicted proteins | sample KBSK1103metaG_FD_65472 | JGI IMG/M metagenome (GOLD analysis project Ga0070693, IMG submission 65472) | Corn, switchgrass and miscanthus rhizosphere microbial communities from Kellogg Biological Station, Michigan, USA - KBS K1-10-3 metaG | ecosystem: Host-associated > Plants > Roots >...
GGTTCGCATCGTCGCGCAAAACGGCGAGCCTGCCGCAAGCTGCGAAGTCGGCGAGTTGCAAGTGCGCGGACCAAACGTGATGGCCGGTTATTACGGCTCACCTGAAGAAACACAAGTCGTCATCAACGATGGCTGGCTCTCGACTGGCGACCTCGCTTCTGCTGATAACGACGGCTACCTCTATCTTGCAGGCCGAAAGAAGAACATCATCATCAGTGACGGCATCAACGTCCAGCCCGAAGAGATCGAAAGCGTACTACTCGAGCATCCTTTGGTTTCAGACGCCGTGATCACAGGCGAATACATGCCTGACGCAGGAGAGGTAATCGCGGCCCACGTTTCATTGAAAAACGGCGACCCGCTTTCCCTGCAGCACGTGCACGAATTCATGCGCGGAAAACTCGCGGAATGGAAGTGGCCCAGGAGGCTCTATTTGCACCCGGCAATGACGCGAACTGAAACCGGAAAAATCAGGAGATCCGATGTCCAGTAGCTCTGCCAGTCAAGCATATTCGGCGATGCCTTTCATTGAAGCTGAAAAAATAGCGCGGCTTGAGAGCGTCCTCGATCACGCAGTCAACACGGTGCCGTTTTACCAGCAGCTGCAACAGGAAAAGGGAAGAGCGCTTACGTTCTACGATTTTCCGGTCCTGAGCAAAAAGCGCTTCATCGATAACCTCGACGACATGATGTCGGAGCTGTATGACGATTATGAAAGAGCACACGACCTCCGCTCGATTACCACTCCCAAAACCCTCCTGTATGAATTCACTTCCGGATCGAGTGGCTATCCCTTGCGTTGTTACAAGACGATTCAGGAACGAACGCGCCTCGCACTGAGTCTCCATAAAAAACGAACCGCGATCTACAAGGAATTCACGAACGACAAGATGTTCGGGTTTATTCACAATCTCGACTTCGAGAGTCACACTTACGCCGACAGCCTCGGCAATCTTTCTGAAGAAAACATCGCGCGCGTGCTGACGTATCTGCGCGACGTTGCCAAGCCGCGAGTGCTGCACGGCAACACGATGGTCTTTGTTTATTACGCCGACTATATCGTCCGGCACAACTTCGACCTCGGATCGTGGCGCATAGAGTTTATCGAGTCGGTTTCGGAAAGCATGTCACGCGAGCAACGCGATCACATCGAGCAACAGTTTCGCACCACCGTTTACAACTGTTACGGCTGCCTCGAGTGTTACAACGTCGCTTACGATTGCACTTACCGGAACCTGCATTTGAATGAGAATGTCGTGCTCGAGATCGTCGATCCCGAAACTGGCGAAGAGCTCGGTGACTCGGGACGCGAAGGCGAGGTCCTGCTCACCTCTTTAGTAAATCGGGCGCAGCCATTTATCAGATACAAGACAGGCGACTTCGCGAAGTTAAGCAAATCCGATTGCGCATGTGGTCAGTCGTCTCTCATCGTGGAGTTGAGCGGCCGCAGAAAGATCGACTACGTCAAGCTGCTCTACACAAACGACAATCCCAACCTGACGATCTGCGGTTACGACATCTTTGCGACCGTGATGTATCGGATGGTCAGCGGCGGTCACGATTTCGTGAGCTGGTACAACGTAATCCAGGAAGAGCTGCGGCTCTTCAAGGTGCTCTTCATCAAGAAACAAAACTTTTCGGACACGTTCTATACCTTGTTCAAGCAATACGCCGAAGAAGAACTCGGCATGCAGATCGATCTCGAGTTCGTCGAGAAAGATGAGGCAGAGGTCCTTTTGATCAACCGCAAAAACCGCGTGTTCCGCTCGCTCCTCCAGAACGACTAGAGCGGAAACGAAGTCTCACTGCTACACCATTCACAAACGCGAAAGGAAACAACATGAGTTATCCGCCGAATTTTGTGCCGCTCGAATCGCTGGTCCGGTTGAGGCCGAAGCCGGAACACGCAAAACCGCAACGGACTTCTTTCGCGCACAACAAACCGAATGGAAACTTCAAAGCAATCGAACTCGGACCAAAAAACGACTTCACCTTGACGGCCCTCGAAATCGGCCTGTCGTCCAACTGCAATTTTCGTTGCGACTACTGTTGCGCCTACAACTTCAACGACAAGAAATTCCTGACGGCGGAAAGTATTTTTGCCATCCTCGACGACGCGCCGGCACTCAAGCGCGTGAAGTTATCCGGTGGCGAAGTGCTGATCTATTTCGACGAGTGCGTGAAGGTTGTCGAGTATTGCTCGGCGCGCGGCATCGAAACTCAGATTAATACGAACGGAAGCCTGCTCAACGAGGAAAAGATAGCTCAGCTCGAAGAGGCTGGTCTCGGTTGCCTGCACTATTCCTTCAACTTCACCAACAGCAAGGATTTCGGCGCCTACTACAAACAACCGGAAAAAGTCTTCAACAAGATCCTGGACAACATCCGGATCTCGACCGAGACCTCGATCGATACTGTTCTCGAAAGCGTGATCTTCAAGCGAACCGAGTTCACCCTGGTCGACATTCACCATTTCATTCACGATCTCGGCGTACGTAAACACGAGATCCAGAATGGAATTCCCATCGAGAAGAACGATTGGGCCGAGGTGTTGCCGCGCGAGCGATTACACGCCGTTATCGAACGCTTGATTGAAAATCGTCTGCCGGACATCACCTTGTACTTCAGTTGCATCGACATCGAGCCACACACCGACTTTCATCAAAAGGTGCTGTCGTACGTTGGGCAGGGAAGCATTCATTTCCCGTCCTGCATCGAGGGCCGCAACCAACTGCACGTACATAGCAATGGCGACGTGCTGATCTGTGAGCTGGGGCATCCGAAGGTGATTGCCAGTCTCAACGACGGCATTCGACTCAACGATCTCCTGATCCATAAGCCGCCGGCGCTGGTCGATTTTCTCGAAAGACGCAACGCCGATTCGTGTTCCTGCGTGATTCGCACGCTCGTCCAACCCACGTAGAAATAAATGGTCGCCACTCAACAAACCCTGACTTCAACGAATCCGCTCGAGGACATCGCGGCGCTGTGCCGGCTCGTCAGAATCCCTGGCGGCACGTTCCTGATGGGCGACGACGACGGGTTTCCCCAGGAACGCCCGGCGCATGAGGTTCAGGTTGATTCGTTCTGGGCCGGGAAATACTGCGTCACGGTGAGAGAGTATTTCGAATTCATTCAATCAGCAGACAGCAACTTCCAGGAGCTGTGGTGCGACTTCGTCGACCCCTGCTTCATTCGCAAGCGAGTGAGTGATTACGTGATCACTGAAGACGCCGCCGAGTTTCCGATGGTCCAGGTAAGCTTCGTCGGCGCAGTTGCTTACTGTAACTGGCTGTCCCGGCAGTTTGGTCTCGCGCCAGTTTACGATCTTGATTCGCTGGAAGCCGATCTTTCGCAAAACGGTTTCCGGTTGTTGAAGGAGGCGGAGTGGGAATACGCCTGCGGGGGGCCGCGGCAGTGGAAATACGGTTACGGAGACAGTTTCCGTCCCGATCTTTCCTGCTACAGGAAATACGCGGGCGAATTCAAACAACAGCGGGCCGCCTCCTTGCACGTCGGCGGCTTCGGCCTCTACGACTACTCGCCGCTTCCGGTCGGCACGTTGCCGCCTAACGATTACGGTCTTTACGAGATGATCGGTAATGTGAACGAGTGGTGCCACGATCGCTATGGACCTTACGACAAGCAGGCGCAGGTAAATCCGCAGGGCAAGCCAACCGGTTCTTTTCGCGTAATCAGAGGCGGCAGCTTCCTCGACGAAGTCGACAAGCTTCGCAAAACTTACCGTCACGCAATTCATTATTCATCGAAGTGCACCATTGACGGATTTCGCATCGCAAGGAACGTTGAATCATGAGTCGAGTTAATGCTTTGGTCGTAGCGCCGGAAGAGGAGATCGTCCTCGACATCATTTCCTTTTTCAATTCAGACATCCTGAACAACGATGCCGCCGAGATCAGCGAACACGCTGACATCATCTCCGAAGGGCTGATCGATTCGATGGGCATCATTAGACTGCTGACGCACCTGCAGATCCTTTACGACATCAAGGATTTCGACAACACGGATCTGACGCTCGATAACTTCCGCACGATCCAGCGTATCGCAGACATGATCGCGCGGTATCGCAAGCCATCGCCGTAATCTCACTTCTTCGCCAAAGGAAAACGAAATGTCCACGCGTATAGAGTTTCGCGAGAAGCTGACCAACTTCTACCGCTATCCAAAGATCTGCAAGTTTCAGGACGAGGTCGAAGACAAGGCGCAGCTCGTGTCTTATCTACAACAGCCGCACCCGGGAAAGAAGCTGGTCTACATCTATGTCCATATCCCGTGGTGTACGAGCATGTGCAACTACTGTCCGTTTCACCACACCTATTACCATCATACCGACGACGAAACGAAGCATCGTTTTGTCGAAGCGATAGTCAAGGAGCTCAGCAAGTACGCGGCGTCGCCTTTCTTTCAGACTCAGCCGGTCGTAAACGTCAACTTCGGCGGCGGCACGCCTTTCTTGCTTGATATCAAACATCTCGAGCGAATCCTGACTACGGTCTACGACAAGTTCAAGCTCGCGCCTGATCCGGTTGTGTCTATCGAAGGCGATCCGATCGCTCTCCAGGACCGGCAAAAGTTGAAAGCGTTAAAAGCCCTCGGCGTGACCAGAGCTTCCTTTGGTCTCCAGACCTTCAACGAGCGACTGCGACGCAAGCTCACCGTCGAGTCGACCGGCGCCGACGTCTACAAGTGCGTGGAAAGCTTGCGCTACAGCGGCTATGACGAATGGGGCTGCGACATCCTTTACAACTGCCCCGAACAGAACGTGACGGAAATCAAGTTCAACGTCGATCGGATCTGCGAACTGGGCCCGTCAATCATCGATGTCTACGACCTGAACATCTCGCCTAACACGAAACTGGCCAAGCTCGTCATCGACGGCAAGTTCTTGAGCAATCCGAGCAATCAAAACGAGATCGAGCAGTTCCGGGCGATCAGGGAAACGTTCGCGGAACACGGCTTTGAGCAAGTCAGAAGCGTCAACTTCAAGCCGCCGTGGGCCGAGACCAAACGCAATGGCATTCTTCACCAGTTCACCGAAGACGTGCTCGGGATTGGACCATCAGCTCGCACGTTTCTTTATAGCGGCGGGAGGAATTATCGCAATCACTGTTCGACTGAGAGATACATCGAGGATCTCGAACGAGATGAGTTTCCGATTGAAGCGGGCAATGTAGTGCCACCGCGAGTGCTCGAAGAGCGGGACATGGTGATGTTTCCTTACTACCTGGAAGTTCGTAAGGACAGCATCAATTACAACCGCTTCAAGGAAAAAATCGACGACATGATTTTCAACGGTTACGTGTCGGACGAGGGCGACACGATTCAACTCACGGAAAAAGGCCGTCTGTGGGCGGGGAACGTTCAATACTATTTTCACAGCGAGGAAGAAAAGGCTGCCATCGCGACGAGTACGTTCCTGAGTCTGCAACGTGGCACCAATTTGTTCAATCAGGATTACACGAATGTGCGCCGCGTCGCGCGGACCGCTTGAGTGATGACGCGCCGGCACAAGAGGAAGTAGATGGAACGAAAGACAAAAATACTACTGATTGATCCAACCGATCAGTGGATCACCAACAATCGCGTACTTAAACATCACGATCAGGTGATGCTGCCGATCGGTTTGATGTATCTGAGCGCGTATCTGAAGCAGCAGCTTGCAGATCGGATCGACATCAAGATCGTTAGCACGATCGTTGATTTGTCCGGACCAGAGTCGTTGCGCCAACTGCTGGTCGACTTTGCTCCGGATATCGTCGCGGTCCGGTGCGTCATCTTTTATGCCGAACAGATCAGCCAGATACTCGAGACCGCGAGAAAACTGCTACCGGATGCGCTGCTGGTCGCAGGCGGGCCAAACGTAACTTTCGACAACGAGAACCTCCAGGCAAATCCTGATATCGACGTTTTGGTGGAAGGCGAAGGTGAGGAAACGCTCTTCGAGGTCGTCGACCGCTTCATCAGGTTAGGGAAGCAGAAGTTGATCGAGCAGTTACCGCAGATCGAAGGAGTGATATTTAGAAGCAACGGCGAGATCGTCAAAAATCGCGCGAGACGAGGAATCGAGAACCTCGACAATCTGCCGTTTCCGGATTACGGCGCGATCAATCTCGACGCGTATCGAACGTTTCTCAACTACGGCTACAACCGCCGGCCGATGGGAATTCTGTTTACGTCGCGCGGTTGTCCTTTTAAATGCACTTACTGTCACGAAGTTTTCGGCAAGGGTTTTCGTGCTCGCAGCCCGCAGAACATTTATGCCGAGATCTCGCATCTGCACGACAAGTATGGCATTGAAGACTTCAGTATCGTCGACGATAACTTCACCGTTCGCCGTCAGAGAGTCCAGGAGTTTACGAAACTCCTGATCGAAAACGGGCCAAAAGTAAGACTCTACTTTCCCAATGGCGTCAGGGCCGACTCGTTGACTCCCGAACTGCTGGAAACCATGCGGCAGGCGGGCACGATCTACATGACGTTCTCACTCGAGACTGCTTCCGCGAGACTGCAAAAGTTCATCAAGAAGTTTGCGAACATCGAGAAGCTGACCCGCATCGTTAAGCAGGCGTGCGAGCTCAACATCATTACGAATCTCTGCATCATGGTTGGGTTTCCGACCGAGACAGTCGAGGAGGCAAAGTACACGCTCGACTACTACACGCAGTTTGACAAGATCGTGCTGCCTTACTATTTCAGCGTGAAGTATTACCCGGGCACTGAGATCTATCGCACCGCCGAACAGTATGACGTGCAAGTAATGGCCGAGACTTATAACGCGCCCTATCACGGTTACGAGTTTCAGGAAACGCCGCTGATCAGCAAACGCGATTTCGAAAGACTTAACCAGTGGTACTTGCGAAAGATCTATCTCAACCCGGACCGTATTGCTAACGCCGTCAAGATCCTCGAACACCACTTCAGTGCCGCGGAGATCAGCGATATGTTCACGGTCTTTTTCCGACGGCGCATCGAAGACGTCAATCGGGACGTGTTGCAAATGACGCGGCTGGCTTCATGAATATGACGATCGATCCACACGCACCAAAACTGATCGAGATCCCCGGCGGCGAGTTTGAGATGGGCGACGTCTGGGGTGATGGCGAACCTGACGAGCAGCCGGTGGGCACGCATGCTTGCGGCTCGTTTCTGTTGGGCGAATACGCGGTTACGAACAGCCAGTTTGTCTCGTTCCTCGCAAATCAGAATTCAACGCCGCCCGAACACTTCGTCGATCTTCAGAACAAGAACAGTCACATCTACTTTGACGGCGGGCAATTCACTTGCGAACCGGGCTTCGAGAATCATCCGGCCACTTACGTCAACTGGCTTGGAGCTTCAACGTATTGTGCGTGGCTGAGTGGAAGAATGGGATTAACGATTCGACTCCCAAGCGAGCTTCAGTGGCAGTACGCCGCGATGGGACCACACAAACGAAAGTGGTCACTCGGCGATTCGTTCACGAGGAGTGATTACATCTGCGGCGCCGATGGTCCCGCGAGCGTCGATTTTGGCGCTCCTTCCGAGTGGGGACTTTTCAATATGACGGGCAACGTCTTTGAGTGGTGCAATGATGAGTATTGCTTTTCATTGACTGAAAGCTCGGACAACGTCCTGCGACATCATCGCGTGATCAAGGGCGGCGCGTTTATTCTTCGCGACTCCGCCAATCTCCGCAACGCCAAACGTTTTTCCTGCCATCAGGAAAGCTGCATCTCGAGTATCGGGTTTCGCGTGGCCGCCACGCTTGCTAGCTAAACAAGTGCTCCCGCGCCGGGGTTATTGCATGAACGAGATCGACAACAACACCATTCGCCAAAACGTTCTCGATTATCTCGTGTCGATGCACTTCAACGAATATGAAGGCGACGTACGCTTCGATACGCCGTTGTTGGAACTGGGAATCATCGACTCCCTTTCGATGATGACGTGCATTCTCTTTCTCGAACAGAAATACGGGCTTGACTTCTTCGAGATTGACGTCAGCCGGAATGATTTCGCCAGTATCAATACGATCGCAACGCTGGTTTCCCGCAGTCTGGAAACGCAAAAAACCGCAGTGGCCGCGCAATGAGAATCGAATTTGAACCACGCATGGAAGGTGGAATCGGCATCTCGGGCGCAGCTTTCCGGTTGCCGAGGAATCGTGTAAGCGTGCGCGAGTTGCGCACCGACTACGAGTCGGCGTTACAGCCGGGCCGCGCCAGTGATCTCCTGATTCCGAAGTTGCGGCAAGTGTCACTCGACGAGGTGAATCATGTTCATGTTTTCAACGGAGAACCTGAAGGCTCGCTGGCGCTCGACGCAATCAGGGAGATTCTGGAAACGCGCCGTGTTGCCGGTAAAGAGATTGGATTACTGATCGACTACAGCACGGTTTCGAGAGCGGCTAATGGCATCTCGCTCTGCTACAAGTTGCAACGCGATCTCGGTGCGGATAACGCGTTGACACTTGCAGTTAACAACGGCAGTTGCGCTTCGTTTCAACTAGCGCTGCAAACTGCCGTCGCTTTTCTGAAAAGTCGCGACGAGATCCAGTACGCGATCCTGTTTTCCGAAGACCGCACGCGAGGAAAACGTTTTCATCCGCCGATGAGTGTGCTGGGAGACGGCGCCAGCGCGCTCTTGCTCGAACGAAATGCGCAACGCGGTCTGATTCTGGATCAAGCCTCCAACAGCATGGGCAAGTTTTGCGACATCCTCGGCGTCAATCACTGGAACGAAACTAATTTCGATCTCTCGGCATTTGAGAACAGAGTGGTGCCGCTGCATTACAAAATCACTCGCGAGCTTGTGCTCAGAGTGCTGGAGCGACAACGACTAACCCTGAAAGACATCGATCTCGTTCTTTACCAGAACATGAGCGGCAACGATTTTCGCGGACTCGCTGCCGCTCTAGCTGTAGACATCGACCGCATCTATCTCGATGGTCTCGAGGGACACGGCCACATCTTCGGGTCCGATCTGGTAATCAACCTTTGTCTGGCGCGTCGTGCCGGCAAGCTCAATCCCGGCTCGCGCTCATTGCTGATTAGCAGTGGCGCCGGGTTCTCCTGGGCCGTGACTCTCATTCAAAACTAAACGTTCCCCGTAACCTCAGACTTCAACAGGAGTCGCAATGAAATCCAGGCACAGGATCCTGCTACTCGACTACGTAGGAGAACTGTTTTCCAACAGCCAGAAGGCGGAGAACAGCCAGCTCGTTCTTCCGGTTGGACTGATGTACTTGAGTTCTACTCTGAAATCGAAGATCGACAACCTAGAAATCAAGCTCATCAAGTCGTACGTCGATTTTATCGGTGATGAAGAGTTACTCGCGTTGATCCACGAGTTTCAGCCGGACGTTCTCGGCATCCGGTGTCTCTCGCTGGACATTGTTCCACTCTTCGCGTCAATGAAAGCGATTCGCGAGAGTTACCGAAAGGAAAACCACATCATCGTACTCGGTGGACCAATCACCAACGCGCAAACAGCCACCGTCTACAACTCGAAACTGTTCGACTACATAATTCTCAACGAAGGCGAACGCGCGATGCTGGAACTGGTCGAGGCCCACATTGGAGGCCGGCCCGTTCGCGAAGGCGTTACCGGAATCGTCTACGACCTGAACCGCTACAGCGGTGATTTAATCGAAGACCTGGACGAGCTGCCGTTTCCAGATTACGAGCTGGTTGATTTCAGCAAGTACGACAACTTCCTGAACTATGGCTACAACCGCAATCGGCAGGGCGTTCTGGTCACCTCGCGTGGTTGTCCGTTTCGCTGCACGTTTTGTCACAACATCATGGGCCGTCGCGCGCGGCTCAGATCCGCACAGAACGTCGTCGATGAAATCGAATACCTGCGCCACCGTTACGACATCCTGGATTTCTTTATCGTCGACGACATCTTCAACATCAACTACGACCGCGCGATGAATGTCTTCGATCTCATCATCGAGCGAAAGCTGAAAGTCAATCTGTACTTTCCCAACGGCATTCGGGGCGACATCCTGGACAAGCCGTATATCGATCGCATGGTGGCAGCCGGGACGAAGTACGTGAGCTTCGCCGTGGAGACCGCCTCAGACAGATTGCAAAAGGTGATCAGGAAGAACGTCAAACTGGAAAAGCTGCGGGAGCTGATCCAGTACACCTGCGATCAGGACATCATGGTCAACGCGTTCTTCATGTTCGGGATGCCGACCGAGACTGAGGAAGAGGCGTTTCAGACGCTCGAGTATGCTGCTTCGCTCGACAAGTTGCACTTTCCTTACGTCTTCTTCGCCCGCTATTACGAAGGGACGGAGATGTATCAACAAGC
>Ga0070693_100001575_pt1 | contig 10273 bp, 9 predicted proteins | sample KBSK1103metaG_FD_65472 | JGI IMG/M metagenome (GOLD analysis project Ga0070693, IMG submission 65472) | Corn, switchgrass and miscanthus rhizosphere microbial communities from Kellogg Biological Station, Michigan, USA - KBS K1-10-3 metaG | ecosystem: Host-associated > Plants > Roots >...
GTGACCACGAATTCCGTCGACATATCGTTAACCTCCAAGGGGCTAGAGTGGGTCTCTATTCAATGTATGAGAATGCCTGAGGTTTTGTTTCGGATTAACGATGGTGCCGGCTCACAGCAATACGCTGTTTTTGAGTGTTTACAGTGCTTTCTCAATTTTCCAGCAGGACATGATTGACTCTTTGCTTTAGTCAGGCTGACTTAGTAACAGTACATCCCACGCCCAACGCCCTATGTGGGCACCGAATATATCTCCAACCTTAGCTCGATACCGGAATTGGTTGCCGTGTTGGTCTTGCTTCTTTGACTCTTTGTAGTCGAGTTCTATGCGAGCCACGCCAACTTCAAGCAGGTTTTTCAGCTCACCCGCTTCGGATAATCCATTGTGGTTAACATCCTGCCACAGTCGTAAGAATGAAAAGATGGCGTCGGACGACGTAATAACGCCATCATTATTTCCGCCGTTTGCTGGTTTATCAAACACCATAAGGGCGAGGAAACCGTTTTTCTTTTCACCGGCAGGCGGTTCAGGTTGAGGTGTAAACTCACCAAACAACTCCCTGCCATCCGTGATTAGGCCATCGAAGTTACGGTCCAACGCCAGCCACGCATCATCGCTGCCAGCCGAGGTCCAGGATAGACGTTCAGCTGTTCCATTAACATTGAGATCAAACCTTACACCACCAGCTAAACTGGTAAGGTTAAAGCCGTCCCCGAGTACATCAACGACGATCTGTGTTTGCGTGCAGCAACCCATAAAGCACTGTCCTGGACAAGTTACTTCTGTGCAACCTGAACATCCGCCCTCACTGGGAGTGTCTGCAACGCAAACCCCATTAAACTGATCACAGATACGGCTACAGCAGTCAGAAGGAAAATCACAAGCAATACCGTCTGCAAAACAGGGCGTAGGGGTAGGTGTTGGTGTGGGTGTCGAGCAACCCAGGCAGCTTTTGCTCTCAAACTTCACAACCCCTTGACAGTCTACGTAGCTCATTGAATATATTGAATTTGGCTCAGTTCCACAGTTGCACGAACAAGTATCTGGATCACATGTGTCGCAGGCAGTATAGACGCCCGTAAAACCGCCGGAACAACGCTCATACTCCCACTCAATTGTGCAATTCCCATTATTTCCTGTGGCCGTCGTACAAAAGGTCACTCTCTTGCAATCCGTTATTGCACCGCTCTGCGCTCCAATCACTCCGTAGATGGCAAGGATACAAGACAAAATGATGAGTGCTTTTCGCATCGGAAACTCCTTGATGCTTTGAATCAGTTAATGCCCTGCGGCGGCGTTGTTGAGAGATACTTCTGTACTTCCGTTGGGCCACGCTGTTTATACAGGTTCCGCAGGGCGATGCCATATCGCCTGGCACCCTCTTTTTGAGTGAGGTTAGTAAGGCCTATTTCCGATCTCTGTAACTCCTCATCACTTGGTGTTGACTGTAGTAGTGTGTCTATTGGCTTCTGCTTAGACTCCTTCGCAAGCCAACCTTTATATTTCATTGCTCCCACTCTAAAGTCTTTAATTAGTTTTGACCCTTCTACATCAGGTCCCATGCTGGTGCCATCCTCAAATTCCACGTAATCGATGTAGACCTCGATCCCTTTGATGACAGCGTTGTGATAAGTAAACACCCCAGCAGGTCGAAGTGAGTTTGAACCTCCGGGTCTTATATTTTTTTCTCTTTCATAGAAATCGGGGTGAAAATTGGATATTAGAACTTGATTTCGTGAGTCTCTGGTTTCCAGGTCACCCTCCTCAAGTACAGTTGAATAGATTATGTTTGCAGCAGTAATACTCTTGTCAGTATTGTTCTTCAAACTACACTCGAACCCATTCAAAATGTTGGGCGGTGTAATGCTGGCAGTTCCACACTGCAACTCGACGCTATTGTTAATTCCAGGTTTTAACTGTTTGACAGTAATCGGAAGCTGCTGAAGACCAACTTGGTTGCGGTCCTCATTATTCGGCCTTTGTAATGCAATAGTTGCAACAGCTGCTACACTCAGTACTAGTCCGATAACAATTATTGCTCCTAAACGCATAGTAAACCTCCAACTCTTGTTCCGAGTATGGTTGGCATAAGTGTGACTGTGAGCAGGACTCTCATCCTTACGGGCGCCTTTTGAAAAATTTTGGGGCGTACGTCTTATTGGTTTATCTCCCTGCAAGCCGTGTGTCTGAGAGAGTGGGACACGTTGGGGGAGTTAAAATCCCGGCCGCAAGGAGCACAGAGAACTCTTCCTATACTCTTGTGCTTTCCATTGTCAATAAGGGTTTTCCTTACAAAGAAGCTGTGAACCACACGAGTTTGTAGCTTAGTTGTTCCTGGCCTAAGAACCTCTGCGTTTTATGAGCCTTTTTGAGATTGCTGGTGCCGGAGGTCGGACTCGAACCGACATGAGGAGTGAACCTCGCCAGATTTTGAGTCTGGTGCGTATACCAATTTCGCCACTCCGGCGCGAAGGAACGACATCATAAGGCGCTTTCCGATGTAGCGCAACTTCCATCCGCACCAAACAAGACCGAACTCACACCTGAGTACAAACTCGTCGCGATGTGTGTATTTCCACATAACTAACGTATTGATAACACGTGTCTTAGTACCTGCGTAAAAACATGTTTGCCACTGGACCATAAAAGGGCTAGAATGCCTGAGCCAGACTGCTGGCGCGGCATGCCTTAACCCCTCGTACCTCACAGGCTTCGAGTTCTACCAAATTTTTCTTGCCGCCCGTTGTCCTGCCCATTTCAGGAGATAAAAATGCCGACAACTGTGTCGCCCCGCATACTGATAGTCGATGACGAAGTTGAAATAACCGAGATCCTCGCCGACCTCTTGAGTGAAGAGTACGACTGTCTCAAGGCTGGTTCGGCTGAGGATGCATTAGCGCGCCTGGGCGAAGGCGAATTCCAATTGGTCATCAGCGACATCACGATGCCGGGCATGAGTGGCCTGGACATGATTCCGCACGTCAAAGAGCTTTCACCTCAAACCGTCGTGGTGATGATCAGCGGTATGCAGACTGTCGAGAGTGCGATTGGCGCTTTGCGTTTAGGCGCCTTCGATTACCTGATGAAGCCGTTCGATCTGCGACAGGTCGAAGCTGTTGTCAAACGCGCCCTCGAGCATTACGAGCTCGTCGTCGCGAAGCAGCGTTACGAAAATCATCTCGAAGAGCTGGTGGAACAACGGACCGCGGAACTCGATCGCGCTTTGAATTCACTCGAAGCTGCGTATCGTTCGACACTGAAAGCACTGACTGCCGCACTCGAAACCAGAGACTCGGAAACGCACGGGCATTCAGAACGAGTCGTGACTTACAGCCTTCGACTCGGACGTGAGTACGGGTTGAATAGTGAACAGATGAAGGCGCTCGAGTTTGGATCGCTGTTGCACGACATCGGGAAGATTGGTGTGCCGGATTCGATCCTACGCAAGCCTGCGAAACTCACGGAGGAAGAGTGGGTGCGCATGCGCGAACATCCGATGCACGGTCAGCAGATTCTTCGCGGGATCGAGTTTCTACAGGGCGCGTCGCGCGTGGTGGCCCAACATCATGAAAAATGGGACGGGACGGGTTATCCGCTCGGATTGCGCCAGGAGGAGATCGACATTAACGCGCGCATCTTCGCAGTCGCAGATGCATTCGACGCGATTACGAGCGACCGTGTGTATCGCCGTGGGAAGTCGTACGAAGCTGCGTCGCAGGAGCTGGATGATTGGGCCGGGCGGCAGTTCGACCCGAAAGTCGTCGAAGCGTTTCACCGTGTTCCGAAAGAAGATTGGGAAGAGTTACACCGGCAGTCGCTATTGCCGAAGCACGATCAGTTCGAGCCACAGATTTTCGCAGATGAACGCGGATTTGATCTGCGTTCATCTGCGTAAATCTGTGGCTAATTCTTTGTGTCTTTTTGTGGCACGACGTAGCCCCGACGTGAGTGGAGGCTGAGACCGACGCGGCGTGAGGCCACCTCGATGTGCCGGTATTCGCCTGGGCTTGCTTCGGCAAGAGGGCGCTTCGGACGGTAAGTGACAACGTATTCAGCACCGATGGCGCGCGCCACGTCGTTCGCCTGAGCCATCATTTCCTCGCTGTTGAGAGGCAGAAGCCATTTGCCGCCCGTCTCTTCAGCAACATTCTGCAACGCCTGCTGGCTTTTCTTCACTTCCGCTTCATAAGCTTTGCGCAGTTTCCTCATCGCCGGGTCGAAATTGATCCTGACGCTGTATGACGGTTGACGCGTCTGGCCCGGCGGTTGTGTGGGATCAGTCGCTCGAATCGGATCCGCATTTGGCGGACGCGGCCCTGCGACAACGCGCGAATCGGCGCGATCGTTTTTCTGTCTTACAAACTCGGTGTAACTGATGATGTGTACCGTCGCTCTCGCGGCGATCAGTTTCTTCATCGCTTCTTCGCGATTCACCTTCGAACCCGGAGAATCGACGCCATCAGTGATCATCACGACGTGCCGGCTTCCTTCAGGACGTGCACTGAGTTGCACACTCGCATCGACGATGGCTTCTGAAATCCTGGATCGCTTGCTTGAAATGATTTTCGTCTTTAACGTCTTAAGCACAGCGGCCTTGTCAGTGGTCCACGGCTGCAAAATCTCCGCTTTATTACCCGACTGTATCACCGCGATCGACGCGCCTTCCTGAAGTCTCAACACCAACTGCGATGCCACCTGGCGTGTGAGTGAGGTGCTCTTCGACATACCTCCCATCCCGCTTGATTCGCCGCCAGTGTCGAGCACGAACAGCACGTTTGCCGGAATGTGTCGCAGGCTTCTGATCTGCTGAATGACGCCGTCTTCGAGCACGAGAACGTCGTCGGCCTCGAGCGTCGGATCGTAGTGACCGTAGGCGTCGAGGGCCACGACCGGAAGTCGCACCTCTTCCGTAAAGACCTTGACGGAGTCCTGCTCTTTCTCAGGCGTGGGCGACGGTGATGGGTTTGGTTTTTGAGGTTCCTGGCTCGCGATCCGGGTGGCGCCGGCCGAGAAAAGCAACGCCATCAACAGCAACCCAGTTGTGCGACTAATCCAGGACATTTTCGGGAATTCGGGAATTTTGATGCCCGCCAACATCTTACGTTGCCTTCCGAGCCTGCGCCTGGACGGCCGTGATCGCGATCGCGTCGACAATATCCCGGGCGGTGCAGCCGCGCGACAGATCGTTTGCGGGCTTGTCCAAACCCTGCAAAATCGGTCCGATAGCGGTCGCGCCCGCGAGTCGTTCCGTTAACTTGTAAGCGATATTTCCGGCTTGCAGATCGGGAAATATCAAAACGTTTGCGCGTCCACCAACCGGCGAACCTGGCGCTTTCGACTGCGCGACACCGGGAATCAACGCCGCATCAGCCTGAAGCTCTCCGTCTACCAGTAACTCCGGCGCACGCGCTTTCACTGTTCTCGTCGCTTCGACGACTTTGTCGATCAGCCGGTGCTTAGCGCTTCCCTTTGTCGAAAACGATAACAACGCCACGCGCGGCTCCGTCCCGAGCAGTGCTCTGCACGAATCGGCCGCAGCGAGAGCGATCTCCGCCAGCTCGACGGCGCTCGGCTCGATCACAACACCACAATCCGCGTAGATCATCGCGCCATCGTGTCCGAATTCACTATTTCGCAACGACATCAGGAAAAAACTCGACACCAGCTTGAAACCCGACCTCACGCCAATGCAGTGCAACGCTGCACGAACCGTGTGTGACGTGGTGTTTGTGGCGCCCGCGACAGAGCCATCCGCGAGTCCTGAACGAACCATCAAGTTTCCGTAGTACAAAGGATCGGAAACAAGCGTTCGCGCTTCATCAGCCATCAGGCCCTTCGCTCTTCGCAGGTCGTGAAAAAGCGAAACCATCTTGTCGAAATCAGACGCGCGCTTGTGGTTGACGATCGTGACGCCGCCCAGATCCAGACGATTTTCGCTGGCGACGGAGCGAATCGCTTCGTCATCACCAAGGATAGTAATTCGCGCTATCCGCTGGGTGGTCGCCTCCGCAGCGGCGACGACGGTGCGCGGATCGTTTCCTTCAGGAAGAACGATGTGTTGTGGCCTTGACGCGGCGCGTTGGCGAATTCGGTCGAGAATGTCCATAGACTATAGTGGTGGCACAGATTACACTGATTTACACGAATCTGCATCATCTATGGGCCGGAGGGGAACAATGGCGGAATTGAACCTGCGCAGTCGCATGACAAATCTTTTGCTTGTCATACCGCATCTTCTTTTACTCAGCGCGCGTTTAATGGCCGACCCGCGAGTTCCGGCAAAAGAGAGGCTGCTCGTTGCAGGCGCGATCGCTTACGCGTTCATGCCGCTGGATTTTATCCCTGACATGCTGCCGTTCGTCGGACAGGTAGACGATGCCTATCTCATCGCGTTGACGCTGTTACGGCTGATGAGTGTCACTGAGCCGCGCGTTGTTCGTGAACACTGGCGCGGTGGAGGCGACGTCGTCGAATTGATTGGTGCAACAGCGCTGATCGCCGCGCGGTTGCTGCCGAAAAAGATCAGGCGCGTGTTGACGTCGAAGATTGAGCCGCAGATTTACGCTGATGAACGCAGATGAGATCTGCGTTCATCAGCATAAATCTGCGGCTAAACTAAGCTGCGAGTGACCAATCGATCACGCCTTCGACGCAGTTAGCCAGACTCGCAACATTTTTCGGATTACTCGTCTTTAGCGCCCAGTACCTGATCTGCTCGGGTGAACTCTGGCTACCAGTCTCGTCAAACGCCACCAACGCACAACTCAACGACGAAGAGTTGGCGATGACAAACGACTCGCGCGCGAGGCGAAAGTCGTGGTTCAACGTGATCAACCTGATGTTTGGATGTCGCGGTGGCCGCCAGTCGTCCTGACCAAACAGATAAACAGATTCCGACACGTCGGCGATACGCATGTAACGATCGATGATTTGTTGCAGCGCCGAGAGTTTCTCGACTCCGGCATAAACCCGCCCCGCACGGTTCGTGCGAAGCAGAATCGCATTCTCGATCATCAGGCAGGCATACTCGACCGAGGCGGTGGTCGTGTGGCAGATAAAACTCTCGCGCTCGACAAAATCGCGTCTGCCAAGGCTCGCGATCTCGCCCAGGTTCTCGGCCTCCGCTACGCCTGAGAACTTAAGTGCTTGCTCGAATATCGAAAAGTTTTTCACTTTGGGGGGTCTCCTGGATTAGACCGAACGTTTTTAGCGGACTAATCCTGCGAGACCGTTACGAATAGTTCGTTAAAGTGTGTGCGGAAGGGGACTGACTAATTTTACGTCGATCTAAGGGCGCTAAGAATCTTTTCGTGAATTCCGCCGAAGCCGCCGTTCGACATTATCGCGACTACATCGCCGGAACGAAGCTGCGGGAGAATGTGTGTGACGATTTCGTCGGCGCCAGGCAGGGCGAAAGCGGGTTTACCTTGTTGCGAAATCGCATCGATCAATGCGTTGGTATCAAGCGCGCGTCCCTTTTCTGTGACCTTCTGACTGTCGAAAACGGCGGCGATGACCACGTAGTCAGCCGCCGAAAAGGCTTCGGCGTAGTCGTTCTGGAAAACGGCCAGCCGCGACGACCAGGAGCGAGGCTCAAAGACGGCGATCAAACGCCGATCGGCGTGTCTCGCGCGCAGCGCACGTAATGTTTCGCGAACGGCGGTCGGGTGGTGCGCAAAATCGTCGATTACGGTGACCCCGCGTTCCTCGCCACGCACCTCGGCGCGTCGCTTGACGTTTTGAAATGTGCCCAGCGCGCCCTGGATCTTTTGCTTCGTGACGCCCCACGCGTCCGCGGCGACGATCACTGCGAGACAGTTTAGAAGATTGAACTCGCCGAGCAGCGGAGTCTCGAATTCTCCCCAGGGCTCGTTGTTGCAAAATACTTCAAAACGTGACAGGCGACCGCTGAAATCGGCATTGCGAACCTGCCATTTTGCACTCGGGTCGGTTCCGAAAGTCTCGACCTGTGTAAACAGCCGTTCGCCGAACGATTCGACGACTTTTCTGACATTTGGACTGTCCCAACCGGCGATCAGCCGCCCATTCTCCGGCACGAGATTCATGAAGCGACGAAATGCGAGTTTCACGGCGTCGAGATCGGCGTAGATGTCGGCGTGATCGAATTCGATGTTGTTGACGATCGCGAGCTCGGGCAGGTAGTGCATGAACTTCGGACCTTTGTCGAAGTATGCGGTGTCGTATTCGTCGGCTTCGATGATGAAGTAATCACTGTTCGTCACGCGAAAGCTGGAGCCGAAGTTTTGTGCCACGCCGCCGATCAGGAAACTCGGATCGAGTCCGCCCTGGTCCATCACCCACGCGGCGATGCTCGTCGTCGTCGTTTTGCCATGCGTGCCTGCGACGGCGAGCGAGTGGCGCCCGCGAATAAATTCTTCCTTGACGACTTCTGCTTGCGATCTATAGCGGAGTTTGCGCCGCAGTGTTTCTTCAACTTCCGGATTGCCGCGCGGGATCGCGTTGCCGACGATGACGCAATCGGGCGCGGGTGTGAGATGTTCGCGCTCGTAACCCTGTGAGACGGCGATGCCGAGATCCTGAAGCATCGTCGACATCGGTGGGTAGACGTTCAGGTCAGATCCGGTGACGTGATGCCCACGCGCTTGCAGCATGCCGGCAAGCGAAGCCATCGCGGTGCCACAGATTCCGATTAAGTGATAGTGCATCTATCGAACTAACTGGTGTTGCTCCAGTTCGGCGGTTGCCTGGGTGGTGTTGGCTGCTTGTTGTTGGGCCACCCATTCGAGCAGTTCGGGAATGCCGTCCGCCAGTTTCACTTTTGGTTCGTAGCCGAGCAACTTCTTAGCGCGCGAGATGTCGGCGACGCAGTGACGGATGTCGCCCTCGCGGTATTTGCCCGTGACTTGCGGTTGAATGTCTTTGCCCAAACCCTGCGCGAGCATCAACGCGATTTCACTGATCGAAATCGGAGAACCAGTGCCGATGTTCAATGCTTCATAATTAGCGCGATCGGTTTCCAGCGCGAGCAGATTGGCTTGCACGATGTCGCTCACGTGCACGAAGTCGCGCGTTTGTTCGCCGTCTTCGAAGATCAACGGCTGCTGGTCGTTCAGCAAACGGCCGGAAAAGATTGCGCACACACCGGTGTAAGGATTCGAAAGCGCCTGGCGTGGGCCATACACGTTGAAATAGCGAAGGGCGACGACGGGAATGTCGTAAGCGCGTCCGACGACGATGCAAAACTGTTCCTGGTCCTGTTTCGAAATGGCGTAAATCGAGGAAGGGAAGAGTGGCTTGTCTTCGTTTGTCGCGACGGGCTTGGCTTTAGCGCCGCACTGTGGGCAGTTTATTTCCCAATCCCGATCGAGCAGTTGCGACAATGGTCTTAATTTTGGTTGGACTGGACCGCAGCTATCGCACGCATACGCTCCCTCGCCGTAAATCGACATCGACGACGCGACGACCAGCTTCTTGATTTGCGGCCGGCGCTTGACGATGGCTTCGAGCACGACCGCGGTGCCGAGATCGTTGGCGCGAACGTACCGCGTGATTTCATACATCGATTGGCCGACGCCGACCTCCGCGGCTTTGTGGTAAACAACATCCACACCGTCGAGCGCACGATCGACGAGTTCGGCATCGCAAACGTCGCCTTGCAGGAACTCGGCCCGCGAATTGACGTACTGTGGACCACCGTCGCCATGCACTTGATCCACCAACGCGTCAAGAATTCTGACGCGATGGCCCCGTTCGATGAGTGCGTCAACGATATGAGAGCCGATGAATCCGGCGCCGCCGGTAACCAAAATGTTGCTCATGAAACCCCTTGAATTTTTAAGAACCAAAGCGTTGTCTCGTTTACGCCGAAGGCATTGGTTCGTTTACGCCGAAGGCGTTGCTTCGTAACGCCGAAGGCTGGTTCGTAACGCCGAAGGCTGGTTCGTAACGCCGAAGGCGTTGGCTAATTCCAGCCCAGGGTTGGAGCGAAGCGACAACCCTGGGATCAAATGACCAAATAGATTTCAACCCTGAAAGGGTTGGCACCGCACAGGCCTAACGCTTTCAGCGTTCATTATTATTTCTCTTAAGACCCAGGGTTGTCGCTGACGCTCCAACCCTGGGATCAAATGACCAAATAGATTTCAACCCTGAAAGGGTTGGCACCGCACAGGCCTAACGCTTTCAGCGTTGGATGCGTTTTTTATTTCGTAACCCAGGGTTGTCGCTGCGCTCCAACCCTGGGCTGAAATTAGCCAACGCCTTCGGCGTTAACTGGGCTGAAATTAGCCAA
>Ga0070693_100001576_pt1 | contig 10270 bp, 6 predicted proteins | sample KBSK1103metaG_FD_65472 | JGI IMG/M metagenome (GOLD analysis project Ga0070693, IMG submission 65472) | Corn, switchgrass and miscanthus rhizosphere microbial communities from Kellogg Biological Station, Michigan, USA - KBS K1-10-3 metaG | ecosystem: Host-associated > Plants > Roots >...
CGCAACGTGCCGGCCCTGGTTCTGCAGCATGCCGAGCAGCGGCGTCAGGCTGTGCATCTCCGGCATGCCGTTGGCACGCGGGCCCTGGAAGCGCACGACCGCGACGAAATCGCGCGGCAGCGCATTGGCCGCATGCAGGCGGTTGAGCGCCTGCGGGTTGTCCACCACTACGGCCGGCGCCTCGATGCGGCGATGCTCCGGCGCAACCGCCGACATCTTCGCCATCGCACGCCCGAGGTTGCCGTCGAGCAGCCGCAGGCCGCCATTGGCTTCGAATGGATTGGAAGCTGGGCGCACTACGTCCTCGTCGGCACTCGCGGCCAGGCCCGGCGCCCACTCGAGGCGCCCGCCCGGCAGGCGCGGTTCCTGCGTGTAGGCGTGCAGGCCGCCGTCGACGATCGTCTCGATGTCGGCGTGCATCCAGCCGGCGTCGATCAGCTCGCGGAACACGTAGGCGATGCCGCCCGCCGCGGCGAAGCGGTTCACGTCGGCGGCGCCGTTCGGATACACGCGCGCGAGCAGTGGCACGCGCGTGGCGATCGCATCCATGTCGTCCCAGGTGAGTGCGATGCCGGCCGCGCGCGCCACCGCCACCCAATGGATCGTGTGGTTGGTGGAGCCGCCGGTCGCGACCAGCGCCACGATCGCATTGACGATCGCGCGCTCGTCCACCAGCCGCCCGATCGGGCGGTAGTCGTGGCCGAGCGCGCTCATCTCGAGCGCGCGCGTGGCGGCGGCGTCGGTGAGTGCGTCGCGCAGGGGCGTGCCCGGGTTGACGAAGGACGTGCCCGGAAGCTGCAGTCCCATCGCCTCCAGCAGCACCTGGTTGGAATTGGCGGTGCCGTAGAAGGTGCAGGTGCCCGGCGAGTGGTAGGACGCCGACTCGGCCTCCAGCAATTCATCGCGGGTGGCCAGGCCCGCGGCGAAGCGCTCGCGCACTGCGGCTTTTTCCTTGTTCGACAGGCCGGGCGTCATCGGGCCGGCCGGTGCGAACACCACCGGCAAATGCCCGAAGGCGAGGGCGCCGATCAGCAGCCCGGGCACGATCTTGTCGCACACGCCCAGGCAGATCGCCGCGTCGAACATGTCGTGGCTCAGGCCGATCGCCGTGGCCTGCGCGATGACGTCGCGCGAGAACAGCGACAGGTCCATGCCCGCGCGGCCCTGGGTCACGCCGTCGCACATCGCCGGCACGCCGCCGGCGACCTGCGCCGTGGCGCCGAGCGCGCGCGCCACCGCGCGGATGCGGTCGGGGTAGGTTTCGAACGGCTGGTGCGCCGAGAGCATGTCGTTGTAGGCGCTGATGATGCCCAGGTTGGGCGTGGCCTCGCGGCGCAGGCGCGGCTGGTCTTCGAGCGCGCCGGCAAAGCCGTGCGCGAGATTGGCGCAGCTCAGGCGGTGGCGCGAGGGTCCGTTGGCGCGCATCGCCTCGAGGCCGGCGAGGTAGGCCGCGCGAGTGCGCTGGCTGCGCAGCACGATGCGCGCGGTGATCTCGGCAAGGTCGGGGTGTATGGCCATCATGGGCACCAGTGCACGCGCAGGGGGGTGGCGCCATCGAGCGCCAGGCGAACGGGCAGGTCTCGCGCATCGTCGCCGCCGAGCGCGCGCTCGAACAGGGCGCGCTTGGCGTCGCCGCGGATCAACAGCAGCCGTTGCGCCGCGCGCGCAAGCGCACGCGCGCCGAGCGTGATCCGCAGCGGCCAGGTGCCGGCGCCGGCGCAGCCGCCGGCGTCCACCGCGAGGTAATCGTCTTCAGCATCGACCGCGGCGTCGAAGCCGCGCATCCCCGGGAACAGCGAGGCGGTATGGCCGTCCGGGCCCATGCCGAGCACGGCGATCGCGGTGCGCGCACCGTCGCGCGCTGATGCGTTGGCAGCGTCCACCGTCGCTTCGAGCGAGCGGCCGGTGCGCAGCAGTGGTTCGAAGCGCGCATCCGGGGCCTCGCGCAACAGCGTGTCGGCCACCAGCGTGCCGTTGCTGTCCTTGTCGTGCGGCGGCAGCCAGCGCTCGTCCACCAGTCCGACCTCCACCCGCGACCAGTCGCGTGCACCGCGCGCCAGCGCGCGATAGACCGGCGCCGGGGTGGAGCCGCCCGACAGCAGCAGCCGCACGCTGCCCGCGTCGGCGAGCGCGAGATCGAGCAGGCCCCCGATGTCTGCCGCCGCCGCCGCCACCCAGGCGTCTGCGTCAGCGTGCGCATGGAATTGCGGCGGGAGGCGGGGCGTGCTCACAGCGGCAAGCCGGCGTCCTGCGCGGCGAACGCGGCCGCGCCGAGCAGGCCGGCGTGCGGATGCACCACCGCCATCGTCGGCACGCGCGACATCGCCTCGCGGAAGCGGCCCTTGGCCTCGAAGCGCGCGCGGAACGCGGAGGCCTGCAAGCGCGGCAGCGCGCGCGGCACCAGGCCGCCGGTGAGGAAGGCACCGTCCCAGGCGCCAAGCGTCAGCACCAGGTCGCCGGTGGCGGCGCCGAACACCGCGCAGAAGATGTCGATCGCGCGCACGCAGCGGTCGTTGCCGGCGTCTGCGCCGGCAGTGACGTCGCGCGGCCGGAAGTCTTCTTCCACCGGCGCGCCGTCGATCTCGCAGAGCGCGCGGTGGATGTTCACCAGGCCGCCGCCGCTGATAAGCCGTTCATTCGACACGCGGCCGAAGCGCGCGGCGAGGCGCGCGAGGACCGCGAACTCCTCGTCGCCCTCGGGCGCGAAGGCCACGTGGCCGCCCTCGGTCTCCAGTGCGATGCCACGGCCGTCGCGCACGATCAGGCCGCTGACGCCCAATCCCGTGCCGGGACCGATCACCGCGAAGTTCGAATTCCGCGCCGGCGGATGCGACCACTGGCCGCCGCCGAGCAGGACCAGGTCGTCGGCGTCGAGCAGTTCCACCGCCATCGCCTGCGCCGCGAAGTCGTTGACCAGGCGCACGCGCGACAGGCCGAGCGCGACCCGCGTGTCCTCGCGCGAAATCGTCCACGGATGGTTGGTGATGCGGGCGATGTCGCCGTCGATGCGGCCGGCCACCGCGAACACCGCGCTGTCCGGGCGCGGCGCGTGCATTTCCGACAGGTACTGGCGCGCGGCGTCCTGCAGGTTCGCGAAGTCGGCGACCTCGTACTGCCGGATGCGCTCGTTGCACAGCGGCGCGGGCGCTTTCGCGTCCACCAGCGCGAAGCGCACGTTGGTGCCGCCGATGTCGGCGAGCAGGGCGAGCGACGCGATGCCGTCCAGGGCGATGTCGTTCGAGGCGGGCTGCGTCATGCGGTCACCGGGCGGTTGGATGCCGGTACGGTGACCGGCAGGAAGTCGCCGGCATCGGCCGGTCCCCACGAACCGGCAGGATAGGGCATTGCGGCCTGTCCGCAGGCGATCCAGGCCTCGCTGATGCTGTCGATCCAGGCCCAGGCCGCCTCGACCTCCTCGCCGGTGACGAACAGGGCCTGGTTGCCGTGCAGCGCGTCGAGGATCAGCCGCTCGTAGGCGATGCGCCGCTGGGTGGTCGCCGGCATGGACAGGTCGAGCGACATCGGCTGCAGTTCCATCCCGCCCCATTCCGGCGCGGCCAGGCTGCCCATCAGGCTGAGCTCGATGTTCTCCTCGGGCTGCAGGCGCATCAACAGCCGGTTGGGCACCGTGGCGCCGGCGACCGGCCGGTCGAAGATCCAGTGCGAGACCGGCTTGAACGAGACCAGCACCTCGGTGGTGCGCTGTGCCAGCCGCTTGCCGGTGACCAGGCGGAACGGCACGCCGGCCCAGCGCCAGTTGTCGATCTGCGCGCGCAGCGCGACGAAGGTCTCCGCATCGCTGTCGTGCTTGAAGCCGGGCACCGCGCGCCCGTCCACCACGCCGTCGCCGTAGCGGCCGCGCACGCTGTCGCGCGCGACGTCCTCGGCGCGCATCGGCCGCAGCGCGCGCAGCACCTTGCGCTTTTCCTCGCGCAGGCTTTCGGCATCGAGTGTTGCCGGCGGTTCCATGGCGATCAGCGCCAGCAGCTGCAGCATGTGGTTCTGCACCATGTCGCGCAGCGCGCCGTATTTCGCGTAATAGCCCTCGCGGCCGTCCACGCCCGCGGTCTCGGCGACCAGGATGTCCACCGACGCGATCCAGCGGTTGTGCCAGACCGCTTCCAGCAGTGTGTTGCCAAAGCGAAGCGCGAGCAGGTTCTGCACCGGCGCCTTGCCCAGGTAGTGGTCGATGCGGAAGATCCGGTCTTCGTCGGCGAATGCGCGCAGCCGCGCGTTGATCTCGCGCGCCGAGGAGAGGTCGTGGCCGATCGGCTTCTCCAGCACGATGCGCGACGGCGCCTTCAGCAGGCCGGCAGCCTCCAGGCCCTCGCAAGTCGGCACGAACAGGTCGGGCGGGATCGCCAGGTAGCTTGCCGCCGGGCGATCGGCGAAGGGCGCGAGCGCCGCCGCCATCGCCGCGGCATCGGACAGGTCCACGCTGACGTAGCGGGTCTGCGCGAGCAGTTGCTCGAACGGGCCGCGGTTGCGCGCCACTTGCTCGGGCAGCTGCTGGCGCAGCCAGTCGCGGAAGGCATCGTCGTCCATCGGCTGCCGGCCGACCGCGATCATCCGGAAATTCGGTGGCAGCAGGCGGTCGCGCACCAGGTGGGCGACGGAGGGGATCAGGTAGCGCCGCGACAGGTCGCCGGTCGCGCCGAACAGGATCAGGGTGTCGAGCGTGGGTACCGGAGTCATTGGGTGGCGATCTCGGCGGAAGGCGTGCGGGGAAGGACGTATACGACCGCGGTGCGTGGCGGGATTTCGAAGCGACCACTGGCGCGCTGGTACTGCGCCTGCGCCAGGCGCGCGCGATCGGCGGCCTGCGCGGCGGCCAGCACGGGATGCAGCACGTAGCCGCGGCCGGCGAGTTCGGGCAGCACCAGCGCCTGCACCTTGGGCGAGGCGTTGACGAAATAGAGGACCTCGTCGAATACCGCGTTGCCGCGCCCGCGGCCGTCGAGCAGTCCGGCGACCACGACCGGGTTCTGCGCCGGCCCGGCGTTCGGGAAACTCAGGCGCTTCTGCACTTCGGCCGCGCTGTCGAGGCGGAACAGCGGCGTGCTCGCGCGGATGCGCAGCAGGTCGCGGAAGGCGTCGCGGGCGAAGGCGATGTCCGCGGGCGCCGGCTTGATCGCGGCGTCGGCCAGCAGCGGCTGCAGCAGCGCCCAATCCTTGCCGTTGTCCTGTTTCGGCGGCAGGCCGTGGCCAAAGCCGTTGTCGGTGTAGGTCCAGTCGAGGCGGTTGAAGCCGTCGCCGGAATCGAAGCTGTTGCGGTCCAGCGACTTGGAGCGCAGCACGTCGATGCCGGCGTGGAAGTAGGCGACGCCCTGGCTGAAGGCGGTCAGCGCCATCCCCAGAACCTGCACGCGCGCGCGATCGGCCGCAGTGGTGTCGCGCGGCAGGCGCAACGCGTCGATGTCGAACAGCGTCTGGTTGTCGTGGTTCTCGACGTAGTTGACCACCTCGGATGGCGCGCTGGCGAAGCCCGCCGGCTGGTCGCCGTAGGCGATGTCGGCCAGCGCCCGGGTGTCGCCGGCAAACGTCGGCATGCGCACGCTCCGCAGCGTGCCGGCCAGGCCGACGCGCACCATATCCGCCGCGCGCAGGAGATCCTCGGGCTTGCGCGCCGGGCCGTGGCCGTTGGGCGCATACACCAGCCCGTTGAGCCAGCCCTGGTTGTCGAGCATCGCCGCGCCGCTGTCGCCGGCGCTGCCGCCGCGCGCGGCGTCGCGGCCGCGGTCGCTGAAGCTGCCGATGCCGCTGCCGTTGAGCGAGAGCTGCGAGGCCTGCACGAAGCGCGCGCCGCTCGCGACTTCGCCAAAGTTCCAGCCTTCGCCGATCAGGTTGGGCGCGCGACCCGTCTCGGCCTGCAGCCGGTCGCGCAGCGCTTCCATCGCCGCGCGCGTCTGGTGGCCCATCAGGTCGAAGCGAAAGGAATCGACGTGGTAGGCGCGCGCCCACAGCGAGACCGAGTCGAGCATCAGCCGCGCCATCATCGCGTGCTCGGTGGCGGTGTTGTCGCAGCAGGTGGAGCGCGCGACCACGCCCTTGTCGTCGAGCCGGTGGTAATAGCCGGGGACCAGGCGGTCCAGCACCGCGTTCTCGCGCTGGCCCGAGGCGGTGAGGTGGTTGTAGACCACGTCCATGCCCACCCGCAGCCCGGCCGCGTGCAGCGCCTGCACCATCGCGCGGAACTCGCGCACGCGCACCGCGCCGTCGTGCGCGTCGCTGGCGTAGCTGCCCTCGGGCGCGCTGTAGTGCACCGGGTCGTAGCCCCAGTTGAAGCAGTCGCGCGCTGCCGCGGCGCTCGCGGCCGCCTGCTGCGATTCGCCATCGGGCGCCCCGGCGAGGTCGGGCGTGATGCAACCGGTTTCCGGCACGGTGGCGAAGTCGAACACCGGCAGCAGGTGAACGTCGGTCAGGCCGGAGTCGGCCAGCGCGCGCAGGTGGCGCATGCCGCGCGAGTCACGGTCGGTGAAGGCCAGGTACTTGCCGCGATGCGCGGCCGGCACGCTGGCATCGCTGATCGAGAAATCGCGCACGTGCAGCTCGTAGATCGCCATGTCGGCGTTGCCGCGCACGGTCGCCGGCGCGCGGTCGTCGCGCCAGCCGGCCGGTGCGAGGGCGGGCGCATCGAGGTCGAGCGCCTGGCTGCGATGCGAGTCGGCGCCCACGCCGGTCGCCCAGGGATCGGACACGCGGTTGCGCACCACGCCGACGCCGGGCACGTACACGTCGGCGAGGAACAGGTAGTAGGAGCCCGCGACCGCGGCAGCATCGCGCAGGCGCCAGGTACCGCGGCCATCGACGCGCGCCATCGGCGTGATCGCAGCCGCGGCGCCGGTGTCGTTCGCATATCGGCAGACCGACAGCGCGCGCGCGGTCGGCGCCCATGCCGCGTAGGCCACGCCTGGTCCGGCGGCCGAGGCCACCGCGCCCAGGGGCGCCGGATCGTTCGCGTCCGCCGCATACAGGTCGTCGAGCGCGCCCGGCAGTTGCAGCCGGGTGGACGCGACGACGCGACCGCGCTCTTCGCGGGTCAGCAGCAGCTCGCCCTCGAGCAGGCGCGGCAGGCGCGTGACGGCGTCCGCCGGCAGCGCCAGGCGCGCGCCATCACCGACGAAGCGGAAGCGCGCCTGCACGGCGGCGGGGATCGTGCCCGCCTGCGCCAGCTCGATGCGCTCGTCGGCACTCTGCACGTGGCCGTCCGGGCGCAGGCGCAACTGGCCGTCGCGTGAGGCGTGCAGTGCATAGACACCGGGGCCGCCGGCCGCCGGCCAGGCGATGAGCTCGCGCGACAGCCAGTAAGCGCGTGCCTCGATGCCGGGCGCATCGCCCGGCGGCGCGACCAGCACGCGGTCGAAACCGGGCGCATCGCAGTCGGCGAGCGAGCCTGCCTGTGCCGGGGCGGCCGCCTGCGCGTTCGCGGCCAAACCGGCGAGCGCCAGTGCCAGCGCGGACCAACGCACGCGGGTCGCGCGCGATCGGTCGGCGCCGGATGGCGCGGCGGCGACGGGGTCTCGCATCGTGCATCGGGACATACGCGTAACTTTACTACAGCGGCGCCGTACGGCGGATCGATTCGGGACGCTTGCAGCGCGGTTTTTGCGCCCGCGGGCCGCGTGGCTTACCGTAGTTTCTCTACATGCCTGCCGGACCCGCCATGCCACCACGCTCCAAGCCGTCTCGCCGCGCGTTCAGTCGTATCGCCGACGCCGCGGCCCTTGCCGTGTTCGCCCTCGGCCTGGCCGGCGCGCAGTCGGCGGCGGACCTGCCCACGCCCGGCAGCCTGCCCGACGGCGACCCGACGCGTCGTCCTGCGCCTGCGGTGGTCGCGCCGGCCGGCGCCTTGCCGCGCGACTGGCAGCGCGGTGCCTTCATGGAAATCTACGTGCGCGGCTACCGCGACAGCGACGGCGACGGCATCGGTGACCTGCGCGGGCTCACCGCCTCGCTCGACTACCTGCAATCGCTCGGCGTGCGCGGCCTGTGGCTGATGCCGGTCACCGCCAGCCAGGACCACGACCATGGCTACGCGACGCGCGACTACCGCGCGATCGAGCCCGCCTACGGCACGCTGGCCGACTTCGACGCGCTGCTGCGCGCGGCGCATGCGCGAGGCATCGGCGTGATCATGGATTACGTGGTCAACCACAGCGCGGCCGAACACCCGTATTTCCAGCAGGCGCTGAAGGACCGCAACAGCCCCTACCGCAGCTGGTACGTGTGGCGCGACAAGGCGCCGACCGGCTGGAAGGTGTGGAACAAGGATCCCTGGAACACCACGCCGACCGGCGCCTACCTGTCGGTGTTCTCCAGGACGATGCCTGACTTCGATTTCAGGTCGCCGCAGGTGATGGCCTTCCACCAGGACAACCTGAAGTTCTGGCTCGACCGCGGCGTGGACGGCTTCCGCTTCGACGCGGTGGCGCACCTGGTCGAGAACGGGCCCGACGCCTGGCGCGACCAACCGGAGAACATCGGCCTGGTGCGCACGCTGGTGCGCACGATCTCGGCGTATCCGAACAAGTTCTCGGTGTGCGAGGCGACCCACGGCGAGCGCGACTTCGCGCAGCCCGACGTGTGTGGCAACGCGTTTACCTTCACGCGCGGCGCGGACGCGCTCGGTGCCGCGCGCGGCGATGCCGAGGCCTTGCGCAAGCTGGCCGCGGACCTCGACGGCGCGCCGCCCGGGCTGGCCTCGATGCTTTCCAACCACGACCGCTTCGCCGGCGACCGCGTCTGGGACCAGCTGCACGGCGACGTGGCGGCCTACAAGCTCGCCGCGGCCAGCTACCTGCTGCAGCCGGGCACGCCCTTCATCTACTACGGCGAGGAAGTCGGCATGGCCGACGCGTCGCTCGACGGCGATCGGGCCTTGCGCGCGCCGATGAGCTGGACCGGCGACGGCGCGACGGCCGGCTTCAGCACCGGCACGCCGTTCCGCGCGCGCGCCGCGAACGTGGCGACGCAGAACGTCGCCGCCGAGGAGGCGCGTCCCGACGGGTTGCTCGCCTGGTATCGCGCCCTGCTGCGCACGCGCAACGCGCATCCCTCGCTGTCGGTCGGCGAGCTGGCCGCGCCGCAGGTCGTCGGCAACGTGTTCGCCTACCAGCGGCACGCGCCCGGCGAGCGCAGCGTCGTGGTGATCAACACCGGCGCGGCCACGGGCTTCGAAGCGGCCGGGCTGCCGGCCGGTTCGCGCTGGAAGCAGGTATTCCCGGAAGGCGAGCCGGGTGCGCTGGTCGCCGATGCCGCCGGCAAGTCGTCGCTGTCGCTGTCCGCGCAGTCGGTGCGCGTGTACGTCGCCGACTAGACGGGGCGCGGCACGCCGGACGGGCCGCTGGCCGGTGCGGCGCCGCCCGCTCCGGCCCGGCGCGAGCAGGTGAAGAAGCCGTTGACCGTCAGCCGCCCCGTGCGCGGGTCGTCGTGGAGCGCGTCGGGCATGGTGATGTCGCCGCTGTGGAAGGCGCGGCCATCGTAGAAGATCATCCGGTTCCAGCGCGGCGCGACCGCGCCCAGGCGCTCGAACCAGGCGTTGCCGCCCTGCATGTAGCCCGCGGGCCAGTCGTAGCGGGCGGCGAAGGCTTCCGCGTCGAGGTTGCATGAATCGTGCACGAGCCGGTTGATCTCCGGCACCGGCCGCCGCGGCGCGTAGAAGGCGGTGCCGCCGAGCGCCGGGTCGCGGAACAGGTACAGCACCGAGGCGGCGATGACGTGTTCGCGCGCGACCCCGACGCTGTCGCGGTGGCAGAGCCATTGCATCGGGCGCAGCGCGCCGGGCGGGCGCGTCGTCATCGCCAGTCGCGTATGCGACTTGAGCGTGCGGCGGCCGCCGAGTACCGCACGCGCATGCCGGTCGAAGAACTCCTCGAGCTGGCGGCCGAAGTCGTCCGGCACCACCCACTGCAGGCCGGGATAGAAGTTGAACGGCGCGTCCACGAATTCCGCGCGATGCGCGACGGCGGTCGCGACGACCGCGTCGGGGTCACGCAGGGCATCGTCCACCACCAGGCAAGTGCCGGCGCCGAAGCGCTGCACCGTGATGCGCGGCGTCGCGTTGAACAGCGGCGTTGCGGCCGTCAAGGGAACCGCGCCCGGCTCACTGCGCGCCGTAGAGGAAGCGCACGGCCTTCGGGAACTCGCCGCGCCAGAAGCGCTCGTTGTGCTCGGCGCCGGCGATCACCTCGCTGTGGATGGCCGGCGCATGCTTGTCGATCGCGCGCAACTGCTTGTCCATCGCCGCGAACGGCACGGTCATCTCGTCGCC
>Ga0070693_100001578_pt1 | contig 10267 bp, 5 predicted proteins | sample KBSK1103metaG_FD_65472 | JGI IMG/M metagenome (GOLD analysis project Ga0070693, IMG submission 65472) | Corn, switchgrass and miscanthus rhizosphere microbial communities from Kellogg Biological Station, Michigan, USA - KBS K1-10-3 metaG | ecosystem: Host-associated > Plants > Roots >...
GTGCCGCCGGTCCCGGGGTCGCCCGTGGTCGCGGGCGTCGTGGTGAGGCCGTCGGCCGCACCGGTGCGCCCGGCGGTGGCGACGTTGCCGCCGACCGAGACGGGCTCCTCGACCTCCTGCTCCACGTAGGTGTGGGCCGGCTGCCAGACACGCAGCAGCAGGACGACCGCACCCGCGGACAGCAGCGAGGCGAGGATGTCGGTCAGCGGGACCGAGATGTAGTTGGACGCCACGAACTGGACGATGGCGAACGCCACGCCGCAGACCACCGCGGCCGGCCAGGTGTCGCGGATGCCGTTCTTGCGGTCGACGATGAACACCAGGATCAGCGGCACGAACAGCGCCAGCAGCGGGGTCTGCCGGCCGACCATCGCACCGAGGTCGTCCTGGGGCAGCGCGCTGACCGTGGCCAGCGTGACGATCGGGGTGGCCAGCGCGCCGAACGCGACCGGCGCGGTGTTCGCGACCAGCGCCAGCACCGCGGCCTTCAGCGGCCGGAAGCCGAGCGCGATGAGCATGACCGAGCTGATGGCGACCGGCGTGCCGAAGCCGGCCAGCGCCTCCAGCAGAGCGCCGAAACAGAACGCGATGATGACGGCCTGGATCCGCTGGTCGTCGCTCACGGACGTGAACGACCGCCGGAGCACGTCGAAGTGCCCGGACTCCACGGTCATGTTGTAGATCCAGATCGCGTTGATGACGATCCAGAGAATCGGGAAGAACCCGAATGCCGCGCCTTCCGTGGCGGCCAGCGCCGCCTGGCCGAACGGCATCGGATACACGAACACCGCGACGATGATCGCGACGAGCAGGGAGAGCAGCGCGGCGACCCAGGCCCGCATCCGCAGCACACCGAGCAGCACGAACAGTGCTGCCAGTGGTAACGCCGCGAAAAGCGAGCTCCAGCCGAGTGAATCGGCTACCGGATCCAGGACCTGGCGATACATCGGCGTCCACCTTCCAGCGACAGGACCCCCGTGTTACGGCGATACGTGATCCGGGTCGCCCCGGTTCGGTCATTCCTATTTGGTTGTGAGTTCTTCAATTGAATGGCCTCGCAAGGAGGCGTCGAGCACTTCGACGGTGTGTGCGAGCGCGATATGACCTCCGGTGCGGCGAAGGGCGGCGGCGACTTGCATGAGGCAGCCGGGATTGGCGGTGACGAGCAGTTCGGCGCCGGTGGCCAGCACGTTCGCGGCCTTCCGGTCACCGAGCTCGGCCGCCGGTCCCGGGTTGAGCAGGTTGTAGATGCCGGCCGAGCCGCAGCACAGCTCGGCCTCCGCGATCTCCTTGAGCTCCAGCTCGGGAATCCCGGTCAGCAGCGCCCGCGGCTGGGTCCGGATGCCTTGCGCATTCGAGAGATGGCAGGCGTCGTGGTAGGCGATCGTCACCGGCAGCGGGTGCCGCGGCGCGACCGGCCCGAGCTCCGCCAGCAACTCGGAGACGTCCCTGACCTTGCCTGCGAACGTGGCCGCCCGGTCCGCGTAGGCCGGGTCGTCGGCGAGCAGCTCGGCGTACTCCTTCATGGACGAGCCGCAGCCGGCCGCGTTGACCACCACCCGCTCGACGCCGGCGTCGGCGAACGCGTCGATCAGCTTGCGGGCGAACGACTTGGCCTCCGGCTCGCGTCCATTGTGGACCGACAGCGCCCCGCAACAGCCCTGCTTGCGCGGGATCACGACCTCGCAGCCCTCCATCGCCAGCACCCGCGCGGTGGCGGCGTTGACGCCGGGGAAGAACGCGCCCTGCACGCAGCCGGTCAGCATGCCGACGGTCATCCGCTTCGGGCCGCGGGCCCCGACCCGCTCGGGCAGCACCGGCGACCTGCCGATCGGCGGGGCGATGTCCTCCATCGTCGCCAGCGTCGGCGCGAGGCGCTGCAGCAGACCGCTGCGCCGAACCAGCTTCTGCAGCCCGGTCCGCTGGTATGCGGCGAGCGGGCCGCGCAGCAACTGCAGCCGCCGCCGGTAGGGGAACAGCGCGAAGATGGCCTCGCGCAGCGCCCTGTCGGTCGGCGAGCGGGTGTGGTTGCGCTCCACCTGAGCCCTGGTCGCCTCGATCAGCTTGTCGTACTGGACGCCCGACGGGCACGCGGGCACGCAGGCCATGCAGCCGAGGCAGCGATCGAAGTGCTCGACCATCGAGTCCGACAGCGGCTCGCCGGTCAGCCCCTGGCTCATCAGCTGGATCCGGCCGCGGGGCGAGTCCATCTCCTCGCCCCACAGCGCGTACGTCGGGCAGGTCGGCAGGCAGAAACCGCAGTGCACGCAGTCGGAGATCAGCTCGGGGTCGGGCGGCCGGTGCGCGTCGAAGGCGGGAATGCCCAGCGAGACCGGCTCGCCCTTGCTGGACGCCGGGACGTCGCCGGTGCCGTGGGTCGCGTCGACGGACACGTCAGATCCCTCCCACGAACCGGCCGGGCGCGAGCAGCGCGTCCGGGTCGAACTGCTCCTTGACCCTGCGCATCAGGTCGAGTCCGGACACCGGTCCCCAACTGTCCACTTCGGACCGCACCGGTGCCGGCGCGGCCAGCACGACGACGCTGCCCTGCCAGGCCGGGGCGGCGTCCCGCAACGCCTTGACGAACGCGGCCACCGCGGCGGGGTCGGTGCCGGGCAGGGCGGCGTGGAACACGCCGACGCCCCCGCTGCCGCGGACGGCGGCGGTGGTGCCGGCCGCGACGGCCGCCCGGTCGATCCCCTCCAGCAACCGGCCGGTGCCGGTCAGCTCGGTGGTCGCCTTGACCAGGACGCCGCGGTCGGACCCGGCCGGCAGCGTGCCCCACCAGCCCGGCCGGTCGATCCGGGCCGCACCCTCGCCCAGCGTCGCGACGGCCTGCTCGGCCCGCGCGGTCACGCCGGCCTCGGTGCCCTCGACCAGCACGGCCGCCTCGACCGGACCGCCCGGCTCCGGCCGGTCGAGCTCGATCGCGGCCGGCACCCACTGCGCGTGCAGCGCCCGCTGCACCGCCTCGTAGGCGCTCGCCGGGTCCGGCAGCCGGACCGAGACGTACGCGGCCGCGGGCGGGATCGGGTGCAGCCGGAACGCGGCCTCGGTGACCAGCCCGAGCGTGCCGTAGGCGCCGGTGACGAGCTTGGCCAGGTCGTAGCCGGCGACGTTCTTGACCACCTTGCCGCCCGCCTTCGCGACCACGCCGTCGGCGCGGACCATCGTCACACCGAGGACGAGGTCGCGTACCGCCCCGGCCTGCAGCCGCCGCGGCCCGGTCACGCCGGTGCCGAGCATGCCGCCGACCGTGGTGCCGGGCACCACCTCGTCGACGGCCAGCCGCTGCCGGTCGCCGGCCAGCCGCTCGCCGAGCTCGGCCAGCGGCACGCCGGCCTGCGCGACGACGACGAGGTCGCCGGCGGCGTGCTCGACGATCCGGTCCAGCCGGCGGGTGTCCACGATCAGGTCGAGCCGGCGCGGGGGAGTGCCCCAGCCGAGCTTGGTCCCGGCGCCGCGGGCGACCACCGCGAGGCCCTCGGCCGCCGCGACCCGCACCACCGCGGCCGCCTCCGCGGTGGAGCCGGGGGCCGCGACGAAGCGGGTCGGGACGCCGTCGACCGCGTCGCCGTCGCCGGCCGGCCCGGCGTGGCCGCCGGTCGCCTGCCGCAGCGCGTCGAGCACCCCCGCTGGCCCGGTCATCAGAACTGCTCCGCCAGTCCGGCCTCGACCAGCGGGTGGGCGCCGCGGTGCCGGCCTGGTACCTCGCCGCACAACCGCGGGGTGGGGAACACCTTGCCCGGGTTGGACAGCCCGTCCGGGTCGAACGCGCACCGCACCAGCTGCATCGTGTCGAGATCCGCCGCGGAGAACATCCGCGGCATGTGCTTGGCCTTGTCCGAGCCGACGCCGTGCTCTCCGGTGATCGACCCGCCGTGCTCCAGGCAGAGGTCGAGGATCGCGCCGGACACCTCCTCGGCCCGCTCGGCCTGGCCGGGCACGGCGTCGTCGAAGAGCACCAGCGGGTGCAGGTTGCCGTCGCCGGCGTGGAAGACGTTGGCCACCCGGACGCCGGACTCGGCCGAGAGGTCGGCGATCGCGCGCAGCACCTCGGGCAGCGCGGTCCGCGGGATCACCCCGTCCTGGACGATGTAGTCGGGGCTGATCCGGCCGACCGCGGCGAACGCGGACTTGCGGCCCTTCCAGAACAGCGCGCGCTCGACGTCGTCGGCGGCGATCCGGATCTCGAATGCGCCGGCCTTCTCGCACAGCTCCCGCACCTGGGCGAACTGAGCGTCCACTTCGGACGCCGGACCGTCCAGCTCGACGACGAGCACGGCGCCGGCGCCGGCAGGGTATCCACAGTGGACGGCCGCCTCGGCCGCCTCGATCGCCAGCGCGTCCATCATCTCGACCGCGGCCGGGATGACGCCGGCGGCGATGATCGCCGACACCGCCTGGCCGGCCGCGTCGGTGCCGTCGAAGCCGGCCAGCAGCGTCTGCACCGACTCCGGCGCACGGGTCAGCCGGACGGTCACCCGGGTCGCGATCCCCAGCGTGCCTTCGGAGCCGACGATCGCGCCGAGCAGGTCGTAGCCGGGCGGGTCGGGAGCCTTGCCGCCGATCTCGACCACCTCGCCGGACGGCTCGACGAACTCGACGCCGAGCACGTGGTTGGTGGTGAAGCCGTACTTGAGGCAGTGCGCGCCGCCCGAGTTCTCCGCGACGTTGCCGCCGATCGAGCAGACCTGCTGGCTGGACGGGTCGGGGGCGTAGTAGTAGCCGGAGGGCGCGGCCGCCCGGGTCACGTGCAGGTTGATCACGCCCGGCTCCACCACGGCGCGCTGGCCGTCCCGGTCGACGTCGAGGATCTTCCGCATCCGGGAGGTGACGACGAGCACGCCGTCGGCGTGCGGCAGGGCTCCGCCGGACAGGCCGGTGCCGGAGCCGCGCGCGACGAACGGCACCCCGGCCTCGTTGCAGGCCCTGACCACCGCGGCGACGTCCGCGGTGGTCTCGGCCAGCACGACCAGCCCGGGCACGACCTTGTAGTGGGCGAGCCCGTCGCACTCGTACGTGCGCAGCTCCTGCCGGTCGTCGATCACCTTCGCGGCACCCAGTTCCGCCCGGAGGCGGGACGTGAGCTCGGACAGACCGGCCATGGCAGCGCTCCCTACGGCATCCGCTCGTACGCCGGCAGGGTGAGGAACTCGGCGAACTCGTCCGACAGCGCCATCTCGGAGAACAACGCCTTCGCGTCGTCCCACCGCCGGCCGGGCCCCTCCGTCCGCACCTTGGCCAGCTCCTCGTCGATGATGCGCTCGACCAGCTCGCGGGTCACCTGCTGGCCGTCGGCGAGCGTCACGTCGTTGTGCAGCCACTGCCAGACCTGCGACCGGGCGATCTCCGCGGTGGCCGCGTCCTCCATCAGGTTGAAGATCGCCACCGCGCCGCCGCCCCGCAGCCAGGACTCCAGGTATTGCAGACCGACGCTGATGTCGTTGCGCAGCCCCGCCTCGGTGATCTCACCCGGCGTCGCAGCGACGTCCAGCAGCTGCTCGGCGGTGACGTGCACCTCCTCGCGCTTGCGGTCGATCTGGTTGGGCCGTTCGCCGAGGACCGAGTCGAAGACCTCCCGGCACAGGTCCACCATGTCCGGGTGGGCGACCCAGGAGCCGTCGAAGCCGTCGGTGGCCTCGCGGGTCTTGTCTTCCCGGACCTTCTGCATGGCGACCTCGGTCACCTCGGCGTCGCGCCGGTTGGGGATGAACGCCGCCATCCCGCCGATCGCGTGCGCGCCGCGCTTGTGGCAGGTCCGGACCAGCAGCTCGGTGTAGGCCCGCATGAACGGCGCGGTCATCGTCACCGAGTTGCGGTCGGGGAGCATGAAGTCGCGGCCGCGGGTGCGGAACTTCTTGATCACCGAGAACAGGTAGTCCCACCGGCCGGCGTTGAGCCCGGCCGAGTGCTCGCGCAGCTCGTAGAGGATCTCCTCCATCTCGAACGCGGCCGGGTAGGTCTCGATGAGCACGGTGGCTCGGATGGTGCCGCGGGGCAGGCCGAGGAACTCCTGGGCGGCGACGAACGCGTCGTTCCAGAGCCTGGCCTCGAGATGGCTCTCCATCTTCGGCAGGTAGAAGTAAGGCCCCTTGCCGATGTCGAGCAACGCCTGCGCGTTGTGCTCCAGGTGCAGGGCGAAGTCGACCAGGCTGCCCGAGGTCTGCTCGCCGTCGACGAGGATGTGCTTCTCCGGCAGGTGCCAGCCGCGCGGGCGGACCACGATCGTCGTCGACAGGTCGCGCAGCTTGTAGTCCTTGCCCTCGGGCGAGGTGAAGTCGATCGTGCCGGCGATCGCGTCGCCGAGGTTGAGCGGGCCGGAGACCACGTTGCCCCAGTGCGGGGTGTTGGCGTCCTCCTGGTCGGCCAGCCAGACCTTGGCGCCCGAGTTGAGCGCGTTGATCGTCATCTTGCGGTCGGTCGGGCCGGTGATCTCCACCCGCCGGTCGACCAGGCCCGGCGCCGGCTCGGCCACCTGCCAGCTCGGGTCCTCCCGGATGTCCTTGGTCTCGGCCAGGAAGCTCAGCGTGCCGCCGGCGGCCAGCTGCGCGTAGCGCTCCTGGCGGGCGTCGAGCAGCTCCCGCCGGCGGGCTTCGAAGCTGCGGTGCAGTTGTGCGATCAGCGCCAGCGCGCGGTCGGTGAGGACCTGCTCGTAGCGATCCTCGGGCGGTCCTGCGATGGTCACGCCGTCCGCGCTGCCGAGTGCCTGCGTCATGCGCCCTCCGGTTCCGCCGATTTCGTGGTGGACGTTAAGCATCGCGCGTTTTCCCGGTCAACGAGCCCCGACGAGCGGTACGACCAGGTGCGGTCCTGGTGCGCCCAGTGGAGCCTTCGGTGTGACCGGATCGGCTCACCCCCTACCCTCTGCTCGTCGCGGATACGCGGCAGGCGTACGAGTCAGTGGGCGGGAGATCATGCGCGACCAGCAGGGCTTCACCGACTTCGCCACCGCGCGGGCCGGGGACCTGCGCCGGCAGGCATACCTGCTGACCGGCTCGCCGGAGCGGGCGGTGCGGCTGGCGGACAAGGCGCTGGCCGAGACCGGCCGCCGGTGGGACCGGCTCGGCGGGGTGGTCGCGGCCGAGGAGCACGCCCGGCGGGTCGTGGCGACCGGGTCGCTGCGCGGGCGCGGGGTGACACCGGCGGTCGCGCTGACCGCGCGCGGGACGGCGGCGCCGACCGACGACGCCGGCGAGGCGGTACGGCGCGCGCTGGCCGGGTTGCCGCCGCGGCGGCGGGCCGTGCTCGTGCTCCGGTACGACGAGGGCCTGGACGACGCGGCGGTCGGGGCGCGGCTCGGGCTGCCGCCGGCGCAGGCCGCGGCCGAGGGCGAGGCCGGGCTCGTGACCCTGCGCAGCCTGCTCCGCCGCCGGGGTCGGCCGGAGGACCTGCTCCCGACCGCCCTCGCCGAGACGCCCCTCCCGATCCCGCTGAGCCCGCCGTCGCATCCCTCCGGCCCTGCTGCCGGTGCCGAGCCGGCCCGGTCCGACGCTCCCGCCGGGCCGGCCGCGTCCGAGGACGCTGCGGTCGGCGCCGCCGCAGGCAACTCTGTCGCTCCGGCCGCGCGGCCGGCGGCCCCGCCAGCTCCGCCGGCGGCCGCCGATGCGCCGGCCGGGGACGTGCCGGCCGGGGACGTGCCGGCCGGGGACGTGCCGGCCGGGGACGTGCCGAGTGCGGATGGGCGGCCCGGCTCGGTGGGCGCTGCCTCGAGCAGCAGCAGTCTGGCGGGGAAGAACGGCGCGCCGGCTCGGGATGCGGGTGGGGGCAGCGGCGCAGGCGCGGCGCCCGCGGCCGGGAAGGGTGCCGGCGCCGGGTCCGGGAACGCGGGCGGGTCCGGGAGTGCGGGCGGGTCCGGGAGTGCGGGCGGGTCCGGGAGCGCGGACGGTCCGCAGCCGAAGCCCGCCGGGGGAACAGCGCAGAAGGCCGGCAGCACGGCGCAGAAGGCGGGCGGCACAGCGCCGGAGGCCGGCGGCCGGCCGGGACGCAAGCCCGGCGCGGCGGCGCAGAAGACCGGCGGCGGCCCAGGCCAGAAGGCCGGCGCGGGGGCGCAGAAGACCGGTGCGGCGCAGAAGGCCGGTGGCGCATCCCGCAACGGTGCTGCCGCCACGTCCCCACCCGTCGGCGTCGCCGCCGGAGCCGGGTCAGCGCAGACCGGTTCCGCGACCGCGCGCCCGGCGGGCCGGCGCCGGTGGCTCATCGCGGCCGTGATCGTCGTCGTCGCCGGGATCGGGGCGGCCGTCCTCGTGCCGGCCCTGCGGGGCGACTCGACGCCGGACGGCCCGGTGCCGGCCGCGGCCGGGTCCGGTCACGACCAGCTGCCGTGGACGGTCCGCGGACCGCTCGCCGGCGACCAGGACCTGCTCCGGTCCGCGCTGCACGCCTGGCAGTCGGGCGTGCCGGAGCGCCAGCGCCCGACGCGGGCTGCCGCGCTCTGGGCCGGCGACCTCGACGGCGTCCGTACCGTCCTGCTCCAGGGCACCGACGGCACCGGCCAGACCTGGGTCGCGCACGTCATCGGCAGCGGCGAGACCGCCTCGCTGCGGTCCACCGAACCGCTCGGCCGGACGGTGCCGCTGCTCGCGATCGGCACCAGCGCCGGCGCCGCCCGCCTGCTCGCCGACCCGGACACGCCGCCGAACGGAATCCTCGCCGGCATCGGCGACTCGTTCCGCCCGCTGGCCGTGGCGCAGGACAGCCTGACCCAGGGGGTGACCGTGCCGGCCGCGGGCCTGCAGGTCGTGCTGACCGACGACGGTGCGGTGGTGCGCTCGGGCACCGTGCTGCCGGGCCGGCTCTCCCCGCTCACCGGCACGGTCGAGCTGACCCGGCCGACCCTCGACCTCGGCCCGGCCCAGCCGCCCGTCCAGGCCTGGTACGACGACGGCGAGCTCATCGGCCGCCGCCTCGGCGGTCCGGTCGAGCTGGTGCAGGCCGGGCCGGTGCGCAGCGCGTCGGTCGGGGTGAACGGGCGGCCGACGAAGGTGGAGCTGCGGGCGTACGAGGTGGTCCGCGGCGGCACCCGCTACCTGGCCACGGTGGTCCGTTCCGGCGGGGCGCCGGCGTGCACCGACACCGCGATCGTGGGTCCGGCCGACTCGGTGCCGGCCAAGCCGGTGGCGCTGGTCGCCCGGTGCATCCCGCGCGGCAGCACCGGTGGCGTGCTGGCGGCGGTCGGCACCCGCGGTGTCCGCTCGGTGCTGGTCACGCTCGCGCCCGCGACGCCGGCGGCGCCGGGCCGTCCCGGTGTCCCGTCGCGCCCGGCCCAGCCGGCCCGGACCGTGTCGGTCACCGGTGCGAGCGGGTCCGGCCTGGTCGCGTTGACGGCCGTGTCGCAGCTGCCGACCAACCCCGCCTCGGCCGTCGCCCGGGACGTCGGCAACCACCAGCTCGACCGCGTCAGCCTCCCCGCCTACAAGGCCCCCCGCCCCTGACCGGCGGGCACCCACGCCCGGACCGGCTCAGTCGGAGGTCCGGGCGGTGAGCTCGGTGCGGACCGGAGGACGTCCGGTGTGGCCGGGCTGCGCGAGCACCGGCAGCTCGGCCAGGCCGAACCGCCCGTGCAGCCGCCGCAGCGGTGCCGGCGCCCACCAGTTCAGGTCGCCGAGCAGCGTCATCGTCGCCGGCACCAGCAGGCAGCGCACCAGCGTCGCGTCCACCACGACCGCAACCGCCAGCGCGAATCCCATCTCCTTGATCCCGAGCATCCGCCCGGCCGCGAACCCGCAGAACACGATCACGATGAGCAGCGCGGCCGAGGTGATGATCCGCCCGCTGCGCTGCAGCCCGACCCGGACCGCCTCGTCGTTCGGCGAGCCGGCGTCGTACTGCTCCTTGATCCGGGCGATCAGGAACACCTCGTAGTCCATCGAGACGCCGAACGCGAACGCGAACACGATCACCGGCACCCACGTCTCGATCGCCCCGGTCGAGGTGAACCCGAACGCGTCCTCGAGGTGCCCCTGCTGGAACACCCACACCAGCGCCCCGAACGTGGCCGCGAGCGAGATCGTGTTCATCACCAGCGCCTTGACCGGCACCAGCACCGAGCCGGTCATCAGGAACAGCAGCACGAACAGCGCCACCGCGATCACCCCGAACGCCCACGGCAGCCGCTCGGCCAGCGACCCGGAGAAGTCGATGAGGACGGCGGCGTCCCCGGTCACCCAGCTCTGGTACGGCGGGCGGTGCTCGCGCAGCACGTGCACCAGCCGCTGTGCCGCGTCGCCCTGGGAGGTGCCGGTCGGGGTGATGTCCACCGAGGCGT
>Ga0070693_100001579_pt1 | contig 10264 bp, 8 predicted proteins | sample KBSK1103metaG_FD_65472 | JGI IMG/M metagenome (GOLD analysis project Ga0070693, IMG submission 65472) | Corn, switchgrass and miscanthus rhizosphere microbial communities from Kellogg Biological Station, Michigan, USA - KBS K1-10-3 metaG | ecosystem: Host-associated > Plants > Roots >...
GGCGCCGCCCTGGTGGGCCTCCGAGCAGGGGGTGACGGGCGAACCGGTGCGCCGCATCATGCTCGGCATCGGCGAAGGGACTTGGGGCTCCGCCTGGCCGGCGATGTACGGGGCGCTCGGCGGCAACCCCTGGGCGGCGATGCCCTCGCTGCACTTCGCCACCTCGACGATGGCCGCGATCTCGCTCTCCGAAGCGGGTCGGACCGAGGGCGCGGTCGGCTGGGCCTACGCGCTCACCCTCGGCTTCGCCCTCGTCTACCTGGGTGAGCACTACGTCACCGACCTCGCCGCGGGGGCGGGGCTGGTGGCGACGGTGCGGTTCGGCGAGCCGCTCGCCGAACCGGCGGTGCTTGCCGTCAACCGGGGCCTGCGCCGTCTGGAGCGCCTCGCGAGCGGGTAGTTTTTCAGAGTGTCTCCCGAGGAATCGGAGAACGGCGGCCGCGTCGCCGAGCTGCCGATCTTCACGCCGCGGCGCCTGATTCAGACCGCGGTGCTCGTCGTCGCGCTGCTGGTCGGGATCTACTTCCTCTTCCCGAAGCTCGTCGGCCTCGGCAACGCGCTGGGCAAGCTCGACGACGCCGACCCGGCCTGGATCGCGGTCGCGATCGCCTTCAACGTCCTCGCCTTCGGCACTTACATAGCCCTCTTCAAGGCGGTGGTCGGCGGCGACGTCCTGCGCCTCACATGGAAAGAGACCTACGAGGTCAACATGGCCGGGCTGGCGGCGACGCTGATCTTCTCCGCCGCCGGGGCGGGCGGCATCGTACTCACCTACTGGGCGCTGCGCAAGGCCGGGATGGAGCGCCGTGACGTCGGCCGGCGGATGGTCGCCTTCCTCACCCTGCACTACGCCTTCTACCCGCTGGCGATCATCCTCTTCGGCGTCCTCCTGCGCACCGGGGTGCTCAACGGCGAGGACTCGGTCGAGCTGACGATCGTTCCCGCGGGGGTGGCGGGCCTCGTCCTCGTTCTCGGGCTGCTGCTGGCGCTGATCCCGAGGGACCTCGGGCAGCGGATCGCGCGCCACGTGCATGGCGAGCGGGGCCAGTCGATCGCCCGCGCGGCCGGCAAGGTGCCGGCCACCTTCGCCGAAGGCTTCCGCTTCGCCCTCGGCCTCTTCGCCCACCCCTCGCAGGGCGGCCTGGCCGTGATCGGCGCCGCCGGCTTCTGGGCCGCCAACATCGGCATCCTCTGGGCCTGTTTCCACGCCCTCGGCGTGCACGTGCCGCTCGCCGTCGTCGTCCAGGGCTTCTTCCTCGGCATGGTCGCCAACCTCTTCCCCCTCGCCCCGGCCGGGGTGGGCGCGGTCGACGCGGGCATGATCGGCGCCTTCGTCCTCTTCGGCATCCCCGAGGACACCGTCTTCCCGGCGGTCCTGATCTACCGCCTGGTCGCCTTCTGGCTGCCGATCCCCTTCGGCGTCGTCGCCTTCTTCCAGCTGCGCAACCGCGTCCGTGAATGGGAGGAGGGCGAGCTGCCGGTCGATCGACGCGCATCGCCGGCCCGGATGGAGTCGGGTCCGGAAGGCAAGCTGAGAAGTCAAGGTTGATTGGCCCAAAAGGGCCGAAGCCGAATGACCTGGCCAGAAGGGCCACGTCCATCGTCGTCGAATGCCATGAGGTGTTTACGTGGATCGGAAAGCATGGCTGGCGTGTCGCGATCGCGGTGCTCGTTCTCGCGATAGCCGTCGCAGGGAGCGACCACCACGGGGTTCCCAGGGACCTTCCATCCACTGCCCTCGGCTGGCGATTGCTATTTCACGTGGAGCGCGCCCTGGTGCTCCTCGCCGCAATCGGCGCGGTTCTCCTCGTCAGCTGGCGTGCCCTTCATGGCGAATTCCCAGATAGGTTTGGACAGCTTCAATACCCGGTGAAGGAAGCGGTCGCGAAAGTCGGCGACGCGACCAGCGCGCAGGAGCAGCGACTGCAGATCATCGAGGGGAAGCTGGGCATCGCACCGCCCCCCGACGTCTAAAGTAGAATGGAGATCCATGGCACTTGGCAAGGTCAAGAAACGTTCCCCTTCAAGCGCGACCGTGACGAAGCTCGCCGAGCAGCAGAAGGTGCTGGCGCTCCGCGCCCAGGTCAAGGAGAACCTCGAGGATGCGCGGCGCTTGACTGGGCAAAGCTAGCTCGACCCGCTCGGTAGAGCATCGCTCTTCGAGTTGCGGCTCCCTCGTCCCACGCCTTTTCGGGCTATACTTTACTTAATGAAGTATTGGCGGGCGCCACTAGACTCGGAGCGGATATGACGGAGGGCAAGAAGGTCGAGAACGTGATCGTCGTCGGTGGCGGGCCGGCGGGCTACACGGCGGCGCTCTACACCGCGCGCGCCAACCTGGAGCCGCTCGTCTTCGAGGGCTTCCAATGGGGCGGGCAGCTGCAGAACACGACCGACGTCGAGAACTACCCCGGCTATCCCGAGGGGATCATGGGGCCGGAGATGATGAGCGAGTTCCGCGCGCAGGCAGAGCGCTTCGGCACGCGCTTCGTCACCGACGACGTCGACCGGGTCGAGCTCTCCGACGGCGGCGTGCAGAGGGTCTTCCTCGGCGACGAGGAGCACCTGGCCAAGGCCGTGATCCTGGCGACGGGGGCGGAGCCGCGCCGCCTCGGCCTGCCCGGCGAGATGGAGCTCGCCGGTCGCGGCGTCTCCACCTGCGGCGTCTGCGACGGGGCCTTCTTCAAGGACCGGAGGGTGATCGTGATCGGCGGCGGCGACTCGGCGATGGAGGACGCGATCTTCATCTCCAAGTACGCCAGCGAGCTGACGATCGTCAACCGGCGCGACGAGTTCCGCGCCTCGAAGATCATGCTCGAGCGCACGCGGGAGCGCGAGAACATCGGCTTCAAGACCCCGTTCGTCGCCGAGGAGTTCGTCGCCGGCGAGGACGGCAAGCTCGACCACGTGCGCTTGCGCAACGTCGAGACCGACGAGGTCGAGGACTTCGCCGCCGACGGCGCCTTCATCGCGATCGGCCACATCCCGCGCTCGGAGGTGGTGACGGGTCTCCTCGACACCGACGAGGAGGGCTACGTCCTCACCGAGGCCGGCTCGACGAGGACCAACCTCGCCGGCGTCTTCGCCGTCGGCGACGTCGTCGACCGCACCTACCGCCAGGCGATCACGGCCGCCGGCAGCGGCTGCAAGGGCGCCCTCGACGCCGAGTGGTACCTGCGCGACACCCCGCCCTCGCCCGAGGCCCACTGGATGCCCGGCGGCGAGCCGGTCGAGATCGCGCCGACGCCCGGGTCTTAGACGCCTATCCGACATTGACCCCACTGGAGTGGGGTGAATGTCGGATAGGCGATCGGTCAACCGACCAGCTTCTGGACTACGAAGGTCTTCGTCCCTTTCGGCGTCTCGATCTCGATCGGCTCGCCGACCTTGGCGTCGCGCAGGGCTTTGCCGATCGGGGACTCGGCCGAGAGGCGGCCCTCACCCAGGTTGGCCTCGGTCGAGCCGACCAGGGTCCAGGTGTTGACCTCGCCCTTCGACTCGTCGAGGACCTCGGCCGTGCGGCCGAAGGCGAAGGCCTCGGCGTCGCCGTCGACCTCGACGACGACGGCGGTGTGCAGGCGCTCGCGCAGGCGCTTGATCCTGGTCTCCAGGTGCGCCTGGTCCTCCTTGGCGATGTGGTACTCGGCGTTCTCCTTGAGGTCGCCGAGCTCGCGCGCCACCTTGATGCGCTCGGCCATCTCGGTGCGCCGGGGCCCTTCCAGCCGCTCGATCTCCTCGCGCAGCGCGGCGATGCCCTCGGCGGTTATCGCCTCGCCGTTGGCTTCGGCGTCTCCCATCCGCTCACCTTCGCAGATGCGCGCCGCGGGCACCAGCCGCGCGCCTCAGTTCGTCGCCCTGGCGGTCATCTCGGTCGCCATGTCCTCGATCGCGACCTCGCGCGCGAACAGCTCGACCAGGTCGGGGTCGAAGTCGCTGCCGGCGCCGCGGCGCAGCTCGGCGAGGGCCTCGGCTTCGCCGACCGGGTCGCCGTAGGGGCGCGAGTCGGTCAAGGCGCTGTAGGCGTCGCAGACGCGGATCACGCGCGAGGCGAGCGGGATATCTTCGCCCGCCAGCCCGTCGGGATAGCCGCTGCCGTCCCAGCTCTCGTGGCTGGAGCGGACGACCTTGGCGACCTCGCGCAGGGCGGGCGCCGCCGCCAGCACCCGCTCGCCGACCAGGGTGTGCTTGTGGACGAGGTCTTCCTCGGCCTCGGTCAGCGGCCCGCTCTTGTGCAGGATTTCGTCGGGGATCGCGATCTTGCCGATGTCGTGCATCTCGGCGGCGCGCACGAGCACGTCGAGCTGCTCCGCCTCGAGGTTCATCGCGCGGCCCATCGCGGCGGCGAGCTGGGCGACGCCCCCGAGGCGCCGGTCGAGGTCCGGCTCGCGCTCGCGCAGGACGCCGAGCAGGACGCCGCGGGTCTGGCTCAGGGCCGAGTCGGCACGCTGGCCCTTCTGCGTGTACATGCGCCGGTCGGCCGTCTTCAGCGCCTCTTTCGGGGTGCTCGCCTCCGCCGGTAGGAGGGCCATGCCCCAGGAGGCCCTGATCGCGAAGCTCGGTCCTTTCTCGCGGAGCGCGGCCTCGGCGGCCTTGACCGCGTGCTCGCCCCTGTCGTCCGCGTTGGAGACGAGGACGCAGAACTCGTCGCCGCCGAGGCGGTAGGCGCCGCCGCGCGGCTCGACGGCCTCCTGCAGGCGGGCGCCGAGGCGGCGCAGCAGCTCGTCGCCGGCGCTGTGGCCGAAGCCGTCGTTGTAGGCCTTGAAGCCGTCGAGGTCGAAGAGCGCGAGGATCGTGTTCTCGGGATTGGGGGTGGACAGCGCCCGCGAGAGGTCGGCGAGCAGCGAGCGCCGGTTGCGCAGCCCGGTCAGCGCGTCGGTGGTCGCTTCGTGCTCGCTGGCGGCGAGCATCCGGGTGTTGACGGCGAACGTGGCCGCCAGGCGGGTCATCACGGCGACCAGGGTCGCGGCGCCGAGCGCGACGGCGACGGGCCCGATCGGGACGACGTTGCCGAGCGCGAGGAGGCCGACGACCAGCGTCGCGAGCCCGACCGGTAGGGCGATCGAGCGGGCGCTGCGCGTCGTCGCCGGCTCGAGGGCGGCGTCGGGATACCAGGAGGCGGCGCCGAGCAGGATGAAGGCCAGCGGCCAGGCGACGCTGGCCAGGTTGAGCGCCTCGGTCGACTGGCCGGCGACCGAGAGGTAGACGACGTCGGCGAGGCCGAAGAGCAGCAGTGCCGAGGCGATCAGCGGCCAGGCGCCGTGCACGCGCCAGCTCGACGTCGTCAGCGCCCCGGTGACGAGGCCGAGGAGGACGAGGTCGGCACAGGGGTAGGCGAGGCTGACGGCGACGCCGAGGCTGCTGCCTTCGAGCGCTTCGAGGACCGGCGGGAAGATCAGCGCCGCCGCGACCGCGGCGACCGCGAGCGCCCCGATCAGGCCGTCGACCCAGGCGAAGCGGTCGACTCCGGCGGAGCGGCTGCGCAGGAGGAGGATCAGGCCCAGGTAGGCCGCCGGGTAGAAGGCGAGGAAGAGGACGTCAGAGGGCGAGGGGAAGGGGGCCGGGCTCGCGTAGTAGAGGACCACCGAGTAGTAGCTCTGGCCCAGCGCCCAGAACAGCATGCCGGCGCCGAGGCTGAGCCAGGCGGCCCGCTCGCGCTCGACCCGGGCGGCCCGGTAGAGGACGACGCCGGCGGCGCCGAGCACGACGGCGTCGTAGGCCCAGCGCCCGAAGGCATCCTTGACCCCTTCGCTGAAGTCGAGCGGGCCGAGGGTGACTACGGCGTAGGCGGCGAGCAGGACCGAGAGCGCCCCGATCCAGATCGAGACGAGCTTCGGCTCAGGCGGGCGCCGAGCGACGGGGGAGTCCATAGGAGTGGCATCGGCCGCTCGAGGGGCGGCCTTGAGGGCTACTCCGGCGTGACGATCGCGAAGCCGGGGTCGGGCTCGTCGAGCAGGCCGAGCAGCTCGCCGAGCTTGGCGCCGTCGCCCTCGACCCGCAGCTGGCCGCTCTCCGCAAGCTCGCCGACGTCGGCGGCCTTGAGCAGGAGCTGGTTGAGGGCCTCGCGGGCGACGATCAGGCCGGCGTCGGCGGGCGGGTCGTGGCGCCCCGGCCGGTGGCGCAGGACGCCGTTGCGGACCTCGATCCGGTGCTCCTCGTCGGGGTCGGTCACCGCCCAGTCGATGCGCAGGCGCAGATCGGCCGCGCGGGGGCCGTCGAGGCGGATCGCCATCGCGTCGAGCAACTGGCTGACCGTGAGCCGGGCGACGACGTCGGGCGGCGCCATCCCCGTGGGGGTCCCCGAGACCCCCTCGCGCAGCTCCCTGGCGCCGATCAGGAAGAAGTTGCGCCAGGTCGCGTTCTCGGCGCCGAAGCCGAGCCGCTCCAGGGCCTCGGCCTGCAGCTCGCGCGCCGCGCGGTTCCCGGGCTCGGCGAAGACGACGCGGTTGACGACCTCGGCGACCCAGCGGTAGTCGCCGGCCTCGAAGGAGGCGCGCGCCTTGGCCAAGACCGCGTCGGCGCCGCCCATGAACTCGACGTAGCGCCGCGCCTGCTCGACGGGCGGGTGCTCCCAGAGGCTCGCCGGGTTGCCGTCGAACCAGCCCATGTAGCGCTGGTAGATCGCCTTCGCGTTGTGGCTGACCGAGCCGTAGAACTCGCGGCAGTGCCACTCGCGGGCGAGGCTCGGCGGCGGCTCGATCGCCTCGGCGATCTCGGCGCCCGTCAGTCCCTTGTTGAGCAGGCGCACGGTCTGGTCGTGCAGGTAGGCGTAGAGGTCGCGCTGCTTCTCGAGGAAGTCGGCGATCTCCGCGCCGCCCCAGCGCGGCCAGTTGTGGCCGGCGCAGAGCACCTCGGTCTCGGCGCCATCGAGCTCGAGCGTGCGGTCGAGATGGTTGGCCCAGGCGCGGGCATCGCGGACGAGCGCGCCGCGCAGGGTGAGGACGTTGTGCATCGAGCAGACGGCGTTGTCGGCGACGCAGAGGACGCCCGCGTCGGGGAAGTGCACGTTCATCGCCGCCGGCGCCTCGGCTTCGGGCGTGAGCTGGAAGCGCATGCGGATGCCGTCGACGGTCTCCTCCTGCCCGGTCTCGACCACGTCGAGGTTGGGCGGCAGCAGGCTGATCGTCCCCAGCGATGTGGTCTGACCGAGCCCGGCGCCGAGCTGGCCCTCGGGCCCGCGCGCGAGCCGCGCCCCGTACATGTAGCCGGCGCGGCGCGCCATCGCGGTGCCGGCGAAGACGTTCTCGCTGACCGCGTGGTGCAGGAAGCCGGCCGGGGCGAGGATCGGGACCCGGCGCGCGGCGATCTCCTCCTCCGAGAGCACTCCCCTGGCGCCGCCGAAGTGGTCGACGTGGCTGTGGGTGTAGAGCAGCCCGGTGACCGGACGCTCGCCGCGGTGTTCGCGGTAGAGGGCGAGCGCGGCCGCCGCGGTCTCGGTCGAGACCAGGGGGTCGATGACGACGATCCCCTCGCGGCCCTCGACGACGTGCATGTTGGAGAGGTCGAAGCCGCGCAGCTGGTAGAAGCCCGGCGCCAGCTCGAAGAGCCCGGCGATGCGGTTGAGCTGGGCCTGGCGCCAGAGGTTGGGGTGGGCGGTTGGCGGCGACTCGGCGTCGAGGAACTCGTAGGACTCGAGCTCCCAGACGACGCGGCCCTCCTCGTTCTCGACCCGGGGCGGGTCGAAGGCGGCGAGGAGGCCGCGGCAAGCCAGCTCGAGCTCGTGCTCGAACCCGCTCATCGTCCTGCCGCGGCGACCAACCCCGGGGCGGGAGCGTAGGCCTCGCCCTTGACGGCGCGCAGCTCTTCGAGCAGCTCGGCCGCGCGCCCGGCGCCGATCAGCTCGGTCAGCTCGATCGGACCGCGCGGCCAGTTGAAGCCGAGCCGCATCGCTGTGTCCATGTCGGCGGGCGAGCCGACCTCCTCTTCCAGCGCGAAGGCCGCCTCGTTGGCGATCTGGGCGACGAGCCGGGGAACGATCGCGGGCGCCGCGGGGTCGATCGCCGCCAGCTCCTCGGGGTCGAGCGTCAGCTCTCCGTTGCCGCCGCTCCTCTCCCGCGCGATCCGGTGCGAGGGTACGGGGGAGACGGTGAGCGGGGGGTCGCTGTAGTCGTAGAAGCCGCGGCCGCTCTTGCGGCCGAGATCGCCTTTGGCGACCAGCGCTTCCTGGATCGGGCTGGGGCGCCAGCGCTCCGGTTCGCCACCCTGGGCATAGAAGGAGCGGGCGACGCTGAGGTTGACGTCGAGCCCGATCAGGTCGATCAGCTCGAAGGGCCCCATGCGGAAGCCGACGCCGCGGCAGACCCGGTCGATCGTCTGGGCGTCGGCCACACCGGCGGCGAGCATGCGCAGCGACTCGAGGCTGAAGGGGCGGGCGAGGCGGTTGGCGATGAAGCCGGGACAGTCCCTGGCTCGGATCGGGGTCCGGCCCATGCGCACGCCGACCTCGGTCGCCGCCTCCAGCGCCACCGTCGAGGAGTCGGCGGTGGCGACGACCTCGACCAGCTTCATCAGCGCCGGCGGGTTGAAGAAGTGCATGCCGACGACGCGCTCGCGGCCCGGGACCTCGGCGGCGACGTCGGTGACCGGCAGGGAGGAGGTGTTGGTAGCGAGGATTGCGTGCGTGCCGCAGATCGTGGCCAGGTCGGCGAACAGCCGCCGCTTCAAGGCCAGGTCCTCGGGCGCCGCCTCGATCACGAGGTCGCATTCGCAGAGGTCGGCCAGGTTGGGCGCCGCGCCGACCCGGTCCCCGGCCGCTTCCGCGTCGTCTTCGCTCCACAGCCCATTCGTCGCCCCCTTCGCGAGCCCTCGGTGCAGGCGGTCGTTGGCGGCCTCGAGCGCGGCCGGGACCGGGTCGTGCAGCCGCGTCTCGTAGCCGCCCAGCGCCGCCACCTGAGCAATTCCCGCACCCATCGTCCCGGCGCCGACGACGCCGACCCGCTGCACCGGGCCCGACGGGCCGATTTCTCCCCCTATACCGTGTGTTTTCGGCCCGTCGACAGTCATCGGCCCTCGAACTCCGGGTCGCGCTTCTCGAGGAAGGCACGCATGCCCTCGACGCGGTCCTCGGTCGCCATCGCCAGCTCGTAGAGGCGGCGCTCGTTCTCGAGGCCGGGGGAGAGGGCGGTCTCCTCGGCGACGAGCACGGCCTGCTTGGCGAGGCGGGAGGCGATCGGCGGCTTCTCGGCGACCTCGCGGGCGAGCGCCAGGGCGGCGTCGAGCCACTCGGCGTCGGCGACGACGCGGTTGACGAGGCCGAGGTCGCGGGCCTCGGCGGCGCCGAAGCGGCGGCCGGTGAGGACCAGCTCCATCGCCCGCTGCTTGCCGAGCACGCGCGCCAGGCGCTGGGTGCCGCCGCCGCCGGGGATGATCCCGAGGTCGATCTCCGGCTGGCCGAAGGTGGCGCCCTCGGCGGCGACGATCATGTCGCAGGCGAGCGCCAGCTCGCAGCCGCCGCCCAGCGCGTAGCCGGAGACGGCGGCGACCATCGGCGTCTTGATCGCCGCGAGGCGGCGCCAGAAGGCGGCGGCAGGGTGGCGCAGCGCCTCGGCGAAGCCGCGTTCGGCCATCGCCTTGATGTCGGCGCCGGCGGCGAAGACCTTCTCCGAGCCGGCGACGACGATGCAGCGCACCGCGGGGTCCGGATCGAGCCGCTCCAGCTCGGAGGCCAGCTCCTCCATCACCTCGGGCGAGAGGGCGTTGCGCGCCTTGGGCCGGTCGATGCGCAGGAGGGCGACGTGGCCGTCGCGCGTGCTCTCGATCAGGTCCCCCACCCTGGTCTCCTCATAGGGGCGTCATCGCGTTGATCCCGGTCGCCTGGCGACCGATGATCAGCTTCTGGATCTGCGAGGTGCCCTCGTAGAGGGTGGTGACGCGGGCGTCGCGCAGGTAGCGCTCGACCGGGTAGTCGTCGACGTAGCCGGCGCCGCCGTGCACCTGGATCGCCAGGTTGGCGCATTCGACCGCCGACTCGGTCGCGTAGAGCTTCGCCACCGAGGTCTCCATCGTGTTCGGCTTGCCTTCGTCCTTGAGCGCGCCGGCGCGGTAGACGAGCATCCGGCTCGCGTCGCGCTTGAGGATCATGTCGGCGATCATCTCCTGGACGAGCTGGAAGCGGGCGAGGGGAACGCCGAACTGCTTGCGCTCCTTGGCGTAGGCGACCGAGGCTTCGACGCAGCCTTCGCAGATGCCGACGCAGCCGGCGGCGACGCTGTAGCGGCCGTTGTCGAGGGCGCTCATCGCGACCTTGAAGCCGTCGCCGATCTCGCCG
>Ga0070693_100001581_pt1 | contig 10260 bp, 8 predicted proteins | sample KBSK1103metaG_FD_65472 | JGI IMG/M metagenome (GOLD analysis project Ga0070693, IMG submission 65472) | Corn, switchgrass and miscanthus rhizosphere microbial communities from Kellogg Biological Station, Michigan, USA - KBS K1-10-3 metaG | ecosystem: Host-associated > Plants > Roots >...
CTACGACGAGGCCCTCGCCTGGCCCCAACCCGACACCACACCCGCCGCCGCTTGACCACCTACACCCGTGGGGTGTCTAGCCGCAACCCGTGAGATCGATGCCCCTGTCCTTGAGCCAGCCGATCGGGTCGACCTTGTCGCCGTTCTCCGACCCGACCCTGATCTCGAAGTGCAGGTGGTAGCCGGTGCTCTCGCCCTCGCTGCCGACGAGGCCGATCAGCTGCCCGGCCTTGACCTTCTCGCCCTTCTGCACGAGGTATTTCTCCTCGTGCCCGTACACGGTGATCGTGCCGTCGGCGTGCTGGATCATGATCGCGTTGCCGAAGCCGCTCATCGGGCCGGCCTCGACCACGGTGCCGTCGCCGGCCGCGTAGAACGGGGTGCCCTCCGGCGCGGCCATGTCGACGCCGTAGTGGAACGTGCCCCAGCGCGGCTCGAAGCAGGACGAGATGACGAACTTGCCCTTCGGGATCGGCAGCATCCACTTCGGCCGGGCCGCCTCGATCAGCGCGATCTGCCGGGCCCGCGCGGCCCGGCTGGCCTGGATCGCCACCACCCGGCTCTGCGCGCTGGCCGCCGCGAGCATGGTCCGGCCGTTCATGGGTACCTCGGCGGCGACCCCGTCCGGGATCGGGTCCGGGCCGCCCATGCCGAGCGCCTGGTCCGGCGCGGGGCCCTGCAGGGCGGCGACGTTCGCGGCCATCGCCGGCAGGCCGTCACCGGAGGCGGCGGCGGTCGACAGCGCGGCCGCGGTGGCGCCGACGACGGCGGAGGCGATGACGGCGGGCGTCTTGTGCTGGGGTGGCCTCGTTGCGCGGTGTCGGCCTGCGGGCCGGCTGTGACGCGACAAGGAACAACCCTTCGCCCTGGGGAAACGGAGCGGGGCTCGGGACCGGGTGATCTTGCCCGGCCTCGATGCCGGACCGGAAAGTAATCGGGCCCTGCCCGGAAAGGCAATTCTCCGTAAGGACTGTCACCCGAACGGCCCCGTGGTCGCGCCCTTGCGTGCACGCGCTGCTGCTAAGCGCAGTCGATATCCGACCGGGTGCCGTCGATGTCCCAGTGCGTGCCGTCCGGGTCGAGGTGCGCCAGCGCCCGGGACACGGTGCGGGCGACCTGTGCCGCGGCGGGCAGCGACATGTGCCCGAGCCCGGGCACCAGCACGTTGTCCGCGACCAGGTCGGGGTGCTCGATCCTGGCGTTGGTCTTGGGGTAGATGAGCTGGTCGAGGTCGCTCCAGACGGCCAGGAACCGGGTCCGGCAGCCGGGCGCCGGCTCGGCCAGCTCGGCGATCAGGTCGGATCCCGGCCGCAGCTGCCGGCACAGCCGCAGCGGCAGCACCCGGGCGGCCACCTGCGCCGCCAGCGTGCCGCCGTGCGGGGCACCGAGGGTGACCAGCGTGTGCACCCGGGCGTCGCCGGCCAGTCGCTGGACGTAGTAGCGGGCGACCACGCCGCCGAGCGAGTGCGCGACCAGGTGCACGCGCTCGTACCCGGTGTCGGCACAGACCTGCTCGACCGTCCGGCCGAGGCCCGCCGCGGCCACGCGCACGTCCGAGGTGAACACGCTGTAGTTCACGGTCCGCACCTGGCCGAACCCGCAGCGGCGCAGCGAGCGGCACATCAGCGTGAAGATCGACCGGTTGTCGACCATCCCGTGCACGAGCAGCACCGGGGTGGCGGCCGCGGCGGCGTCGTGCGCGAGCAGGCCGCGGTGCTGGGGGGAGAGGTCGTCGATCCGGCGCGGCTCGGCGCCGCCGTCCCTGCGCTCCGGCCGGAAGCCGAGCGGGTAGAGCGCCGCGTGCGCGGCGACCCAGGCGAGCTCGGTGCCGACGCCACGCAGGCCGGCCGGCGAGGTGAGCCGGCGCAGGCCGCGCGAGGCCGCCCGCCCCGTCCCGCCGACGCCCACAGCCATGGCCCGCCTCGCTCGCTTCTCCCTGCAATTGCCGCATACCCCTTCCATGCTGTCGATAGCCCGAAACCAGGGGGTCACATGTTCGTCACGGTCGTGGTACGCGGCCGGGCGCGACGAGGCGAACTCGGAGGCCCGGCCGGTCTCTTGCTAGCGTCGGCGCCCGTGAGCACGCCCAGGAAGACGGCCGGCAAGCCCGGAGGGGCCGGCGCGACCACGCCGCCGGCGCCCGAGACGGCGCCCGGCACCGGCCCCGCACCCGGCTCCGCGACCGGCTCCGGCCCCGCCTCCGGGACGGGCTCCCGGCCGACGACCAGGTCGGGGTCCGAGGCCGGGTCCGGGTCCGAGGCCGGGTCCGGGTCCGAGGCCGGGTCCGGGTCCGAGGCCGGGACCGGGTCCGAGGCCGGGACCGGTGCGGAGGCCGCGCCCGTCGCGAGGGCCGGGACCGGGTCCAAGGCTGGCCGAGGGGCGAAGGCCGGGGCCCGGCCGGCGACCAGCAATGCCGTGGGAGCCGGTCAGGCTGGCACGGCGGCCGGCAAGACCGGCGCGGCCGGCAAGGCCGGGGCGGCCGGCAAGGCCGGGGCGGCCGGCAAGACCGGAGGAGCCGGTAAGACCGGCGCGGCCGGCAAGGCCGGGGCGGCCGGCAAGGCAGGGGGAGTCGGGAGGGCCGGGAAGGTCGGCGGAGCCGGGAGGGCCGGGAAGGCCGGGGGAGTCGGGAGGGCCGGCCCGCCGCCGCCGCCCGGGCCGGGCCTCGTCGTCGGCACCGTCCCGGCGCTGGCCAGGGTCGCCGGCGCGGTGGCCTTGCTCGCCGCGATCCTGCTGATGATCGCGCCGGCGTTCCCGCTGGCCCGGGCCGGCGGCGTCGAGTTCGGCACGCCGGGCAACGCGTGGGCGTTCGTGCCTCCGCTGCCGCTGGCCGCGACCGTCGCCGCCGGCGGCGCGCTGGCCGCGCGGGGGCGGTTGCCGCGGCTCGGCCTCGCCGTGCTGTTCCCGGCCGGCACGATCGCCGCCGGCCTGCTGCTGCAGAACGTCGCGCTGCTGCGCACCGGCAGCCACAGCACGATCGACCTGCCGCTGGGCATCGGCACCAGCGCCCGCTACGAGGTGGGGCCCGGCCTGGTCATGTCCGTGGTCGGGTACGGCGTGCTGGTCGCCGCGGCGCTGCTGGCCGCCGTCGCCTGGCCGCGCACGATCATGGAGGACACCGGCGACCTCGACCCGCGCCGGCCCCGGCTGGCCGCCTGGGGTCTCGCCGCCGGCGTGCTGACCGCGCTGGTGCTCGGCATGGCGCCGTACTCGTCGTCGATCGGGGCCGGCGCCCCGACGCTGCCGGAGCGGCACGGGCTCGACCTGCTCGGCGGCGCTGTGGTCGCGCTCGGCGCCGCGGTCTGGGCGGTCGTCGCGGCCACGCTGCGGCCCCGGCTGGCGGTCGTCGGCGCGTACGCCGGGCTGGCCGCGACGTTGCTGTCGATCGGGCTGGCCATCGCGCTGCTGGTGACCCGCTCGCCCGCGCTCGGCACCAGCGCCGGCGGGGTCGGCGTGCTGCTGGCCGCGCTGGCCGCGGCGGTCCTCGGGCTGGTCAGCGCGCGGCTCGGACGACCGGGCGGAAAGGCGTCCGGTAAGGCTCTAGAGTGATCGCGTGAGCGAGCGCATCCGGGTGGTGGTCGCCAAGCCCGGCCTGGACGGGCACGACCGCGGCGCCAAGGTGGTCGCCCGTGCGCTGCGCGACGCCGGCATGGAGGTCGTCTACACCGGCCTGCACCAGACGCCGGAGCAGATCGTCGAGACGACGATCCAGGAGGACGCCGACGCGGTCGGCCTTTCGGTCCTCTCCGGCGCGCACATGACGCTGTTCGCCCGGGTGCTCGAGCTGCTGCGCGAGCGCGGCGCGGACGACGTGGTGGTCTTCGGCGGCGGCATCATCCCGGCCGACGACTTCGGCCCGCTGGCCGAGATGGGCGTGGCCAAGGTGTTCACCCCCGGCGCGACGACGACCGAGATCGTCGACTGGGTGCGCGAGCACGTGGCCGGCCAGCCGGTCTGAGGCCGGCCGTCCTCAGTCGGGGTCGGCCCGCCAGAGCTGCACCGTGAGGTCGGCCAGCCCGGTCGCCGGGTGCCGCAGCTCGCGCCGCTGCTCCTGCGTGTGCAGGTCGACGAGCTGCCGCTGCGGCCGGTCGGTCAGGCCCGGGAGCGGGTCGCCGGACGCGGCCACCAGCACCGGGATGCCGCCGGCCGCCCGCACCCTGGCCACCACCTCGCTCACCTGGGCCCGGCTGGGCACGTCGTCGCTGCCGTCGCCGGGCACCCCGAACGCCGGCACGTCGCAGACCTCGCGCAGCACCGCGGTCCACTCCTGCCGGGTGCGCGCGTCGACCAGCAGCGCGACCTCGCCCGGCCCGAACGCGGCGCAGGCGGTGTCGACCGCCCGCGGCTCGCCGGCCTCGGTCCGGCTCAGCGCCAGGTGCCGCGAGCCCAGGGTGGCCGGGACGAGGACCAGCACCAGCCCCACGGCGAGGGCCGGCCGGCCCCAGCGCCTGGTCGCGGCCGCGACCGACCAGACCGCGAGCAGCGCGACCACCGGCAGCACGGTCGGCACCAGCCGCCGGTCCGCCCAGGGGTGGTCCGGGGTGATGCCCGGGCTCCACAGCACCGACAGGGCCGAGACGACCGGCAAGCCGAGGCCGAGCACCCACCGGCTGGCGGGGCTGCCGCTGACCGGGTCGCGCCGCCCCAGCACCGCGTATCGGATCAGCAGTGCGAGCGCGGCGCCGGCAAGGACCAGCGTCGGCCAGCCGGTGTACCAGCTGACCCAGGTCAGCGAGTCCTCGGCGTAGTTGCGGTTGCCGTCGACCGGCAGCACGCCCTGGGCGCGCTGCAGGCTCTCGATGAACCGGACGCTGCCGCCGGTGCCCAGCCCGACGTACCAGAGCGGGCGGCTGACCAGCGCGACCAGCCCGACCACGACGACGCCGGCGGCCGCGGTGCCGACCCAGGCCGGCGGGCGCGTGGCCGGCAGCCGGCGCCGGCCCAGCAGCACGCCGATCGTGCAGCCCACGATCAGCAGCACGCCGAGGTAGACGGCCATCTTCACCAGCGAGCGCAGGTCGTGCACGTACGGGTAGGTGGGGCCGAGCGCGTCCACCACCCCGTAGCCGGCCCCGGCGACCGCGCCGAGCGCGAGCGGCCACCAGCACGGGTTGCGCCGCAGCGCCAGCCAGGCGACCACCGGCACCAGCAGGGCGAGGTCGCGGACCGCGTCGATCCGGACCAGCAGCCCGAGCCCGATCAGCAGGCCGGCCAGCCCGGCCAGCCAGCGGTGCGTGCCGGCGACCGCGTCCAGCAGCAGGCACAGCGCGGCGAGCATGAGCAGCTGCGCGAGCGGCTCGCTGTAGGTCGAGCGGAACGTCAGCATCATCGGCAGCGTCAGCGCGAGTGCCAGCGCGGCGACCGGGGCCCAGCGCGGGCCGACCAGCCGGGCGGCCAGGCCGCCGAACGCGAGCAGCGCACAGCCGCCGACCAGCGCCGGCGCCAGCAGCATCGCGGTCCAGCCACCGACCCAGCCGAACGGGGCCAGGGTCAGCCCGGTGCCGGACATGAACTGCGCGGCCAGCCGGTCGCCGGTGGGGTAGAGCGCCTGGGCGGTCGCGGTGACGAGCTTGTCGCCGCTGCCGCCGATCCAGTGCAGCTGCGCCGGGATCGCCAGCCCGCCGGAGTCGGCGATCCACCGGCCGAACAGCGCGTACACGGCCGAGTCACGGCGCAGCACCACGTGCCCGGACGCGAGCACGCCGGTGAAGACGGTGAACCCGAGCGCGATCGCGCCGGTGCCGAGCACGGACCACCACGGCGTGTCCGGCACCGCCGGCAGCCGGCGGGCGGCCAGCCAGACCAGCGCGGCGACCGCCGCGAACGCCGGCACGGCCAGCAGCGGCGTCGCGTGCCCGGCGTACGCGAGCGGGTAGGTGGCCAGCAGCCAGGCGGCGACGGCCAGCGCCGGGGCGACCGAGGCGACGGAGAGGACCATGCCCGGGTCGACGCGGCGGGAGCGCGGCGGCTCGCCCGGCGCGGTCGAGGCGTCCGCGACCGGGGCGACCGGCGTGATGTCGACCCCCACGGCTCCGCAGACTAGAGCGGAGGCCTGGGATCGCTCGCAGGGGGACGCTCGGGCGGCCCTGTGACGGACGCGACGCGCCCGGCCCGGGTGCCGGTCGATACCCTCCCCGCGGGACCTCGGAGCGCCCGCGACGGGGCGTGGTGAATGGTGCCCTCGGCGTGGAGGGATGAAATTTCGTGGACCTGTACGAATACCAGGCGAAGGAGCTCTTCGCCGCGCACGGCGTTCCGGTGCTGCCGGGGGAGGTGGCCGACACTCCCGCGGAGGCGAAGGCCGTTGCCGCCAGGATCGGGACCGCCGTGGTCGTGAAGGCCCAGGTGAAGACCGGCGGCCGGGGCAAGGCCGGCGGCGTCAAGCTGGCCGCCGACGCCGACGAGGCGGCGGAGAAGGCCACCGGGATCCTCGGCCTCGACATCAAGGGCCACGTGGTGCACCGGGTGCTCGTCACCGAGGCCAGCGACATCGACACCGAGTACTACGTGTCCTACCTGCTCGACCGGGCCAACCGGACGTACCTGGCGATGGCGTCGGTCGAGGGCGGGATGGAGATCGAGCAGCTCGCGGTCGAGCGGCCGCATGCGCTGGCCAGGGTCCCGGTCGACCCGATCGGCGGCGTGGACGCCGCCAAGGCCGCGGAGATCGCCGACGCGGCCGGCTTCCCGGCGGACGTGCGGCACCAGGTGATCGAGGTGCTGGTCAAGCTCTGGGACGTCTTCACCGCCGAGGACGCGACCCTGGTCGAGGTCAACCCGCTGGTGCTGACCCCGAACGGCCAGGTCGTCGCGCTGGACGGCAAGGTCACGCTGGACGACAACGCGGCCTTCCGGCACGCCGAGACGGTGGCCCGGTTCGAGGACACGGCGACCACCGACCCGCTGGAGCGCAAGGCCAAGGAGAAGGACCTCAACTACGTCAAGCTCGATGGCGAGGTCGGCATCATCGGCAACGGCGCTGGTCTGGTCATGTCCACCCTGGACGTGGTGGCGTACGCGGGGGAGCGGCACGGCGGGGTCCGCCCGGCCAACTTCCTCGACATCGGCGGCGGCGCGTCCGCCGAGGTGATGGCCAACGGGCTGGAGATCATCCTGGGCGACCCGTCCGTACGGTCGGTGCTCGTCAACGTCTTCGGCGGCATCACCGCGTGCGACGCGGTCGCCAACGGGATCGTGCAGGCGTTCCACCTGCTGGACTCCCGCGGCGAGGCGGTCACGCTGCCGCTGGTCGTCCGGCTCGACGGCAACAACGCCGAGGAGGGCCGGCGGATCCTGACCGAGGCCGCGCTGCCCGGCCTCGAGCAGGTGGACACGATGGACGGCGCCGCGGAGCGCGTCGCGGAACTGGCGGGAGCACGCTGATGTCGATCTTCCTCGACGAGAACTCCAGGATCATCGTCCAGGGCATGACCGGCTCGGAAGGCATGAAGCACACCCGCCGGATGGTCGCCTCGGGCACGAACATCGTCGGCGGGGTCAACCCGCGCAAGGCCGGTGAGCAGGTCGACGGGATCCCGGTGTTCGGCTCGGTCGCCGACGCGGTCAAGGAGACCGGCGCGGACGTGTCGGTGGTGTTCGTGCCGCCGCGGTTCGCCAAGGACGCGGTGGAGGAGAGCGTCGCCGCCGCCGTGCCGCTGGTCGTGGTCATCACCGAGGGCATCCCGGTGCACGACACCGCGGCCTTCTTCACCCTGGCGCAGCGGTCCGGGACGACCCGGCTGGTCGGCCCGAACTGCCCCGGCCTGATCAGCCCGGGCAGGTCGAACGCCGGCATCATCCCGGCCGACATCACCAAGCCGGGCCGCATCGGGCTGGTCTCCAAGTCGGGCACGCTGACCTACCAGATGATGTACGAGCTGCGCGACATCGGCTTCTCGACCTGCGTCGGCATCGGCGGCGACCCGGTCATCGGCACCACCCACATCGACTGCCTGGCCGCGTTCCAGGACGACCCGGAGACCGACGCGATCGTCATGATCGGCGAGATCGGCGGCGACGCGGAGGAGCGGGCGGCCGACTTCATCAAGTCGAAGGTGACCAAGCCGGTCGTCGGCTACGTGGCCGGGTTCACCGCGCCCGAGGGCAAGACCATGGGCCACGCGGGCGCGATCGTGTCCGGCTCGGCCGGCACCGCCGCGGCCAAGCAGGCCGCGCTGGAGGCGGTCGGCGTGCGGGTCGGCAAGACGCCGAGCGAGACCGCGCGGCTCGCCCGGGAGATCGTCACCGGCTGATCGCTCGCGGGCGCCGACGCCCGGATGAAGGATGCACCGGGCCCCGGCGGGTAGGGTGTCGGCCGGTTCGAAGCCGTCTCCTCCGAGAGGAAGTCCATGAGCGGGTACGGGATGCCCCAGGGTCCGACGCCGGGGTCGCCGCGGTCCGGCCGCACCGGGCCGGCCCTGCCGGTCCTCGAGCTGGTCGGGGTGGGACTGGCCGTGCTGGCCTTCATCGTCGCCTTCCTGCCCTGGGCGAAGCCGGACGTGCGGGGGGTGGACGCCGACAGCGTGAACGGGTGGAACCTGGTGCTGCCGACGGTCGCGACCGCGCTGCTGCTGGTCGCCGCCGCGCTGGTCGCGGCGCCGCTGCTGACCGGGCCGGCGGCCACGGTCGACGACACCGAGGCCGACACCACCGCCTCGCCGGTGCCGGCCCTGCTGGCCTGCCTCGGCGCGCTGTTCATGCTGGTGTGGGTGCTGACCGGCGGGAACTACCTCGGCCAGGACCTCAGCCGCGGCATCGGCACCTGGCTCGGCCTCGTCCTCGGCCTCGGCACCGCGGCCGTGCTCGTGCTGTCCTGGCTGCAGCGCACCGGCCGGATGAAGAAGGCGCCGGCCGCCGGCCCGTCCAACTGGAACCAGGGCCAGCCGCAGGGCTGGGGCCAGCCCAACGGCGGCTACCAGCAGCCGCAGGGTTATGGCCAGCCGCAGGGCCAGCCGCAGGGGTACGGGGGCCAGGCGCAGCCGCCCGCGTACGGGCAGCAGCCGTCGTACGGGGCGCCCGGTGGCTACCCCGGCCCGTCCACCGGCGGGCAGCCGGCCCAGCAGCCGTACGGGCAGGAGCAGTACCCGCCGCAGAGCGGCGGCTACCCGGCCCAGGGCGGCGGCTACTCGCCGCAGGGCTAGGGCGTGCCCCGCGGATCTTCGGCGGCGCGGGCCGGCGCCCAGGCGACGACCGGCCGCGTTGGAGGAGCCGACCGATACAACCCCGGTATCGGCCGACTCCTCCGCCTTGCCGGACGCCGCCTGGACGCCGTCCGCATCCACCAAGATCCCCGGGACACGCCCTGGTCCGCTACTCCCGGGCGGCGAGCTGCCCGCAGGCGCCGGCGATGTCCCGGCCGCGGGTGTCCCGCACGGTCGTCGACACGCCCGAGGCCCGCACCAGCCGGACGAACTCGCGCTGCACCGGCAGCGGCGAGGCGTCCCACTCGCTGCCCGGCGTCGGGTTCAGCGGGATCAGGTTCACGTGCGCCATCGCGGTGCCCAGCGTGTCCGCGAGCAGCTCGCCGAGCATGCGGGCGCGCCGCGGCTGGTCGTTCACGTCGCGGATCAGCGCGTACTCGATGGAGACCCGCCGGCCGGTCGCATCCGCGTACGCCCTGGCCGCCGAGAGCACCTCGGCCACCGGCCAGCGGGTGTTGACCGGCACCAGCGTGTCGCGAAGCTCGTCGTCCGGGGCGTGCAGGCTGACCGCGAGCGTGACCTGCAGCCCCTCGCCGGCCAGCCGGCGGATCGCCGGGACGAGCCCGACCGTGGAGACGACCACCGAGCGCTGCGACAGCCCGAGACCGTCCGGCGCCGGGTCGGTGAGCCGGCGGACCGCGCCGATCACCCGGTTGTAGTTGGCCAGCGGCTCGCCCATGCCCATGAACACGACGTTGGACAGGCGCTCGCCCGAGTCGGTCCGCAGCCAGCGCGCGCCGGCCACGACCTGCTCGACGATCTCCGCCGCGGACAGGTTGCGGGTCAGCCCGCCCTGCCCGGTCGCGCAGAACGGGCAGGCCATCCCGCAGCCGGCCTGGGACGACACGCACATCGTGACCCGGTCCGGGTAACGCATGAGCACGCTCTCCACCAGCGCGCCGTCGAACGCCCGCCAGAGCGTCTTGCGGGTGGCCCCGTCGTCGCAGGACACCTGCCGAACCGGCGTCCACAGCGTGGGCAGCAGCGCCTCGGCCAGCGGGCCGCGGACCGCGACGGGCAGGTCGGTCATCGCCGCCGGGTCGTCGGTGAGCCGGGCGAAGTA
>Ga0070693_100001584_pt1 | contig 10241 bp, 7 predicted proteins | sample KBSK1103metaG_FD_65472 | JGI IMG/M metagenome (GOLD analysis project Ga0070693, IMG submission 65472) | Corn, switchgrass and miscanthus rhizosphere microbial communities from Kellogg Biological Station, Michigan, USA - KBS K1-10-3 metaG | ecosystem: Host-associated > Plants > Roots >...
GAGGCCGGGAAGGCGTTGAACCAGAGGAAGCCGATGCAGGCGCCGACCAGGCAGGCGGAGAGCAGCGCCAGGTTCTGCTGCTCGTTGGTGACGAAGGCGATCGCCGTGTAGGCGAGCAGGACGATCGCGCAGGAGCCGGCGGCGAGGCCGTCGAGGCCGTCCGTCAGGTTGACGCCGTTGGAGGTGCCGGCGATGACGAGGAAGACGAGGACGAAGTAGAGGACCGGGCCGAGGTCGAGGCTGGCGTCGCCGATGCGGAAGTCGAGCACCGGCTCCAAGCCGACCTCGTGGCGGGCGACCCACCAGAGGCCGAAGGCGAGGACGACCTGCAGGAGCAGCTTCCAGCGCGCCGAGAGCCCGAGCGAGCGCCGCTTGACGATCTTGATGAAGTCGTCGGCGAAGCCGATCGCGGCGCAGCCGATCGCGACCCCGAAGACGGCGAGGCTCTGCGCGTCGCGGTCGGACAGCACCAGGTAGGGGACGCAGATCGAGGCGAAGACGATCAGGCCGCCCATCGTCGGGGTGCCAGCCTTGGCGTGGTGCTCCTGCGGCCCGTCCTCGCGGATGTGCTGACCGAACTCCTTCACCCGCAGGTAGGAGATGAACTTGGGCCCGAGGAAGATGCAGATCAGCATCGCGGCCATGCCCGCGATCAGCACTTCACCCATCGACGAGCTCCTCCAGGGCCTTGGCGACGACCTCGAGGCCGGCCGAGCGGGATCCCTTGACGAGGATCGTGTCGCCGGGCTCGAGCTGGGCGGCGAGCAGCTCCGCCGCCTCCTCCGGCGTCGCGACGAGCTCGTCCGGCCCGTATTCACGCGCCGGCTCGCCGACGCCGATCAGCAGCTCGACCCCGGCCTCCCGGGCCTTGCCGCCGATCTCGCGGTGGTACCTGGCCGCGCCGGGGCCGAGCTCGGCCATCTCACCCAGCACCGCGATCCTCCGCTCTCCCTCGATCGAGGCGAGGTGGTCGAGCGCGGCGCGCATCGAGACCGGGTTGGCGTTGTAGCAGTCGTTCACGAGGACGATCCCGTCCCGCAGCTCGAGGCGCTCGCCCCGGAAGCGGGAGAAGCCAATGTTCGCAACGCGGTCGGCCATCTCGGCGAGCGGCGCCCCGAGCGCCACTCCGATCGCGACCGCGGCCAGCGCGTTCTCCAGGTTGTGGGCCTCGGCGAAGGGGAAGTGGAAGCGCTGTGCGCCGGCGGGGGTCTCGATCAGGGTCTCGGTGACGCCGTCCCCGACCCGACTCTCGACGACGCTGACGTCGCCGCCCGCGCCGAAGCGGAGCAGGTTGGGCGCGTCTCCCAGGTGTGGCTCCAAGGCGCCGGCGGCGGCGGGGACGATCGCGACGCCGTCGTCAGGGAGCGCCGCCAGCACCTCGGCCTTCGCCGCGGCGATCGCCTCGACCGAGCCGAGCAGCTCGACGTGCACCGGGCCGACGTTGGTGATCGCCGCGTATTCGGGCTCGGCGATCGCCGCCAGCTCCGCGATCTGGCCGGGCCCGCGCATCGCCATCTCCAGCACGAGGGTCCTCGTGTCCTCCGGCGCCTCGAGGATCGTCAGCGGCAGGCCGATCTCAGTGTTGAGGTTCTCGCGGTTGGCGTGCACCGGGGCCGGCAGCAGCGCGCGGGCGATGTCCTTGACCGAGGTCTTGCCGACCGAGCCCGTGATCCCCACCGTGGGCGTGGCGAGGGCGCGACGCCAGCCGCGCGCGAGCGCCTGCAGGGCGGCAAGGGGGTCGGGGACCGCGAAGACCCAGCTCCCCCTCGCGAATGGAGATGAAGTCGGCTTGCCGACCACCACGCCCCAGGCGCCGGCCTCGATTGCGGCGGGGGCGAACTCGGCCCCATCGACGCGTTCGCCGCGCAGGCCGAAGAAGAGGTCGCCCGGCCCGGTCGCGGCCGAGTCGATCGTCGCCCGCAACGGAGCGCCTTCGCTGCCCTCCGCGATGATCTCCGCCCCCATCGCGGCGGCGATCTCGGCCGCGGCCATCCTCACAGGGCGACCAGCTTTCGCAGCTCGGCCCGGGCCACCTCGCGGTCGTCGAAGGGGATCTTGCGGCCGCCCTCGAACTCCTGCCCCTGCTCGTGCCCCTTGCCGGCGATGACGACGACGTCGCCGGGCCGGGCCTCGCGCAGCGCCCGGGCGATCGCCTCGCCACGGTCGACGAGCGCCACCACGCCCGCGTCGCGGTCGATCCCGGAGCGGACCTCGGCGAGGATCGCCTGCGGATCCTCGGAGCGCGGGTTGTCGGAGGTGACGAAGAGGAGGTCCGCGGCGCCGGCCGCCACCGCGCCCATCTTCGGCCGCTTGTCGCGGTCGCGGTCGCCGCCGGCGCCGAAGACGACGATCAGGCGCCGCTCGGCGAGCGTTCGCGCCGCGGCGAGCACGTTCGCGAGCGAATCCGGGGTGTGGGCGTAGTCGACGAGGACCGCGAACCCCTGGCCCTCGTCGACCGGCTCGAACCGCCCCGGAACCCGCTCGGCCCGCGCCAACCCCTCCGCCGCGATCTCCGGCGCGACCCCCATCGCGACCGCCGCCGCGAACGCCCCGAGCCCGTTGGCCACGTTGAACGCCCCCGGCAACCCCGTCCGCACCCGCACCTCGCCGCCGACGGGCCGCGATCGTGTCGCATGGTCACGCTTCCGGCCCGTCGGCCCCGGGGAGGCGACGGTGAACTGGGAGCCGGCGGCGTCGAAGGAGACATCGCGGGCGACGAGGTCGGCCTCGGCGCCCGCGACGGAGAAGGAGGCGCACTCGAATTCCCCGACGAGTCGACGTCCGTACGGGTCGTCGACGTTGACCACCGCGCTTCCCGGCCCCATCTCGAACAGCTTGCGCTTGGAGGCGAAGTACTCCTCCATCGTGCCGTGGAAGTCGAGGTGGTCCTGAGTCAGGTTGGTGAAGAGCGCGACCTCGAACTGGATCGCGCCGCAGCGGTGAAGGGCGAGGGCGTGCGAGGAGACCTCCATCACACAGGCGCGGTCGCCGATGTCGAGCATGCGCCGGAAGGTCGCCTGCAGGTCGACCGCCTCCGGCGTCGTCCGCTCGACCTCCTCCGCGGCCCCGCCGACCACCTGCCGCACCGTCCCCAGCAACCCGGTCTGAATCCCCGCCGCCTCGAGGATCTCCCGCACCAGGAACGCCGTCGTCGTCTTCCCGTTGGTTCCCGTCACCCCCACGACCCGCAGCTCCCTGCTGGGATCGCCGAAGAACCGCGCCGCCACCGGCGCCATAGCCGCCCGCGCGTCGGGCACGACGACCTGCGCGACGGCCAGATCAAGCTCCCGCTCGGCCACCAGAGCGACCGCTCCCGCCTCGACCGCCCCGCGCGCGAACTCGTGCCCATCGACCTTCTCCCCCGGCACGCAGAAGAACAGCGTCCCCGGCCCGACCTTCCGGCTGTCGTAGGCAAGGTCGGCGACCTCCACGGCGGAGTCCCCGACGACCCGTGCGCCGTCAAGCCCCGTGACAAGCTCGCCCAATCTCATGCCGACGATTCTAGGTCCACAAAAGGCGCTTCCATCCATCTCTTGCAACCCGTTGTCTGTTGTAACCCTCGATTAATAAAATAGTTTGCTGCAACATCGTCAGCGCGGTGTGGGAATTGAGGAGGACGAGAACATGCCCAGAAAGCATGAGCGGCTCATCGATGCCCGGACCCTGAAACCGAGCATCGGGTCTACAGAGGGAGGTACTCATGAGGCACCGCCTGCTCCTGTCGTTCGTCCTCCTCCTATGCATCGGCTTGGTCGTAGTTGCGTCAGCGTCGGCGTCGCCGCCAACCGCCACGACCGAATCCGCGACCGCGGTCGCCTACACGGAGGCCATCCTCAAAGGAGCCGTCAACCCCGAAGGCTCGGAAACCAGCTACTGGTTCGAATACGGCGAAACCGAATCCTACGGAAGCAAAATCCCGGCGTCGCCGAAATCGGTCGGCTCGGGCGCTTCCAACGTTACCGTCAGCCAGTTAGTCAGCGGTCTTAAAGAAAGCACGACCTACCACTTTCGCATCGTCGCCGAAAGCGAAGGGGGGACGACGAAAGGCAAAGATGCTGTCTTTTCGACCGCAGGCTTCAACTTCTCCTTTGGAGAAGAAGGAACTGGAAAACTCTCCGAACCCTTCGATCTAGCGGTCGACTCCAAAGGCAACGTCTGGGTCTCCGACACCGGCAACAACCGAGTCGTCGAGTTCAACGAAAAAGGCGAATACCTCTTCCAGTTTGGGAAAAAAGGCACCGGCAGCGGGGAATTCAACGCACCAAAGGGCATCGCCATCGACCCCACCGACAGCATCTGGGTCGTCGGTTCCGGCAACAACCGTCTGCAGAAGTTCAACATCGAAGGCAAATTCATTCTGAAAGCCGGGGAAGAAGGCTCCGGAGAAGCCCAGTTCAAATCTCCAACTGGCATAACCATCGAACACTCCGGCGAACGCCCACTGGTCGCCGACACAGGGAACAACCGCATCGAGAAGCTCACCAAAGAAGGCAAATACCTCGCCAAATTTGGACAAAAAGGCACCGGCGACGGAGAACTGATGTCGCCGGAAGGCATCCTAAGCGATAGCAAAGGCCGGATCTGGGTCGTTGATACCGGAAACGACCGAGTGCAACGGTTCAATCCCTCTACCCTCAACTTCGTCTCTAAATTCGGCAAAAAAGGTACAGGCGAAGGCAACGAACTCATCCATCCGATCGGAATATCAAGTGACTTTCAGGAAAAGCTTTGGGTCGTCGATTCCGGCAACAACCGCCTGCAGAAGTTCGACATCGAAGGCGACCGTCTAGATGTGATCGGAGCAAAAGGAACCGGCGCCGGGCAGTTCGAAGAACCAACTGGAGTGGAGCCCTCCGTTCCACAGAAGCTCCTAGCCATCGACTCTGGGAATCACCGAGCAGAGCAATGGACAGTCAAAGCAGAGCCACCGAACGCAACGACCAGTCACGCAAGCGACATCAGGCCCACGTCGATGATCTTGAATGCCAACCTCAACCCACGAGGACTTACAACAAGCTACTGGTTCGAATATGGCCCGACCGAAGCCTACGGGACGAAAGCGCCGATAACTCCCGAATCGATCGGTTCAGGTCTCGCCAATGTACTGGTTGAACAAAAAATCACAGGCCTTGAAGAAGGTAAAAAATATTACTTCAGGGTAGTGGCTGAAAGCACTGCCGGCAAATCGACGGGCAAAAATCTAACCGACAAAACCGGCAAACAGCCCAAAGCAATTACCGACCCGGCTACGGCGATCAGCGCTACCAAAGCAACTCTGAAAGGCTTAGTCAACCCTGAAGCCTCCGAAACGAGCTACTGGTTCGAATACGGCGAAACCCCCGCCTATGGGAACAAAATCCCCCTCTCGCCAGCATTGGTCGGCTCTGGCACCTCCTACGTGGAAGTCAGCCAAACCCCGACCGGGCTCAAAGAAGGCGCCATCTATCACTTCCAGGTCGTGGCCGAAGCCGAGCCTGGCCACCCAATACTGGGTGGAGATAAATCCTTCACGACTCTCAAACTTCCCGATGCGACCACCGACGCGGCGACGGCGGTCGGCTTAACCCAGGCAACCCTGAGCGGCAAAGTCAACCCCTTAGGCTCCGCTACCAACTACTGGTTCGAATACGGCGAAACCACCTCCTATGGCGCCAAAATCCCGGTCTCCCCCGAATCGGTCGGCTCGGGCACCGAATACGTCGCAGTCACCCGGACCCCGACCGGGCTCAAAGAAGGCGCCACCTACCACTTTAGGGTCGTGGCCGAAAGCGAAGCGGGCATGAGCAAAGGCGCCGACAGGACATTCACCACCGGTCCTCGCTTCTCCTTTTCCTTCGGCTCTAAAGGCTCGGCCAATGGTCAGTTCCTGCATCCGGCCGAAAGCGTTGTCGACGCCGAAGGTAACCTCTGGGTGGTAGACAAGGAAAACTGCCGCGTCGAGGAGTTCGACCCAGAAGGCAACTACCTCTTCCAGTTCGGTGAAGAAGGCTCAGAACCGGGTCAGTTCTCGGGATTGGGACCGGAAAGCATCGCTATCGACACCGAAGGCAATCTCTGGGTCGCCGACACCTACAACGGTCGTTTGCAGGAGTTCGACCAGGAAGGCAATCTGATCCAAATCGTCGGCTCCTACGGTTCCGAACCAGGGCAGCTCGGCGAACCGACCGGAATCGACATCGGCCCGAGCGGCAACATCTGGATCGCCGATTGGCTGAACAAACGAGTGACCGAGTTCAACGAAGCCGGGGAATTCGTCCGCCAGGTCGGCAAAGCAGGCTCGGGTAACGGGGAATTCATCAATCCCGATTCGATCGAGGTCGATGAAACCGGGACCGTATGGGTCTTGGATGAAGGTAACGATCGGATCCAGCGCTTCGACGAAGAAGGCAAATACCTAGGCAAATTCGGCAGCTCGGGCTCGGGCGAAGGGCAGTTCAACTTCGGCTGGCCGGCTGGCATCACGAGCGATGCCGAAGGCAATCTCTGGATAGCCGACTCCCTCAACAACCGGGTGCAGAAGTGGGCGCCGTGAGAACCTCGCCGCACCCCCGGTGGTCTATTCCTGCGGCACCCCCAGATACGGCAGCGCGAATTCCGCGATTTTGCCGAAGGCCGGGGCCGCCACCGAGCCACCGTAGATGTCGCCCTGCGGCTGGTCGACGACAACGCCCACCAGCAGCTGCGGATCCTGGGCGGGAGCGAAACCGATGAACGAAGCGACGTACTTGGTCTCCGAGTAGGTGCCGTTTTCGGCGACCTGGGCGGTGCCGGTCTTGCCGGCGAGCGTGTAGCCGGGGACGCTGACCGCGGACGCGGTGCCGCCCGCTTCCAGCACGCCCTCGAGCATTTCGCGCACCTGGGCGGCGACGCCGGCTTCGATCACACGGTGGCCCTTTGGCTCGGCAACGGGTTCGTCGCCGACTTCCTCGACCAGCCGCGGGCGGCGCAGGACGCCGCCGTTGGCGATCGCCTGGTAGCCGGCCATCATCTGCATCGGCGTGACGGCGAGCCCCTGCCCGATCGGCAGGTTGCCCATCGTCGAGCCCGAGTATTCGTCGAGCGCCGGGACGATGCCCTGCTCCTCGGCCGGGAACTGGACGCCGGTCGGCCGCCCGAACCCGAACCGTTCGATCCACTTGCTGAAGCGCTGGCTGCCGATCTGCAGCCCGATCGTCGCGGCGCCCACGTTGGAGGACTCGGCGAGGATCTGGGCGACGCTCAGGGTCACGGTTGGCCGCGCCTCGGCGTCTTCGATGATCCGGTCCGCGACATGCAACTGCGGTGGCAACGTGAAGGTGGTTTCCGGGGTGACGCGTTTTTCCTCGAGAGCGGCCGAGACCGTGAAGGCCTTGAAGGTCGAGCCCGGCTCGTAGGTGAAGCCGGTGGCCCGGTTGATCAGATCTTCCGGGCTGGCGCTGGATAGATCGGTCGGATCGACCGGGGGCCAGTTGGCCATCGCCAGGACCTGGGAGCTGCGCGGGTCCATGACGATCGCCGTCGCCCCCTTCGGCGCGTACGTTTCCCCCACTTCGGCCAGCACTTCCTCGGTCCTCTGCTCGATCGCCGAGTCGAGCGTCAGCTTCAGGTCTTCGCCGTCCTCGGCTTCGTGCGCGGTTTCCATGCGGATCGGTTCGCCTTTGACGTCGATTACCATGCGCCGTTCGCCGTCCTCGCCTTCGAGCGCAGAGTTCTTGCCGCGCTCGAGCCCGCTCAGGCCTTCGTCTTCGGCACCGACCGCACCCACGACCTGCGTGGCCAGCTCGCCCTGCGGATAGGTGCGGCGGCTGTCGGCGTCCTCGCCGATTCCCGCCAGCTCCAACCGTTCGATCCGCTGCGCGGTCGGCAGGTCGACCTTGCGGGCGAGCGGCGAGTAGGAGGTTTCGGCCGTCACGTCGTCGAGCACTTCGCCTTCGGAGAGGTCGAGGATCGGCGCCAGCTTCTCCGCCGCCAGCGCCGGCTTGCGCACTTCGCTGGGAACGGCGAAGATCGTCGCCGCGTCTTCGGAGGCGGCGAGGGGGTTGCCGTGACGATCGAGAACGTCGCCGCGCAGGCTGGGCAGCGGGATCGACTGGGTCTGCTGGCTCACCGCCTCGGACGCGAGCTTGGAGCCCTGCACCCCCTGCAGCCAGAAGGCGCGGCCGGCGATCGCCAGGAAACAGAGGAGGAAGCCGGCGAAGAGAAGGCCGATCCTCCGCTCGATCGTCCGCATCGCGCGCCTAGTAGCCGCTGGCCGCGGCGGCCAGCCGCTGGGCCGCGATCGCCGCGTCCCGCGGGGTTGCGTCGATCGAGGTCGGACCGTCGGTGGTCGCGGCTGTCAGGCCGAGGACGGCGGCGTCATGGCGAACCCGGACCGCGCTGGAGATCCGCGCCTCGCGACTGCGCAGGAAGGGGTTCTCCTGGTCGAGGGCGTGGATGTTGGCCTCGACATGGCCCTGGATTGCCGTCACGCTGAGGGTGAGGACGTTGAGGGCGACGATCCCGACCAGGAGGACGCCGAGCACCGCGATCCAAGCCCGGCCGCGGGTCATCCGCACGATCAGGCTCGAGTCCGGCAGCTGGCGGACGGCGGTCGCGGTGCCGACCGCGATCGGGATCAGCTGAGCGCCGGGACGGCGGGCGGGCGCTCGGCGGCGCGCGGGAGCGGCGCGACGGGTTACGGTGGCGGCCTCCATCAAGCCTCGACCTCAGGGGTCGCCGCGATCTTCAGCGCGGCGCGCAGATGGGCGGATTTCGAGCGCGGATTGCGCGCGACCTCCTCGGCGCCGGGCGCGACCGCGCGGCGGGTGAGCGGCTCGGCTTCTGGCTCACGGCCGCAGACGCAGACCGGCAGCTCGGGCGGGCAGACGCAACCGCGGGCCCGCTCGGCGAGGAAGCGCTTGACGCGACGGTCCTCCAGCGAGTGGAAGGAGATCGCCGCGAGCCGGCCGCCGACCGGGAGCATCGACCAGGCCGTGGGCAGCGCGTCCTCCAGCGATTCCAGCTCGCCGTTGACCGCGATCCGGATCGCCTGGAAGGAGCGCTTGGCCGGGTGTCCGCCGCCGAAGCGCGCCGAGGCCGGCATCCCGGCCTTGATCGCCTCGACCAGCTCCGACGTCGTCGCGAGCGGGCGGCGGCGGACGACCTCGCGGGCGATGCCGCCCGCGTAGCGCTCCTCGCCGAAGCGACGCAGCAGCTGGGCCAGCCGCGCCTCCGGCCACTCGTTGACCACGTCGGCGGCGCTCAGCTCCTGGCGCGTGTCCATGCGCATGTCGAGCGGCGCATCGTAGGAGTAGGAGAAGCCTCGCTCCCAGGCGTCGACCTGCATCGAGGACATGCCGAGGTCCATGTAGACCATGTCTGGATGGATGCCTTCGCCGCGCAGGGTGCGAAGCCCTGCCGCGAAGTCGGCGGCGATGAAGCGGGTGGCGCAGGGCGCCTCGGCGGCGAAGGCCTCGAAGCGGGCCTCGGCGGCCGGGTCGCGGTCGATGCAGATCAGCGTCCCGGTCGGGCCGAGCCCGCGGGCGAGGAGCCGCGCGTGGCCGCCGCCGCCGAAGGTGCAGTCGACGGCGGTCTGGCCGGGCTCGGGGGCGAGCAGCTCGACGAGCTCGGCGGCGAGGACGGGCTTGTGCTCGGTGGGCATGAAGTGAAGGGTTGCGCGGTCTAAGGACGGGGCGCCGGAGGTCGGGGTGCGCTGCGCGGTGAAGGCCATCTCACTCAGCGGCTCCGTTGGCGGCAAGGCCCTCGGCGATCTCGGGCGCGGTCGAGTCGAGCTCGGCCTCCTGCCTGGCCCAGGCCTCGGCGTTCCAGATCTCCAGGTACTCCCCCGCCCCGATCACGACGCAGGGGCCGGCGAGGCCGGCGTGCTCGATCAGCGGCCTCGGCACGCGGATGCGTCCGGCGGAGTCGAGCTTCTCGTCGAAGGAGCCGCCGTGGAAGCGGCGGCGCAGCTGGCGCGCGTCGCGGCCGAAGGGGCTGTGCGGCGAGAGGAAGCGGTCGGAGAGCTGCTCGAACTCCTCGGTCGTGTGCACCCAGACGCAGGGGTCGAAGCCCTTGGAGAGAACTACACCGTCGGAGAGCGCCGCGCGGAACCGGGAGGGAACCGTGAGCCGATCCTTCGAATCGAGACTGTGCTCGTAGAGGCCCCTGAATGCCACCGCCGGTTCCTTTCGTACGAGCTGTCGTGGGAGTCCTGGGGAGAGAGTTGGGACCGAGGTGATGAGGTGGGAGGAGCCTCACCACCCCGGTCCTGGGCTTCAACTCGA
>Ga0070693_100001586_pt1 | contig 10239 bp, 9 predicted proteins | sample KBSK1103metaG_FD_65472 | JGI IMG/M metagenome (GOLD analysis project Ga0070693, IMG submission 65472) | Corn, switchgrass and miscanthus rhizosphere microbial communities from Kellogg Biological Station, Michigan, USA - KBS K1-10-3 metaG | ecosystem: Host-associated > Plants > Roots >...
GTAGATGCTCTGGTCTGCATGTACTTGTGGCTGTCGGTGATCGCCTGCCGACGCTCTGCGCTCGGGCTCGTCCACTGCCAGCCTCCGCGCGTGACAGACGGATCCATGAGAGAGGTGTCTGTGCGCCACGCCAACATTGGAGTGCGGGTGCGAGCGTAGGTGGCGTTGACGCGGTCCACGAAGGATTGCACATCAGTAGCTACAGCGCGCAGGTCGTTGAAGTCCTGCTTGGACTGAGCGTCCATATTGACGTACAGGTCCACCCAGGTGTTGCTCGGGGTACCCTCTACGTCTTCATCGTTCTGGTTGCGAGAGTTCCAAGCCTCGACCTCAAGATCGAAGTTGGCGTTGAAGAACATCATCGCGGCGCGCTCTTCGTTCGGTTCCAGAAGGATGTCGAAGAACCACTGCGGAAGGACTAGAGCGTCTGGAGCGCCAGGCTTCTCGGTCCGCTGGATGATAGTCAGGCGCTGCTCGGGAGAGAACATACGCAAGATGTTGGACGTGACCTGTGAGTTGTTGTCCAGTCGGTCCATCAGCTCCTGTGCAGAGAGCTGCCCCTGCGAGATGCCGAGACCCCGGATGATCTTGTTGATGTTCCGGAAGGTGTCGAGCATGACGTCACGATGGAAGGTTCTGTCATTGTTCGCGAGGGTGCCATTGGCGTGGCCGGAGTTGGAAGGATCGTGAGAGAGCTCCGTGTCGACGGCCTCTCGGATCACATCAACCACGAGTCGGTAGTTGCTCGGAGTGCTACCGAACTCGAACGGGTCATCTGAGCGCTTGCCGTAGCTCTTGTAGCTCTTGGCACGGTCGCGCCACTTCTTACGACCGTCGAGGCCTGCACGCTGAGCGTAGTCCTTGGAGGCAGTGTCGAACGTGGCGAACTCACCGAGCCACTGGGTCTCTTCCTCGGTCAGCATTGACTCAAGAGCCGTGCCGCCCATGAGTCGAATGGTAGCCTGACCAGGATTGATCTTGTTGTAAGCGTTCGCAACATCAATCTCGCCGGGCTGAGTCGGGACCTGGTCACTCAGCTGCTGAGCGGCGTTCCGAATGAGGACCTGCGCGATCGTCGTGTCGGGCGTTGTGTACTGGCTAGTGTTGAAGTTCGGGTCGTTGACGTCAGACTCGGTCAAGTTCCAGTACGGAGTGGTGGCGATCCGGAGCAGAGTGCCTTGCGGATCCTGGTCGTACGCATCTCCGAAGTACAGCTTGGCCAGGTTCTCCAGGTCAGAGCGGGCCTGCTGGAGAACAGGGTTGCCGCCCTGCAGGACAGTCTCTGTCTGCGAAAGCGCACGACCTCTGGTGAGGACTGTGTACCACTTGCGGATGCCCTCACGCAGAGCGTTCGGATCAACGACACCGAGAGCGTTGATCGCAGAGGAGTTAATGTTACCGTAGCCGACCTTTCCGGCGTTGCGGAACGGGTCGTCACCCCCGGTCCACATCTGCAGGGTCTGACCACGCGTGGCAGCAGGCACCTGCTGACTCGTGCTACCATCACTCGACATGAGCGGAGTGGGTGCACCGTCGTTCGTGGTCGGGTTGACCTCTATCCGAAGCCTGGTTGCGGCACCCTCACGCCAGTCGTTCAACTCTGCCTGAATCAGGTCCTCAATCGCGAGCCCGATCGACGTGTCGGGCGGGATGATCAGGTGTTCCTGACCGTTCGCTGTCAGGTCAGCGACCTGCTGAGCAGAGTGTCCGCGCTCGCCGAGAGAGATGAGCCTGTCGGCGTCTGCGGCGAGAGCCTTGTAGAACTCGGCCTTGGCACCTTCGGGGTTGTTGTCCAGGTCTCTGCGGAAATTGCGGAGAGTCTGTTGATTGACGGCGCCACCGATCATCGCGTCGAGCGCGTCGAGCATCGCATCAAGAGAGTTCTTGGCGGCAGCAGCTTCAGTCGGATCAGTAGCGTACGCGGCCTGTGCGTAACCGATCAGTCGAAGGATGGTGTCCTCGTAGACGCGATTGGCTACGTTCAGGAAGCCACCGCCGCCGAGCTCGGTGTTGTCTACTGGGACATCGATCTTCTTTTCGGGGTCGTTTGGGAAGTTCGGGTCCTGGATCTGCCGGAACCGCCTGCCACCAACGGGAGCCCAGAGGTTAATGCCGAGCCGGAGTTTCCTTCGGCTGGAGTCGTCGGGCTCGTAGCGGGCCTGGTGCTTGATCGAGTCACCGTCGTTGTCGTGACTGAGGACTTTCTCAAGACTCTGGCTGATCTTTGCCATGCCGTGGATGTTACCCACGGTGAGCTGCTCATCGATCTGAGGCAGGAGCATGACGAAGCTTCCTGCGTTGTCATTGGGGGACCTCGAGAACACGAGCTCGACGGCTCGTTTCTGGTCCTTGGTGCCTCGCCAGTACTGCCTCAGGACTTTGTTGACCTCTTGGAGGATCCTCGGGTCCTGGGTCTGGTCGTACTGTTCCAGTGCAGGTGTTATGATCTGTGTGATCAGGTTGTCGAGAGTTGTCTGGATCGCCGTGTACCGGTCTAGCTTGGCTTTGACAGCCTGCGGACTGAGACCCTGCAGGGTCTGCTGAATCTCCTGTACGCGAGCAGCATCGTTCTGCGGGTCGAGACCGTTGAGCTCAGTATTGAGAGCGTCAACGCGGTCCTGGACTTGCTGCGGGTCAAGCTCCGCGATCATCTGCTGCAGAGCCGTGTTGCGGCTCTGGAACTTCTCCAGCGTGGTCTTAGCAGAGTGCAGAATCTGGTAGGACGGGATCTTGGCAGACTGGAACGGCAAGATATCGGCCATGTCTTCGAGAGACTCTGTGCCGACCTTCGTCTTGCGCTTGGTCTCAGCGCGGAGAGCGTCCTCGTACTCGTTCAGAGTCGGGTACGAGTGGACGATCTGCTCTTTCCAGTCCGCGATCTGCGTGCGGTTCTGGTCACGGATCGTGCGCTCGGCAGAGCGGGTCGGGGTGCTGACGCGTGTCCGCTCTTCTTTGTCAAGATCCATGAAGTCCTTGAAGGACATGGTCTCTCTGCCGTCAGCCAAGGCCAGAGAGTTTGCACGCCAGTGAGCTCTCCGGTCCTGACTGACAGCCCCGAAACGAGTGCCCACACTCATGCCTGCGCCCATCGTGAATCCAGCGATAGCGGCAGTGAGGACTTCGTTCGGGTCTGGTGCCCAACCGACGGCGGCACCATCGAGGTAAGTCTGCAAGACCTCTTCGCTCGCCTCGCCGAAGCCGTTGACCATCGCCAGCTTCCACGGCATCGAGGCCTCTTCGATCCGGATTGCTGCCCGGTAGAGGTCGTTTGCAGTTACCTCGGTTCCTCCGCGTCGAGCGCTCTCGCCTAGGGCGCTTGCTCGAACGGAGAGTCTGTTGACGATGGTTGACGGGGCGGCCCACGCGACAAGTCCCTGAGCTCTCGATTCTCTGGTCGCAACGAACTTGCCGCCCTGGTACTCACCCTCGAACGTGCGGTCCATGACCATCACGCGCGGGGCCTTAGCACCTTCTGCAGCAGTCACGCCGGACAGGTCGTCAGCGGACTTGCCGCCGATCGCGAGGTTGTTCGCGCGGCGGAGAATGAACGGTAGCGCGGCCTGTCCGATGTCAATAAACGAGCTACCGAAGGCGGCGGCTCCTTGAGCAGTATCGTACTTGTGGAACGCTCCAGTAGTCTCGTCCCACTCACCTTGCGTGAGCGCCTTGTTCGCGGCGTGACTGACGGCTGTGCCCTCCATGAGAGCAGTGTAGGTCAGGGTGCCGACGCCACTGGCGGTCGTGAGCATGGAGTCCGCGAAGCCGGTGATGCCCTGCGCGACACGGAGTCCCCAGTTGCCCTCACTGACAGCTCGCTGAGACTCGGACTGCTCGTCATCCCAGTGACCGGTGAACGTGTCCACGCCACCACTGAGCAAGTTGGAGAACACATTCAGCCTGCCGCTGGCGACGTTGCTCCACTTGCTGACGCCTTCCAGGAAGCCAGCGCCAAAGCCCTTCTGCTCGCCCATGATGCCGGTGCTGACGAGTGCCTGGGCCATGACCCGGTTGGTCTCGTCTTTGTTCATGAAGCCGCCGATGCCGCCGAGGACAGCGCCACCGAGCGCGCCCCACGGACCCAGTGCAAGACCGGTCACGGCACCACCAGCGGCACCCATCACGACGTTGGCAGTCTCATCGAACAGGGAGTTGTCCCACTCCTTGAGCAGATCGTCCACGGCGTTCTGGTAGGGCTGGCGGGAGACGTAAGCCTCGACCTGCTTGCCTTGAGTCTTACCTTCATTGAGAATGAAAGACTTCAACTTCTCCTGGTCGCCGTTGGCTTCCTTGTACTTGTCAGCGGCCTTGCGTCCGAAGACGTGCGGCGCCACCATGCCGTTCGCCTCTTCGAGCGTAAGGCCGCTGTTCTTGTCGTACACATTCCCCAGGAACCGACCGTTGTCGTAGATGTCACCCACGTTACGGCGGATGACATCCTTTCCAGAGTCACGAACCTGTTGTCCGAAGATCGGGTTGTCTCTTGTGAAGCTCTGGTCCCAGCCCACAATGCCAGTATAGTCAGGCCTCAGCAGGAGGTTGCTGACATACTTCGGATCCTTCTCGGTCTTGCGCGCTTCCTCATTGTACTGGTTGTACATAGTCTTGAAGAAGTCATCGTTGAGCGCGTTGGCTGTTGAGCCTCGCTGCCCACCGGTCTGCCAACCCGGACTCAACCAGGGGCTGGTCCCTGTGTTCTCGGACCACTGCGTGGACCCCGGCGAGGCGGATTCGCCCTTCTGCTGACGAAGACCTGCAGGAGCTCGTGAGAAAGGTGAGTTCCCACTGTTCTCGGACCAGTCAGTGACCACCGTTGATCCTCCAGGGCGAGGGGCTGTTGCCTCTCATTGTACCACGACTCGGGCGCTTCCGGGAAAACGAGCTCCATTTTCTCAGATTCTGAGCGGTTCTGAACCTCAGAATCCTGTTTGTGGCAACACTCAAAATTTAACCTGCCCTTTTTGCTCGGTACTTTCAATCGCGTTTTCTTCAGTCGGGAATCGGGTAGCTTTGTCTTTTGCTCCAGCGATTTGTCATTTTCGGGTAACTTTCAGGGGGAGATCGAATGTATACTAATAAAACAATAAAGACACTCTATACCCCCCTTATATATATACATATAAGTATCTACTTGGTTCAAATGGCATCGGGTCGGCCCCTTGAGCATGTCAATTACAAACTTAAGCTCTAGGCTTGTCGCTTGTCATGTAGCTTTTTAAGCATCTAATCTATCTTTTGATAGTCACTAATAGTAACGTCAACAACGTTTAACTGTTAGTATTTCATGCAAGCAATTCAACAAGAAAGCAGGCAATGGCATGGCCAAGAAGAGCATCGACGAAGTCCTCATCGATTCCACTGTAGAAGCGCCTACCAAGCACTTCATCATGGCAACTCGTGAGATCCGTCACAAGATCCCCAAGAACGCAACAGCGTTCCAGATCGCACAGCACGCTCGCGCGATCAAGAAGATGGACGAAACCGAAGGTTCCAAGGCCATCAACAAGGGCTACGTGGACTCCACGGACGCCGTCATCAAGCGTTACGACGCTGAGACAGAGACTGTCACCAAAGACTAGCACACAGTGCAGTCTAAAACAACGTTAGCCAGTCTTAGGACTGGTTAACTTTGTTTTTAACTTTTTAATTTACAATTGTAAGTAAGACGATAAGACCTAATAAGACCAAACTATTCTAGCCACTCGGCGCTTGCTTCGCTGAATAGCGAAGTGGGTACCAAGCCAAAAACGAGTGGGACCTTACAATTGTAAATGATACTTATGTTAAAAACAAATATTAACCAGTCGTTTAGACTGGCATAGACGTTAGTCTAAATAAAACAGCTTAGCTGTACTATAAATAAACTAGACCATGTCTAGACTAATAACTAAACGTGGAACGGCTACAGTCTGTTACACGATCTTGAGCTCACCATCCATGTCACTGTACTTGTCACTGACATTGTCACTGTGACTGGGACTTCGTTGCTTGCAACTATCGTGCAACGAGTTTGCAGCGAGTCCAACTAGGCCAACTTCCCATGTCTCGCATGGGAAGGGGACCAGTCCAACGGTTCCAACGGGTTTTCAGGCGGAAACAAATATCTAGTTAATCTACATTTTTGTGTATTACCGTCCAAAAGTTATTTTGATCTGAAAACTAGTTGGACTCGTTGTCCCCATGTCTCGCATGGGAAGCCGGGACTTTTGGTCCCGTTGGAACGGTCGTTGCACTCGTTGCACTCGTTGCACTGACCCCATGTCTCGCATGGAGTCAGCCCCTTCTGTAGAGCTCTGCTACGCAGAAGGAGAAACCAAGCCTAGATCTGCGCGTTGCGCAGGCTCGCAGGCTTGCTCATCTGCACGGCTGTGCAGGGTGTTCGGCTGAACACCTAGACAAATAGATTTTCTTTGATAGAAAAATAGGATAAAGAATTCTAACTATCTAGCTATTTAAGCTAAGTCTAGAAAGGACAAGCAATGTTTACACTCAATCAGGTCTTCGTCCTGATCGGACTGTTCTGTGCAGTCACTGCACTGATCGTGGGATGGATCACGGCTCTGCTCGTGATCCGCGCTGGAGAGGCAGAGGCACAGCGTCGTGTCGACGACGTGTACCTGCAGGTGGAGTACTCCATCGAAGAGGCGAACGCCTATTACCGCAACGAGCGGGATCGGCGTGAGACTGCTGAGGCTGCTCATCAAGAGCACCTGATGCAGATGCTCCGGGCTGGCGAGATCCTCGGCAACGAGTTCTCTGTCGAGTCCAGCGCTGATTGGAACGGGACAGACCGTAAGGTCGAGAAGTTCAACAACGTGCTGGAGTTCCTGCTCTGCATCAACGAGTGCAGGACGCAGGGACGCACCGTGAACTACACGCGTGTCGGCTCGCTGATTCTCAGCAACTAACCCGCTCGGGTGGGGGTACAATGGAGTACTCCCACCCACAACAAGGAGGCAACATGCCATTTGAATACTTCCTGGTCTGGCTGTGCATAGTAGGCGTCATCGCCTCTGTCGCGACGCCACTGTACTTCAAGTACCAGGGCCGTCAGCACAACAAGCGCATAAACAAGATTGGACAAAGCAAGTGAGTAAGCTAGATTGGAAGTACATCGCAAAGCAGCTTGAACACTTTCCAGGTCAATGGAGCTTCATCAAGAAGTCCGAGGCCTGGTCGGGTGTTCAGTCCGCACGTAGTGCAGGACTGGAAGCAGAGATTCGTGCAGGCGAAGGCCTGTTCGTTCGCTGGCCTGCTAGTGTCGATACTCTCGACACCGCTGAAAGGCCGTCGCATGCTCTGCTAGAGACTCAACGAGTGCTGCATGACCGTATGGTAGAGCAGCATGTCGAAGAGCTTCAGGTCCGCTACGAGGCGGCCAAGCAGTTCCTCGACAACGTCGGCCTCGAGGGTCGGCATGTCACACATGCCGACCACTGGGCGATCGCCCACGCCTTGGGCGTCGACAAGTCTTAACAAGTACTGGCGCGTCAGGAGGGTGCAACCTGCCTGGCCTCAGCGGATAAGGCCGCTGATCCCTGCCACTAATGAGAAGCGAGAGAAGCCACTATTGATTCCAGTGCACTGGGAGCAAGGTGGTCTAGGCCGCAAGCCGTATCGCACCTACTACGACAGCATCTGTAGCAACCAGAGCTGATCGTGGCGGGCTAGTCCGTGCGTATCACGGTAGCCTGAACAAGAGCCGAGCGGTCCCTGCCTTCTGAGGGGTAGGCAGGGGCCGCTCTCAAACAAGGAGTTAACATGCAGACGCATGCTATCAGGCGTGAGCATGACTTCAGAACGGGGTGCGGTCGTAGAGTGCTGCCCCCTCTTGTCGTTACCACAGACAAGACGAGGGTCACATGCATCCGTTGTATGGAAGCTTGGTGGTTCGAGGCTGACCCTGTTCAGCTCGCTACACAGCGAGAGCGTAACCGTAAGCAGCTCATTGACGAAGGCATTCGTCATGCGCGCAACCTCAGAAGGAAGGAAAACAAGTGAAGAAAAGCAAGATCATCCTGGATCTGACCTACAAGGTCTACAACCAGGGCGAGTTCATCGAACACCTGCAGAAGCAGATCGAGGCCGGAGAGCGTCAGCTCGACAGCATGAACCGGTCTTTGGCCGGTCTGCAGGCGGAGCTTCAGGATGAGCAGTTCACTGTCCGTGAGCTGCGTCAGTTCATCCGCAAGCTCGAGGCGCAGAACGAAGCGATGCGCAACGACGCTGAGCTCACCGAGCAGGTTAAGCAGGCTGAAATCAAGCCTGCACCTGCTGACACGGCTGAGACAGTCATCGATTGGAACATCGATGATCTGAACTTGTCGGTGCGTGCGTACAACGTCCTCAAGCGTGAGGGCGTGCACACCGTTCGGGACATCATCGATCGCGGCTTCGAAGCCGTGTCGACCATGCGGAACATGGGTGACCGAGCGACGCAGGAAATCGTGGACAAGCTAGACGAGTACGGTCTGTCGTTCCACACGCAGACCGTCGCGCCTGTGCCTGTCAAGACAACGGCTCCAAAGAAGCCGATGGACAGGCCGAAGGGCAACACGTCGTGGAAGCTGATCATCAACCGCCTGCTCGAAGAGCCTGCGGGTACGAAGATCCACGTCACGAACGCACCCAAGAAGTCTGCTGTGCAGACGGCGGTGCGCAAGTACCAGCTGCAGTACGAGTACAAGGGCAACGAGCTCTACGTATGGTACGCCCCGAGTATGGAGCTTGGCCGCTGAAAAACTTCAGCGAAGCCAGCGAGAACGGGGTATAATTGTACCATCGCCAGCCGCCCCCGGCGCGCGAGGTTGGGCCTTCGGTCCCAGCCCCGTGCGGTGGGTGCGATCACCCATCCGGAGTGTACACTCCGTAACCAATTGGAAGGATGCCAGACATGGCAAGCAAGAACACGGCAGTCGACGAGACCGCCACCGAGCAGGAGATCAGCGACAAGGCGGCCCAGGTCCGCGCGGAGATCGCGAACCGTCCTCGTCAGAGCGTCACGCGCTACGTCGAGTACTTCAACATCATCAACGAGCTGGCCCCCGAGCGGCTCGAAGAGCTCTTCGGCTCTCAGGTTCCGGACCTCGCGGCGGTCGCCGACCAGGTCAAGAACCCGGTCATCGAGTTCCGGGCCAAGAGCGACGTCGCTCAGCTCGACCTGGCGGTGGCGGCGCTCACCAACCAGGACGAGAAGAACGGGTACGCCCAGTACACGTTCGACCCGGAGGTCTTCGCCGACAAGACCAAGCCCAAGCAAGCTCGGGCCAAGAAGACGATCGCCGAGAAGGTCGACGACCTGTTCTCGAAGATCAGCGAAGAGGACAAGGCGGCTCTCGCCGAGCTCCTCGCTGCTCGCGGACTGGGTGCGTAACACCCAGTAAGGTCGTGGCCCGTCGTTCCTCGTGAGGGAACGGCGGGCCACTCAGCATGTAAGGAAAGCAAATGCCAAGCATCAAAGACTTTGTTCTCACCCACCATTCACTGAATCAGTTGGAGCTCGATCATGATCGTGTCTACGTTCAGCAGGACGACTACAAGCCCCGTGGCTTGTGGCTCTCTGACGACTCCAACTACGGATGGAAGGAGTGGTGTACTGACGAGCACTTCCACCTTGACGCGCTCAAGCACGCCAGCCACTTCCAGTTCTCTGACGAAGCCAGGATCAAGTGGATATCGTCGGTAGCCGAGATGGTGTACTTCACCAGTGACTACCGTCGTCCGATCGGCAGCACGAACATCATGCACTTTATTGACTGGCCGAAGGTGGCTGAGAAGTACGACGGGATCTTGATCACGCCATACCAGTGGAGTCAGCGCATGGACGTCATGTGGTACTACTCATGGGACTGCGCGAGCGCCTGCGTGTGGAACACGGACGTGCTCGTGCTCGTAGACCAGGAGGTACACAGTGGGACTGCCTAAGCAGGTCACACCAGGTGGACACTACTTCGTGACAGACGATGATGGTGACATCGATGTCTGGCAGTACGAAGCCGGCTTCCACAACGGACCTCGTTGCGAGAACTGCAATCAGTCGTGGTGCATGCACTGCGAGGGTCTTGGAGACCTGGAGCAGTGTCCTGCCAACAACATCATCGTGGTCCATGAGACCGCACCACGTAAAGCATTGGAATAACCATGGTCGACCTTAAGACGCTCACAAACACGGACAGCAAAGGCATCACGCGTCTGAACCATGACGCGATCGAGGCTGTGCTGCGTGTGGAGAACATCACGACG
>Ga0070693_100001593_pt1 | contig 10224 bp, 13 predicted proteins | sample KBSK1103metaG_FD_65472 | JGI IMG/M metagenome (GOLD analysis project Ga0070693, IMG submission 65472) | Corn, switchgrass and miscanthus rhizosphere microbial communities from Kellogg Biological Station, Michigan, USA - KBS K1-10-3 metaG | ecosystem: Host-associated > Plants > Roots >...
AGGGCGCCGTTCTCGGCCACGACCCGGTCGAAGATGTCGATGGGCTTGAAGATCGCCAGGAGCTCCGGCAGCTCGCGTCCCGTCACGAGGAGGAGCTTGCGGCCGGTGTCCTTCAGGCGGCGCAGGCCCTCGATCACATGGGGCGGGACCTCGCTGTCGTGCGCGATCGTTCCGTCGAAATCCAGGGCTACGGCGGTGTATCTCATTGAAACGAATCCTTCTCGCGCCGGTCAGTCGCTACACCCTCCAGCGATCGGGACGCCTTGGCCAAAAAACGAAAGCGAAACCGCGCCACCATCGGCATCGACATCGGGGGCACGAAGACGCTCTCTGCGCTGCTGGATGATGACTTCGAGGTGGTGGCTGAGGAAAAGTTGCGCTCGCGCTCGGGCGACGACCCGCTCGCCGAGTTCGAGAAGGGCCTGGAAAAATCGATCCGCACCCTCCTCAAGGCGGCGCGGAAGCTGGGCCTCAAGGTGGCCTACGTGGGCGTCGGGGTCGCGGGGCAGGCCGATTTCCCGAGCGGGGCGATCCGGCACGCTCCCAACCTCGAGTTCCTCGAGGGCTATCCGCTCGCCAAGCGCCTGAGGAAGCTCACCGGCGCGAGGGTCTTCGTCGCCAACGACGTCCACACCGGGCTTTACGGCGAGTGCACGCTGGGCATCGCGAGGAAGGCAGACCACGTGCTGGGCGTATGGCTCGGCACCGGTGTGGGCGGCGCGATGGTGATCGACAAGAAGCTGCACCTGGGCGCCGGCGGCGTCGCGGGAAACATCGGCAACTACGTGCTGCACGCGGTGGACGTCGCGCGCGATGCGCCAAGGAAGGAAGTGCTGGACAACGTGGCGAGCCGCACGGCGATCGCGGGCGATGCCGCAGTGCTGGCGGCCCGCGAGCGGGCGCCGAAGCTCAAGAAGGCGGCGGGCACCGACGTGAGCGATATCCGCAGCGGCGACCTCGCCGACGCGATCCGCGCCGGCGACAAGTCCGTCGAGAAGCTGGTGCGAAGCCGCGCCGGCGTGATCGGCACGGCGCTGTCGAACCTCATCGACTTCATCAACCCCGACATGGTGGTGCTGGGCGGTGGCCTGGTCGAGGCGATGCCCGTGCTCCTTCGAGGCGAGATCGACAAGGCGGTGAAGGCGCACGCGAGCCCGGCCGCGGCCAAGCGCGCGAAGATCGTGGTGGCCCAGCTGCACGACCACGCGGGGACCATCGGCGCGGCCAAGCTCGCCGTGGACATGCACCGCAAGAAGCCGCCCATCGACGTGCGCCCCTAGGCGTCAACCGCGCGCGGCCGCGGCCGTTTCGTAAGTTGCACGGGCTTCGGGTGAGCGCCGATGAACCGACAACGAAAGGCCACCATGCAACTCGATGCCGCACTACCCATCGTCCGCGCGCTCGCCGACGGCGTGAACCCGATCACCGGCGAGGCGTATCCCGAGCACAGCCCCTACGCGGAGCCGCGCACCCTGCGCGCGCTCTATTCCGCCGTGGACCTCATGTCGAAGGAGGTGGAGCGGGAAAAGCGCAAGCTTCGCCTGCCCGCCAACTTCGGCAAGCCGTGGACCGAGGGAGAGGACAGCGCGCTTACCGGCGAATTCGACGCCGGCATGCCGATGCAGGAAATGGCGCGCCGTCACGCGCGCACGCAAAGCTCGATCCGGCTTCGCCTGGAAAAGCTGGGGAAGATCCAGCCGACCCCGCAGTAAAGGTCATCCCAGCGCAGGCTGGGATGACCTTCTCCTGCTTACTTCTTCTTGAAGTCCAGCGCGGCGCTATTCATGCAATAGCGCAGCCCCGTCGGCTGCGGGCCGTCGTCGAAGACGTGGCCCAGGTGCGCGTCGCAACGCGCGCACAACACCTCCGTGCGCGTCATGAACCATGAGCGGTCGTCCTTCTCGGCGACCGCCTCCTTGCTGATGGGCTGATAGAAGCTCGGCCATCCGGTGCCGGAGTCGAACTTCGCCTCCGAAGCGAAGAGCGGCAGGCCGCAGCAGATGCACTCGTACGTGCCGGGCTCCTTGTTCGCATCCCACTTGCCCGAGAAAGCGCGCTCGGTACCGTGTTTGCGCGTCACCTGGTATTGCTGCGGCGTGAGTTGCTTCTTCCACTCCTCGTCGGTCTTGATCACTTTCTCCATGGACTTTCTCCTTGATCCCATTTTAGTCGTTTAAAGTGTCGGCACCTTGCACGGAAAAGCGCCATGACGAAGGCGAAACTCGGCTGGCGGGACCTCGCGGACCGCCGCGTGGCGCTCATGCTCGCGCTCGCGTTCGCCACGGGGCTACCCTTCCTCCTCGTCTTCTCGACGCTCTCGGTCCGGCTGCGGGAAGCGGGCGTGGCGCTGCACACCATCGGCATGTTCAGCTGGCTGGGGCTCGCGTACACCCTCAAGTTCCTGTGGGCGCCCTTCGTGGATGCCATCGACATCCCCTGGCTCGCGAAGCGCTTCGGCCGGCGCCGCGCCTGGATGATGGCAAGCCAGGTATTCGTCGCGGTGGCGCTTGTGGGCTCGGGAGCGAGCGATCCGGCGACCGGCATCGCATGGACGGCGCTCTTCACTTTCCTCGTCGCATTCGGCTCGGCCACGCAGGACATCGTGATCGACGCGTGGCGCATCGACGCCGTGCCGGACGAACGGCAGGGAATCATGGTGGCCGCCTACCAGCTCGGCTATCGGCTCGCGTTGCTCGCCGCGGGGGCAGGCGCGCTCTACATCGCGGAGTTCGTCGATTGGCGCGCTTCATACGCCACGATGGCCGCGCTCATGTCGGTCGGCCTCGTCGCGAGCTTTCTTTCCCCGGTCGTCGATCGCGTCAGGGATGCGCTACCGGGTTCGGAGGCTCCCAAACGCTTCGATCTCGTGCGCGCGGTGAAGGAACCGATCGTGGATCTCTACGCGAGGATGGGGCGCGTGCTCATCGTCGTGCTGGTGCTGGTCGCGCTCTACCGGATGTCCGACTTCCTGGCCGGCGTCATGTCCAATCCTTTGTATGTGGACCTGGGCTTCACCAAGGCGCAGATCGCGAGCGTGGCCAAGGTGTACGGCGTGATCGTGGGCATCATCGGCGCATTCGCGGGCGGGCTCATGGTGGCGCGCTTCGGCCTTTTCCCCTCGATGCTGGCGGGCTCGGCCACGCAGGCGGTCTCGCACCTCACGTTCGCGTGGCTTTCCACGCAGGGCGCGAGCCTGCCGGCGCTCGTGATCGCGATCAGCGTGGACAACTTCTCCCAGAGCTTCGCCGGCACCATCCTCGTGACGTACATGTCGGGCCTGACGGGCGCGGGCTTCGCCGCGACCCAGTACGCGCTCCTGTCCTCCGTCTATGCGCTTCCGGGCAAGCTCGTCGCCGGCGGCTCGGGCTTCATGGTCGAGGCGTATGGATACGCGACCTTCTTCTGCCTCACGGCGGCGATCCTCATTCCCGTGAGCGCCCTCATCCTCGTCGTGCGGCGCTCGCCGAAGGGCGGACTACAACTCACGTGAGCGGCTGCGGTACATCCATGCCGAAGCCCTGCACGTAATCGGCATGAAGGCCACGCAGGGCGTTGAGCGTCTCGGAGCTTTCGACCTGCATGCAGATCGTGCGCAGCCCGAGCGAGCTGCAACGCTTCTGGATGGTCATCACCCGCGCCATGGCCTCCGCGTCGCGCGTGATGCGCCCGATGATCGAGCCGTCGATCTTGACGAGCCCGATGCCCAGTCGCTTCGCGATCTCGAAGCCAGGTTCCTGCCCGGCGAAATCGTTGAGCGCGAAGGTACAGCCCGCCGCGCGCAATGGGGCGGTCATCCGCTCCACCGCGTCGGGCGCCGCGAGCACGACCGCCATTGGAAGCTCGAACGAAAGGAGGTGCGCGGGAACCTGCGCCCGGCGAATGCCCTCCACCACGAACTCGCCGAAGGCCGTGTCGCGCCGGACGGTGTCGCTCGACAGGTTCATGCTGCAGCGCGCGATGTCGGTCGCGCCGGATGCCTGCTTGGCGCGGATCCACCGGATCACCTGGGCGACTTCCCAGCGATCGAGCAGCGGCATGAGGCGATGCTCCTCGAGGACCGGCAGGAATGATCCCGGGGCGATGAGGTAGCGCTCTTCCTCCTTGAAACGCACCAGGATTTCGCGCAGCTCGGGCAGCTGCGCCGACGCCGTCACGGGGACGATCGTCTGGTAGTAGAGGAGGAAATTGTTTTCCTTCAGGTCCTGGAGGAGGCGCTCGCGAATCTGCGCGCTCACATCGCCTGCGGTTGTCTCGGTCATGCTCTCATTGTCGCCGTAAACGGGCGCGGAGAACCTACCCGCAAGGGTAGGTTTTCCCTATGGCCTGCGCCGGAAGCGGAAGACGCCCAGGCTGCCCAGGAGGTTGGGTAGGAACGAGCGCGTGTGTCCCTCGTGCAGCACGCGTTCGTCGAGGATCTCGGCGCCAACCTTGACGCACAGGTCCTCGAAATCCTTCACGGTGCACAGGTGGATGTTCGGTGTGTTCCACCAGGCGTGGGGCAAACTCTTCGACACCGGCATGTGGCCGCGGATGATGTCGAAGCGGTGCTTCCAGTAGCCGAAGTTCGGAAAGCTCACGATTCCCTCGCGGCCCACGCGCAGCATCTCGCGCATGACGCTTTCCGCGTCGCGCACCGCCTGCAAGGTCTGCGAAAGGATCACGAAGTCGAACGAGTTGTCCTCGAACCAGGCGAGCCCCGTCTCGATGTCGCCCTGGATCACGTTGATGCCGTTCTTCACGCTGGCGAGCACGCTCGAGTCGTCGATCTCGATGCCGTAGCCGAACGTGCCGTGCGTGGCCTCGAGCCCGGCGAGAAGGACGCCGTCGCCGCAGCCCAGGTCCAGCACGCGGGATTTCTCCGGGATCCAGGAGGAGATGAGCTGGTAGTCGTAGCGTTGCATCACGAGCCCGCCCTTCCGCCCGCGTAGGCCTTCATCTCCTCGAGCTCGCTCGCGGCAAGGCGAAGCGGCGTGGGCCGCGTGCCCGCGCCGATCTCGGCGGCGATGTCGTCGATGTACGCCGCGATGAGCTGGTGGTAGTGCGGGTTATCGAGGAGGAACGCGTCGTGGCCGTGCGGCGCGTCGATCTCCGCGTAGGTCACGGGCTTTCCCGAAGCGGCCATCGCCCTCACGAGCTCGCGCGAGCGCTCCGGCGGGAAGCGCCAGTCGCTCCTGAAGGACGCCACGAAGAAGCTCGCCTTCGCCGCCGACAACGCGCGCGCGAGGTCGCCGCCGGATTCCTTCGCGGGATCGAAATAGTCCAGCGCCTTGGTCATCAGCAGGTACGTGTTCGCGTCGAACACCTGCGCGAACTTGTCGCCCTGGTAGCGCAGGTACGACTCGATCTCGAATTCCACGTCGTAGTTGAAGCCGTACTCGTCGCGCTTCAGCACGCGGCCGAATTTCTCCGTGAGCAGGTCGTCGGAGAGATACGTGATGTGGCCCAGCATGCGCGCGAGCTTCAACCCACGAGCGGGAATCGTATCGTGCGCGTAGAAGTTGCCGCCGTGGAAGTCGGGATCGGAGACGATCGCCTGGCGCGCCACGTCGTTGAACGCGATGTTCTGGGTGGAAAGGCGCGAGGCCGCCGCGATCACGAACGCGTGGCGGATTCGATCCGGATAGGAGAGCGTCCACTGCATCGCCTGCATGCCGCCCAGCGATCCGCCGATGGCGCCGGCGAGCCGGCGAATGCCCAGGCGATCCATGAGCCGCGCCTGCGATGCGACCCAGTCCTCGACCGTCACCACGGGGAATGCGGCGCCGTACGGCCGGCCCGTCGAGCGATCAATGGAACCGGGACCGGTCGAGCCGTGGCAACCGCCGATGTTGTTCACGCCGATCACGAAGAAGCGCTCGGTGTCGATGGGCTTGCCGGGACCGATGAGGTTGTCCCACCAGCCCACCTTCTTCGGATCGTCGGCGTAGAAGCCCGCGACGTGATGGCTGCCCGAGAGCGCATGGCAGACCAGGATCGCGTTGGACGCATCCGCGTTCAGCTCCCCGTACGTCTCATAGACGAGCTCGTACGAGGCGAGCGTCTTGCCCGCCTTGAGGATGAGGGGCTCGAGGAAGCCGGCGCGTTGCGCCTCGACGGCTCCTACCGAGCCCGGGGGTCCCCGTTCAATGGGGCCAGCTAACAATTGCGGTATCGCTCCCATGTCCGAAAACGAAAAACCCGAGGACCAAAGGTCGTGTCGGGTTTTTTGGGCGCCGCCACTCGCTTTAGCCGTATTTTTTAAGCGCCCGCAAGCTGAGGTCAAATCGGCGCTGAAGGAATGGATTCTAGTCTTTTCGGGCGGCCCTCACAACTACGGGTGTTCCATCTCCATCGCGAAGGTAGGGGCCTCGCGCGGGGAGCGTCCGGTCCTTCCCTGTCGCAGAAGGGTGCTCATCAATCTCGTGATGCACTATCCGGATGCCGTTGGAAGGCTCGCGGCGATTTAGCGACAGGCTCAAGCAGTTGTAGAGTGCCCGCACCTTTGCGAACCGTTGGACTTTACTGGCCTCCTGCATTGTGTAAACTAATGTGTAAGGAGGCACACACATGGCAACGAATCTCTCTCTTGACCCGAAGCTGATTGAGCGTGCCCTTGCGCTGAGCGGGGAAAAGACCAAGAAAGCGGCGGTGACGCGGGCGCTGGAGGAGTTCATCGCACGTCGGAGGCAAAAGTCACTGGTCGATCTGATGGGCAAGCTCGAATGGGACCGCTCCTACGACCACAAGACTGGACGCTCGCGCAAGTGACTTTGATGGTCGATACGAGCGTCTGGTCGCTTGCCCTTCGGCGCGACGTGTCCGCCCCGTCATCCGAAGTTGGTGCCTTGAAGCGCGCTCTCGAGAGCGGAGAGCCCGTAGTCACGACCGGGTTTGTGCTCCAGGAGCTCCTCCAGGGTTTCTCCGGGCCGCGTGACCGCGCGCAAATCATCGATCGCTTCGGCGCCCTTCCGCTGCTTTCCCCGGATCGCCAGGACCACATAGACGCCGCTGAGCTTCGCAACCGCTGCCGCCGCGCGGGGATTCAGGTCGGCACGATCGACGCGATTCTTGCGCAGCTCTGCATTAGGCACGAGCTGACGCTGCTCACCACGGACAAAGGCTTTGCAGACATCGCCGCGCATACGCCCCTGCGCGTTTGGAGGCCGGACAAGTAGGCGGCTGTTCCGATGCTCGCGTAATAGCGGAAGTAGTTGTAATGTTCCGCGTTGCAAAAAGCACCCTCTCCACCGGGGGTTAGAGCCCGAGTATGGCTTTGAGCCGCGCGCGAACGGCCAGCAGCGTTGCGCGTGGGCAGTTCGCAACCCGGTTGGCATTGCGCGCCGTGAGATCGATGGTTCGGACCTGCTGCACGAGGACCACTCCCTTGACGGGCAACCCGGGAGGCAGAGCGACTTCGAGTGCGTCACGCGCGCGCTGCGCGGTGCCACCATGCGTCGTGATCGGACACACGATCGCCAAACCAATCGTCTCCTGGAATGCAGTTACCGACACCACCAGTGCGGGGCGTCGTCCACGCTGTTCGTGACCGCGAGTGTCGTCGACATCGATCTCGACGATGCACCCTTCATCGATCCCTTTCAAAGCACCTCGCGCCCACGCGGACGACCCAGCGAGTCTTCCTTCCCCTTGCTTCGCTTCAGCGCCCTAAGCAGGTCGGCCTGAGTGAATTCAGGCAGTTCTTCGGCTGCGGGCTCCACGACCAAAGTAGTGCCCTCGAGACGGATTTCCACCCTCTTTCCGGCGCTAACCCTCATTTGTTTCGCGATCGCCGCGGGAATTCGCAGCGCGAGGCTATTGCCCCATTTCAAGACCTGCTGGATAGACATGGCGACCCCTGTGTATAGCCAAAGTATATACTGACTCAAAGGTGAAGTCGATGCGCGTTTCAATGGCCCTCAGCAGAGCGGAATGCACCAGAAGTAGTTGCAAAGTTCCGCGTAGGGCTAGGCTGCTTTCGCGTGCAGCCTGATGCCGAGCGCGGTGAGGATCTTGAGGATAGTCTCGAAATCGGGGCTCCTGTCGCCGGACAGCGCCTTGTAGAGGCTCTCACGGGATAGGCCGGAGTCACGGGCTACCTGCGCCATGCCCTTGGCTCGTGCAATGTCGCCCAGCGCCTTGGCGATGAATGCCGCATCCTTGTCCGATTCCTCGAGGCAAGCTTCCAGGTAGGCAGCCATCTCCTTCCGGGTGCGAAGATGTTCGGCCACATCGTAACGGCTCGTTTTCGTCTTGGACATGTTCCTTCCTAGAGTTCACGATTCGCAGCTCCGATACGCCCTCTCCGACAGGCTCGACGTCTCCCGGGTTGCCAGAAATCAGCCGCTCGATCCGTGCCTGGATTCGTGCTCGAGCCCGGAGGTCTCGCAGGCCATCCAACCACGATGCGAATACATCAGTCTGGAGGACGCGCAGCACTGTAATGAAATGTAGCCTACTGGCTACACTTGGTCAAGGTAGTTCTCAGAATGTCGTCGCATCCTCGCGCGACGTAAAATGGCTGATGCGCCGATTCCTCGCCGCCCTCGCGGCACTCGCCTTCGCCACCGCGACCCACGCCTCCCGGTACGCCGTGATCTCGCTCATCGGCGACGAGATGCTCATCGTCGGCGCTGCGCAGGGAACCGGGCAGCGGATCGACCGCAATTCGCGCACGTACGTCCCGCTCGACGACCCCGTCATCGACAAGACGGTGCTGCTGGCAGCCAAGGATGCGCTGGAGCGCACGACGGGCGCCGAGCCCGTGCTCCTTTTCGGCCGCGACCGGCGCCTCTACGCGATGCAGCAACGATTGATGACCGAGGGCCAGGGAATGGAAGGCCTCTTGAGCTACATTCGCCCGCTCGTGAAGGACACGGGCGCACGCTACCTCGTGCTCTTCACCAAGGCGCGCCGCGAAGCGAAAATGCAGGTCTACGAGCAAGCGCTGGGCAACGGCATGGCCGAGGGCGTGGGCTTCTACGTCGATCCGTCCACGGAGATCGTCATTCGCGAGAAGCAGCAGAACGCCACCGGATTCGTCTCGGCCTATGCGTTCTTCGACGTGGCGCTGGTGGACCTCGCGAAGGGCGCGATCGTCGGCGAGCAGCGCGTCGCCGCGAATCGCGCGACGGCGGCGCCCAACACGGTCGCGACGGAAGTCTGGTCCGGCATCAGCGGCGCCGAGAAGATGCGGATGCTCCAGGAGATCCTGCGCGAGGAGGTCGCGCGCACGGTGCCGGTGCTGGTCGATCAATCGAAATAGGGAGAAGGGAAAGCATGCGTCGTTTCATCGCAATCGTTTTCGTGGCGCTCGCCGGTTTCGGCGCGGCGCTCGCCCAGGCGCAGCAGCGCTTCGCCGTGATCTCGCTCATCGGCGATCGCATGGAGCTCGCCTACGCCAAGGGGGTGGACGGACAACCCGTGGATCGCATCGAGCGGCGCTACATCCCGCTCGACGATTCGCGCATCGACCGCTACACGCTGCTCGCGGCCAACGACGTCCTCAAGAAACTGGCTCCGGGCCCGGATCCCGTGCTGCTGCAGGCGTTCGATCGCAGCTACTTCGACGTGAGCTCGGGCACCGGCGTCATCATCGATTGGATGCGCCAGCTCGTGAAGGACGCGAAGCCGAAGGTCACGCATGCGCTCCTCATCACGAAGATCCAGTACGAAGGCGTGCCCGCGTTGCAGAAGCCGTTCGTCGGCGGCGGCACCCTCGAGGGCGTGGGCTTCTTCGTGGGCCGCGAGGCGCCGCTGAAAGGCATGGATCCCAACTCCGGAGGGCCCGGCTTCCTCTCGCCGTTCGCCTATTTCCAGGTGACGCTCATCGATCTCGCCTCCGGCAAGGTCGTGCGCGAGGAGAAGGGCACCGCGTCTAACCTGCTTTCCGCGACGGGCACGGACTCGGGCAATCCGTGGGATACGCTCTCCGCCGAGCGCAAGCTGCAGGCGATCGTCGACCTGGTGAAGCGGGAGCTGGAGATCGTGCTGCCGAAGGTGCTGAAGCCCGCCTAGGCGTTCAGCTTCTCGATCAGCTGCTGCATCTTGTCGGGTTCGTCGGTGCGCAGGATGCGCGCCACGAGCGGCGCGATGTCCGGAAGGCTCGTCATCAGCACGCGCTGCTTCACCGTGAGCAGGTGGGCGGGATGCATCGAAAAGTGGCGCAGCCCAAAACCCAGCAGCATGCGTGTCAACTCGACGTCGCCCGCCATCTCGCCGCACACCGCGAGCGGCTTCTCGTGCTGC
>Ga0070693_100001597_pt1:0-5000 | contig 10207 bp, 10 predicted proteins | sample KBSK1103metaG_FD_65472 | JGI IMG/M metagenome (GOLD analysis project Ga0070693, IMG submission 65472) | Corn, switchgrass and miscanthus rhizosphere microbial communities from Kellogg Biological Station, Michigan, USA - KBS K1-10-3 metaG | ecosystem: Host-associated > Plants > Roots >...
GGGCATTCATTTATATTTCCAAAAGAAAACGCGGGCAAATGGTTGTACTAGGTTCGTGTGCAGCAAAAAAAGGTTACATCACCATGCGGTTCCCGGCTGGTCCCCCACGCCAGTACTAAGCCGGCCCAAGACGTCTTGGCTTCGCAATTCGGAATGAGATACGGCAGATTGCGTCTGGTATGAACGTAACCTGTCTGGTTGGTGTTCGTGTGGGTATATCTCGATGGGCAGCAGGTGACGTCGCTCATCGGTTTCGAATGATTTGCCCGCACCCGTTTCACCTACCTTTCGACATGATTGCTTGTTGGTTGTCTATCTAGATAGGTATCTGTGCGACGACTAGCTTGTCTATTGTTCAGGAAATATAAATGATTTAGCGGCGCGGACGTATTGACAGTCAATCGTTCTGCTCAAAAAAGAGAAAAGGGACGGCCCAAAACGCGAATTGCGGTCGGTCGCCCGATTTTGCGGTGCGGGGATTTTGTAGGACGGATAAAAAAGTGCCTGGGAGGGGGGGGGATCGAACCCAGGACCTGTCCAACAAAAGGCGTGCGCGATGTCCGTTAGGCCATCTCGGCATGGGCATTGGAGGCTGGTATGGGAGATGGGTTCAGATTCAGTACCTGTCTGATAGCGAAGCCGTCCGAATGGGTTTTTGGTCGATTTTTTTTGTGAACTTTGTCGGATACATTGCCCTGCATACGGCGTACCATTTAGCCGGTCTGTTTACGTTTGCTGGCGTTTTATCAAAAGTGTACAGATTCGGGTCCGGGATCGTGTCCTGTATCTCTGCGAATTCTGGTCGGATCGGAGCGGGAAAAGTGTCAGACATGTTTATTTGGTCTAAAAGTAATTACGAGTTTACGGCTGGGTTGAAATTCGATCGGAATCGAGATGGTGAAAATCGAGTTTTCGATCCAAGCCACGCGATCGGGGACGCTGTCGCGGGTATTGCGATTCAGCCGGTCTGGGTTGGACCGCTGCATGCGGCTGGGTTTCCCGGTTCAGAATCTGTATCGTGGATCGTGGCCGGCCAAATACAGGCTGAGTTATCGGGCCGGGTAGGACCGGGTCCGTGCGATCCGAGACGATGTCGATGAGCGTCGGACGGCTTCGGCGACGGAGATCGGACCCTGTACTCGTGGCTGGATTTGGTTGCAGACGTCGGCGGTAGGTGATTCTGAACCGGGCGAGAATTTATGATTGAATGGTCTTGGTCAGAGCGGCTGATTCCACGATCCGGCATGAAGCGGCCGATTCTGGTTGCTTGGTCGATAATCGAATCCGAGATGAATTCCTACATGGATGGGAATTGGTTGTTTCTTGATTCTGTTTTTTGTATTATATCTGATTTTGTAAATAAAACTGAATTGGCACAAAAAATTGATGGGATGGGACAAAAGCTGGCTTGGTAATCAATGATCTCTGTCAGATCTGACAGAAAGCCAGTTCTTGTTCAATAATAGTGAGATGGCCGATTCTGGAATGGGAATCTGATCAGATGATATCGAACCGGATATGAAATTTAATGGAAATTGAATTTCCGATTCAATGGTGTAATTTATTTTAATGTATTTCAAATACTCGATTCGATAATCGGCTTGGTTTGACACCGAATCGAATCGGGACTGATCTTAGCTTCTTCCAGACAGGCTTTTCAATATGAAGCGACGATTCTTGCAGATCTGTATCGGGCATGGAAAGAGCTTTAAAACGCGCCATCGTGAGCAGGGTATCGATACGAATTCAGGTCTGGCTGCGACCCGGTATGTGACGGATATCGAATCATGGCCTTTAGCTTGAGAATCGCCTGATCGGTCCCGGAAACTGTTACGAATGGATTACGAAGCTCAGGTTCCAATTGGAATTTCGGGACGTGCGACATACCGTTGGAAAGAGGAAGAAAAATTAGGAGTTATGGTGAAGTCGGCGGCGTGATATCTCGAACTGGTGGCTATGTTAGTCAAGTTCCCGTGACGGGTCAAATGAGGGCCTTTAGCTTGCGAATCGCATTTTTCCGGTTGAATGCCAACGACGAATTTACGAATTGATATGGTGCTGGACATGCATAGTTGGTGCGGGCAAATTCTCTAATATGTATGGTAAGAGGTTACGTTTTGAAATCCGTTTTAAATGGCTTGTTGGCTATCATTCAATTCGCTTAACAGATTGAAAAAGTTGAGTGTATGCCGGCTAGGTTCTTGTGCGGGTAGATGCTGCGGGAAGTATGATACGCGGGTAGGTATACTTTTGAAGCATAATGGCCAGTTTGCGGGCATTGTTCATGCTCAACAGATCTGACAAGTTGAGTGTATGCCGGCTTCTGGTGCGGGCATTTCGTGAATGAGGGCCAAATGTATCGCTTGTTCTATAGGTATCATATGCCCGCATCGTGTATACTGATGTGATGGTCTGGCACTTGGCGGAATTTTTTTTGCGCAAGAAGAGGAACCGTTTCTCTTCCAGTCAGCCGTTATGGTCATACCCGAACATATCGTACCGGATCTGGGTGCGTTGTCTGTAAGTAACCGGAACCGCGTACCTACGATCTCGCTTCGTGAAGTTGGAACTATCCGACGGATCATCATTGATCGCTGCCCGCTTGAGAGGGGCTGGTACCGTAGCAGTCACAGTGAGTGGCTGCTAACCAAGTTGCCAGTAAGCTCCTCGATTGCTAAGTTACGATGAAGCTTCGTTCTGTGTTCGTTCGCGGACACCGGGTCAGGCCGATGTAGCGAATCCAGCGGTCAATGATCTGTTGTGGTGCCTGCACTTGCCGGCGGTGTCTGCAAAGTCACTAATGGCTAAGCCGCGATGACATTGCGGTGCGTCTGGTTTCGGCTGGGCGCATTGTGGTAGAGGGCGAACCGTGCGGGTATCATGACCGGTTAAGCGGCCTGGACTATTTGAGCAGCGGCGTAGGACGGCCATCGGTGGGTTCCCCTGCGACGTAACAGCTCAAGTCTTCTGGGTGCCATGCTGGCCAAACGGCAAAGTCGCTGTGGATTCGTCCATTTCGACCGAGCGAAAACTTTGATCGTGCCATGTGGTGCGGGCAAATTTCATGGTGGGCTTTGGAGATGCGGGCAGAGGTGTCGGAAGATATATACTGGCTCGTGTCTCCCTGGTTCGCTGTTCATCTTGAGCGATGGTATGGCTTTCCATCTGGCTGCCAGCGGTGCTTTTCCGATTGGGCAGGCTTTTGGATTGCGTTTGAAAACGGTCGGCGCTCTGTATGCGTTCTGATCGGACGGCTCTGGTACGGTCTGTATGGTTACACAATGTGTACGATGGGATTGGTGATGGATTTGCAAGGACGGTATCGTTTCACACACGATCACTGAACTTGCGTGAACGGTCGCGATTCCGAACTGAGGGCCTTAATTGCCGTCTCAGCTCATGGATTCGTCGACTGAGGGTACGATTGGATGGCAAAAAAGGCGAATGCGCTGGCAATGCCCTTTCTTTACTGATCGGCGGTAAGTCCAACGCATGGTGAAACTTTTAATAACGAAAGGTGCCCGTGGGCGCTTTCCTTTCGGGCTGTGGCTGCACAGAAACGTGAGAGCGTCGGAGGCGTCTTCGGATGTCAGACTTCGTGAGTGCGTGTCTGCTGTGGTCATGGCCCGGTCTGGATAGTTATCTGGTTGATCCTGCCAGTAATATATGCTTGTTTCAAAGATTAAGCCATGCATGTCTAAGAATAAGCGAACTTATTCAGTGAATCTGCGGATGGCTCATTAAAACAGTTTGAATCTATTCGATGGATGTGCGAGAGTACTACATGGATACCCGTAGTAATTCTAGAGCTAATACATGCAAGAACGCCCGACCCGTCACCGCGGGAAGGGTTGTATTTATTGGATACCAAAACCAAACCGAGCAATCGGTTTCGTTTGTTGATTCACAATAACTGATCGGACCGCTGCTCAGGCAGCGGTAGGTCGTTCGACATTCTGCCCTATCAGCTTTCGATGGTAATGTAGTGGATTACCATGGCCATAACGGGTAACGGAGAATCAGGGTTCGATTCCGGAGAAGGAGCTTGAGAATTGGCTACTACATCTAAGGAAGGCAGCAGGCGCGCAAATTACCCAATCCTGACTCAGGGAGGTAGTGACAAAAAATAACAATACCGGCTCTTTTTGGGGCTGGTAATTGGAATGAGAACGAGTTAAACTTTCTATCGAGGATCCATTGGAGGGCAAGTCTGGTGCCAGCAGCCGCGGTAATACCAGCTCCAATAGCGTATGTTAAAGTTGTTGCAGTTAAAAAGCTCGTAGTTGGACTTGTGAGCGCCGGATGCGGCGATCTGCGGCCAAAAGGTCGTTGCGATCAGCCCGTCCGGGCGCCGTAAAATTTGCAACTGGGTCGCCGCTGGTCTTAATTGGTCGGCGGCGTCTGCTCGGTTGCTCGTTTACTGTGAGAAAATTGGAGTGTTCAAGGCAGGCGTGGATTGCAACTGAACATGTTAGCATGGAATAATAAGATAGGGCTCCGGCTCATATTTTGTTGGTTTCTAGGGCGTGGGAGTAATGATTGATAGGGACAGTTGGGGGTGCTAGTATTCAGCGGCCAGAGGTGAAATTCATGGATTCGCTGAAGACTGACTTATGCGAAAGCATTCACCAAGGATGTCCTCTTTAATCAAGAACGAAAGTTGGGGGATCGAAGACGATCAGATACCGTCGTAGTCTCAACCATAAACGATGTCGACTAGGGATTGGCGGTCGTTTTTCATATAAGACTCCGTCAGCACCTTCCGAGAAATCAAAGTGTTTGGACTCTTGGGGAAGTATGGTCGCAAGGCTGAAACTTAAAGGAATTGACGGAAGGGCACCACCAGGAGTGGAGCCTGCGGCTTAATTTGACTCAACACGGGGAAACTTACCAGGTCCAGAGATGTAGAGGATTGACAGATTGAAGCTCTTTCTTGATCACTTCGGTGGTGGTGCATGGCCGTTCTTAGTTGGTGGAGTGATTTGTCTGGTTAATTCCGT
>Ga0070693_100001600_pt1 | contig 10204 bp, 9 predicted proteins | sample KBSK1103metaG_FD_65472 | JGI IMG/M metagenome (GOLD analysis project Ga0070693, IMG submission 65472) | Corn, switchgrass and miscanthus rhizosphere microbial communities from Kellogg Biological Station, Michigan, USA - KBS K1-10-3 metaG | ecosystem: Host-associated > Plants > Roots >...
GTGACCGGTGTCATGATCGCCGCCGCGACGATGTACGAGGTCAGCACCCAGGCGGTCTGGTCCTGCGTGGCCGACAGCGAGCCCTGCATTTCGGGCAGCGCCACGTTGGCGATCGTGGTGTCGATCGCCTGCATCAGGGTCGCAAGCATCACCGAGCCGACCACCAGGCCGCGCGCGACCGGCGGCTCGGCGCCGGGCAGCGCCGGCGCGCCGGCGGCACCCGTGGTGGTGGCAAGACTCATGTGGCCAGACTCATGTGGCAAGACTCAGTGCAGGGCCAGCGCGGCGGTGCGCGTGGACGCGGGCGCGACGTCGCCGCGCAGGTCCACCTTCACCTCTGCGCTCATGCCCGCACGCAGCACCTGCGGGTGCGTGTCGCGCGCCACGAGCTCGAGCCGCACCGGGATGCGCTGCACCACCTTCACCCAGTTGCCGGTCGCGTTCTGCGCGGGCAGCACGCTGAACTCGCTGCCGGCGCCCGGGCTGATCGAGGCCACGCGCGCCGACCACTCGACGCCAGGGTAGGAATCCACCGAGACGCGCGCGGGCTGGCCGATGCGCAGCTTGGCCAGGTCGGTTTCCTTGAAATTTGCCTCGACCCACACCGGGTTGCTGGCGACCAGCGGCATCGCCACTTGCCCGGCATTGAGGTATTCACCCGCCTGCAGGTCATGCGTGCCGACGACGCCGTCCACCGGCGCGTACACGCGTGCCTGCGCCAGCTCGAAGCGCGCCTTGTCGACCGCGGCCAGCGCGGCGCGATACTCGGGCAACTGCGTCGTCGCGGTGCCGGCGTCACCGCCGAGCGCGGCGGCGGCCTGGGTCTGCGTGGCCACGGCGGCCGCGCGCTGCGTGCGCGCCTCGGCCAGCGCGTGCATCGCATCGTCGAGCGTCTTGCGCGGGATCAGCTGGCGGCGCGCGAGGTCCTGCGCGCGCGCGACTTCCTGCTGCGCCCAACGCTCGGTCTCCGCCGCCGCGGCGATGCCGCTGCCCGCGCCGGCGACCTGGGCGCGGCTGGCGCTGGCCTGGTTGCCGATCTGGGCCAGCCGCGCCTGCGCCGACTCGAGCGCGATGCGCAGCGGCTCGTCGTCGAGACGGAACAGCAACTGGCCCTTCTTGACGGCCTGGTTCTGCGCGACCGGCACTTCGAGCACGCGCCCGCCAACCTGCGCAGACACCATGATCCGCTCGGCCTTCACATAGGCGTTGTCGGTATTGACCGCGCGGCTGGCGCCATACCACTCCCAACCGAAGAAGCCCGCCACCACCAGGGGGCCGGCAATCCAGAGCCAACGCGGGACGCGGCCGGCGGCCGCCTTCATCGAAGCATTCATCGTTGTTGCCTTGGGTCAGTACTTGCGCGAGGCCGGGCGGCCTTCGCGGTCGAGCTTGCCGAGCGTTTCGCGAACCTTGCCGAGCACGCGCAGGGTGGTGGCGAATTCCTCCGGGTCCACGCCCGCGAGGACTTCGTCACGAAGGCGGTCGGCGATCTTCTTCATGTCGGCCATCACCGCGGCCGACTTCGGCGCCAGGTGCAGCCGCCAGCAGCGCCGGTCTTCCGGATCGGCGCGGCGTTCGACGAAGCCGGACGCCTCCAGGCGGTCCACCACGCGACCCACGGCGATCGGCTCGAGGTCGAGTTCCTGCGCCAGTTCGGCCTGGGTGAGGCCCTCGGCGCGGCCGATGCGGCTGAGCGCGAGCCACTGCGCGCGGGTCAGGCCAAGCCCGGCCGCGCGGCGGTCGTAGACGCGGCGCAACAGTTTCTGCACTTCCGCGATGGTGTAGCCGAACAGGGCTTTTTCGGAGACGGTACCGTTCATGTCCACGATAATAATGTCCTAAGCAACTATTATCAAGTCGCCTGGCCCTGCCGGCGGGTTGGCGTTCACCGTGGGATCGAGGCATGCGGCGCTTGGCGCGGCCGTTTTTCACGCGATGACGCGCTATAAAAACGGCCGCGCCAAGCGCCGCCCGGTCAACCGGCGGTCCGCCGGACGCGCAGGAGCGCGCCATGCGACTTGACCGCAGGCGGCAACGTTGGGGATAGGTGAGCGGACATGCGCCCGCGCTGTCGCGGGCTTGCCGAAAGGCGGCTAGTGGCGCGCTGGTGGGTTCCGACGCACGGTGCCGGCGGTGCGCCGGCTGGTCGGGCAGCGGGGAGCGCGACTGTTTTTATAGCGCGTCATCGCGTGAAAAACAGTCGCGCTCCCCGCTGCATGCGGTGAGCGTGCAACGCGCGGATCAGCCCTCGTACTGGCCCAGCGCCGCCAGGCCGTTGTCGCGTGCACGCGAGAACACGGTCTTCTGCGCCGCGTCGAGGTTGCCGACCAGGTCCTTCGACCACAGCGTGAGCGCAGCCGACTGCATCGCGCGGCCGTAGCTGAAGCTCAGCGGCCAGGGCAGCGGGCCGTACTGGTTCATTGCGTTGAGGTGCGCGGTCGCCGCCTCGTCGGACTGGCCGCCGGACAGGAACACGATGCCGGGCACGGCCGCCGGCACGGTGCTGCGCAGCACGCGCAGCGTCAGTTCGGCCACTTCGTCGACGCTGGCCTGCTCGGGGCAGTCCTTGCCCGACACGACCATGCTCGCCTTGAGGATGATGCCCTCGAGCATGACGTTCTGGTCGTACAGCGCCGAGAACAGCGAGCGCAGCACGGCTTCGGTCACTTCGTAACACACGTCGATGTCGTGCTCGCCGTCCATCAGCACCTCGGGCTCCACCATCGGCACGATGCCCGCTTCCTGGCACAGCGCCGCATAGCGCGCGAGCGCGTGGCTGTTGGCCTCGATGCAGGTGCCCGAGGGGATGTCGTCGCCGATGTTGATCACCGCGCGCCACTTGGCGAAGCGCGCGCCAAGCTGCGCGTACTCGCGCAGGCGATCGCGCAGGCCGTCGAGGCCCTCGGTGACGACTTCGCCCGGGAAGCCGGCCAGCGGCACCGGGCCCTTGTCCACCTTGATGCCGGGCAGGATGCCGGCGGCGCTCATCAGCTTGGTGAAGGGCAGGCCATCGGCCGTGGACTGGCGCAGCGTCTCGTCGTACAGGATCGCGCCGGAGATGTACTGCGACAGGTTCGGCGTGCCCAGCAGCATCTCGCGATATGCGCGGCGATTGGCCTCGGTGCACTCGATGCCGACGCCGTCGAAGCGCTTCTTGATCGTGTTGTTGGACTCGTCGATCGCGATGATGCCCTTGCCGGGCGCGACCATGGCCTGGGCAGTCTCGGCGAGAAGGTCGATGCTCATGGGGGCGCTCCGGGCTGGAAAAAAGAACGCAAATTATAGCGCCTCGCCCTCGACCGGGCGCGCGGCGGCAACGTGCCGCGCGCCACCGGCGTGCCGGGAGCCTAGTTCACCGGAGACTGGGGGGTGGCCAGCTGGCGTTCCATCTCTGCGCGGCGAATGCCCTTGCCGCCCTTGCGGGCCTTGTCCTGCACCTTGGCCACGAAGCCCGGCAGGTCCTCGACCACGCAATGCGCGCGCAGGGCCTGCAGGTCGGCATCGGCGCGCTGGCTGTAGGCGAAGGTCGCCGCCGTGAATACCGGCGTGACGCCCGTGCCCGCGGCAACGGCCTGGGCGGGAACATAGCGGCGCTGCATCACCGACGCCACGGCGCCCCGGGAAAAGCCCGAGTAGGCATCACCCGCGGGGAACTCCTTGTCGAGCTTGCTGCTCCAGCTCTTGAGCATCGCGAAATCCGAAGTCGTGCCATTGGCCTGGATGACGTAACCGATGCTCACGCAGGCGTCTTCGGATTTGTCCGGCGCATTCGCAGGGAACGGCGGCAGCGCGTCCGGCGTCACCTGGCGCCAGAAAGCGTTGGCACCGCCCTCGCTGATGATGGCCGGCGTAGTGCCGGCAAAGGCGGCGCCGGCGACGGCGACGGCAACGGCAAGCAGCGTGGCGGCGGCGCGGGCGCAAAAGCGGGTGTGGCGCATGAGTAACTCCCAGGGCGAGCGCGCTTTTTAGCATGCCCCGGCACCGCCGGACAGCGCCGCAGGTCACGGTCGGGCCGCCGGGCCCGGCGCGGCCTGCGCAACGCCGCCGCCTCAGAGTTCGCCCATGCCCTCGGCGATGCCGCCGCTGCCCACCAGGAGCAGGCGGAGGGTATTGGTGCTGCCGTGCTTTTCCATGTGGTCGCCGCTGGTGATCAGCACGCGGTCGCCCTCGGCGAGCATGCCGAGCGCGAACAGCTGCTTGATGGCGCCGCGCGCCGCCTCGCGCATGGGCAGGCCGCGGCTGTCGAAGTCGACCGGGAACACGTCGCGCATCATCGCCATCTTGCGCCGCGCGTCCTCGTGCCGCGTCATCCCGAACACCGGCACCGACGAGCGGAAGCGCGACAGGTAGCGCGCCGTGCCGCCGGACTCGGTGAGCGCGATGATCGCGCGCGTCGCCGTGTGCTCGGCCAGGAACATGCAGGCCATGGCGATCGCCTGGTCGGCGCGCTGCAGGTTGCGCGGCGCGGCCTCGAAGTCGGTGTCGCGGTCGAACTGGCGCTCGGCGCCCAGGCAGATGCGCACCATCGCCTCGACCGCCTTCACCGGGTAGTGCCCGGACGCGGTCTCGGCCGACAGCATCACCGCGTCGGTGCCGTCGATCACCGCGTTGGCGACGTCGAGCACTTCCGCGCGGGTCGGGATCGGGTTGTCCACCATCGACTGCAGCATCTGCGTGGCGGTGATCACCACGCGGTTGTGCTCCAGCGCGGTGCGGATGATCTTCTTCTGCAGGCCGGGCAGCTCGGCGTCGCCGATCTCCACGCCGAGGTCGCCGCGCGCCACCATCACCACGTCCGAGGCGACCGTGATCTCGTCGAGGTTCTCGATCGCCTCGGCGCGCTCGATCTTGGCCACCATCGCCGCGTCGCTGCCGGCCGCGCGGGCCAGCGCGCGGGCCTTGTCCATGTCGGCGGCGGAGCGGCAGAAGGACACCGCGATGAAGTCCACGCCGAGCTTGGCCGCGACCTTGATGTGCGCCTCGTCGGCTGCCGTCAATGCGCCCAGGGAGAGCCCGCCGCCAAGCCGGTTGAGGCCCTTGCGGTCGGACAGGGCGCCGTCGGTGAGGACGCGGGTAACCACGCGGTCGCCCTCCACGCTGGTGACCTCGAGCGCGATCAGCCCGTCGTCCAGCAACAGCGTGTCGCCGGCGTGCACGTCGCCGACCAGGCCCAGGTAGCTGCAGCCGACGGCGCTGGCATCGCCGGGCGGCGCATCGGCACGACAGACCAGGGTGAAGCTGTCGCCGGCCTTGAGCAGGACCTTGCCGGCGGCGAATTTCTCGATGCGGATCTTCGGCCCCTGCAGGTCGGCGAGGATGCCGACCTCGCGGCCCTCGCGCAGCGCGCAGGCGCGCACCGCGGCCACGCGCGCGCCGTGCTGCTCGGGCGTGCCATGGGAAAAATTCAGGCGCACCACGTCGACGCCGGTGCGGATGAGTTGCTCCAGCACGCCCGGCCCATCGGTCGCCGGACCGAGCGTGGCGAGGATGCGCGTGCGGCGCAGTTGCGGCTGGGATCGGGTGTCGTTCGTTCGCGTGTTCATGTGCCTGAAACTACCACAGCCCGGTGACCGTGGCAGGCGTCGCGGCGCACGAATCAGCCGCCGCGCGCAGCCAGCGCGACGACCGCCGGCAAGGGCTTGCCCTCGCAGAACTCGAGGAAGGCGCCGCCGCCGGTCGAGATGTAGGACACGCGGTCGGCGATGCCGTATTTGTCGACCGCGGCGAGCGTGTCGCCCCCGCCCGCGATCGAGAACGCCGGCGACGCCGCGATCGCCTCGGCCAGCACGCGCGTGCCCTCGCCGAAGGCGTCGAACTCGAACACGCCGACCGGGCCGTTCCACAGCACGGTGCCGGCACCGGCGATCAGGCGGGCGTAGCGCGCAGCGGTTTCCGGGCCAATGTCGAGGATCATGTCGCCCTCGTCGACCACGTCCACGGACTTGACCACCGGCGTGGCGTCGGCGGCGAACCGGTCGGCCACCACCACGTCCACCGGCAGCGGGATGTGCGCGCCGCGCGCGTCGGCGTCGGCCATGATCGCGCGCGCCGTGTCGAGCAGGTCGGGCTCGCTCAGCGACTTGCCGATCGGCAGTCCGCGCGCGGCCAAGAAGGTGTTGGCGATGCCGCCACCGACGATCAGCTGGTCCACCTTGCCGACCAGGTTGCCCAGCAACTCGAGCTTGGTGGACACCTTCGAGCCCGCGACGATGGCCAGCAGCGGGCGCTTCGGCGCCTCGAGCGCCAACGCGAGGGCGTCGAGTTCGGCCATCAGCAGGGGGCCGCCGCAGGCGACCGGCGCGAAGCGGATCACGCCATGCGTGGACGCCTGCGCGCGGTGCGCGGTACCGAAGGCATCCATCACGAACACGTCGCAGAGCGCGGCGTACTTCTTCGACAAGGCCTCGTCGTCCTTGCCCTCGCCCGGGTTCATGCGGCAGTTCTCGAGCAGGACGATCTCGCCCGGCGCCACCGACACGCCATCCACCCAGTCGCGCAGCAGGGGCACGTCGCGCCCGAGCAGTTCCGACAGGCGCGCGGCGACCGGCGCGAGCGAATCCTCGGCGCTCCAGCTGCCTTCCTTCGGCCGGCCCAGGTGGGAGGTCACCATCACCGCCGCGCCCTGCGCCAGCGCCAGCCGCAGCGTCGGCAAGGCCGCCAGGATGCGCTGCTCGGACGCCACCTTGCCGTCCTTCACCGGCACGTTGAGGTCCTCCCGGACCAGCACGCGCTTTCCAGCCAGGTCGAGGTCGCGCATCCGCAGGATCGGCATCGTCTTGCTCCTTCGTCGATGCGCCATTCTCGCCCGCGTCAGGGGCGGCGGACAAACGCCGCGGCCGCGCGCCGGCCTGTGTGAGAATGCGCGCATGGCCGATGGCGCGCCCGTTCCCGTCCCTACGCTGGCCACGGCGCGGCTGCGGCTGCGCCCGTATCGGGACGCCGGCGTCGCAGGCATGGCCGCGCCCGGCGCGACGGTCGGAGCAACGCCGTGATCGCCACGGCCAACGCGCTGGATGCCGCCGTCGCAGCGTTGCTGCGCACGCGCGCCGAGGAGATCCAGGCCGCCGTGTCGGCGTTGCGCCGCGGCGAACTGGTCGGCCTGCCGACCGAGACCGTCTACGGCCTCGCCGCCGATGCCGCCAATCCGGGCGCCGTCGCGAGGATCTTTGCGCTGAAGGGCCGCCCGTCGAACCATCCCCTCATCGTGCACATCGCCGACGCGGAGGAAATGCCGCGCTGGTGCCGGGCGATGCCCTCGCAGGCGCGGATCCTCGCCGAGGCGTTCTGGCCCGGTCCGCTCACGCTGATCCTTCCGCGCGCGCCCGGCGTGCCCGATGCGGTCACCGGCGGCCAGGACACCGTCGGATTGCGCTGCCCGGCGCACCCGTTGGCGCTGGCAGTGCTGCAAGCTTTCGAAGGCGGCCTGGCCGCGCCTTCCGCCAACCGCTTCGGCCGGATCAGTCCCACGAGCGCGGCGCACGTGCGCGAGGAGTTCGGCGCGCGCCTGCCGGTGGTGCTCGACGGCGGTGAATGCGCCGTCGGCATCGAAAGCACCATCGTCGACCTCAGCGGCGCCGCACCGCGCATCCTGCGCCCAGGGCAGGTCACGCGCGCGGCGATCGAAGCGGTGATCGGCCAGGTCAGCATGGGCAGCGTTGCCGACAGCCCGCGCGCGTCGGGAACGCTCGAGGCGCACTACGCGCCGCGCACGCCGATGCTGCTGCTGCCGCGCGCGGCCCTGCTGCGCGAGGCCAGCGACCAGGCGACGCTCGGCAAGCGCGCCGGGCTGCTGGCGATCGGAGAGCTGCCGCCAGGGCATGCCGGGCATGCCTTGCCGGGCGAGCCCGCCGCGTATGCGCACGCGCTGTACGCGACCTTGCGCACGCTCGATGCCGAAGGCCATCCCTTGCTGCTGGTCGAGCGCCCGCCGGACGATGCCGACTGGACCGCGGTGCAGGACCGGTTGCGCCGCGCCGCGGCCGGTGCAGGCGACGCGGTGGCGAGCGACGCGCCCTGACTCAGCGCGTCGGGGTCACGGCCTGCTCACGCCGCTGCGCCAGCAGCCAGGGCACCAGCCCGGGATCGGAATAGGCCGCATCCCAGGCGTTGTGGTTGCCGCCGGGGTATTCGGTGTAGTGCAGGTCGGCGCCGCGCGCGCGCAGGGCATCGCGCATCTGCTGCGCATGCACCGGCGGCACCAGGTCGTCGGCCGCACCGTGGAAGATCCAGACCGGCACCATCGGCAGGCGCGCGGCGAACTCGGGCGCGGGATTGTCCTTGGCCAACTCCGGGAACTGCGCGAGCAGCGCCTCGCCCACGGCCGGATTGCGCACGTCGTCGTCCAGGCGCAGGAACAGGAAGCTCGACACCGGCGCGATTGCGGCGAAGCGCGCGGGGTTCTCAGCCGCCACGATCCACGCGCCCTGCCCGCCGATGGACAGGCCGGTGAGCAGCTGCCGCGCCGGATCGCCGTGGAATTTGCGCAGGCTCGCGTCGAGCGCCGCGATCGCCATGCGCGACATCGCACCGCTCCAGCGTGTGTCGTCACGTGCCTGCGGCATCACCACGAGCATCGGAAACCGGCTGCGGTCGTTGCGGATTGCCGCCCCGACGCCGACCTGGGTCTGCTTCAGCCCGTCGTCGCCGCGCTCGCCCGAGCCGTGCAGGAACAGGAGCACCGGCCAACCCTTCGCCGGGCGCGGGCCCTCCGGGACGTACACCTGGTAGCGGTAGTCCACGCCCGCCACGCGTACGTGGCGGTCGAGGAAGCCGGTGTCGCCGGCAAGGGCGGGCATCGCCAGGCCGAGACAGGCGAGCAGCAGGGCCAGCAGGAGGCCGGCCCGCGCGCGCATGGCCTTACTTCGCCGCCATCAGCGCGACGGTCATGTCGAGCATGCGGTTGGAGAAGCCCCACTCGTTGTCGTACCAGGCCAGCACCTTCACCAGCGTGCCGCCGGTGACCTTGGTCAGCGTGCTGTCGTACACCGAGCTGCGCGGGTCGTGGTTGAAGTCCACGGAAACCAATGGCGCCTTGTTGAAACCGAGGATGCCCTTGAGCGCGCCCTGGCTGGCCTCGAGCACGGCGGCGTCGATCTCTTCCTTGGTGGTCGCGCGCGCGGCCACGAAGCACAGGTCGACCACCGACACATTGATGGTCGGCACGCGCATCGCGAAACCATCGAGCTTGCCGTTCAATTCGGGAAGCACGAGCCCGACGGCAGCCGCGGCACCGGTCTTGGTCGGAATCTGCGACATGGTCGCGCTGCGCGCGCGGCGCAGGTCCGAGTGGTAGACGTCGGTGAGGACCTGGTCGTTGGTATAGGCGTGGATGGTGGTCATCAGGCCGTGCACCATGCCGATCTTTTCGTGCAGCACCTTGGCCAGCGGCGCCAGGCAGTTGGTCGTGCACGAGGCGTTGGAGATGACCTGGTGCGCGGCGGTGAGCTTGTCGTGGTTGACGCCGTAGACGAAGGTGCCATCCACGTCCTTGTCGCCCGGCGCGGAGATGATCACCTTCTTGGCGCCGCCGGCGATGTGCGCGCCGGCCTTGGCCTTGGAGGTGAACAGGCCGGTGCACTCGAGCACCACGTCCACGCCGCTCTCGCCCCAGGGCAGGTCGGCCGGGTTGCGTTGCGCATGCACCTTGATGCGGTCGCCGTTGACCACCAGGTAGCCGTCCTCGGCCGAGACGGTGCCGGGGAACTTGCCGTGCGCCGTGTCGTACTGGGTCAGGTGCGCGTTGGTGTCGGCGTCGCCGAGGTCGTTGATCGCCACGACCTGGATCTCGCCCTGCCGGTTCGACTCGTAGATCGCCCGCAGCACGTTGCGGCCGATGCGGCCGTAGCCGTTGATCGCGACCTTGATTGCCATGACGCCTCCTCAGGTTGGCTCGCCGGCGCGGCGCCGGCAGGATTCGTTCGCCGGCGGCGCCGGCGTGGACGGGAAAACCGTGATTTTATCCCGTCGCGCCCGCCGTGGGGGCGGGGCATCGCGCGGCCTTGGCGCGGCGCGAGGGCGGCGGCTAAGCTCGGCGCATGCTCCGGCCCCGCGTCGCCTCCTTCCTGCTTGCCTGCGCGCTCGCCTGCGCGGCCGGCGGCGCCGCGGCCTGGGGCGGTCCAGCGCACCGGGTGGTGGCCGACATCGCCGAGGCGCGGCTGCGGCCGGCGGCGCGCGCCGAGGCCTTGCGCCTGCTCGCAGGGGAGCC
>Ga0070693_100001603_pt1 | contig 10204 bp, 8 predicted proteins | sample KBSK1103metaG_FD_65472 | JGI IMG/M metagenome (GOLD analysis project Ga0070693, IMG submission 65472) | Corn, switchgrass and miscanthus rhizosphere microbial communities from Kellogg Biological Station, Michigan, USA - KBS K1-10-3 metaG | ecosystem: Host-associated > Plants > Roots >...
TTCCGGCGGAGCAGGCGGCGGAAGCGAGACAGCTCCTCGCCGGTGCGCTCGCTCGCGGCGAAGCCAGGCATCTCGCCGTAAAGAAGAACCGCCACGCGATCGACGAGATCCGAGACGCATACAAGAAGTCGGGGGGCGAAACACGGCGTCTGGGTCTGGCGGATCTCACATCGCTTTACGCCGATCAATTGGCGGATGTGAAATCGATGGACCAGTTCCGCGCGGCGCGTCTCTTTGTGGACCCTGACAAGTTCGTGCCCCGGGAAGTGCGGGATCGTCTGTCCGCCCTGCCAAACACCGTTCAGATCCGCGATCGTGAAGTTGACATCGATTACGATGTCGAAGAGCGTGACGGCGAGCGACGCGGAGTGGCCAGGCTGCGGCTTCCCGAGAAAATCGCCCGCACCCTGACCGACGACGAAATACCGCGACTGGACAGGCCGGTGCGATTCGTGGTGTTGCGCGGCCAGCGGGGTGCGGTTCGCGCTGATACTCTCGAAGAGCTGCAGGACCTCCTTGCCCAGCCGTGGTCTCCCGATGAGGTCGCGGAGTCAGAGGATGATCGGGCGATGCTGTCCCACGCCGAACGTGAGGTGAAACGGATAGCAAGCGAGTTTCGCGGGCACCGGAAGCACGAGGATCGCCATCGGTCGCGAAATGAGCCGGGCCGTGGACGGAATCGAAATCGGGGTGGTGGTCAATTCCGCAAACGCCGTCGCGGTCGATAGCTGACCGCACTGGCGTCAACTTCACTTGCTCGTATAATCCGCGCATGCCGACACAACACTTCGCCACGCACTTTCGCGAGCACCAGAAGGTCATCGAGGACTGCATCGCGTCGATTCAACCGGCCGCGGATGCCGCGGGCGAGGCGCTCATCTCCTGTCTGGGCCGCGGCGGAAAGGTGCTCGCATTCGGAAACGGTGGCAGCGCAACCCAGGCGAGTCATCTCGTCGAGGAGCTGATCGGCCGGTTCAAGGAAACAAGGAGGCCACTGCCTGCGATCTCACTGGTTGGCGATGCCGGAGTGGTAACCTGCATCGCCAACGATTTCGGATACGACGCGCTATTCGAGCGTCAGGTCGAGGGTCTGACAACGATGGGCGACGCAGTAGTTGGCCTTACCACCAGCGGCAAATCGGCCAATGTGCTGCGTGGCCTGAAGGCCGCCAAGGACAAGGGCGCGGTGACCATCGCGCTCTGCGGCAGGAACGGATTGCAGAACGGCGCCGCCGATCACGTCATCGCTGTTCCCAGCGACAACGGCGCCTACATCCAGGAAGTCCACCTGATGCTGATTCACGTCTGGTGCATCGCAGTCGATGCTACCATCAAAGCGGGTGGACTCTAGCGGCTAGACGAGGCTGAGGTGAGGTCTCTCCTCGCCGATGGCCAGTGCGTCTTCACGATACGCCAGTGAGCCGGTCGACTCCTCAGAGACGAGTTCGACTTCGGTACCGAGCGGCAGAGTAAGATTCGGTGCCTCGTGGCCGGCGGGAAAATCCATCAGGATGGGTCCATCGAAGTCGGGAAGTAGATCGAGCAGGAAATCCTCGAACTCGTCTTCCTCGCAGCGGTCGATGGATAGATGCCCGAAGACGATGCCCTTGACATCGCGCAGCAGCCCTGCCGATCGAAGGTGCACGAGCCGCTCGTCGACGAAAGACATCGGGTCCCTCGTTTCCTCGAGAAAGAGAATGGATCCGCGGGTGTCGATTTCGTATGGCGTGCCGATGGTTTGCTGAACGAGGGAGAGATTCCCGCCGGTCAAACGTCCGGTCGCACGTCCCCGTCGAACAGCTCGAATTCCGCTTCCAGTTAGCTTCATCGCCGGCCGCGGCTCGGTGAGTGCCGATAGCAAGCCCGCGACCGTTGGATCGCTCCCGCCGGGGGCCAGATCGTCCAGTGTGGGACCATGAAAGACCCGGAGATGCGCCTGTCTCATCAGCCAGAGGTGCAAGGCCGTGATGTCGGAATAGCCGACGAACGCTTTTGGATTGCGGCGAAACACGCCCGGATCCAGGTAGGGAATGACTCGCACGGCACCATATCCACCAGTCGCGGCGATTACAGCCTTGACGTCGGGATTGCTCCACATCTTCATCAGACTTTCCGCGCGCTGTTCGTCCTCGCGCTGATGAAAACGGCGCTCTCTTTCGACCTCGGCTTCGAAAATGACGTTGTACCCGGCCTCTTCCATTGCCTTCGCTCCGCGAAGGAGCCAGGCACCATACGGCGCGTATGAGGGCGCGACTACTCCTATGGTATCACCGTGCTGGAGTGGGGCCGGTCGGGCCAGCGCCGGCAGGCGGGAAACCGCGGAAGAAAATGCAAGCGATGGAGCGGCATCACTCGGCGCGAGTGTCTGCTCTGCGGGATAGGCTCCGAGTGATTCAGTCATCGTAGTCTCTCGAAGCGCATTATCTATTGGTCACTGCTAGATTCAATGAATGTCGGACACATCGGTGAAGGCGCCGGACCCGGGAGGGGCGGCCGTCCCCATGCATCGGAATATGCAGGCCAGCCCCCCAAACGGTACTGGGGAGCCGACCTACTTTCGGAAAGGTTTCGGGTTGAAATCCGAGATACAGTCCGAACTGAATTCCGACTATACCGGGCACCTGGTCGACCTGCTGAAGGCCAAAGACTATACCCTCACGGCCGGCGAAATCACCATCCGTTTGGCCAAGGAATTTGGCTTCTGTTACGGGGTCGAGCGAGCTGTTGAGTACGCCTATCAGGCCAGAAAGAAGTTCCCGGATCGTACCATCTACCTGGCGGGAGAGATCATCCATAACCCGCACGTGAACTCGAATCTCCAGGCGATGGGGATTGAGTTCCTGATGCCGGGACAAGAGAAGGGGGACGGGGGACGGGGGACGGGGGATGCGGGAAGCATTGAATCCGGGACCCCTCGACCCCCTCGACCGCATCCCCCATCCCCCGTCCCCCATCCCCAAATCGACTACAGCGGAGTCAAACCCGAAGACGTCGTCATCCTGCCCGCGTTCGGCGTCACGATCAAGGACTTCGAGCAGCTGCGCGAAATCGGGTGTGTGATGGTCGACACGACCTGTGGCTCGGTGCTCAATGTCTGGAAGCGGGTGGAGAGCTATGCCCGCGACGGCTTCACGTCGCTGATTCACGGCAAGTACTACCATGAGGAGACTCGCGCCACCGCTTCCCAGGCGGAGAAGTACGATCGCGGGCACTACTTCATCGTACGGAACATCGAGGAGGCCGGACTCGTTTGTGATTTCATCGAGGGCAGACTGAGCGCCGATGCGCTTATGGAGCGCTTCGCGCACGCGGCATCGCCGAATTTCGATCCGGCCCGCGATCTCCAGAGGATCGGGGTGGCGAACCAGACCACCATGCTTGCGCGCGAGTCTCTGGCGATCGGCGAGCTCGTCGGCCGGTCCATGGCTGCCGCTCGCGGCGAAGACTACGCGCGCCAGAATTTCCGCACCTTCGACACGATCTGCAGCGCGACCCAGGAGCGCCAGGACGCGGTTGTCGAGCTGTTGCGCGAGCCCCTCGATGTGATGGTGGTGATCGGCGGCTACAACTCGAGCAATACCATGTCGCTGGCGGCTCTGTGTTCGGAAAGTGTCCGCACCTTCCACGTCGAGGATGCGTACGATATCGACCCTGCCGCCGGCACCATCCGGCACCGCCCGCTCGGCGAGAAAGCCGAAATAACGTCCCCCAACTGGATCAGCGGATCCGGTCCGTTACGGATCGGGGTGACTGCTGGCGCCAGCACGCCCAATAACAAAATTGGCGAGGCAATTGGCCGGATTTTCGCTACTAGGGGTATAGACCCGAAGACGATTGGTTAGAAATCGTAGCCCCGTTGTGACGAAATCGATGTCCGGCAGCGTCAAACTATTGGACGGTTTCGTACCTCACTATACCTTCTGGCAGGGGCCTGAAACCAATGTTTTGGGGTACCGTAGTGGTGGCAAGGGACAATGAACCCGTGGAGGTCGAATGGACGTGTATGGTTCGGATACCGCCCCTGATGAAGAGGGGGTGGCTGGTGCGAGCGGTACAGGGACAACGCCAGACGTGGGGAGCTGGTTCCAGCGCGGATCAAGCAAGGAATCCGCGCTGAACGATCGGGGAATAGCCGTCCCGGTCAACGCCATGCTCGATCGCGTGCGTGAGGCAGATGCCCTGACCTTCGATAACGAAGAAGCCGAGTAGAAACCTCCTTCATCGGAAGAAAAAGGTCGCTTAATAAGCGGCCTTTTTTATTTGCAGGTTCCGGCGCGGAGCCGTTCTAACGATTTTCCCAGCATGCACCGAGCGGACGGCTAGTGGACTCCCATTCATTCCTTCAGAATCTCGCCGTCGTTCTGTGTGTGGCGGCGGTGGCGACCGTCGTCTTCCAGCGGCTGCGCCAGCCTGTTGTGTTCGGGTATCTGTTGGCCGGCATGATCGTGGGCCCGCACATCAGGATTCCGCTCGTCGCCGATCCACAAACCGTGCGCGTCCTTTCCGAGCTCGGCGTCATTCTGCTGATGTTCTCCCTCGGTCTGGAGTTCAGCATCCGGAAGGTGATGCGGGTTAGTCGCAATGCCGGCCTGGTCGCGCTGTTCGAGTGCAGCGTGATGGTCTCGGTCGGATATCTGGTCGGGCAGATGCTCGGCTTCACGCGCATCGAGAGCATCTTCACCGGCGCGATCATCGGGATCTCCAGCACGACCATCATCGTCAAGGCATTCGAGGAGCAGAAAGTCAAAGGCAGGGTGACCGAGCTCGTCTTCGGAATTCTGATCGTCGAAGATCTGATCGCGATCTTTCTCCTCACCGTCCTCACGACTGTCGCGCGCTCGGGCTCGATCTCACCCTCTGATCTCGGGCTCACGGCGGTACGACTGGTGATGTTTCTGGCGCCCCTGATCGGTTTCGGCCTGCTGACGGTTCCGCGCGCGATCAGGGCGGTAGTGCGACTGGGACGCCCGGAGACAACGCTGGTCGCGAGCATCGGAATCTGTTTCGCCGCCGCCCTGCTCGCGCTTTCCTTCGGCTACTCGGTGGCGCTCGGCGCGTTCATCGCCGGCTCTCTCATCGCGGAATCGGGGCACGAGCTGGAGATAGAGCGGCTCGTTCGGCCAGTCCGCGACGTGTTCGCGGCGATTTTCTTCGTCTCGGTCGGCATGATGATCGACCCGATCGCATTGGCCGCGCACTGGCCGGCGGTGCTGATGCTGACTGTGGCGGTGATAATCGGAAAGGTGCTGGCGGTAACGGTAAGCTCTTTTCTTGCCGGCCACGGTCGTCGCACCGCGATGAAAGCGGGAATGAGCCTGGCGCAGATCGGCGAGTTCTCGTTCATCATCGCCAGCGTCGGGGTTGCCGCGGGTGTGATCGGTGGCTGGATGTACCCGGTCGCGATCGCGGTCTCCGCGATCACGACGCTCACCACACCGCTGCTGATCAAGCTTTCCAACAAGGCCGCCGGATCGATCGACCACTGGCTGCCGGGGCCGATCCAAACGGTTGCCGCGCTCTACACATCCTGGATCGAGCGGGTTCGCAACGCACCGCGTCCACCCGCCGAGCGATCGGCGGTCAAGCGCATCGTCCGAATAATCCTGCTCGATGCGGCGCTCATCACGGCGCTGGTAATCGGAGTGGATCTGGAGATCGACCGCCTGAGCGTGAGTGTGGGCGCGATGCTGGGGATGGCGCCGGAGCGGGTCCGGTTCATCGTCGTGCTGGTGAGCGGGCTGATCGCGGTGCCGCTCATTTATGGATTGACAACCAGCGCCAGAGCGCTCGGCAATCGCCTGGCTCGACGCGCCTTTGCCGACGCCCAGAAGGGAAAGGTCGATCCAGCGGACGCACCTCGTCGGGCGCTGGTGATTCTGGTGCAGATCGCGGTGGTGCTCGCCGTCGGAATTCCGGTGGTGGCGATCACGCAACCGTTCCTGCCGCCGCACCAGGGAGCGTTCGTGCTTGGACTCGTGACACTGGTGCTGCTGATCGCGCTCTGGCGGAACGCGTCAAACCTTCAGGGCCACGCCCGGGCCGGAGCGCAGATCATCGCGTCTGCGCTTGCCCACCAGATGGCCTCGACCGACGGAGTCTCGACGGACGCCACGCTCCTCGAGGACGTCAACACCATTCTGCCCGGCCTCGGCGAGCCGGTTGCGATCAGAGTTGTGCCCCAGAGCATTGCCGTCGGGAGAAGTCTGGCGCAGCTCAATCTTCGTGGTGCCACGGGCGCGACCATTTTGGCGATCAAGCGTGGCGATCAGCAGATCCCCACTCCACTCGGGCGAGAGGTAATCAACTCCGGCGACGTACTCGCGGTCGCTGGCGCGCAGGACGCGGTAGCGGTGGCGCGGGCGATATTCGCACCGGATCCGGCGAAGATTCGCGATGACATCGAGGGCGCTGAGATTCAGGCGGAGATCGAGGCGCTCAACGATGCTCTACTGACGGAAAAGCCGCGTCGAACGAGCCTCCTGCCCTAGTCCAATCTGCTGGTTGCCACAAAAAAAAGAAGGGCCGCCTCTGCCCTCGAGGCGGCCCGTCTTCCGGGTGGGCCTACTCTCCTGCCGCGCGGCGTCGCTTCGTTCGACGCGGTGTCGCGGCTTTCTTGCGACTGATCGGTACCACTCCAACTTCCGCGGCCGCGACTTCCACCGGAGCTGCCGGCGCCGTGTGCGGCTGCTTGTAAGCGAAACGCTTTCCTTCGTAATTGCGGAAGATCACCTCGTCATCGGTGATCGATTCCACGTACTCCGGAAGGAGCGGAACCTTGCCGCCGCCGCCCGGAGAGTCGATTACAAATTGCGGAACCGCCAGGCCCGATGTCCAGCCGCGCAGCGCCTGCATGATCTCGAGTCCCTTCTGGACCGTCGTGCGGAAATGCTCGCCGCCGGCCACCTGATCGGCCATGAAGATATAGTAGGGACGGACGCGGGCCTTCAGGAGCTCGTGCATCAGTTTCATCATCACCTTGGGGTCATCGTTGACGCCCTTGAGCAGCACCGTCTGGCAGCCGAGTGAAACGCCGGCCTTGGACAGGCGATCGAGTGCCGCCACCGATGCGGGCGTCAGCTCGCTCGGGTGATTGAAGTGGGTGTTCATGAAGATCGGGTGATACTTCTGCACCATCTCGCAGAACTCGGGCGTGATGCGCTCCGGGAGGTGCGAGGTGATGCGGCTTCCGATCCGGATGATCTCGATGTGCGGGATCGCGCGGAGCTGCTGGAAGAGATACTCCAGCCGCCTGTCGCTCAGCATCATCGGGTCGCCACCGCTCATGATGACGTCGCGAATCTCGGTATGCTCGCGGAGGTACTGGAACGCCGACTCGTACTGATTGAGCGGGATCTTCTCCGGATCGCCGACCTTGCGGCGGCGAGTGCAGAACCGGCAGTACGTCGCGCAGACCGGGCTGACGAGGAACAGGGCGCGGTCGGGATAGCGATGGGTGATGTTCGGCACCGGGGAATCGCCATCCTCATCGAGCGAGTCGATCACGCCGTCGACGACGTTGAGCTCATCGACGGTCGGGATGTACTGATTCCACATTGGATCTCCAACTTCCTTGATCTGCTCCAGCGCCGCTGGGGTGATCCGCATCTGGAAGTTGTCGAAAGCCGGCTTGAGCGCCTCGACGTCGATGACGTCGTGCCCGAATTTATCGGCCAGCTTCTCGAGCGTCGGAATGCTCTGATCCTTCAGGATTTGCTGCCAATCGCTCATGCTTGCACCACTCCGGCCCCGTGAGGGGCGTTGTAGATGATCCGAAACTCCTCGGATCGGGGCGATACTCCGGTGGCGAACGACTCGCTGCCGGTTTGCTGCAAACCTTCACCAGCCATTACAACCATCGAGCCAGTCTCAACCAAGCCCCGAAAGGCGAAGGGTCTTCGCCCAACGCTCTGTATAGTTCTCGCCGCGCTTGGCGAGAGCCTGATCGCAGATTTTTCGAATGAGGCCTGAGTAGCCGACGGTAGCCACGCCCGCCATCCGAGCGAGACCCGCTGTCGGCGAGATATCCGGATTGGCATTCACCTCGAGCAGCCATGGACGGCCCGACGGGTCGATGCGGAAATCGCAGCGTCCGTAACCTTCGCCGCCGACGATGCTCCAGGCGGTGCGGGCAATGACGGCGATCTCATTGGCGAGATCCTCCGACAAATCGGCCGGACAATTCGGCTTGGCGCCGAGGTCCTCGTCGCTTCCCGTCTCCCACTTCGAGCGATACGACACGATGTGCCACATCCCCTGCGGCATCTGGCCGAAATCGATCTCGGCGATGGGGAGGATCTCCTCTCCCAGGATTCCGACGTTGACTTCGCGGCCATCGATGAAGCGCTGGACGAGCACCTCGTCCCATCCCTCGAACATCGCCTGGACCCGCGCGTTGAGGGCGCGCATGCTCCTCACCACCGAGCGCTGCTCGATTCCCACCGATGCGTCTTCCGCCACCGGCTTGCAGATCGCCGGGAATCCGACGCTCGATACCTCCTCGCCACGCCGAATGTGGGTCCAGCGCGGGACAGGCAGCCCGGCGCGGTCGAGGACTCCATTGACGACGTTCTTTCTGAGTGTGAGCGCGGTCGTCCAGCTGGAGCTTCCGGTGAACGGGATGCCCAGCAGCTCGAGAACCGAGATCACCATCGACTCGTAGACGGCTTCGCCGTCGATTCCTTCGCAGAGATTGAAGACGAGGTCGAACTTGCCTTTGCGCACGCGCTCGACCCAGCGCCCGTCGTTGCTGACGGGAACGCGAACGACCTCGGTGGCCCAGTCGAGCAGTGCGCTCTCCACCGCTTCGATGGATTCGAGCAGCTGAAGCTCCGGGGTCTTGCCAAGTGCCGATAGACCGTCGAACAACAAAGCAATTTTCATCGCGTGCTCCCCCTCTCGTGTCTTCTGTGGGTCACGCCAGTCCACCGGCAACGAGCGCGCGCTCGCCGGTGACCGCCTTGCCCGCGCCGCCGAGCTCCACTCCCTGTCTCGCCGCCGCGTATTTCAAACAACTCTGAATGAGCTCGTCATAGCCGATACCAGCCGCTCGCGCCGCCTTCGGCAGACACGAGTTGTCCGCCGGATCGGGAAGAATTCCCGGCAGCGGATTCACTTCGAGCACGTTGGGGTTACCAGCCGCGTCGAGCCGAACATCGATTCTCGCCCAGTCTCTGCATCCGAGAACGCGGAAAGCATCCAGCGTGACTCGCTCAATGGACGCCTGAAGCTCCTTCGTGATACGCGCCGGGCACTGAAAGATCTCGAGCGGATTGTCGGGTCGATCCCAAACGAACTTGGCGTCGAAGCTGTAGATCGGCAGGGCGCCATCGGGCAGCGACTCGAAATTCATGCCGACGAGCGGCAGCACCGTCGCCCGATTTCCGTTGCCGAGGACGGCGCAGGTGAATTCCTTGCCCGGCAGATACTCCTCGACGAGGACAGGCTGCTGATAGTTCTCGAGCAGGAACCGCGTCTGCCTGGCAAGGTGGTCGCGGTCGAAGCAAAGATTGCGGTCGGTGATCCCCTTCGACGAGCCTTCGTGAAGCGGCTTGACGAAAAGAGGAAGCTGCAGGTCCGCCGTCCGGGTTTGGAGCTCGCCGACATCCTCCACCACCGCGAACCGCGGCGTGGGAATCCCGTGGAACGCCAGGGTCTCCTTCGTCTTTGCCTTGTCGAGGCAGAGAGTGAGGGTGAACGGATCGCTGCCGGAATACGGAATCCCGAAGAACTCGCAGATCGCCGGCACCTGCGCTTCGCGGTTCACGCCGCGAAAGCCCTCGGCGATGTTGAAGACGATATCGGGTCTGATCTGGCGGAGGCGCTCCGGAAAATCTTCCGTCGCCTCGAGTCGGACGACTTTTCCCAGGCGCGAGAGGGCCGACTCGACCGCCGCGATCGTCGCGGGTGCGTCCCACTCGGCAAATTCATCGCGGGCGATCAGCCGCGCGATAGAGAGATCGAAAATATTACTGGGAGGCTCTTCATCGGGACGCGAAAGCTCCCCGTCTTCGTGACGGCCGCCCTCTTCCACTGGGCTGGCGAGCTCTGTCGGCTCGGGCTTTTGGTTGTAGGCGAGACCGATAAGAGTCATCGAAACCCTACAGAAATTTTCGCGCGCGAATCATGGGACCGAGTATATAAACGACGACGAGGTGGCGCAATAATTATTCCGCAGATCTGAAAATTATTTTTTCGCCGAAAAAAA
>Ga0070693_100001605_pt1 | contig 10200 bp, 6 predicted proteins | sample KBSK1103metaG_FD_65472 | JGI IMG/M metagenome (GOLD analysis project Ga0070693, IMG submission 65472) | Corn, switchgrass and miscanthus rhizosphere microbial communities from Kellogg Biological Station, Michigan, USA - KBS K1-10-3 metaG | ecosystem: Host-associated > Plants > Roots >...
TCTCCGGGGTCAGCGCACACGCCACAACTGCGCGGTCTTATCGGGGCTGCCGGCGGCCAGCAGCCGCCCGTCCGGGCTGAAAGCCACCGTGTGGACCGCACCGCCCCGGCCGGCGAGAGTGGTGGCCCGAGCCGGGCGCGCGCTGTCCGAGACATCCCACAAGATCACGGTCTGGTCGTCGCTGCCGGTGGCCAGCAGCCGCCCGCCGGGACTGAACGCCACGGCGTGCACCGACGGGCCCAGCCAGTAGCGGGAACTGATCGCCAGGGTGGCGGTCTCGGCCGGGTGTCCCGGGTCGGTCACGTCCCACAGGGTCACATCCTGGTCGCTGCTGACGGCGGCCAGCAGCTGACCGTCGGGACTGAACGCCACCGCGCACGCGAAAGCCCAGAGATTGCCACGACTATGGGTGAGGGTAGCGGCCGGCGCCGGGTGCGCCGGGGCCGCGACATCCCACAAGATCACGGCCACGTGGACCAGGGAAATACCACCAATCCCGGTGCTGGAGTACTCGCGTTCGGCGCTGGCGGTGGCCAGCAGCTGCCCACCTGGACTGAACCCCACCGCCCGCACCGCACCGCGGTCGGTGAACGCACCGGCCCGGGCCGGGTGCGCCGGGTCGGTGACATCCCACAAGATCACCGTCTTGCGGGCGCTGCCGGTGGCCAGCAGCCGCCCGTCCGGGCTGAACCCCAATCCGTGCACCGCGCCCCGGTGGCCGGCGAGGGTGGCGGCGCGGGCCGGGTGCGCCGGGTCGGTGACATCCCACAAGATCGCGGTCTTGTCGGCGCTGCCGGTGGCCAGCAGCCGCCCGTCCGGGCTGAACCCCACCCCGTGCACCGCGCGAGAGTGACCAAGAAGAGCTGCCGTCGGTCCCGGTGCGCCAGGTATCCGCGTCGCGTCAGCGAGGCGGCGGGCCAGAGCATTCGCGGCGATGTCCGAGCCGACAACGCCGACGGTGATCGCGGCGATGCTGGCAACGGCACCGGCAGCGCCGAAAAGGACAGCGGCATCATAAACAACAGCGGCACAGACACCGAGGGCGAGGGCGGCTTCTCTGGTGATGTCAGGGCCGCGGCGGACAACAGCGGCGCCGGCGATGCCCACGGCGGCCATGAAGGCGGTGAACAGGAACGCTTCGCTGTCGACCCCGGAATCGACGGCAACCAAGACGGCGGTCCCGACGGCGGCCAGCACCACGATGACAACGGCCACGCGGCGGATCGCCGAGGGCCCGCCGCGCGGGCGGCTGGCAGTCACGCTGCTCCCACCCGGCACCGACGGGAGGCAGCCGGGAAGACCCCGGGGAGGCACGCGGCGGGGTATCGGCTACTCCCCCTGCCAGCGCGGCAGAAGCGGTGAGCGTGTGCGTGATATCGACTGGGTGCAGCACCGCGGGTCATGTGAAGCATTTCAGCACGACACTGGCAGGGTGGTCGACCCGGTGGCCGCCGGTCCGCTGGCCCCGGGTCTGATGGCACGGACTCAGCGGAAGCACGACCATGCGGTCTCGCATCCTTTCCACGGCGGCAGACGTCCGATTCCCGGCATGCGGAGTCGACTGAAACGCGCGCGGCGGCTCGCTCATGCGCAGAACGACCCAATCTGTGCGGCCAGCCGTGTCCATCACCGAACCGCTGATTCCGACCATAAGGCGGGTAGGCGCGCAGTTATCAGCCGGGCAGGCGTCCTATATGCAAAGGGTGCTCCCAACAGACCCGTCGGCTCAGCCTGAATTTTTATGCACGGCTGTGCAACCACGACAACGCACGGATCTGCCGCGTATCGCGCGTTGGGTCAAGCCTGATGTCGTCTCCGCGGCCGGGTGCCGCATCGACGAGCACCTCGAGCAGTGGCCTGCGCAGGCCTCAAGTGAACCAGTCATACCGGATCGTCCTGAGGTTGCCCCAGAGGCTACGTCAACCGATACATCACACTGAGTGACTGATAAGGCTAGGGAGAACGCTCACCGAGCCGCCGCTAGGTACGTCCAGCGGCTCTTTTGCACGCGACCAGTGTTATGCGCAGAACTGGCGGTTCGGGTCCGCCGTTCGGCGCTGCTAGAGCGATCTCGGTGATCATCAACTGAGCCGCGCAGATCGTGGTGATCGGGATGCTACCGTGCGGCAGGATCTGGCTGACGGCCACGCGGTCGTGCCGGTGAACACGCGTCGGCGAGGTCTCCCTGCAGGCGGCAGAAGGTGTTGGATCAGCGCCGGATCGGGCGCATCCAGAGCAAGTCGGCGGCCAGGGGAGCTGCGGGATTGCTAGGAGAGCCGGCTGGCCGCAGACTAGCGTGGTGGACCTGAGGAGAAGGGCCGCTGGTGAGTGAGGGCGCGCCGGGTGGCGGGGTGATCTGGACGCCGGATCAGCGGCTGCGGGTGTTCGTGAGTTCCACGCTGGGCGAACTGGCCGCCGAGCGGCAGGTGGTGCGGGAGGCGGTGACCGGGCTGCGGCTGGTACCGGTCATGTTCGAGCTGGGCGCGCGGCCGCATCCGCCGCGGGAGGTGTACCGGGCCTACCTGGCCCAAAGCCAGGTGTTCGTGGGGATCTACTGGCAGAGCTACGGCTGGGTGGCGCCGGGAGAGCAGATCTCCGGGCTGGAGGATGAGTACCGGTTGTCGGCCGGGCTCCCGCGGCTGATCTATGTCAAGACGCCAGCGCCGAAGCGGGAGCCGCGGCTGGCCGACTTGCTGGACCGGATGCGAGACGAGGGCGGCGTGTCGTATCGGCGCTTCTCCGCGGCTGCTGAGTTGCGGCAGCTGGTCGCGGACGACCTGGCGGTGCTGCTGAGCGAGCGGTTCACGGCCGGCCCGGCGGACCGGGCCGCGCCGCGCCCGGGTGAGCGGGGCCCGCGCCCGCTGCCGGTGAGTTCCACGTTGCTGGTGGGGCGGGAGCAGGCCATCGGCGAGGTCGCCGCGCTGGTGACCGACCCCCAGGTGCGGCTGGTGACGTTGACCGGGCCGGGCGGGGTCGGCAAGACTCGGCTGGCCCTAGCCGTCGCCGAGCGGCTGCGGGATCGTTTCGCCGGGGGTGCCGCGTTCGTGCCGCTAGCCGCGGTCACCGACCCCGGGCAGGCGCTGGCCGGGATCGCACGGGCCACGGGCGCCGACCAGTCCGGTATCTCGCCGGTACAGGCCCTGGCCGAGCGGTTCTGGGACGACGCCTGGCTGCTGATCCTGGACAACCTGGAGCAGGTCGCCCAGGTCGCCCCTGACCTGGGCGACCTGCTGGCCCGTTGCGCGGGCGTGGCGATCGTGGCCACCAGCCGGACGGTGCTGGGGCTGCGGGCCGAGCGCGAATACCCGGTGCCGCCGCTGCCACCGCCGGCCGACCCGGCCACGGCCTCGCTGGCTGAGGTCGCGGCCTCCCCCGCGGTGGCGCTGTTCGTGGACCGGGCCCGCGCGGCGCGCCCCGGCTTCACCCTCACGCCGGGCAATGCGGCCGCGGTTGCGGAGATCTGTCGGCGGCTGGAAGGGCTGCCGCTAGCCATCGAGCTGGCCGCTGCCCGGACCCGGCTGCTGGACCCTGCCGCGCTGCAGGACCGGCTGTGCCGGTCGCTTGACGCGCTCGGGACCGGCGCGGTGGATATGCCCGAGCGGCAGCAGACGCTGCGGGCCACGGTCGAGTGGAGCGTGGGCCTGCTGGACGACGCCGAGCGGTCGTTGCTGGAGGTCGCGGCGGTGTTCACCGACGGCTGGACCGTCCAGGCCGCCGCCGCGGTGGCGGGCCTGGAGGAGGGCCGGGCGCTGGACCTGACCGAGGCGCTGGTCCGGCACAGCCTGGTCCAGCTCGACCCCGCCAGCGACGGGCCCCGGTGCCGGATGCTGGAGACCGTCCGCGTGTTCGTCGCCGAGTGGCTGGCCGCCCGGGCCGACGCCGCCGAGCTCCAGCGCCGCCACGCCGGCTACTACCGGGCCCTGGCCGAACAGGCCGAACCGCACCTGCGCCGCGCCGGCCAGACCGAGTGGCTGGACCGGCTGCAGGCCGAGGCGGGCAACCTGACCGCCGCCGTCGGCTGGTACCTCGGCCACGACCGCGCGCCGCTGCCCCATCTGTTCCGCGTCCTGCTGCACTTCGAATTGCTGCCCGACGACATCTTGGGCCAGGCTCGCGCCTGGATCGGCCAGCTGCTGCCCGACGCCGGGTCCCTGGACCCACAGGACCGCGCCGAGCTGCTGTGGGCGGCCGCGGCGACCGCCAACCAGACGGGCGACGGCGCGACGGCGCTGGCCGCCAGCCAGCAGCTGGGACCACTAGTAGCGGAGATCGACGACCCATACCTGCACGCGATGTCCCAGCTGGCCATGGCCTGGGCCGCCCCGATCGTCGGCGACATCGACGGCTCATTGCGTGAGGCGTCGGCCGCGCTGGAGGAACTCCGCAGCCAGGACGAGCCCTACTGGACGGCTGTGGCGGTCCTCACAGTCGGTGAGTTCGAGAGGGCCGTCGGCCGCTACGACGACGCGCAGCGGCATCTAAGCGAGGCGCGCGAGTTGGCGGAGCAGTTCGGCTACGCCTGGCTGGCCACCTTCTCCCGAGCGCGGCTGGGCATCCTGGACGTGACGCGGGGCCGGCTGGACGAGGCCCGGGCGCTGCTGGATGAGGGGTTGGCCGTGAGCCTTGCCGCCTACGGCACCCGGCGCGTGACCCTGGTCCTAGCCGCGTACGCCAGGCTGGCAAATGCAGAGGGTGACCTCGAACGGGCGGCGCTGCTGGCGGGTGCGGTCGAGGGTCTGCGGCGGCGGGCTGGCCTGGCAGTATGGCCGGCGGTGCGCCAGGAAGAGGCTGATCTGGCCGCTCAGATCCGCCAAGCGCTGGGCGCCGACCGGTTCGACCAGGCCTACGCCATCGGCGCCCGGCTCAACCGCCGCGACGCAGTGGCCGCCGCCCGCGATCAACGCACCGGCACCCGGGCATCCTGAGCCCTGACCAGCCGCGCCGCAAAAGGCTCCGCCACCCGGCCACTTCGGCCGCGTAAGCCCGTACCCTGCGCCGTCCTGTAAGTGCCGAAAACCTGTGCCACCTGGCCAGATGCTCCGCTGGTCGCTGGCTGTTCAGCCCCGCGGGGACTGCGTGGGCGTGAGATGATCTTCGGCTTGTGGGGTTGAAGCTGATCTTCCTCGTCGTCGCCCGTGTCGTGTCGCTGCTTGGGTTGTCGCGCCGGGAGTGGTGGTGGAAGGACGCGGAGATCTGTGCGCCACGAACACAGCTGGAGGGTGCGATGTAGAAGATCGTGTCGCTGGTTGTGGTGCTGCACTGGTGATGGAGGTGGGCCCTCCGGGACCGCTCATGCAGGGAGAGGTCCGAAACCACCGCAGGCTGCTCCGGTGAATGAGCCGGGGTGGTGAGCACTGCGGAAAAGGCGCACATGATGCGTCAGGTGCGAGCTGGGAAGGCGAACGTGAGTGAACCACTGCTGAAGTGCCGAAAGCGTGTGGACGGCATCGGAACCGGGGCCGGGATCTTGCCCCGGGATGAGTCTGGCGGGTGCCTGCGGTCCTGGCCAGGCGGTGTCCGGCATGAAGGTGGCGCGAGCCCGGTTCAGGCGCCGGTGCGGAACGTGGGAACCCCTCGCCGCGATGCTGCCGATGGGCATGTTGAGGCCGGTCGGTGTAAGGGAGGACTCCAAGCAGCTGAACCTGCAAGGGGCAGAGTACCGATGCGCGGCAGGGGGGCGGACCGCCTCGTAGTAGCGGTGAAGCCCCTGTAATGGGGGTGGAGTGAAGGGGGCGGGTCGTCCTGGTCTTGTTTGGTGGTCAACCGGAGTTCCCGGGAGGAGCCAGGTGAACGGATCGAGGCTGCAGGCCGAGGCCAAGTCGTTTGACATCCCGAAGCGGGTGGTGTGGGAGGCGTATCACAGGGTCAGGGCCAGCAAGGGCGCGCCCGGGGTGGACGGGGTGACGATCGAGCAGTTCGAGCAGGACCTGCAAGGCAACCTGTACAAGCTGTGGAATCGCATGTCGTCCGGCTCGTATTTCCCTCCGGCGGTCAGGGGCGTGGAGATCCCTAAGGCAGGCGGGCGAGGTGTCCGTTTGCTCGGGGTGCCCGCTGTCGCTGACCGGGTAGCGCAAACGGTGGCCGCGATGGCGCTGGAAGCCCGTACGGAGTCGATCTTCCATGAGGACTCCTATGGCTACCGGCCCCGGCGCGGCGCGCTGGATGCGGTGGCGAAATGCCGCCTGCGGTGCTGGGAGAAAGACTGGGTGATTGATCTTGACGTCCAGAAATTCTTCGATTCGGTGCCGTGGGACCTTATGGTCAAGGCGGTTGAGGCTAACATCACCGCCAGCCAGAAATGGGTGCTGCTGTATGTGAAGCGGTGGCTCGCTGCCCCGGTGCAGCTGCCGGACGGAACCCTGGCCGTGCGGGACCGCGGGACTGCGCAAGGATCGGCGGTTTCACCGGTCCTGGCTAACCTGTTCATGCATTACGCGTTCGATCTGTACCTGGCCCGGGAATTCCCGGCCGTGCAATTCGAGCGCTATGCGGACGACGCGGTCGTGCACTGCGCGTCAGAACGGCAAGCCCGCGTGGTGCTGGCCGCGCTCGCCAGCCGGATGGAGGAGGTCGGGCTGCGGCTGCATCCGGCCAAGACCAAGATCGTGTACTGCAAGGACGCAAATCGGCGTGGCCCGTATGAGCACACGTCGTTCACGTTCCTCGGGTACACGTTCCGGCCCAGGCTGGCGATCAACCGGTCCGGGAGGCACTTCGTGAGCTTCCTGCCCGCGGCCAGCAAGGAGGCGATCAAGGCGATGGGCCAGGTGCTGCGTTCCTGGCACCTGGCCAACCGCAGTGACAAGACCCTCGCGGACCTTGCGCGGATGTTCAACAACGTCGTGCAGGGTTGGATCAACTACTACGGGCGCTTCTACCAGTCCCAGTTGCATCCCCTTCTCCGGCGCATCAACGACTATCTAGTGCGATGGGCGTGCCGGAAGTTCAAACGGCTGCGCCGCCGGGAGACCAAGGCGCGGGAACTGCTGGCGGCCACGGCTCGCCGGTACCCGGACCTGTTCGCCCACTGGCGGTTCGGCGTCAAGCCAGACGGCTGGACGATGGGAGCCGTGTGAGCCGAGAGGCTCCCGCACGGTTCTGCGAGCGGCGGCGGGTGCGACTCCCGCCGCCGACTCACCTCATGCTGCGCCACCAGCTTGCTGTGGCACAGCGCGAGCGGCCTCGCGCCCATTCGCGTCTGACGTGGCCGGACCGGGCGTGGCTGACGCTGCTGGCGGGGACGGTGCCGGCGGAGCGCCTGGTGGCGATGCGGCTGATCGTCACTCCCGGCACGATCTTGCGCTGGCACCGCGACATCGTCCGCCGCCGGTGGGCGCGCGTGTCGTGCCGGGGCCGGTCCGGGCGCCCGGCGACGCATCGCAAGGTGCGGTCGGTGGTGCTGCGGCTGGCGCGGGAGAACGAGTCCTGGGGCTACCGCCGGATCCACGGCGAGCTCGCCGGGCTCGCCATAATTGTGGCGCCGTCCACGGTCTGGCAGATCCTCAAGGACGCCGGGATCAGCCCGGCGCCGCGCCGTTACGGGCCGGGCTGGGCGGAGTTCCTGCGGTCGCAGGCGCAGGGGATCCTGGCGCTGGACTTCTTCACCGCCGACCTGCTCAACGGGACCAGGGTCTACGTCCTGGCCGCGATCGAGCACGGCACCCGCCGGATCTGGATCCTTGGCGCCACGGAGCACCCGGTCCAGGCGTGGGTAATCCAGCAGGCCCGGAACCTGCTCATGGACCTGGAGGATGCCGGCATGAGGGTGAAGTTCGTGCTCCATGACCGGGACGCCAGCTTCACCGCCGCGTTCGACGGGGTCTTCCAGGCCGGGGGTGCCAGGGTGGTCCGCTGCGCTGTTCAGGCGCCGCGGATGAACTCGATCATGGAACGCTGGGTCGGCAGCTGCCGCCGTGAGCTGCTGGACCGGACCTTGATCTGGAACCAGCGCCACCTGATGAGCGTCCTGCGCGAGTATGAGGACTTCTACAACACGCACCGCCCGCACCGCACCTTGAACCAGGCCGCGCCGCTTCGCCCGGCTCCAGATGGCGTTACCGACCTGGATCACTTCCGTGTCCGGCGGCGCGACCGCGCCGGAGGCGTGATTCATGAATATCACCTGGTGGCATAGGTTTTCGGCACGCACAGCCGCAGATCGTATGGACCGCCCGGCAGCGGGCCACTGATCCTGGCAAGCCGCCCCAGTTCTCCTTCACCAAGGAGAATCGCCGGGTCACGGCCTACTACTTCTATCTGTGGGATGCCGATTTCGGGCCGGCGTTCATCAAGATCTGCGCCTAACTTTCCCTACCCGGTCAAGATCTGGGTTAACGGGCACGAATGGGCCAAGAGGCAGGCGGCCCGAGCCGGGATCGCGTTCACCGAGCTGTCCAACGGGTTCGCCTCCGCCAGTGACCCAGACGCGCTGCAAGTCATCTGCGACCGGCTGCAGCCCGGCACCATCGCCGTGTTCTTCGCCCGGTGGATGGCGCGGCTCGCGCTTCCGCTGACTGCCGCTGACCGGGCGGCCGGGTTCTGGTGGGAGCTGACCATGCGCCAGGTCGAGATCTCCCGCACAATCGTGTTCGCCGCGCCACGGCACACCCGCGCGTTCTTCGAGGCCCTGGTAGCCGACAACCTCGACATCGCCCGGCCCGAGCGCATCGAGATCATCTTCAAGCGCTCGCCGCAGGGCAAGAAGGCCGGCGGGACGTTCAAGACCGCGATCGACCGGCATGCCACCGCGGTCACCGTGCTCATCTTCTACAAGCACTCCCGGATCAAGCAGTACATGAAAGACGGCCGGGCGCTGCGGATCGAGACCGTCGTCAACGACGCCTACGACTTCGGCTGCGGCCGGCTGCTGCACAACCTCGGTGACCTTCAGGCCAGGGCCCGTGACTGCAACCGCCGGCTGCTGCATGCTGAACGTGCCGGCCAGGGCTGCGTCCTCGCGAATCCAGTCTTCGAGCGGATCGCGCACCCGTCCCTCGCCATGGACGGGCGGAAAGCTCCAGCCATGCGCTTCTATGCAGAGGTCCGGAAGGATGCTGGCTCGTTTCGAGTCGCCAGCTCGGCAAGGCTTGCGGCGGCGGCGGACCCTGGTGGAGCGGTGTAGAGGACGACGTACTGATCGGGGTCCTGTGGCACGATCAGCGACTGGTAGTGCAGGTGCAGGTCGCCTACCAGTTCGTGGTGGATGGTTTTCCGCCCGTGGGTGTGGCGGAAGATCCGGTGGTCGGCCCACGACCGGGCGAAGTCGGGCGATGCGGCGCTCAGTTCGGCGACGAGCGCGGCCAGTTGCGGGTTGTCGCTGCGGGTGCCGGCCGCCCGCCGCAAGATCGCCACCATCTGCGACGCCACCACATCCCACTGCGGGTACACCACGCGGGCGCGCGGGTCGAGGAACGTCCAGCGGGCGAGGTTGCGCTCGCGTGCCGGCATGGCCATGAAGTCGGCGAACAGGCGTACACCCATCCGGTTTACCGCCAGCACCTCCAGGAACGGGCCGTGCAGCAGCGCCGGCATGGGATCGAGAGCATCCACCATCGCCCGGACCCCGGCGGACGCCTTCGCCTGCGGCGCGTCCACGGTCGGCGTGCCGGCCGGGTGGGCCAGCGCGTAGAGGTAGTCGCGTTCCAGGGCGTCGAGCTTGAGTGCCTGGGCCAGCGCGTTAAGGACCTGCGCCGACACGTTGCGGGCCCGGCCCTGCTCCAGGCGCGTGTAGTAGTCGACGCTGACCCCGGCCACCGACGCTATCTCCGCTCGCCGCAACCCCGATGTCCGCCGCTGCCCGGCCGGCCACGGCAGCCCGACGTCCGGCGGCTGCAGTCGCGCGCGCCGGGAGCGCAGGAAGTCGCGTAGCTCGGCCGATCGGTCCACGCTCCCATTATCACCCACCCGGGTGGCCCTATCCGGACCACCCAAACCATATCCCTGGGCCGCTGCTCCTGCTCGACTGGACAGTATGCCAATGCCCGCACATCCGCCTCAGAACCCAGCCAGCCCGTTCGCCTCCTTCGCCGGGCATCACGTCGGCGTCCGCGTCCCGGACTACGACGCCGCCTTGGCCTGGTACACCGAGAAGCTCGATTTCCGTGTTCTGCAGGAATGGCCGTTCGGCGATTTGCGCCTGGCCTACCTGTCCCCGGCCGCCGACGACGACTTCCACCTGGAGTTGCTCGCAGGCCCGATCGA
>Ga0070693_100001606_pt1 | contig 10199 bp, 7 predicted proteins | sample KBSK1103metaG_FD_65472 | JGI IMG/M metagenome (GOLD analysis project Ga0070693, IMG submission 65472) | Corn, switchgrass and miscanthus rhizosphere microbial communities from Kellogg Biological Station, Michigan, USA - KBS K1-10-3 metaG | ecosystem: Host-associated > Plants > Roots >...
CGTTGGTCAGCCATCGGACGATCTCCGCCGCAACGCGCCGCCGGCAATGACCGTCGCGCTCGCGGCCGCGGCAAGCGCGACCAGCAATGCGACAAGGGATAGCCGCTGCACGCCGGGCATGCCGCCAGGGACGCTGAGGAGCTCATAGATCGCAATCGGCAGCGTGCGTGTCTCGCCCGGAATGTTCGAGACGAAGCTGATCGTCGCGCCGAACTCGCCGAACGCGCGCGCGAACGCGAGCACGCAGCCGGCCGCGATGCCGCGCAGCGACAGCGGCAGCGTGATCGTCGCGAAGCGGCGCCACGCACGCGCGCCGAGCGTCTCGGCCGCGTCCTCGAGGCGCCGGTCGACGCTGTCGAACGCGACGCGGATCGACAGCACGAGGAGCGGAAAGCCCATGACCGCGGCCGCGACGACGGCGCCGGTCCAGCGGAACGCGAACACGATGCCGATCTCGGCGAGCGCATGTCCGAGCGGCGCATTGCGCCCGAGCAGCGCGAGCAGCGCGTAGCCGGTCACCACCGGCGGCAGGATGAGCGGCAGGAACAGCACGGCCTCGACCAGCGTTCGGCCGAAGAAGCGCTTGCGTGACAGAATCCACGCGAGCCCGAGCGCGACCGGCAGCGAAAGCAGGACGCTGAGAAACGCGACGCGGAGGCTGAGCTCCAGCGCTTCCCAATCCGCCGGTGAGAGCCATCCGCTCATCTATTTTTTCGGCGGTGCGTCGAAACCATAGCGCGCGAAGATCGCCTGCGATGACGGCGCGCGCAAGAGCTCGAGGAGCTTGCGCGCCGTGGGCGTGTCGTGATCGGCAACGATCGCCGCCGGATAGACGATGGGCGCGTGCGAGGTTTCGGGGAACGTATCGACGGTGCGCACGGCGGGCTCCGACACCGCATCGGAGCGATAGACGACGCCGAGCGGCGCCTCGCCTTTAGCGACGAAGTTGAGCGCCGCGCGCACGTTGTCGGCCGAGACGACGCGCGATTCGATCGAATCCCAGACGCCGAGCGAAGTCAGCGACGCTTTCGCGTACTTGCCCGCCGGAACGCTGTTCGGCTCGCCGAGCGCGATATGGCCGTCCTCGCCGAGCGCACGGGCGAGATCGAACTTCGGCGCGATCCTGAGCGCGACCTTGCTGTCCTTCGGCGCGACGAGCACGAGCGCATTGCCGAGGAGGTCGACGCGCGTTTCCTTGACGATCTTGCCCTTGGCATCGGCCGCGTTCATCCAGTCCTGATCGGCGGAGATGAAAAGCGACGCCGGCGCGCCGGCTTCGATCTGGTGCTCGAGCTGCGAGCTCGCGGCGTAGCTCGTCTTGATGACGCCGAGCGCTTTCGCGTCCGGCGTCGCGGTGATTTCGTCGAAGGCAGGCTTGAGGCTTGCGGCCGCGAAAACGAGTAATTCGTCTGCGCTCGCGCGGAGCGGCAGCGTGCCGATCGCGAGCGACAGGAGCGAGGCGAGCGCGGTGCGAAAAAGGGTGCGATGGATCATCGTTTCAAACCCCCCAGTTGACGGCAGCGCTGCATCGGCGCGTGAATGGCGCTTCGGCTCCGACATCGCGGAACGCCTCATGAAAGCCAAAGACCTCGCGCCGCTGGTGCGCCTGCGTTTCCGCCTCGCGCCGGGCATCGATCTCGGCCCCGGCAAGGCGGACCTCCTCGAAGGCATCCTCGAAACAGGATCCATCTCGGCCGCGGGCAGGCGCATGCGCATGAGCTACAAGCGCGCGTGGCAGCTCATCGACGAGCTCAACGGCCTCTTCGATGCGCCGCTCGTCATGGCGAGCACGGGCGGCCCGGGCGGCGGCGGCGCGTCGCTGACGAAGCGCGGCCGCGATGTGCTCGCACGCTACCGGCGCATGCACGCCGCGTGCGTCGCGGCCGTCGCGGACGATCTCAAGTTCCTCTGCGAACATCGGTCCTCGTCAGCCGCTTGACTCAGGTCAAGGCGGATTCGTGAAGCTTCCGTTATAGTCTGAAGGAAATAACGCGAATTGTCCCGAACCGAAGAAGAGGGGTTTCGATGCGAAACACGATGCTTGCCGCGGCGATCGCCGCGGCTGCGTTCGCCGACTCGGCGCTTGCGTACGACCTCGAAGACTGGCCGACGCACTACACGTTCAGCGACGGCACCGATCTTGGCCTCGTGCTGGTCTATCGCTACGACGTCAACGATTTCAGCGACGACAGGAAGCCCGACGGCAGCCACGCGTTCGAGGACTCGGCGACGAACCGGCGCAAGGAGCTCGGCCTCTCGCTCAAGAAGAAAGGCGTCTACGACGCGATCGTCGACTATGAATACCAGGGCAGGACCTGGCTCGACACGAACGTGCGCTTCTATTCGAAGGCGTTCCTCGGCGCGGACTACGGCGCGTTCCGCTTCGGCTATTCGAAGACGCCGTTTTCGTTCGAAGGCAATACGCCGACGAAGTCAGACTCGTTCCTCGAGCTCGCGTTGCCGTCGCAGGCGATGTTCGAAGGCCGCCGCACGGGCATCGACTGGCTGTTCGAGCAGCCGCTATATGTCGTCAACGTCGGCTACTACTGGGGACAGGATCTCCTCGGCGACAACGACGGCACGACTCTTGGGGGTCGCATCGCGTGGACGCCTCTCAAAGCCGAGGGGAATGTGCTTCACCTCGGCATCGCCGCGTCGCGCGAAGACCGTGACGCGACGACCGACGGCCGCGGCGTGCATCACGCGCCGAGCGTGACGATCTCGACGCCGCCCGAAACCGGCCTCACGCCGGTGCGGCTCGTTTCGAGCGGCGCGCTCTCGGGCGCGGGCACCGTCGATCGCGCCGGACTCGAAGGCTTGTGGATCGCGGGTCCGTGGTCAATGCAGGGCGAGTGGCTGCGCGAAGACGTCTCGCGCTCAGGCACGAATCCCGATTTCGGCGCATCGGGCGCGTACGTCTTCGGCAGCTGGGTCGTCACCGGCGAAAGCCGTCCGTACTCCAAGGGCAATACGGACAACATCAAGCCGAAGAATCCGTGGGGCGCGTTCGAGCTGCTGCTCCGCTACAGCGAGATCGATCTCAATGACGCGCCGGTGCAGGGCGGCAAGGAGCACGACTGGACGCTCGGCGCGAACTGGTACCTGACCTCGCACTTCAAGTTCCAGGCGAACTACATCAAGGCGTACAGCGACAAGGGCAACCTCTCGCTCGATCCGACGATCTTCGAGTTGCGCGGACAGCTCATGTTCTGAGGCCGCGCTACGCCTTCAACGCGCGGTGCGTGCCGAAATACTGGCGCATCACCGCGCGCAGCCGGTCCGCGCCGGGCCGTCCCCAGTCTCGCTGCAGCTCGCAGGCGAGGCCGAGCACGGTGACCGGCGTCGCGCCGCTCTGGATCATCCGCTGCACCGCCGAGTCGTGCGAAACCTTGCTGACGCCGCCGATCGCGTCGGCGACGAAGTACACCTCGTAACCTTCGTGGATCGCATCGAGCGCCGGGAACGCGACGCAGACTTCGGTCCAGAGCCCGGCGATGACGAGCTTCCTGCGTCCGGTCTTCGCGACGGCCGCGTGAAAGTCGGGATCCTCCCATGAGTTCATCGTCGTGCGGTCGATCTCGGGCACGCCGGGCAGCGCGTCGCGTAGCTCCCTGTTCGTGCCCTGCATGCCGTGCCTGACGTACACGGTGCTGAGAACGATCGGGAGCTCGAACGCAGTCGCGACGCGCCCGAGCAGCGCCACGTTCGCGACGAGCTCGTCGTGCGGCATCGAATGGACGCCCGCGTACTGCTCGGGCTGATAGTCGATGAACGCAATGACCGCGTTCTCGGGCGTGATCAGCGCATCCTTGCGCGGATCGCGGATCGGCGTCACATCGGACATGGTTGCTGCTCCGTCGGCGAGGATCGCGGCGCTCGCGCGTGCGGGATCGCTCGGTTCCTACAGGATTCGGCCGGATTGTCCGCTCGCGCCGGCTTGGCGCTGCGGCGAGGATGGCCGCCGTCGCGATCGTCTCACCGGCGCGGGATAGCGACAAGCGCCGCCACCCAGAATCCGTTTGCTAGCATCGCCGAAATGTCCACATCAGCACTCACGATCCTCCAGAGCGTTTTCGGGTATCCCGCGTTCCGCGGCGAGCAGCAGCCGATCATCGAGCACGTCGCGGCCGGCGGCGATGCGCTCGTGCTGATGCCGACCGGCGGCGGCAAGTCGCTCTGCTACCAGATTCCGGCGCTGCTGCGCGAGGGCACCGCGATCGTCGTCTCGCCGCTGATCGCGCTGATGCAGGATCAGGTCGATGCGCTGCGCCAGCTCGGCGTCGAGGCCGCGTTCCTGAACTCGAGCCTCGATCCGTTCGCGCAGCGCGATGTCGAGCAGCGCTTCGCGAACGGCGCGCTGAAGCTCCTCTACGTCGCGCCCGAGCGGCTCCTGACCGAGCGCTGCCTCGACCAGCTCGCGCGCGGCAAGGTCTCGCTGTTCGCGATCGACGAGGCGCACTGCGTCTCGCAGTGGGGTCACGATTTCCGGCCGGAATACCGTCAGCTGACCGTGCTGCACGAGCGCTTCCCGAGCGTGCCGCGCATCGCGCTGACCGCGACGGCCGACGCGCCGACGCGGCGCGAGATCGTCGAGCGCCTCGCGCTCGAGTCCGCGAAGCAGTTCGTCGCGAGCTTCGACCGGCCCAACATCTGCTATCGCGTCGTCGAGAAGGACGAGCCCAGGCGCCAGCTCAAGGACTTTCTCTCCACGCACGCGGGCGAGTCCGGCATCGTCTACTGCCTCTCGCGGCGCAAGGTCGAGGATACGGCCGAGTGGCTCAACGAGCAGGGCGTCAGCGCGCTCGCCTATCACGCCGGCATGGACACGGCGTCGCGCACGCAGAACCAGCAGCGGTTCCTGCGCGAGGACGGGATCGTGATGGTCGCGACGATCGCTTTCGGCATGGGCATCGACAAGCCCGACGTGCGCTTCGTCGCGCACCTCGATCTTCCGAAGAGCATGGAAGGCTACTACCAGGAAACCGGACGCGCGGGACGCGACAGCCTCGCGGCCGACGCATGGCTTTGCTACGGGCTCGGCGACGTCGTCACGCTCGCACAGCTGATCGCGCAGTCCGAATCGGCCGACGAGCGCAAGCGAGTCGAGCGTTCCAAGCTCGATGCGCTCCTCGCGTACTGCGAGACGACCGCGTGCCGGCGCCGGCGCCTGCTCGCGTATTTCGGCGAGAACTACGACCACGACTGCGGCAACTGCGACAACTGCCTCGATCCGCCCGAGCGCTGGGACGCGAGCGTCGTCGCGCAGAAGGCGCTCTCGGCGGTCTATCGCACGGGCCAGCGCTTCGGCGTCGCACACCTGACCTCGGTGCTGCGCGGCGAGGCGGACGATCGCATCAACGCATTGCGCCACGACCAGCTTTCGACGTTCGGCGTCGGCGTCGAGCTCGACAAGCGGCAGTGGCGCGGCGTGTTCCGCCAGCTCGTCGCGGCGGGTCTCCTCGCGACCGACGAGGAAGGCTTCGGCACGCTGCGTCTCACTGAGGCGAGCCGCGACGTGCTGCGCGGCTCGACGCCGGTGCATCTTCGTCGCGAGGCCGACCAGACCGAGCGCAAGCGCGCGCGCCAGAAGACGCGCGGCACGCGCGCGCGGGCGAGCCTCGACATCGCACCGCACGAGGCGCCGCTCTGGGATGCGCTGCGCGATCTTCGCGGGCGCCTCGCGCGCGAGCAGGGCGTGCCCGCCTACGTGATCTTCCACGACGCGACGCTGCTCGCGATGCTGCGCGAAAAACCGGGCACGCTCGATGCGCTCGGCGCGATCAGCGGCGTCGGCGAGCGCAAGCTTGCGCGCTACGGCGAGGCGTTCCTCGGCGCGCTCGCGGCGCACTGAGCCGCGGCGCCATCGCGTCCACACGCGATCGCGGCCGGAAAAAAGGCCGCTGTCTCAAATCGCGCTGCTTGGGCGTTCTTCGGTGCGAGCGGATCGGAGGGATCCGCCATCACCGGAGAGAAAGATGAATACGAAGGGTGTTGCGGGCCGCGTTCGCGCGCTCAGGATGCGTCCGCTGGCGATGGGACTCGCCGCAGTTTGCATGACGTCGATCTCGTTCGCGGGCGACGCGACGGCACGCGAAGTCGACGTGCGCGCGCTCGCCTCGCGCTTTCCCCAGATCATCGTGCCGCCGGCGCGGACGCGTCCCGCGACGCTCGTCACGAACTGCGACGACGCGGGCCCCGGCAGTCTGCGCGACACGATCGAGGCGGCCGTCGACGGCGACACGGTCGATCTCAGCGGGCTCACCTGCAGCCGCATTTCGCTTTCGACCGGCGCGATCATCTTCGGCGCCAACAGCCTTGCGATCGAGGGTCCCGGCGAGAACGACTTGATGATCGACGGCACGCTGAGTGGTGCGGTGCTCTACCACCTCGGCAGCGGCACGCTGATCGTCAACAACCTCTCGATCGGCTACGGCTTCAAATACCGCAGCGACAACGGCGTCACCGGCTCGTGCGTCCACACGCAGGGCAACGCGCTGTTGACGAACGTGCGCGTGACGACCTGCAACACCGTCAGCACGTCGAACTATCCCGCGCTCGGCGGCGCGATCTGGGCGGGCGGCGCCGTGCAGCTCACGAACAGCCAGGTCACGATGAGCGAAGCGCACGCGCTGGGCAACGGGTACGCGAGCGGCGGCGGCGTCTATGCGCTCGGCGGTCTCGTCGCGCTTTACAGCACGGTTTCGAACAACGTCGCGCTCGTCGAGAGCACGTCGACACCCTCGTTCGGCGGCGGCGTGTTCGCGCGCGGCGCGAGCCTGGTGCTCGGCTCGACCATATCGGGCAATCAGTCGTGGCGCATGGGCGGCGCGGCGTTCGCGGACAACACGGGGCTCTCCACTTCGATCGTCAACAGCACGGTGTCGGGCAACGTCGCCGACACGATCGGCGGCGTGTTCGGCCGCGGTCCGCTCGACATCTACAACAGCACCATCGCGTTCAACACTTCGCACACGTGGACCGACGGCGCGGGACACTACTTCGCGGCGGGCGTCTACATCACGACGTCGGGCAACCTCAACAGCTCGATCATCAGCAACAACGTCAACACGGCCGCGCCGTTCGACACGGCCGACTCGACGGGCGCGAGCGGCGCCGGCTGGAACGGCAGCAACAACAACGTGATGAACTGCCTCCTGCCGTGTCCGACCGATACGTCGCACGAAGATCCGGGCCTGCACGCGCTCGCGGACAACGGCGGCGTGACGAAGACGCACGTGCCGACGCCGGGCATCTGGGACACGTTCGGCGGCACGAATCTGCTCGGGCTTCAATGGGATCAGCGCGGACCCGGCTTCCCGCGTCAATCGGCAGGCGACTTCCCCGAGATCGGCGCGCTGCAGATCAACTCGGACATCATCTTCGCGAACGGCTTCAACTGAGCCGTGTCGCTTTGACCGAGCTCTCATCCCCTCTCCCGCAAGCGGGAGAGGGGAAAGGCGAGCGTGAAAACCTGGTGGAGAGACGTTTCAGAGCCTGCAGGTCGACGGCGCAGTCGCGACGCGCGCGAGATCGATCGAGCCGCTGTGGCCCGCGTTCGCGCCCGCGCTGAACGTATAGGTCAGCGTCGCGCTGTTGCAGGTGTGATACGTGATGTTCGCGGTGCCGACCTGCGAGGTGCTCACACTCGTCGATGCATCGAACACGCCGCCGGTCGTCTGGTAAATCGGGATGTTCGAGACATGGCCGCTGCCCGGCGTGAAGCTCGACTGGATCGTGAACCAGCGCTCGCTCGCGGGCCCGCCGATCTGCGCGCCGTTCGTCGCATACGTGTACCAGGCCGCGAACAGCGTGTGCGCGACGGGATCGATGTCGAACACGAAGCCCTGTCCCGCGGTCGCGGGGTCGTACCACGCGCCGGACAGGAAGTACGAACCCGGCGGCGTCGAGTCGCCGCCCGGGAGGCACGCGATGTTGTTGCCGAGGCGCGAGAGCGCAATCGAGCCGTTGCGTCCGCTGCCGTCGGTGAACGCGTACGTGAGCGTGCCGTGCGTGCAGTCGCTGAACGTGATCGTCGCCTGGCCGACCGTCGTGACGCCGACGGCCGGCGGCGCGTCGAAGTTGCCGCCTTGCGACATGTAGATCGGCATCGTTGCCGAGCCGCCCGATGACGACACCGTGCCCTGCATGCTGTACCAGCGCTGCCCGCCGGCCGCCGTCACGTCGAACGTGAACCAGCCGCCGAAGAGGAGACCCTGGCCCGCGCTGTAGAAATCGGGCATGACCTGCATGACGACGCCTTGTCCCGCCTCGGACGGGTCGTACCACGAGCCGCTGAGGCCCGCCTGATTGAGATTGAACGATGTGCCGGACGTGGCCCAGTGCGTGACGAAGTTCGTCGCGTCGACCGAGCCGAGCCCGGTCGGCTCGTCGTAGCCGTTGCCGACCAGAAAGCCGGCGAGGCCGCCGGTGAGGCCGGTGGTGCCCGGCGTCGAGTTGTTGCACATGCTCGGCACGGAGACCGAGCAGCCGGAGACGCCGCTCGTCGCGACGGTGACGTCGTGGAACGCACCGGCGCTCGTGTTCGCGGCGAGCTGATACATGCGCGGATTCAGGTTGCCTTGCGCCGTGCCCATCTTCTGGTTGAGCAGCGCCGCGATGCCGGCCATGCCCGGCGTCGATGCCGACGTGCCGCCGCCCGCGATGAAGGTGAAACTCCCCTGCGAGCTGACGCACGAGCCGCCCTGCGCCGCGACGCAGGTGAAATAGCCTTCGCTCGTCGACGCGTGCAGCGAGACGTCCGGCGTATAGCGTCCCTCGTTGCCCGGCACGCCGGTGCCGGTCTGCCACGAAGGCTTCGGTATGTACGCGCTGACGCCGCCCCCGGTCGCGGCGAGCTGCGGATGGCCGCTGTCGTTCAGCGGCTCGTTCCACGCGCCTTCCGGAATGTAGCCGAGCGCCGAGAGGAAGCCTGCGCCGTTCGTCGAGCGCCAGTACTGCGTCGGATTCTGATCGTCCGCGAACTCGGTGCCGCCGACGCAGGTGACGTACTGCGAGGAGCAGAGCACGTTCACGCTGACCGGTTCGCCCGGCTGCGGCGCCTGATCGAGGCTCGCGCAGCCGGCGACGCCGGCATCGCCCGACGCGACGAACACCGAGATGCCTTCGGACGCGGCCTGCGAGAAATACTGCTCGAGCCCTTCGGCGACCGTGCGGCCATTGTCGGCCTCGCACGAGAGAAAGCTGATGCTGAGAATCTTCGCCGGCACGGGATCGGTGTCGATCACGTAGTCGATCGCGATGTTGACGCCGTCGACCGAGTTCGTCTGGCCGCTGACGACGAGCTTGATCGGCGCGCCCGGCGCGGTCGCGTTCGCGCGCTGCACGTCGAGCGTCGCTTCGGTCTGGTCGCCGACCTGATCGGCCGGATTGCCGCAACCGGGCTGCGTCGAATCGGGACACGTCGTCAGCGGCGGGCCGGGATCGGTGCCGTCGGGTGGAATGACCGTCGTCGGCGCGGGCGTCGAGATGTCCGCCAGATCCTGGAAGTGATCGAGATCGCTCTGGTAGATGCGCGAACGGCCGACGATCGCGATCGTCTGTCCCGCGCCGATGATGCCCTGGCTGTAGAGCGGATTGAGGTTGTAGATCGCCGCGAAGTCGTTCGGGAAGATGTTGTAGACGCAGCTCGTCGAGCCTTGCGGGCAATAGGTCGCCGCAGGTTCCGGCGATGCCGCGGTGCGGATCGGCGCGGTCGTGTGGAGCGCCGGCCGGTAACGCTCGGCCGTGAGGCCGCGCACCGACGAAACCGCATCGGCGAATGCGGCAGGAATCTCTGCGTCGGAAGCATTCGCGATGCGCTTTTCGGTGCCCGCGTTGTAGAAGCGCATTGCGGTCGCGAACGCGCGCTCGACTTTCGCCGCGGTGCCGCTGAAGCGGATGCGCGTGCGGCTGTTCGAGACTGCATCGACGCTGAGGCCCTGCGAGCGAAGCCAGCCGCTGACCGCGTCGATGTCGTGCGGCGTCGCGCCGAAGCGCTCGCCGATCTCGCTCGCCGAGAGCCAGTGGTGATAGTCGGGCGATGACGGATCCTGCTGATCCGTGAGCAGCTGCTCGAACGCCTGCTGGCGCGCATCGGTGCGCTTCAGCGCGATCGAGAGCGATGTCAGCGGAAGATCGGCAGGAACGGCGCCGGCGTCGTTGGCTGGCGAGACCCATCCGGCGCGGCGCTCGGAGAGCGC